>Ga0099828_10001690_pt1 | contig 14967 bp, 13 predicted proteins | sample CZO8metaG_2_FD_79338 | JGI IMG/M metagenome (GOLD analysis project Ga0099828, IMG submission 79338) | Vadose zone soil microbial communities from the Eel River Critical Zone Observatory, Northern California, USA - CZOApr15con2H1.8 metaG | ecosystem: Environmental > Terrestrial > Soil > Vadose...
AAAATCGTCCCGCCGTCCGCCTGCTCGAACTTGCCGAAATGGCGGCTCGCTGCCCCGGTGAACGAGCCTTTCTCGTGGCCGAAGAGCTCGGATTCGATCAGTTCTGCCGGGACTGCAGCACAGTTCAGAGTCACGAACGGTCCTGACGCACGCGGGCTGCGCTCGTGCAGAGTGCGCGCGACCAGCTCCTTTCCGGTGCCGGTCTCTCCCAGAATGCAGACTCGAGTTTCGCTGGCCGCCACGCGCTCCACCTGGGCCATGATCTTCTGCATGGTTTCGCCGGTCCAAATGATTTCGTGTTTCCCTAAACGCTGCCGAAGCTGCCGGTTCTCTGATTCCAGACGTTGGAGCTTGAGCGCGTTCTCCACCGTGAGCAGCAACTTTTCCGTGGAGATCGGTTTTTCCAGAAAGTCGATTGCCCCGAGCCGCGTGGCGCGCACTGCCATGTCGATATGTGCCTGACCCGACATCATGACGACGGGTGAACTGACTCCTTGTGATTTGAGATCTTCCAGCAGCGAGAGCCCGTCCTTGCCGGGCATGACCACGTCGGAGATGATCAGGTCAAAGTTCTGTGACTGGGCCAGTTCAAGCGCCTTGGGGGCATTATCGCAGACCGTCGCCTCGTGGCCTGCGAGGCGGAATGCGCGGGAAAGCGACGCCAGCGTGTTGGCTTCGTCATCCACAATCAGCAGACTTGCTTTCTGCGGCACCGGTTGCTCCTCAACTAAATGCGCTTTTGGCCGGCTGTTTGCAGCTTGTCCAGGTTGCGTGGCAGCTCGATCAAGAATGTCGTTCCGTGTCCCGGCTGACTCCGAACACTGATTCTGCCCCCGTGATCGCTCACTACTGACTGCACAATCGCCAGGCCCAGTCCTGTGCCATGCGCCTTGCTGGTGTAATAAGGGGTAAACAGGCGCTCACATTCCTCCGGCGTGAGACCCGTCCCCGTGTCGGAGACTTCAACGAAGGCGCGGTCGCTGTCCTGGCGCGGGCGAAGTGTGAGCGTGCCGCCCCGCGGCATCGCATCCATGGCATTCAATACCAGATTTGAAATTGCACGATGCAACAGTTCGGGATCGGCCGCGATCGGTTGCAAGGATTCGGCGATCTCGAGTTTGCATTCGATGGGCGGATGATTCGGCGAGCCCAATTGTGCCTGAAAAAGCCGCGCCACATTTTGCACAATATCATTCAAATCCACCCGCTGAAACTGCGGCTGCGGCATCTTGGAAAACTCGCTGAAGCGGGAGATGATAGTCTTCAGATTGGCAACTTCGGCGAGCAGCGTGGCAGAGCTCTCGCGGAAGACTTCTTCGAATTGCTCCGGGTCCTGCTCCCGCGCCCGGATTAGATTTTCCACCGTCAATTGCAGTGGGAAAAGCGGATTTTTGAGTTCATGCGCGAGGCGGCGGGCCAACTCCCGCCAAGCGGCCACCCGCTCTGTCTGTACCAGCCGTTCCTTCTGCTCCAGAAGTTCGCGGGTCATGCGATTGAAGGATTCCGCCAGGGCTCCCAGTTCGTCGGTGGATGTCACTGGCACCTGCGCGTCCCAGTTGCCGGCGGCGACTTCGCGCGCCGCCGCCGCCAGTTGTTCCACCGGGCGTGTGACCCGCGCCGCCGCCCATCCGCTGAACAGAATCGCGAGAACAATGCCGACGCCTCCCGCCAGCAACGCCGCGGCGCGGATGTGCTGCCGAAGTTCAACATAAGGACGGCGGGAGTTGCCGACCAGGAGAATGCCGAGCAATTGATTGTCCTGACCCGACATCGGAATAGCGTGGACGCTTTCGTCGTCGGATGCATCGGATGACCAATGGATAATAGCCTCGTTCTCTTGGTGCTGCTGCTGGACTTCTTGGATGAGCGGCGCAATCCGATCCGGTTGTTGTACGGCGCCCGATGAGTCAATCAGAAGCTGAGGGGAGAACCCCGTTCCCAGATTCTGATAAAACATCGCCCGCATTCCAACCGGGAGCTCGAGGCTGGCCAGAAAATTCCTATCCACGCGGCGGCCGCCGATCACGTAAAGTGGCTGATCGCCGACGTTCAGCTCGCGGACGGCCGAAAGTCCCAAGGCCGCGCCTTCGGGCAGTTCTTCCTGCCTCAGAAATGCGTTTTCCGGCACCGCTCCTGCTGCAGGAAAAGAATTCTCCTTGTAACCGAACTTGGCCGGCCACTGCGCGGATGAAATGATGGTTCCGTGGCTGTCCACGAACTCAAGAAAATCCAACAGCTGGTTGTCGGCAATGTTTCTGGCTTCCGCCAGGTAAGCGCCGTAGTCGGGAGAACCGCGGCTGAGAGCCAGAGCCATGCGCGTACTAGCTTCACTGGCAGCGATGGCCTCGACGCGATGCATTACTTCCTCACCACGGCGATCGAACTCGCGCCGGAATTGGGCGAGCAGAGCCGCGGTTCGCTCCTCATTGGCCCGCTCAAACGCCCGCCGGGTAGTCGCCGATACAATCCAAGTGACCGCCGCGACCGAGAGAAAGACCGTCAGCGCGAACACGGCGAGAAGTTTGCGCCGGAAGCTCATGGTTTTTCTGTCCCCAGCCAAACATCTTGCAGCCGCCAGCTTCCGTCGCGATCCCCCGTCCAGTTCCTGACCGCCCCACTCATAGCGGAAGCGGCCCGCAGATGCAGCAGTGGGATAACCCGCTGTGATTGCAGGAGCGCAGTCTCTGCGGCATAGAGATCGTGAACAGAATTGCCATTGAACTTGGGATGCGGCAAGCCAAGGGCTGCGGCAACGGTCGTGAGCGCGATGTGAGCGTCCAAAGAGGTCAGCGGAATACGGACAAGCCGCACGTCGGCCGCGGTCGTCGTAGTAAGCGTCAAGGCGAGGCCAGCATCACGCGCATTCAGCGCGATTCTTTCGGCGATGTTGCGTGCTACCGGATCGCTCGCATCGTAGCCCAGAGTCCAGGCGGGCGCTTGCCGGACCTCGCTGCGTGCCTGGTGGGCCCGCGGCAAATCGGCATCAGTCGGGAAAAGAAAGGCATAGCCGGTCATCCAGTTCGGCAGGAGCCCACCGGCGTGTTCGCCTCCGCCCTGCAGTAAGACCGTGTTCATGGAGCCGCGGTCGACGCTGAGCGCGAGAGCCTCACGCAGGCGTCCATCCTCTGGGGACTGCCGGTCGCGGCTGAAGACCAGAGCCATGAGTTCCGTCGGGGCTGAGCTCTCCAGTAGGCGGCCTTCCATCGCGGCACGCTGCGCCTGCTCAGGCGGGACCTCGATCAAGTCGGCCTTGCCCAGATCGAGAGCAATCATCTGCTCGCGAAAGTTCTTGCCCATTTCGATTTCGACGGAATCAACGAGCGCACGGCCGCCCCAATAATCATCCCGGGCAGCCAGCGTGAGCTTCTTCCCCGGATCCCAGCGAGTGATGGCAAACGGCCCGCTGCCGGTGAGTTTGCCATCACGCTTAGCGATGCCATTGCGGGGCAGAGCCAACTCGGCCGGAAGGTCTGGGGCCGGTGAATCGCACTCAATTACCACTGCCTCTCCGGTGGGGAACACTTTCCAATTCGGATTGGCAACCCGAAGCGAAGCGGCGATCGCGTCCGAAGTAACCGGTGCCCCATCCTGAAATGTAACTCCGTGACGGATATAAAACTGCCAACGCTGATTGCCCGGCTCAGGTTGCCAGGAATTCGCCAGCGCGGGTTGAGGCCTCCCGCGATCATCCAGCCTGACCAGCGTGTCAAAGATGAGGCGCGAGAGATTGCGGCGTGCGAATGAATCCGGCTGGCCTGAATCCGTGGGGTCGAGAGAGATTGGTGTTGCACGAACGGCTACGCGCAGTGCGCCGCCGTAGTGCGGGCGCGTAGCGCCCACGGCAATGCCGGCCAGAAGCAGGCTAGTGGCCACAAGTAATGATAAGGCGGAACGCCTCATATCTCCCCGTCTCCGAATTGCGCGAAACTGCAATGGCGCTGCTTCCGCCGGATTCTGTCCACAGCGCGCTGATGCTGCCGTTGAACTCCAATGGCTGACTCACCCCGATCGGCTCGCGATCAAGAAACTCGAAGGCACGCACTGTATCGTCCGGGCTAACGCCGCTGCGCGTCGCCAGGATCTGCCAGCCGAATCCGCAACCGCTCCGGACGCCCGCGATGTCGCTGCCCCAGCCCAGCTTTCCCGCGGTCTGATCGGTGATGCCATCGAGCAGGTGCACCTGGCCGTCCACCGTAGCAAAGAGCCAGACCGTGTATTTCTCCCGTGGAAGCGGCGCGGCCGAATAAAATGCGGGCGCCGTGGTCCGTTTGCCTACGCCAGGCGCCAGCGCGCCAGTGAAGTAATTTCGCGCAGGAGTAAAGAACGCGCTCAAACTGAGCTGGTCGGTTCCCAGCGGCCAGGGATCGTCACTTTCATAGCAATTAATTGCCAGCGGCGCACTCGTCGTGCTCCGGCAAAAAACGCCAGGGAGGAAAGCATCAAAGAGATGATCTTTGCGCAACGCCAATCGCCCCCGCAGGTCACGCGGCCACGGACGTAAGTGGGTTATGGCGATAGATTGATCCGGCTGCCAGCGGCCGTCATGAAGTGTGTAAACCGCGACCGCGTTGGAGGCAAGAACCAGCATGTGCGAAGGATTGCCGTCGAGCACCGCAACGTCCAGGATGCGATCCTCCTGCGACCAGAGAAGAGTCTTGCGCAGTGCCAGCGTCGCGGCTTCGTGCCCGATAGACTGGGTCTCAGGGCGCGGCAGGGAAACCATCACTACTGAAGATTCGTTTGAGCCCTGGTGAATCTCGGCGACCCATACATAGTTCTGCAAGTCTTCGGAGAGGGAAACTTGCACGGTGGCGGCGGCCTGCTCAGCATTGACGAAACGCGCGCCTAGGGCGGCAAGTTGGGTGAGGAGGCCGCGGCGGATCTCGTCGGCATCAGTCCTGCTGATCGAAGACCGGTTTGAAAAGTTCACCGTCACTGCGCCCGGACCCGTGACCGCCGCGATCTTCGCGGCCAGTTGTTCTTCCGCTCCACTCCAATTGTCAGCCCGTGCCACGGCAGCTTGCAGCAGTACGAGAACGATGAAGAGGGAAGCGGCAACGGGCGGGAAGCGTGATGACAGAACGGGCATCTCGGGGATGGGCGAATTATAAACCGCATTGAGCATCGTGTTCGCCATGGACTCTGTGCTCTCCGTGTCCTGTGTGGCTACAACTTCTCCCCTTGCAGGTTGTAACCACAGAGGACACGGAGGACACAGAGTGGTTCGTCACCTCACTTCTGCGGCGCTTCTTCCGGTTCCTCCGCCTGGCTGGTGCGATTCGCCACATTCATGCTGCGCAGAACGTCGTTGGCGAAGAAGAATTTCCCATCGGACGGAACCATCATGATCTGCAGCTTATCCGAGAGCCGTTCCGCAACGATCTTGTTAATCAGCAGCGGATTCTGCTTGAGGATTGCGCCTTCACTCTTCATCCGTTCGGCATCGGCCACAGCGGTCACGCGTATGCGATTCGCTTCAGCTTCAGCCAGCAATTTACGCCGCTCCATTTCGGCCTTGCTGTCGATCACCTTGGCCTGGGCCATGGCTTCCGCATTCTTCACCGTGGCTTCCTTGCGGGCTTCGGCCTCGAGCTTCGACTGCTGAATCTGCTTCTCTTTCAGAGGCAGCGTGTACTGCATGGCGTCGGCTTCGCCCTTGGCTTGCAAGACGCGCACCTGGGCTTGGCCTTCTGCCTGCTTAACTTGCTGTACTTTGGCCGCCTCCGCTTCCAGTTCAGACAGCCTCACCTGTTTCTGCTGGATTTCGGTTTCCACACCCATGCGGTCGTTCTCCTGCTCCTTAATCAGTAGACTCTCCAAACCCTTCGCGTACTCAGGCGGGAGTTGGATGTCGCGCAACATCACCTCTCTTACGACGATCCCGTCTGCGGCCAGTTTCCGCGTGATGACGTCAGCGGCGCGCTTGCGGACTTCCTCGCGTTTGGCGGCGAAGACCTCGCGAACGGTGTAATTGGGCACCAACTCCCGCCACGCACTAGCCACCACGGATGGCACGATCTCCTTCTCCACCGGTTGTGGCAGGTTGCTTTGGATGTAATCCAGCCGCTTGGGATCAAGACGGTAGCGCACGGTGATAGCCAGCCCGAGCGTGAGTCCCTCTTTTGCCTGCACCTTCAGCGGTTCGGACTTCGCCCCTGGGCGGGGCAGCTCCTTTCCCGTTTCCTCCAATGCGCCGGTGGTGAACAACTGATCCCGCGTATCGAAGAGCGCGACGCTTTCCGCGAGCGGCGTTACAAAGTGCGCGCCGGGATAGAGCGTCCCTGCCAGAGTACCCTTGGTCTGGCTGAGACGAACGCCGGCCATGCCACTGGGGACAACAACGATGCCCAGGGCCAAGAGAATCGGTCCCCAGGCCAGTAGCGCCAAAGCCAGTGCGCCACGCCAGCGAATGTGCGGGACCGGCGGTAGCGGCCCCGGCTCGGCTGCCGCCAGCGCCCGCCGATATTGGGTTTCAAGATAAACGTCGTAGGCGAGGATTCCAGCGGCCATCAGCAGCATCCCGACGCCGCCCGACATCAGCAAATACTTTAGGAACAGCATAACGTTCTCCTTTCGCGCCTCAGCGCTCGTGCCCAGATTTGACCCGAACCGCCTGCCGGGCAAACAACACGCGGAATACTTTGCCGAAGATCAGTTCTTCCACCAGCAGCGCGACCGCCAGCGAGAAGACCATCCCTGCGATGACCGCCATTGCTGTGATTGCGAGTTGCATTAGGTCCTCCTTATGAATTCGTCTCAGCTGTTACTGCCCGCCGCTTGCTCCGGTCATCGTTTCCGCTGCAGCCTCGGCTACTGCCGCAACGCTCGTTTGCGCTACACCGCCGAATATCTGGGCGACCTGCTCATCCCGCTCGCCGCGAATCTCCACTGTGTCTCCCACGTTTACCAGGCGGAAGAACTGCTCGATATCGCGATTGTGCATGCGAAGGCAACCATGGGAAGCGGACTTGCCAATTGACCTCGGCTCGTTGGTCCCGTGAATCCCGTACCCTTTTTGGTTGAGACCCACCCAGCGCGGACCGACCGGGTTGTCACTGCCGGGGGGAATCACCACTCCCGGGTGGTAGTAGGTAGGGTTGGCGACACGACTGACGATCTGGAACTCACCGGTAGGACTGGGACTGACGGCGGCGCCAACTGCAACCGGGAACGTATGGATGACCTTCCCGTCTTCTAGAACGGCCAGCTTGCGGTCGGGAATGCTGACCAGCACGTGACGGCGCGGCCGGTGGCTGGTTGGGACGGCGTTTGTGTTCTGCGCGCTCTGTCCCAGCGCCGATGCGGCTACAGCCAGTACCAGGGTCAGCGGGAGCTGTCCACTAAGCTTGCCCTTTGATTTGCCGTCGGTCCGTTCCATGGTTGCCACCTTGTTGTTTGCGTTCCGCTGAACGAAACGGCAGGCGGGAAACCAAAGGCTATCTATTTGAGTGTTATGGAGTTACTGGAGCGCGACCGGATTGATTTCGTGTTTGATCGGAGACAGCGTGTCAACTGTGACACACGTCGGGTGGGCCTGGCTGGAGATGACATTTCGAATCCCCTCGCGTCTCTGTGGCGAGGACAAGCCAGTGCGTTACTGGTTCGATCGTGTCGACGAAGGCTTCGAGCGGGGAAGCCGAACGAGCGCGGAGGTTAGGACTGCTTCCACCAACTTCCGACCCAGCTGTCACGCGAGCACTCGCTTGGTTTCTCGTAGCCGGAGAGATTTTTCTTTGGTTGGCCCTGGCGGTCGTGATCTGTCGCATCTGGTCCTAGAGCAGTGCTCGCGCGCGATCCATACTCCTTACCCACAGTTGGTTTGACATCCCGTCACGTCGGCTCTATCGTGCGAACCGGCCCGGCCATGAACATCGTCAAGGCAACCCGGCGGTTCGAGGAGTGGCTTGGTCGGCACACCGTGCTTGTGGAGCGGGATCTCCGCCTGAAACATAAGCACATGGCGGAAGCAGCATTTCCCTTCCTCCGGGCGACCTTCTATCGCTGGATGCAGATCTGGCCGGAGGTGTGCGCGGATTTTGCCAAGGCTCCCAGGGTGTTGGCGGTTGGCGATCTGCACATAGAGAACTTCGGCACCTGGCGGGACATCGAAGGCCGGCTAGTGTGGGGCGTCAATGATTTCGACGAAGCCGCCCTGCTGCCCTACACTGTTGACTTGGTTCGGCTGGCAACGAGCGCACTGCTGGCCATTGAAGAAGGACACCTAGCATTGAAAGCGAAGGATGCCTGCGCAGCGATTATGGATGGATATAGGAAGTCCCTTGCCGAACGCGGGCACGCATTCGTACTCGAGGAAGACAACAAATGGTTACGCGAAATGTCAACCGGCGAATTGCGCGATCCGGTGCATTTCTGGAAGAAGATGGATAGCTTGCCGAAAGTGACCGGTGAAATTCCCCCAAGCACCCAGGATGCCCTTGAGCATCTCATGCCGGAGCGGGGTCTGGACTACCGGGTCGTGAGGCGTGTCGCTGGTTTGGGCAGCCTGGGACATGTGCGCCTGGTCGCCATCGCCGAATGCCACGGCGGAAGAGTCGCTCGTGAAGTCAAGGCGTTGGAACCTTCCTCCGTTCACTGGGCGAGAGGAGAAGAAGGCCCGGCAGAAATCATGTACCAGGCGATCATCGGCCGAGCAGTGCGTGATCCCGATCCCTTCGTACACTTGCGCGGCCACTGGATCATCCGGCGGCTGTCGCCTCACTGTTCCCGTATTGAATTGAGCGTTCTGCCGACAGACCGCGACGAACTCAAGCTGCTTTATGCCATGGGATGGGAAACGGCAAATATCCACCTTGGGAGCCGGAGCGCCTTGAAGCAGATTCGCCGCCACCTCAAGACGCTGCAACCGAAGTGGTTGTCCTCTGCCGCCAAAGACATGGCGAAAGCCGTTACCGACGACTGGCGCGCCTGGAGCAAGTCCGGTGTGTCATGATCACCCGTTCTGCCAATTCCAGCCTGAGCGCCTCAGACTTCCGGGGCGAGAGCACAAAACGCCACATCCTTCGACTGAGCCCCCGCCTCGGTTGCTGCAGTCGCGTGCCGGAGACCCTCGAGTAGCGCGTCCAGAATGGCTTTCAGGGACTGAGGGCTTTCCACGAGCACGCGTTCCATACTCTCGCGGTGTACAGCCAGTTCACCAATCTGCTGAACGGCGCTGATGTCGGCAACGCCTTTTGCCGCCCTCGTGCGGCCGTATCGCCGTGCAGGTCCGGCCCAGAACGAGGTTCGAGCAAAGGGATAGTCGAGACTTCCGGTCGTCATCCAGTGAACCACCAGCTCCCGTACGTGGGCGGGGCTGCAGACGGGTTGGATGCCGTTGTGTGCGGCCAAGCGGTCAGTCCAGTGCAGAACCCGCAGCTTGTCCTCCCAGCGGTTCTCGGCGAGGAGGAACCAGATGTCGTTGGCCGATCTTTCCTCCCCACAGATCGCACAAACATTCATTGTTGTTTCGTCCATATGGCGCCTTTCATTGCGCACCGGGATTCGGGTACTCGCATTTGTTCTATCGCGGGTCGTACGCTCCCAAAGTGCATGGGAATCGTGTTTCTCATTCCGGCGGGTAGCGGAACTGTGATCATTCCCCGTCCCTTTTCGAAGGTCAGAGTGAGCAAGGAAGAGCACTCGTCGCACAGCCAGTAGTGTTCCACGCGACGTGGAGACCGGATTCTCCGGTTTGGCGCCGCTGGTCGTGAAATCGGTGCGTTGAAATCCTCTCTCTCAACCAGGAAGAGTTTCCCCTGGCTGAGGTGGCGGAAGGGATTGGGGCAGGCCGGGTTCGCACATTTGCGGAGCATGGATACTCCTCGAAAATGAGCTCTTGCCTGCAGACCTAGGGGAAAGCTCTGAGGCCAATGCATGCAAATGGCCGTAGGTTATTGATCAGGAACAGCCGGAAGTGATTGGAAAGATGCAGGATCTAGTCAGACTAACGCTCTCGAATGACGGAGGGACTGCCGAACCACTGTCAGTAATGCCGGTACCTCGTCACCGCTGGCTCCCGAACCGCCGGAGTGGTTCACTGCCCAGCCGCCCCTTCGCTGGAACTGATCACATCCACACGCTATCATCGCTAACGTATGGCGAAGAGCGTTCTCATGTGCCCGCCGGCGTTCTTTGACGTTCGCGAAATAAAGAACCCCTACATGGGTCTTCCTGTCGATCGCTTCCGCGCGCAACAGCAGTGGGAGAACCTGCGCCGGTCACTGGAGAGCGCGGGCTTGAAGGTCGAAACCATCGACCCGGTCAAAGACCTCGAAGACATGGTCTTCGCCGCCAACCAGGTCTTCGTCGGACATCACGAGAAGATCGGCAAGTTCATTGTCCCCAGCCGCATGCGCTATCAGACGCGCCAGCAGGAGGTGCCGTTCTACGTGAACTGGTTCCGCGAGCGCGGGTACAAGGTCCTCGAGTTGGATCTCCAGGGCGAGTACCTGGAGGGGCAGGGAGATCTGCTTTGGCATCCCGACCACTCCAAGATCTGGGCGGCGTACGGCTTCCGCTCCACGCGCGGTGGCGTAGCAAGGTTCGCCGCCGCGATGCAAGAGCTCGGCATCCCGGTCATTCCGCTTGAGTTAGTCGATGATCACTGCTATCACCTCGATACTTGTCTGTCTCCACTCAACCACCAAGCTGCTCTGATGTACCCGGGAGCATATTCTTCCGAGTCGCTCGAAGCGATTCGCAACGGTTGGGAGCGAATCCACGAACTTACTGCTGAGGAAGCACATCAGTTCATCGGCAACGGGATTGTGGCCAACGGACGCTACATCACACCGCACCTCACGCCACACCTGCAGGAAATTCTCGAAAAAGAAGGATTGCAGCCGACCGTCGTGGACACCTCGGAGTTCGAGAAGTCCGGCGGTAGTGCTTTCTGCATGAAGGCGTTTATCGAATGAATCGGGTGATCCCCTCCTTGACGGGTCGGCCTCCAACCCAACCTCACGTAGTGCGTTTACGACCCGGTCCCCGGAATTAACGTGAAAGCCAGCCCGGTTTCGCAGATAATGCAGTAGAAATCGGCTTGGGGACGCCATTGGATTCTGACCGCAACCAACTGCAAGAACTGCAACTGCTTGTCCGCGAACTAACCAGTCGCGTGTACCGCATCGAGCGCGCAATGGGGATCGAATCTGTTCCGGCCGCGCCGCAGCCGCAATCTCCGCCTCCGCCGGCCCCATCCATTCCAGTGCCGCAACCGCTACCCGAAACCCAGCCGATGCCCCGCATTCCGACTCAGCCTGTGTTGACCGCTCCGGCAGAAGCGGTAGCAAATCTCGAATCCCGCATAGGCTCGCACTGGCTGAATCGAATTGGCATCGCGGCGGTGCTGATCGGCGTCTCCTATTTTCTGAAATTTGCCTTTGACAACAATTGGATCGGACCAGCCGGGCGCGTGACCATAGGCTTACTAGCCGGGATCACGGTCGTTATCTGGAGCGAGCGATTCCGCAGCCGCGGCTACAAAATATTTTCCTACTCATTGAAAGCGGTGGGGGTCGGAGTTCTCTACCTCTCACTGTGGGCCGCCTTCCAGGTGTACAGCCTGATCCCGAATGGAGCGGCATCCATGGCCATGCTAGCGGTCACTTCTGCGACCGCCGTTCTTGCCCTGACCCAGGACGCGGAAATCCTCGCTGCCTTCGCGCTCGCCGGTGGCTTTATCACTCCAGTGCTGCTCTCAACTGGCCAGAACAAAGAGCTGCAGCTTTTTTCCTATCTCGTGCTGCTCGACTTCGCCACATTGGTGCTGGTTGCCCTCAAGCCTTGGCGGCGCCTGCTGCTCCTAAGCTACGTGGGAACCGTGCTGCTTTACGTCGGCTGGTACTCGAGCTTTTACGATCGCAGCCAGCTTCGCTTGACCCTGGGATTCGCAACTTTGTTCTTCGCCATCTTTGCCATCGCACCCCTGATCGCCTTACCAGCGAAAAACGAAAGAAGTCTGTTCTCGATTTTGTCCCTCCTCCTCGCACTGGTAAACGCCGGTGTGTACTTCCTTCAGGTCGAGGCAATGTATGAACAGATCGACAAGCGCGTGACAGCTTGGCTTGCCCTGGCGCTGGCTGTCGTTTACATCTTCCTTAGCCGACAAGTGCGCGTGCGGTATCGCGATCCCGCCGCAGCACAAGCGCTGCATTCCCTGCACCTCGCGCTGGCCATCGGCTTCATTACAATCGCCATCCCCATCCGCATGGACGCCCACTGGATCACGATCGGGTGGTTCGTCGAAGCCGCTGTACTGCTATGGGTAGCCGATCGCATCCATTCGGATTTTCTCAATGCATTTGCCGTTGGAGCGCTGGTGCTGGCGGTTGTGCGTCTGTTGTTCATAGACAATTTTTATTCCACCCGCCTCATTTTCAATGCACGAATGGCAACGCATGCCGTAGCCATCGCGGTGCTGGCAATCCTGGCCTGGTACGGTTCCAAGCGCAATGACGAAAGAGGGCGCACTTCCGTGGCTTTAGCCATCGTCGCTCTAAATGCATTGGCGCTTATCGCGCTGAGTCGTGAGGTTGCGGATTACTACGCGCAACAGATGGCCGGCATGCGCCCAATGCCCGGGCAGTGGAATCAGTCTGGCTGGTTGAACCTGCGTCGGGTTGAGATTTCCCGCGATTTCACTTATTCCGCTCTGTGGATGGGCTATGGCGCCATGCTTATGCTGATAGGTTTCTGGCGACGTTCCGCCTTCGTGCGTTGGCAAGCACTGCTCCTGATCGCCGTCACTATCGTAAAGGTCTTCGTCTACGATGTTTCGCAGCTTGATCGCGGATATCGCATCGTAAGTTTCATCGTGCTCGGTGTCTTACTGCTGGCCATTTCTTTCGTCTACCAGCGGGACTGGTTACAACTTGGCAAAAGGAGGAGCGCCGAGGGAGAATCGGCCTAAGGCATGAAGTTTCTTTCCGCGAGTCTCCTCCTGCTAGCGCTGGCCGTTGCCGCAGATCCTGAGCCTTCAATTTCCTATTTCACCAACCTGCGCGAAGTTTCCAGCGGCGCAGCTGACCGCCAGAACTACATCATCGTCGATGAGGACATCTGGGATCACGCGCGTTCTGGTCTCAAAGATCTGCGTCTGTACGCCAGCCAGACCCAGTTGCCGTATATCCTCGTGGAGCAGCGCGGACGAACCTCCAGCGAGGAACAGCAAGCAAAGATCCTCAATTTGGGCGCTGTCAACGGCCACACGGAGTTCGACCTGGACGTAGCCGAAATCGCGGAATACGATCGCATCCGGCTCCAACTTGATGCCAAGGATTTTGTGGTGACGGCTTCGGTCGAGGGCAGGAGCACGCTAGGGCAAGGACCGAGCACACTCCTAGGTCCTTCGAAGCTATACGACTTCTCGCGTGAAAACCTCGGGTCCAGTTCCGTTTTGAAGCTGCCGACTTCGAGCTTCCGCTACTTGCACGTCCGGCTGTCGGCGGGCATTCGTCCGCAACAGGTGAAGCGTGCGACCATCTACAACCTTCAGGAAAGCAAAGCAGCGTGGACGACTGCGGGCATCTGCCGCGTCACTGGCGAAAGACAGCGCAGCACAAACATTCAATGTGACGCACGAACCGCCGTGCCGCTTGACCGTATCTTGCTTCAAGTCAGTGCCGGACAGGTTAATTTCCGGCGCACGGTAAGCGTGACCGATGCGCAAGGCAGGCCAGTGGCGAGCGGCGAGATCAGCCGCATTAGGGTCAACCGCGGCGCAACCACGGTGATTTCAGAGAATCTAGCGGTCAGCGTTCCAGCTGAGCGTTCTGGGAGAATCACCATAAGAATCGACAATGGAGATGATCCTCCCCTGAAATTCGACGCAGTACAGCCTCAGTCGATTGAGCGCCGCCTCTATTTCGAGCCGCAAGGCAAGACCTCGCTCAAGCTGTACTATGGCGACGAAAAACTATCGGCGCCAGTGTATGATTACGCGAAATTCTTCAAAGCCGATCCGGCCGCAGTGCAAGCCCGGTTGGGAGCGGACACCCATAATCCTGCCTACACCGGCCGTCCCGATGATCGGCCCTGGTCAGAACGCCACCAAGTTGTTCTTTGGGCGGCAATGATATTGGCCGTGGCCATCCTCGCGCTACTGGCGATACGCGGGCTGGGGGCGGAGTCGCGGAGCAGCGGCTGATCACAGCGGTCCCGCGCCATTAACGCCGCTGAAATCAAGGAAGTCGGATCGGCGCACGTTCATCTCACTGCAGTGGTTCTCATAATGAGACCTGCTCGTTACGAAAGGGCCAATATCCCTCGCGGCTTCAGTCACTTGCCCATTTCGGGAATATGAATTTGACTATCCATAGCACCTGACCTTCAGCAGCACACTGAGGTATGCAAGGAATCGTCCTTCCCGGGAGGGCGGTTTAATTCACCGGGGGCGGTGCAATTTCCATTACGAGGAGCAGGGATAATGCGCAGGTTGATTGGGATCTTGTTGTTGTTCGGGTTGTTTTCATTCGCAGCGGCGGCCCAGGAATATCCCAAGGCGGAGGTCTTTGGCGGTTATCAGTACACGAACCTGGATGGTACCAGTCTGAACGGCTGGAACGCCGCCCTTAGCGGAAACCTTAACCACTGGTTTGGCGTAACCGGAGACTTCGGCGCTGCCTACAAGTCGGTGAGCGGTGCCAGTTTTAGTAACTATACCTACATGTTTGGTCCAACGCTTGCCAGCCGGCGTGGCGAAGCCCTTACACCCTTCGTCCATGCTTTGTTCGGCGGGTTCCATAGCTCAGCTTCATTTGCTGGCTTCTCCGGCACCGGAAACGGTTTCGCCATGGGGATCGGGGGAGGGTTGGACATGAAAGTCACGCCGCGCATAGTTCTGCGTGCCGGCCAATTCGACTGGATGTCCTTCCGCGCCAACGGAGGATCCTCGAACAACAATTTCCGCTATTCGGGTGGAATTGTGTTCCGCTTCAAATAGAACGGGATCGGCGGGATTCTACTAAC
>Ga0099828_10001691_pt1 | contig 14965 bp, 9 predicted proteins | sample CZO8metaG_2_FD_79338 | JGI IMG/M metagenome (GOLD analysis project Ga0099828, IMG submission 79338) | Vadose zone soil microbial communities from the Eel River Critical Zone Observatory, Northern California, USA - CZOApr15con2H1.8 metaG | ecosystem: Environmental > Terrestrial > Soil > Vadose...
AAGCGGATCCAGGTCAAAGCGCTCCTCGACGAACTTCAAGACGGAGGAGAATTCGAGCGTCGTGTGGGAAATGTATCCCGGCTTGACCCACGGCGAGATCGTCAGGAAGGGAACACGCGGGCCGAACCCGAAGTTATCCACGACCGGCGGCGGAACGTGGTCGTAGAACCCGCCGAAATCGTCCCAGGTGAGGAAGACCACTGTCGAATTCCAATCCGGTCCTTGCATCACCGCGTTCAGTTGTTCGACGGTCCAATTCTCGCCCACACACACGCTTGCGGGAGGATGCTCGCTTTTCCCCGAAGCCACGACCAGCCAGCTCACCGCGGGCAATTGCCCATTGAGCGCGTCCTGGACAAATTGGTCAGTGGGTACGACGTGGTCGTTCCACAGCGAAGTGAGACGAATGTGGGCAATGGCGTCCAGCGCGGACCAGATGTACCCGGATTGCCCCTGGCCCGGCGCATAGTATTTCCAGGTCAGCCCTTGCGCTTCCAAGCTGTCCGCCAGGGTCTGGAAATCGAAGCACGGGTATTCAGGGGTGATGTTGCCATCGTCGTCCATCACCTGGACAGTGGAGTTCCCGGGGGAATCGCAACCCCAACGGCTCTGGCTATTGGCAGGATTGTTGATCGCTCCACCCGATTGCGCCCCGACCGTATAGAGATGGTTGGGAAAACTCGGCCCGGCGAGCGAGGAGAAGAAAGCATCGGCCAGGGCGAAGTTGCGGGCGTAGGCGAAGTAGTTGGGCAAGTCGTTTTCAGAGTACTGCGTGTAGGCGAGGTAGTCGCCATTCTGGTTCCCACCGGGAATGAGGTCAAATTGGTCCATCGCGCCGCCGTCGATGGCCTTGACGGCGCTTTGGAACGAGTGGCTGATGTCCCGAGGGGTCCGGTCCGGAGCCTGGCCGAGGGGAATCACATCTCCGGTCGAGATCCTGCCGGAGGTGGCGCCATCGGCGCCGGGAAAGGTGCCGAAGTAGTTGTCAAAGGTGCGATTCTCCTTGACGAGGAAAACAATGTGCTGGATCTTTTCCAGACGCTCGTGTTCGGCGCGGTGTTCCCTGCCCTTTCCGTGATGGTGAGGCTTCTTTCTCTCTCCACTTTTGCCGAGGGACGAATGGCTGAGGAGAAACAACAACGCGACGAGGCAGCCCAGCGCCGCGGCGAAACGCAAGACCTTTGTTCGCGTGGCCATGACCCTCCCTCCTTCTTTTTGCTTGCCGGGATGGAACCACTTCCTCTCGTCCGCTACAACACGCGTCAGGGGCAAAAGTTGCGCGGGATCTCTCGGGAAGCGGAGGACGACGCGAGGCGCCGGCCGCGCTCCCCGGAGACGCGCTCAAACCTTCCGCTTCACCATCCTCCCGGAGCAGAAAGAAGAATCTACCGATCCGCCGGGGAGGAAAGGGAGTCGGAAGACGGCGGGCTGCAGGCAAGGATGGCGGCGTTGACGTTCAATCGCCCGCCGGTGATGGTAATGCCGTTGAGGGAGTCAATCGGATCGACGCTGCTCAAGATCGTCGCTTCCAGGGTGGTCGTATCCAAAGCGCAGACGGAAAGGACCAAGGCAGCGGCCCCGGAAACGTGCGGGGTAGCCATCGAAGTGCCGCTGAAATAGGCATAGTTGCCGCTGCGAATGGTAGACAGCACGTTGAGCCCCGGCGCCCCCAGGTGCACGCTATTGGCGCCGAAATTGGAAAAGGATGCGCGGGCATCTTGATTGGTGGTTGCAGCGACGGCAATGATGTTGGGAGCGGCATAACTAGCGGGATAAAACGGGACCGCGTCGTTGTTGCTATTGTTGTTGCCGGCTGCAGCGACAAAGAGCATGTCGTTGTCATTCGCGCGGTTGATTTCGTCGAGCAGGGCCTGGGAGAAGCCACCTCCGCCCCAACTATTGGAGAGCACGCGCACATTGGCCGCGCCGGTGTCGGCGAAGGCCGCCTTAGCTTGCACCACGAACTCGATGGCGTTGATCGCGCCCTCGGTAGTCCCCGAGCCGCCAGCATTCAGAAACTTGGCTCCCATGATGCTAGCCGTCCAGTTGACTCCGACCACGCCCAGATTGTTGTTGCCCAGGGCGCCGATGGTGCCCGAGACGTGCGTCCCATGATTGTTATCATCCATCGGGTCGCAGGCGTTCGTGATGGCGTTGAAGCCGTGGGTGCCGGCAGCACAAGTGATCGTCAAGCCGCCGATCGTCACCGTGAAATCCGTGGGAGCGGACCAGACGTTGTCTACCAAGTCGGGGTGGTTATAGTCGATGCCGGTGTCCACCACGGTCACTACGTTCAACGGAGACCCCGTGGTGATGGTCCATGCGGGAACGGCGCTGATATCGGCGCCGGGGGTGCCGGGGACACCTAGAATGACCTGGCCGGTATTCTGCAATCCCCACAGCTGCGGGAAGAGTGGATCGTTGGGCGCGTCGCTGACGTAAACTACGAAATTGGGCTCGACATAGGCAACGTCGGCCCGCGAAGAGAGATCCCGCGCCAGGGTGGCCGCATCCTTGCTGCGCGAATGGAGCAAGAGCCAGCCGGCTCCGCCAGCGCCCCGGATGGTATCGAGATCCTCCGCCTGCTCGGCCTGCCGGATTCCCTCCGTGGAAGTCACTCGGAACTTGACCAGCACCTCTTGTGCGACGACTTCGTGCCCCTGGAAGAACTCTGTCTTGTTCTGTGCCCAGAGGGGAAACGCGAAAAAAAACATCAGCAGAACGTACGTCAGCCGGTAATTCGCGAACATTCGCATCTGCGCTCCTGAGGGACAGAATTCAGCATTCTTCAGAAACGGCAAGCGCGTGCGCCAGCGGCACGCAACCCTGATGGCTCAAAGCTCGCCGGCACCTGCGCGCCGCAGACGGAGCTTTTCTCCTACAAGCCAGGTTCCGGCACACCCGCGGTGCTCCAGGTAACGCGCAGCCCTTAGTTCAACATGCTGCTGGAGAAAGTGCCGAAGTTCCAGATCGTACGCGCATTGCTGCGCACGGTGATCTGCGCTCCCTCAGCAAGCGATAGGTCCTGCGCGGGGCACTCGAACATCATGCGTTGAGTCGAACCGTCGACGTAGGAGCCATCACATTGAACGGAGCCGATGGACATGATCGGCAGCTCGTTTCCGACGAGAATCGGCGTATTGCTGAAGACCGTGAACCGCACCGTTCCGTTGCCGGTCGTCACCGCCGCACCTGCGCCCCCCGCGGGAACGAACTGGACGTTCTCGATCACGTTTCCCTGCTCGATGATGCGCCGCGATTGAATGGAGATGGGCGCGTCGAGGACCGAGTCAACCTGTTCCGATCCGTCGGAGTCTTCCTCGAACGAGCGGATGCCTTTCCGCGAGGCGCGGAAGTTTGTGACGTAAATCTTACCGGTTGGTGTGTCGTCGAAGGTCAAGCGAATGCCGCGCGTCTGGCTCAGGTCATCTGAACGGAATGCGCCGATCGGGATGCGCGCCGTCGACATGTTAACGTGGTAGCCATCGGGGAAAGCCGGGTTGATGAAGCTCAGATCGGCATCCGGAGTGCCGAACGGGCCGACCAGCTCGATGAAGTTGGACGCGGCCACGGGAGCAGACAGGGTGCCATCGGCGGCCACGAGCTGAACGTGGAAGTTGCTGGGGCCAGTCGGATTGAGCGTGGTGCGCTTGGGAGTTTCGCGGTCGACGCGGAAGTCCAGCGTGGCGAACTCCGAAAGATCCAATCCACTGCCTGTGGGCGTGAAGTTGATCTGGAAGAAGACATTGGCGCCCGCTTGCTGCCAGGTGATGCGTCCGGCGTGGAGAAATGCCGGGAGCGGGACGACTACTCCTTGTTCGTTTCGCGTTGTAAAGGGAATCCCGTGCTCGATGACCCCGACGTGCGCCACAGTCAAGTTGCTGGTGTCGTTCGGGAAGCCAAACTGGCTGGTGCCGGTCGGCTGCTCGAAGTCTTCCAGCGATAGGGTGACCTCCGAACTCGGCGAGGCGATAAATCCGCGCTGGATGCGCGCGGCCGAGGTGACCACCGCGGGAAGCCGGAACTGCGGGTCGAAGTTGGTGAGGAAGCGAGAGGAGTCGCCGTCCTCGCCCTCGGAATCGCCGTCGGAGCTGCGCACCGCGCCGCGGATCAACGCCAGGATGCTCGCGGAGCCGGTGGTCCGCTGCCTGGCGGAGCCGGTCACGCCGGGAAGAATGCCGGTGTCCGGGTCGGTCACGAACAACTGCAGCGACGAATCGAAGCAGCCGGATGAATCGCTGAATTGCCATTCCGTATTCCAGTAATTGTGATTGGCGCCGAGGACATAATAGAAGGCCTTTTGCCGCGCGGGCTGTTCGGTGAAGCTCTCCATCATCCGGTCGTACGGCCACAGCCCTTGCTGGTTGATGACGTCACCATCGCAGCCGGGAAGCATGACGCTCCACGTCGTCCCGTCGGCATTGAGCGTGCGTCCCGTCTGACGGTCCACCGGAGCGATTTCGAAGATCCCCTTAAAGTTCACCGGCTCGACAATGCGCGCTCTCCAGTCGATTGAAGCGTACGGATCGAAGTCGGTGTTTCGGCCGGTGTAGAGGTTGTATGCGGCCCGCACTCCCTCGCCCCCGCGCGAGTGCCCCACCAGGGCGACCCTTCGGAAGTCGATGGCGCCTCGGAGACTGAAGCCGAGCGAGCTGGGGGTTGGGTCGATTCCGCGGTTCCAGCGGCTAAGGAGCTCGAGGTGCTTGAGCACGAGTCGGGCGCGCGCCAGGTTTAAGCCTCGATCTCGGAGATCCTGCAGAGGGCCGGCGGTGATTCCGCGGTTGGCATTGATGGAAACGACGAGGTAGCCGCGCGAGGCAAGCTGCTCCGCGAGGTAAGCGTATCCTTCGTGGCTCGGGGAGAAGACGTAGTCAAACTCAGCAGGAGGATTGCCTTGACCCTTGAGGGGGCAGGTGCCAGTAAAGGTGTAGTCGCGGCGGTCGTCGATCCGCGGTCCATTGGGCAAGGGAATGACGTGACCGCAAATGGACGCCGAGCAGAAAAATGTTCCGCAGGTGCCGTGATTTCCATGGAGGAAAACGACCAGGGGCAGTCTCTCCAATTCCTCGGTTTGAGGCCGCCACACCCGCGCAAAGATTTCGGTGAAGCGATCGGTCATGATGGTCGGATCCGTCGAGGCCGGTAGGCGATATACCGACGTCGCGACAGCGAATTCGCCTTGGCCAGTAGGGTCCGGCGCCCGCCCCGCAGTCAGTACGGCTTGCCCGGCGGCACTGCCAGGCCATCCGATCATGCTCAAAATCAGAGCGCAGAATCCCGCGCACGCCCACCACCGAATATGAACTTGTTGTCTCATGTCTCTTCCTCCCGATTATTGTTCCCGTGAGTGGATATACCCACCTCTGCCTGTTCCCCCTAAGTTAAGACCCCCATTGGGTACGGGATCATGCTCCGCAGGCCTGCCAGGAGTCAAGTACCAAGACCCGCTGGTACTGCTAATACATAGCGGCGTTCGAAGCCATCCGCCATCCGATGCTGGTTTCGACGCCAACGGCAACACGGCTGTGGCCTCAAGAGTTAGCCCAGTTGCAAGGCTACAGGAGCGCTTTAAGACCCTCGATGGCAGTAGGATCCCCTTTCTGTGCTTAGAGCTCTCTCCCGGGAAGGAGCGGATAGTGCGCTTGCAGGGCCGAGTAAGTCAAGTACCAAAACGCAGATAGTACTCCCCCCTATGGAGAACTGAGGCAGGCAGAGGGGGCCTCGCGATATTCACAAATGCAGATGAAAACAGACCAAAGTCTTGACAAAGGCATGCAATGAGCTTAGAGTTTGCGCGTTCCCCAAATAGAAGTTGCAGCTTTTGGGTACTCTGCGGCGGCACCAAGGCGGAAGAAGTGTCGCCTAACGGATCACGCCAAAGGAGAAAAGAGGAAAAATGAAGAAAAAGGCCATGTTTCTTGTGGTCCCGTTGCTGATCGTCGTCTGCCAGCTCAGCCTCATGGGTCAGAACGCGCCCCAGGTGGAGGTGAAGAAGTTTGACGCAGCTGCACGCGCTGCTACCGTCGCCTACTGGACGCCGGAAAGGCTTCAGAACGCCACACCGAGGGATCTGCTGTCGGTGGACGCAAACGCAGCCCCGGCGAGTAGCGCCCCACCCACGGTGGGCGAACCCGAAGTCTCCCTCCCGGGCCAGCTTCCGGCGTTTTCGCTCGCGGCGAAATCGCTCGGGCCGTCGGGCTACAGCCAAGGTTCCGCGGATATCGGCATCCAGGGTTACACTTACCCTTACCCCTTCACGCTGTACCCTGTGTTTAGCCCGCTGTATGACGAAACCATTCCCCCTGTCTACCCCTACACAACGGTCGGCAAGGTGTTCTTCAGCATACCGGGCCAGGGCGACTTTGTGTGCAGTGCCTCGACATCGCGGCCGCATCTTGTGCTCACGGCCCGGCATTGCATATTTGACGTCGCTACCAACCAGTTTGCCACCAACGTGATGTTCTTCCCCGGCTGGCACAACGCGCCAAACATGACGCTGGGCGGAGCTTGGCCAGCTAGAAGCTTGATAACCTGGGGCGCTGCACTGCCCGCCCTACGGTGGGACATCGGTTACATTCAACCCTTTGACGATGATGGAGCCGGCTGCGGCGGCAGCGGGGGCGGCAATCCGATAGAATCCTATACGGGATTTCTGGGGTTCCAGTTCGGCGGGGATTACTCCTCGCGCCACTGGGACGAGCTGGGCTACCCGCAGGCCCCTCCATTCGATGGCACCATTCTGATTGAGTCGGAATCCAGCACTGGTGCCCTAGACCAGTTCGGCCAAGCAGACACCATCGAAGTCGGCAGCCCTTTGACCGGGGGCGCCAGCGGCGGGCCATGGATTATAGCCTTCGTGCCCGGTGCCGCGGGTGCTATAAACTTCGCCAACGGCGTGAATTCGTTCAAGTTCACCAATCCGGATCACTCGCTGGCGATCAACAGCCCGAAGTTTCTTGACGACAACTACAACGCGCTCCGAGTTGCTGCCGAGGGCTTGCCTTGTCCGTAAGAAAAAGTGGATTGAGGGATATGCCGGATCTACCCGGGTCCGGTATATCCTTGTTGTCCGGATTGCGGGTCAACTTTTAGGACCGCGCACATGACCATTCGTTGCGGCCTCGCGCTGCTGGTGTCATTCGCGTGCGCTGTTCCGTCTGTGGCCACACCTGTTGGACTTCGACATCTTTCCGCAGGCGCCGCGCAAACCAAGCCCTCGGAGGCAAGCCAGGGAAAACCCAGCGGTTCTTCGGGCTCGCCATCCAAGAAGAAGGGCATCTTGCATCTCCGCGGAACGCTGGTCGAGGGCGGCGCGGAATGCCAGAGATTCCGCGCCTCGAACCACAAGTTCTACACGCTGGCCGGCGATCTCCGCGGATTCCGCACCGGTGATGAGGTCGAGATCGCCGGAAAGATCCCCCGGGCATCTCACTGCATGCAGGACACGACGATTGAAGTGCAGACGATTCGGCGGGCTAAGCCCCCCGACTCGCCAGCCAACCACAAACCCAAAAGCCCGGGTGTGTCAGAGTAGCCGGCCAAGCCAGGCTCCTGCAGAGCCAGGGTCGGCGCACGCTATCCGGGGCCTGGTCCACTTCAAATCAAATGAGGGAACTGCTCTTCGGGAGGGTTGAGCCGAATCCCTAACGACAGCCGCCGGTACCTGCTGCCGGCGGGTCCGGGGGAGGATCAAGGAACGCAGGGTTGTCGAAATCAAACAGGTCAAGAAGCGCATCGACGTTGGCGTCACGCGCCGTCAATGCAGGAAGATCGAAAAGCAGCTCGATGAAACGCGTGATGGAGGTCGTTTCACGCGCCACGTGCGAGACGTACCCCGGCTTTGAGTAGGGAGAGATCACGACCGCCGGAATGCGCACGCCGAGTTGGCTGAAGTCGCGGATGGTCTGGTCATCGCGAGTCGGCGGACATGTGGCCGGCGGCGGCGTGTGGTCGAAGAACCCGCCGCCTTCGTCGTACGTGAAGAAGAAAGCTGTAGTGGGCCACAGCGGGCTCGAGGTCACGGCCAGATAGACGCTGCGCACCCAGTCTTCCGCTTTCTGAATGTCATTGGTCGGGTGCTCGTCCTGCAGCGGCCCTTCGCCGTCAATGAACACCACTTGCGGCAACGTTCCAGCCGCGGCGTCGGCAAAGAACGTGGCGATGTCATAGACGCCCGGGGTCGAGCGCGAAAAACCGATGCAGTCCTGCCGCGGCGTGCCGTCCACATAGATACCCCAGCTCACGCCAGCGGCGTCGAGCGCGTCGAAAATATTGCGCACCGTGATCGGTCGCGTATTATTCATCACCCCGTCGGAGGTCGCCGCGTAGAGATAGTCGCGATTGGGCCACGTCGGACCCAGCACGGGACAGAAGAAGCGGTCGCTCATTGCGTAGGTGGAATGGAGCCAGTAATAGAAAGGCAGGTCGGTCTCGTCATACCAGGACAGCGCGCGCTGTCCGTCTTGTCCGCCAGCGGCCGCCTCGATGTAGAAGCCATCCATGGCGCCCTGGTTCCAGGCGTTGTGCGTTGCCGTCCAGCTATGCGGCGTGTCGGGACGGATGCAAGTGGTCGCGGCGTGCGAGGGACTAGCCACATCCCCAGATGGAGTGCGATTGGTGTAGTCGGGCGGGATCCCGTCCACATCCGTGCGGCCGTACTGCGGCATGCGGCCGAAGTAATGGTCGAACGAGCGGTTCTCCTGAACCAGAATGATGATGTGATCGATGGGGATCGCAGCCCGCTGCTCGGGAGTGATCCCCAGCGTCTCCTCCACGGACGCGCCTGCATCAAATTCGCACTGCGCGCGGCGTCTGCCGAGGTCGTCGTTATCGTTGCCCAGGTGGCGCGAAGTCCGCAGCTTCCCGCGTGGAATCGCGGAAGGTCTGCGCGCCTCATACCCTTGCGCACTCAATTGACCTACCGCCAGCGCGCTCGCCAGCACAGCCGCCCAGATGACCAGCAACGAAGACTTTTGTTTGGACATCCTAACCCTCCCGAACTTGATGATTCTCCTGCCCGGGCAACAAAAACCCGGGCTGCGCGAAGCGCTTTTGACCTTCCGGCTGTAATACTGGTCCGCTCGTGCGCACATTATAGGCCTTAATCAGGGCCAGTTTTTGCCCTTCTTGTTTTCGTGAGAAATCCATGATCGGTTGTTGTCCGTTCCCAGGCTCTTAGTCGATCAATGTCCTTCTCTCGGCGGCGCTTAGCCGGCTAGCGTGCGCAGCGGCCAAGCGCCGAGGTGCTAGAATCTTTGGCCAGCGATGATTCAGGCACGCGCCGACGTCGTCGGGAGCTTGCTGCGCCCGCCGGAGCTGCTCGCGGCACAAGAGCAGTTGGCCGCAGGGAAACTGGCGCCCGCGGCGTTCAAGAAAATCGAAGATTGGGCGGTGGATCAAGGGGTCAAGCTGCAAGAGGAAGCGGGCCTGGAGATTGTCACCGACGGCGAGATGCGGCGCGCTTCCTTCCAGAGCCAGATGACCGCAGCGGTGGAAGGTTTCGGCGAGCACACGCTAGACGCGTTTCTCTGGGGCGAGTGGCGCGGCAATGCGGAAACGGGCAGCCGAAGCCTGGCTCGGCCGGCGGAGCTGGGTGTGGTGGGCAAGCTGCGCCGCCGCCGCCACCTCTCGGCGGAGGAATTCGCCTACCTGCGGGCGCGGACGCGCGGCACGGCGAAGGTCGCGCTGCCCAGCCCGAGTCTGTGGGTGAACTTCTGGTCGCGCGAGCGTTCCCGCCACATCTATCCGACGTTGGAGTCGTTTCTGAGCGATGTAACGGAAATTCTGCGCGATGAAGTCACTGAGCTGGCGCGGCTGGGCGCCACCTACATTCAGCTCGATGCCCCGCATTATGCCCTGCTGATCGATCCGCACACGCGTCGCTTCTACGAAGAGCAGGCGGGAAGCGCGGAGCGATGGCTGGAGCGCGCCATCGAGCTGGACAACGCAGTGATCACGGCAGCGCCCCGCGAGGTCACCTTTGGCGTTCACCTGTGCCGCGGCAACCAGGCAAGTCGTTGGCTCGCCGAAGGCGGATACGAGCCCATCGCGCCATCAGTCTTCAGAAAGATCCGCGCTCAGAGGCTCCTGCTCGAGTATGACGACGCCCGCTCGGGCTCCTTCGAGCCCTTGCAGCACGTACCTGACGACAAAATGGTCGTGCTCGGCCTGGTGACCACAAAAACCCCGCTGCTCGAAACCCGCCAAGAACTGACCGAGCGGATTCACGAGGCCAGCCGCTACATCGCGCTCGAGCGCCTGGCCTTGAGCCCGCAGTGCGGCTTTGCTTCTTCGGTTCTGGGCAATCGCCTCGCGGTCGAGGACGAAAAGCGCAAACTGCGGCTCGTGGTGGAGACGGCTCGAGCGGCGTGGGGTTAATCGGCTGCCGCGACCTAATAACCATGCGGCCGCGCTCACTGAACTTGGGGCCACGCCGCACGCTGGCAGACTTCCCCGATTTACGACCGGCTTTTCTTTTTCTCGTAGTCTTCCAGGAACTTTTCGAACGATTTGGGAACAGTGAAGGGCGGCACCCGGCGACCGTCGACATCGGTAAAACCGTACTCGCGGGCCAGTTCGCCCACCCGAAAGGCTTTGCCTGACTTGCGGACGACCTTGGGATCGGCGGCCAGAGCAGCCACGGCACGACCCGTATACTCCGGCGTCTCAGTTTGTTTCAAACCTGGAATCTTCTTCCATTGCTGTTCATTGATTTTGAAGGCGGCGAGCACGCGCTCGGTGCGCATGAAGCCGGGCGCCACAGCGATGGCAGCGATGTTGTGCTTGCGCAACTCCCGGCCCAGCCCGAAGATCATCCGCACGATGGCATGCTTGGCGACATCGTAGAAGCTGCCGATATACTTGTCGTGGTCCCAGGCAACGGTGCTGACAATGAGTCCCCGGCGGTGCGGCAGCATCAGCGGGATGGCAAAATAACTGGCCACCAAATGCGCGCGCAGGCCGGCAACAAACATTCCCTCCCAGAGTCGCAACGGGGCCTTCCAGAAGGGGGCCGGCGACAATCCCTTGCCTTCATAGCCGCCCCAGGCGTTGTTGACCAAGAGATCGAGCCCGCCCTGCTCTTTCTCCACGCGCTGTAAAAGCGCTTTGACCTGTTCGTCGACCGTATGGTCGCAGCGCACGGTGATGCCCACGCCGCCGCGCGCGGTCACCTGTTCGGCGGTGTCCTCAATCGTGCCCGGCAGGCTATCGGTGGTGGGGCCGCCGCGGGCGCTGCGCCCGGTCACGTAGACTGTGGCTCCAGCCTCGCCGAGCACTAGGGCGATGCCGCGACCCGCGCCGCGACTCGCCCCGGTGACCACCGCCACCTTGCCCCCAAGCTTCGGAGCCACCCAACGCTGCTTCCTCGAACGATGCTTTGTCATGGCCGTCTCCGCTCCTGGCGCTGCCACAGCGGGTCTAAAATCGCGCAACCTAGGCGGATCCCTTTCTGGGACTCGACGAGTGCTGTTGCAACTATTTCGACCTATCCGCGGTGCCTGGAAGTAGAAACCCTCGGCCCATAGACCCACCGGGGGAGGCCTCACCCGCCGGGGCCAGAAACTATCACATTCTTATCTCCATCGGGTGTTTGAGAATTCCAGCGCTCGGTCTGACAAGGTCGCAATCTGGGGCCCGCATGATAAAGTGTTCCGGCATTTTGGAAGAAGCCTGACAGGGTTTGATTTCGGGGGTGCCTGATGAAGCGTCCTCTTTTCGCGGTTCTGCTCTGCCTCGTGGCCCCCGCGGTGTTCGGCGGCGATCGCCCAATCCTGAAAGCGCCGACTGTTTCCACGTTTTCGATCGTCGCCATCGATGCGTCCAATGGAGACTTGGGTATCGCCGTGGCCTCGCGCTATTTCTCGGTAGGATCGGTTGTCCCTTGGGCTTATGCCGGGGTTGGGGCCATCGCCACCCAAGCGAATGTCAACGTGGGCTACGGGCCGCGCGGCATGGATCTGCTCCGGCAGGGCTTAACGGCTCCCGAGGTTTTAAAGAAGCTGCTCGAGGAGGACACCTTTGCAGGCAAGGACGGGCGCCAAGCGGCCATCGTGGATGCCAAGGGCAACATCGCCGCCTACACCGGGCCGCACGCCCCGCACTGGGCAGGCGATCGACAGGGGAAGACCTGGTCTGCGCAAGGGAACATACTTGCCGGGCCGCAGGTGATTGAGGCAATGGGTCAGACATTCGAAGCCACGCAAGGCGAGCTTGCGGAGAAATTGTACGCGGCTCTGAAGGCCGGCGATGACGCAGGTGGCGATGCGCGCGGCCACCAGTCGGCTTCGATGCTGGTAGTCCGGAAACAGGGCGGCCGCAATCTCAACAACGATCGCTACATCTACATCAACGTGGACGACAGTGCCAGGCCGCTCGAGGAGCTACGCCGCCTGCTGAATCTCAATTTGACCTACAACTACGAGGACCAAGCCCAAAGACTCTTGCAGACTGGCAAGATCCCCGAGGCAGTCGCCGCCGCCAAGAAGGCAGTGGCGTATTCGCCAAACCAAGCTTATGCCCATGCGACTCTGGGCTTCTTGGAATACCTGGCCCGGGACAAGGATGCGGCAATGGCTGCATTTCTCCAGGCCAAGCAGCTTGATCCGGATTTCAAGAAACACTTCGAGGCCACGGCGCAGGGGTTTCCAGCAGCGAGGCCGATTTTGGAGGATCAGGAATTCCTGGCGAAGCTTTTCTCGAAACAATAGCCCGAGGCCTGCGGCTGCGGCGAGGCTTCGTGGCTTCCGGGCGAGGCCATCGCAGAAAAACAGTGCGGCGTGCCGGGCCGAGGTTGGCGGTGGAATGGGTCCTCAGGAGGCTCAAGACCAGGCTGAACAAGTCTCGTTGGCCGAGTTGTTCGACGTTGCGTGTCTTGTCTGAAGGAGGCGACAACCTTCTGAAGAAGACCTGGTTCGCACGCGTTGACTTGGCCATCAGCACGGCCTAGAATTTTCGCGCCTGATCATGCCCTCAAACAAACGCGCACAGGAGGTCGAGATGAGGCTTCGACGCGTCCCCTGGCTTATCCTTGCCGGGGCCTGCTTGGCATTCGCCGCGCTTGCGGCCGCGCAACACCAGCACACGGCCGGGGAGCCGGAAAAACTCGGCAAGGTGGATTTTCCCGTTTCCTGCGATGCAGCAGTTCGGACGCAATTCAACCGCGCCGTCGCCATGCTCCATTCCTTCTGGTACGAGAAAGCGGGCGAGGCGTTTACCAGCGTGGCGAAAAAAGATCCTTCCTGCGGCATGGCTTATTGGGGCGTGGCTATGACGCACTACCATCCACTCTGGGAAGCGCCTGGCCCAGCGGCTCTGAAACAAGGTTGGGCTGCGGTTGAAAAGGCGAAGTCGGCGGGGGCCAAAACGCAGCGAGAGCGCGACTACATAGCTGCTATCGAGGTCTTCTACAAGGACTCTGAGAAGCTGGACCATCGCACCCGCGCGTTGGCTTACGAGAAGGCTATGGAGCAACTACAAGAGCACTATCCCAGCGACCGAGAGGCAACGATTTTTTACGCTCTGGCCGTGCGAGCAACCGCGCCCCCCACTGACAAGACCTATGCGAACCAGAAGAAGGCCGGTGCGATTTTGGAGAAGATCTTAGCCGAGCAGCCGGATCACCCCGGCGTCGCCCACTACATCATCCACTGTTACGACTATCCCCCGTTGGCCGAGCGGGCGCTGGAAGCGGCTCGGCGCTATGCGAAGATCGCGCCCGACTCACCCCACGCGCTCCACATGCCCTCGCACATCTTCACCCGGCTGGGCCTCTGGCAGGAGTCCATTGACTCGAATCTCGCTTCCGTGGCTGCCGCTCGAAAGCACGGAGCCACCGGCGATGAACTTCACGCGATGGACTACCTGGTCTACGCTTATCTCCAGGGAGCCCAGGCCGACAAGGCAAAGAAGGTGTTCGATACCCTGCCGGCGCGCCGGCAGGACGACCCCTCGTATTTTGCCGGGCTTTATGCCATCGCAACCATGCCCGCTCGGTACGCCGTGGAGAGACACCGCTGGGCTGAGGCCGCAGCGCTTACGGTACCCCCGAATACATTCCCCGGCGGCCGGTATGCCTGGACCGAGGCCAACATCTATCTTGCTCGAGCCTTGGGCGCCGCCCGCAGTGGGGATGCGGATGCCGCGCGAAAGGGAATGCAACAACTCACGTCCCTCCACCACGCGCTCATCCGGGCGAACGAAAAATACTGGGCGGATCAGGTGGACATCCAGCGGGAGATCGTGGCTGCCTGGCTGGCGCTGGCGGAAGGTAAGGCTGAGGAAGCCCTGCGGCAGATGCGTTCTGCTGCGGACCACGAAGATGCTACGGACAAGCATCCGGTTACTCCCGGAGTCATCCTGCCGGCTCGCGAACTCCTGGGAGAGATGTTGCTGGAGTTGAAGCAGGCACCCCCGGCGCTGCCTGAATTCGAAGTCACGCTTCGCACAGCGCCGAACCGTTTCAATGCGCTTTACGGGGCCGCCCGCGCCGCAGAGCTTTCCGGGGAGCAGCAAAAAGCCGCGCGTTTTTACAGCAAGCTGCTAGAGATCAGCAAACAGGGCGACGGCCAGAGAGCCGAGCTCCGCAAGGCAAAAGCCTTTCTTGCAAAAAACGGAAAACTCCACGCCCAGCGGCCTTAAAGCAGCAGTTTCCACAGAGCCTCGCGAGCAGCCCCAGACTTGCCTTGCCTCGGGAGCAAGCGGCGATTTGCAGAGCAATCCCAGCCGGCTCGGGCGCTACCCCGGCGGGGAGAGGAAGCTAGAGGCCTAGCCCAAGTTCGTCACGAGGACGTGGGTTTTAGCTTTTTTCGGTGCTTTCCCGCGCAGAAGCGCTTTCCTTTCAACGAGCGGGCTGCAGAATCGAATGTAGTGCAGACCTACCCTCTTGTAAACGACCGTCGGTTTCAGGCAGCATCGCGCAGCATGTTTTTGCGAGCCCACCACCGCAGCAAAGATGGCAAAGAGCACA
>Ga0099828_10001694_pt1 | contig 14959 bp, 13 predicted proteins | sample CZO8metaG_2_FD_79338 | JGI IMG/M metagenome (GOLD analysis project Ga0099828, IMG submission 79338) | Vadose zone soil microbial communities from the Eel River Critical Zone Observatory, Northern California, USA - CZOApr15con2H1.8 metaG | ecosystem: Environmental > Terrestrial > Soil > Vadose...
CGGCCCGATATGTCATTCTGAGCGAAGCGAAGATCTTCTCGTCTGCCGCTTCGGCGGAAGGTCCTTCGTCGCTGCGCTCCTCAGGATGACATTGTGATCACTGTTCGCGTCCTGGTCTTTGTGGCTGGCTTGGCGCTGGTTGGCGCGACCATCATCTCGGCCATACGGAGCTTCGTCCTGCCACGCGGCGTGCCGGACGGGCTGAGCCGGGCGGTGTTCACCGGCGTACGCTCCCTGTTCAATCTGCGCACCTGGCGAGTGCGAACGTACCTGCAGCGCGACCGGGCCATGGCGCTGTATGCGCCGGTGAGCTTGCTGGTCCTGCCGGTGGTCTGGCTGGTGTTCGTCGGCGCAGGCTACAGCTGCATGTTCTGGGCGCTGAGCCTGCCGACATGGACAGACGCAATCGAGCTCAGCGGCTCCTCGCTGCTGACGCTCGGCTTCGCCAACATCGGCAGCTTTCCACGGGCGCTGATCGCCTTTTCGGAGGCAATAATCGGGCTGGGCTTGGTGGCGCTGTTGATCTCCTACCTGCCGACGATGTACTCAGCCTGGTCGCGTCGCGAGGAGGCGGTGGCGCTGCTGGAGGTCAGGGCCGGCTCCCCGCCCAGCGCGCCCGAGTTGCTCATCCGCTTCCACCGTATCGATGGACTAGATCAGCTGCCCGGGCTGTGGGAAGCCTGGGAGGTGTGGTTTGCCAACGTCGACGAGACCCACACGTCGCTGGCAGCACTGTCGTTCTTTCGCTCGCCGACCCCACAACGTTCCTGGGTAACCGCCGCCGGGGCCATCCTGGACGCAGCGGCGCTGGCCAACTCCGTGCTCAACGTGCCGCATCATCCGGCTGCGGATCTGTGCCTGCGCGCGGGCTATGTCGCGCTGCGGCGTATCGCCAGCTTCTTCCGCATCGATTACGACCCACAGCCTCGCCCGTACGACCCCATCAGCGTGTCGCGCGAGGAGTTCAACGAGGCCTACGAGCGGCTGGCCGCTGAGGCAGTGCCACTGAAGCCGGATCGTGAGGAGGCGTGGATCGCCTTCTCGGGCTGGCGCGTCAACTACGACGCGGTTCTGCTCGGGCTGGCTGCGCTGACGATGGCGCCCGAAGCGCCGTGGTCGTCGGATCGCTCGCTGCGCCGCCCGCGTCCAGCCGACAGCAAGCGCTGGTGGGCTCGCTAGACTCGGGCTCATGATGTACCACGGCAGCATGTCGCTGTCGGCACCCGAGCGAACTCGCGATCGCGCGCGTGACCGGCAGATCCTGCGGCGGGTAGCAGCGGCCTTCAAACCCTACGGGCCGCAAGGCGTGCTGGTCCTCCTGGCCATCATCGTTGTGGCCGCGCTGGGCTTGATCAACCCGCTCATGCTCAAGCTGATCACGGACCAGGCGATCCTGGGCCACGACCTATCCAAGCTGCACCTATATGTCGGGATCATGATCGTCGTCCCCCTGTTCAGCGGGTTGATCGGTGTCGGCCAGAGCTACCTCCAGAACGTGATTGGCCAGCGAGTCATGCAGGACTTCCGCAACCGCCTCTACGCCCACCTGCAGGACATGCACCTGGCCTTCTTCACCTCTACCCGAACAGGCGAGATCCAGTCGCGGCTCTCCAACGACGTGGGCGGCGTGCAGAACGTGGTGACCAATACCGCCTCGAGCGTCGTGTCCAATGTGACCACCGCGCTCTCGACGCTGGTGGCCATGGTTCTCATCGACTGGCGACTGACACTGATCTCCATCTGCGTGCTGCCCTTCTTCCTGTACTTGACGTACCGCGTTGGCAAAGTGCTGCGGACTGTAAGCAGCACCACGCAGAAGACGCTGGCCGATCTGACGGCGATCATGCAGGAGACGCTGTCCATCAGCGGCATCCTGATGTCGAAGACGTTTGGCCGGCAGCGGCACGAGATGGAGCGCTTCGGCAAGCAGAACCAGGAGCTGGCCGATCTTCAGATCCGGCAGCAGATGATCGGTCGCTGGCTGTTCATGATCATCGGCACCATCTTTTCCATCACGCCGGCATTCGTGTATTGGTTCGCAGGCTACGAGATCATCACCAGCGGCGGGGCGGCCACCATCACGCTAGGCGGCATCGTAGCCTTCACCACACTGCAGAGCCGGCTGTTCTTCCCGATGGGCGAGCTGCTGCGCGTGGGCGTGGACATCCAGGCGGCACTGGCGCTGTTCGAGCGTATCTTCGAGTACCTGGATCTCAAACAAGAGATCGTCGACTCACCATCGGCGCTGGCTCTTGCGCCGGCACAAGTGCAGGGCCACATCCGGCTACGCCATGTGACGTTTGCGTATCCGGCAGGATCCGAAGCTCCTTCCGAGAACGGCGCGAGTCGCGACGCCGGCCCGGTGCTTCGCGACATCGACCTCGAGATCCAGCCAGGCGAGCTGGCCGCTCTAGTAGGCCCGAGCGGCGCCGGCAAGACGACCCTGACCTACCTGGTGCCGCGGCTGTACGACGTCAGCGACGGCGCGGTCGAGATCGATGGCCGCGATGTGCGTGACATCAAGCTGTCATCGCTCGGCGAGATCGTGGGCTTCGTCACGCAGGAGACGTACCTGTTCCATGCCAGCATCCGCGACAATCTGCGCTACGGCAAGCCCGAGGCCACGGAGCGTGAGCTGGAAGCTGCCGCCCGCGCGGCAGCCATCCACGAGCGGATCATGGAGATGCCGCAGGGCTACGACACGACTGTTGGCGAGCGCGGCTACCGCCTATCTGGCGGCGAGAAGCAGCGCGTGGCCATCGCCCGCGTGCTTCTCAAGGACCCACGGGTCCTCATCCTGGATGAGGCCACGAGCTCGCTTGACACGCACTCCGAGCGGCTCATCCAGCGCGCGCTCGAGCCCCTCATGAAGGGCCGCACCACGCTGGCCATCGCTCATCGCCTGTCGACCATCCTGGCCGCCGACCGCATCTTCGTCCTGGACCACGGCCAGATCGTGGAGCGCGGCACGCACCCGGAGCTATTGGCCCTGGGCGGACTCTATGCCCGCCTGTACCATGAGCAGTTTGCCGATGGGACCATCCAGGCCCACTGCGAAGACGGCGTCGTGGAGGCCGGCGCGGCTGTAGCATAAGCGCGTGATGCCGAAGAACTACCGCGCCGATCACGTCGGCAGCCTGCTGCGGCCGCCTGAGGTCATGCGAGCCCGCGAGCGCCACGCCGCCGGGCAGCTGGACCTGGCTGGCCTGAGAGCCATCGAGGACGAGCACATCTTGAAGGCTTTGGAGCTGCAGCGTCAGGCCGGCGTGGACGTCTTTACCGACGGCGAGTACCGGCGGGGCTCATGGCAGTCGGACATGGCCGAGGCGGTGGACGGCTTCGTGCGCGAGCACTTGCCCATCGAGTGGCATGGGCCGAACGCCGCGGTGGAGGGCAGCACGGCGCACGTCGTGGGCGAGCGGCTGAGGAAGCGGCAGCGGCTCACCGGGCACGAGTCGGGCTTCCTGAAAGCTCACGCGCAGGGGCCGTGCAAGATCACCATGCCGCCGCCTTCGGTGTTCCTGATCAAGAGCTACCGGCGGGGCATCACCGATAAGGTGTACGAACGCGAGGAGCTGCTGCAGGACCTGGCGTCGATCGTCGGCAGCGAGGTAGAAGCGCTCGTGCAGGAGGGTGTTGAATACATCCAACTGGACTCGCCCGAATACGCACGGCTGCTCGATACCCGCACACGCCGGGAGATCGAACAGTCCGGGCTCAGCGCCGATCAGGCGCTGGACATGTCTATCTCGGGCGACAACGCCTGCCTGCGGCGTCCCGCGTCGGGCCAGGTGACGTTTGCGCTGCACATCTGCCGCGGCAACTCCCGCAGCCGGTGGTTCGGGGAGGGCGGTTACGAGCCGATTGCCGAGCGCCTGTTCACCAGCATGGACGTCGATCGGTTCCTGCTGGAGTACGACAGCGAGCGCGCCGGCGGCTTCGAGCCGCTGCGCTTCGTGCCCGACGGGAAGATAGTCGTACTGGGCCTGATCACGACCAAAGAGGGCCGGCTCGAAGCGCAAGACACGCTGCGGCGGCGCATCGACGAGGCGGCCAAGCACCACCCGCTGGAGCAGATGGCCATCAGCCCGCAGTGCGGCTTCGCCTCGACAGCGGCGGGCAACCTGCTCACACCGGACGAACAGAAGCGCAAGCTGGACCTGGTGGCCGACACCGCGCGCAAAGTGTGGGGCTAACAGCACTTCAGGGGCGCCGGGCTAGCCAGGACTTGCTTGGGTAGCACATAGCGGCTATAGGCATTTCGATCCTCGTGCGAGATTGCCATTCTGCATACACTTCGTGCAAATTTTCTGGAGGCTGCGCCTGATGTTTTCCCATATTCGACACGCTGTGGCTGTGACCGCTGCCCTGAGTCTGTTTACCCTCGTCAGCGGGGTCGGTACGACCTTCGCGGCGGACGATCCCGGCGTGCCTCCACCGCAGACGGGCTCCCACGTGCACACGGATCGGCGCGTCTGCGAGGCACCGGCTGTGGGCACGGCGGCCTGCCATGCGCGCATTCGGACCGATGCCGATGCGACCGCGGCGCGGCCCGCTTCCGGCAGGCGCCCACCCAAGGTGCGCCCCGACGTGGTGGGCAACAACGGCGCGTACGACCCGTCCTACCTGCAGTCGGCCTATCAAACGCCATCGGCAGGCAATGGCGCCGGCCAAACGGTGGCCATCGTCGATGCTTACGATCAGCCGAACGCCGCAAGTGACCTGGCTCAGTACCGGTCCTATTTCGCCCTGCCGGCCATCCACGGCACCTCAAACACCGACTCGTGCACCGTCGCCGCCGGCCCGTTCCCCTGCTTCCAGAAGGTGAACCAATCGGGCGGAGCTACGCCGCCCTCGGCCAACGCCTCGTGGGGCCAGGAAATCTCGCTCGACATCGATATGGTCAGCGCCATCTGCCCGAACTGCAACATCCTGCTGGTTGAGGGCAATTCGGCGACCTACAACGATCTCGGCACCGCGGTCAACACGGCCATCAAGATGGGCGCGTCCGCCGTCAGCAACAGCTACGGCGGCGGCGAGTTCAGCTCCGAGAGCAGCTACGACACGAGCTTCTACAACCACCCTGGCGTGGCCATCACGGTCAGCTCGGGTGACAACGGCTACGGCGTCGAGTATCCCGCCGCGTCGCAGTACGTGACAGCGGTTGGCGGCACGACGCTGAACCAGGCCACCAACACCGGCACCCGCAACGCCACGGAGACGGTGTGGAGCGGCGCCGGCAGCGGCTGCAGTGCCTATGAGGGCAAACCCACCTGGCAGAAAGATGCCGGCTGCGCCCGGCGAACGGTGTCCGACGTTTCGGCCGAGGCGGACCCGAACACCGGCGTGTGGGTGTACGACTCGTATGCCTACCTGGGCCGGAGCGGCTGGCTCGTGTTTGGCGGCACCAGCGTGGCCGCGCCCATCGTGGGCTCGGTGTACGCCCTGGCGGGCAGCGGCGCTAGTGGCACGTACCCATCCTCGTATCCCTACAGCGCCAGCAGCGGGGCGCTGAACGACGTGACCTCTGGCAGCAATGGCTCTTGCGGTGGCACATACCTGTGCACAGGCGAGCCCGGCTATGACGGACCGACCGGTCTGGGCACGCCCAACAGCACCGGCGCGTTCGCGCCCGCGGCCCTGGCGCCGGCCCCCGTCATCAGCAGTCTCGTGCCCGCCTCGGGGCTGACCACAGGCGGCACCGCGGTGACCATCACCGGCACGAATTTCACCGGCACGAGGTCCGTAAGCTTCGGGTCCACCGCGGCCAAGAGCTTCACCTTCAACTCTGATACCACCATTACCGCTGTATCACCCGCCGCGAACGCAGCTGGCACCGTAACTGTCAGCGTGACCACGGCCAGCGGAGCTTCGACCGCGAATCCGGCAGGCGCTAACCAGTTCACCTACACGCTGCCGCCTGCACCTGCGGTGTCCAGCATCAGCCCCACTTCGGGACCGACGACTGGCGGGACGTCCGTGACGATCAGCGGCACCAACTTCACCAATGCCTCAGCCGTGAACTTCGGCGCCACTGCCGCGACTAAGTTCACCGTCGCCTCCAACACCCAGATCACGGCGACTTCGCCGGCCAACAACTCGACGGCTGCCGTTGACGTCACAGTGACCACTCCGAGCGGCACATCGCCTGCAACGAGTACGCAGTCACCCTCATCGACCGCGGATCAGTTCACCTATGTCCAAGCCACCTTCACCATGTCCGCGAGCCCGACGTCCCAGACGGTCAGCGCCGGCCAGTCGACGAGTTACACTGTGACGTTGACGACGTCGAGCGGCTACAACAGCCTGGTCACACTCGGCGTGAGCGGTCTGCCCGCGGGATCCACGGCGACGTTCTCGCCGAGCTCGATCAATCCGAGCAGCACGAGCAACAGCTCGAGCTTGAAAATCACAACCTCCTCCAGCAGCACCCCGGTCGCCAGCTATCCGCTGACGATCACCAATAACCAGACATCCGACACCGCTTCGGTCACGCTGAGCGTAACGGCCGCCGCAACCTCGGACTACACCATCTCCGCCAGTCCCTCTTCGCTGACAATCAGGCATGGCTCGAGCGGAACCTACACCGTTACCCTCACCGCCATCGGCAGCTACACGAGCTCAGTGCCGCTGTCGGTGACAGGACTCCCCTCAGGAGCCACCGTCACCTACAGCCAGAACCCCGCGACGGTTCCGAGCACGCCAACCATCACCATTGCCACTCCTGGTTGGGTCAGCCGCGGCACGTTCCCGCTGACGATCCAAGGGGATGCGACACATCAAGCAAACGTCTCGTTGACCATCAGGTAGTCTCAGACAAGAGAGAAGAGGCCGGCCGCTTAAAGTGGCCGGCCTCTTTTTGATGCCATAGAATAACCCGTGCATTTCGTGCCGCTGGTCATCGCGATGCTGGTGGCCGGCGGGATCAGCGGCATGACCGGGTTCGGCGTGGGCGTGGTCGGCAGCATCTCGCTGGCCATCCTGGTGGGCCCAAAGGCCGCGGTCATCTTGTTGTCCATTCTGTCGAGCTTCGCCTCGGGCGCTCAGGTGGTCAAGTTCCGGCGCGAGCTGCCGGTGGTGCGGCGGCTCATGTGGCTGCTGGCGGCGGCGCTGGTGGGGGCGATCGCGGGCTCCTATCTGCTGCTGCGGCTGTCGTACACAGTGTTGGCGACGCTCCTGGGGGCGTTCACGCTGGTGTATGTGGTGATCTCGCTTATCGGTCTCCGGCCAAGGGTCAGCGAGCGGGCGGAGCGGCTGCTGTCGCCGGTGGTGGGGCTGGTCGCTGGGGTGGTCAACAGCACGGTTGGCTCGTCCGGACCGGTCCTGGGGCCCTACATGCTGGCCCTGGGGCTCACGCCCGCCGCGTTCATCATCTCGCTGTCGAGCACGTTCTTTGTGATGGGCGTGGTGCGGATGGTCACCCTTGCCGCGCTCGACGTGTACACCTGGCCCGTGGTGGCCGCCGGGTTCGGCCTGCTGGTGCCCACCTTCTGCGGCCAGCTGGCCGGCTTCTGGCTCCAGAGCCGCGTGCCTCGGCACGTGTTCGAGCGGCTGGTCCTAGCCCTGCTGGCCGTGGCGGCAAGCTACCTCGTGTACCGCGGCGTGCTGAGCGCGCTCTAGGCCTTAGATAGCCCGAAATACCCTCCACCGGCTGGTAACTTGTGGCATGGCTTGTGCGTTGCAACTCTAGAGGAACCGGGCAAAAGGGGGGCGGTTAACCCGGCGTAGAGATGGCTGGGCACATGCGGACCGTGACGCAGGGCGATGAAGCCTTCGTCCCGCAGCCTCTTCATGACTCCGAAACCGGCCTGTTCAACCGTCGCGGACTGCAGCAGCACCTCGATCAGCTGACCACCTCGGGCGAGCTTCGCGCATTCGCGCTCATTGCCTTCCACACCCAGGGCCTGGTTGAGCTGGCCGACGCCTTCGGCCCGGAATCGGCCGAACAGCTGGTGCGGCAGCTTGCCGCTCGGCTGCTCCTGGCAGGGCCGGCGGAGCGCTGCGCCCGGCTGGGCGAGGAGGAGCTGGCAGTCGTCGTCCCGGGTGGCGATTTGGCGGAAGCCAGCCACCTGGCCGGCAAGGCCACCCTGCTGCTCGAGCAGCCCGTGTTCGTGGAAGGCAACCCGCTCGAGGTGCTGGTGCACGCCGGCATCGCCAGGTTCCCGCAGCAGGGCGACGGCGCCACGGTGCTGCGGCGGGCCGGTTTAGCCGCGGCCAAAGCCCGGGAGCTCGGAGAGGACGTGCACGTGTATGCCCTCGAGGACCACCAGTACGGCGGATCGGTGGTGCGCGTCAGCAGTGAGCTGCGGCGGGCCATGGATCATGGCGACCTGGCGCTTCAGTACCAGCCCAAGGTGTCGATGCGCAGCGGCGAGGTCACCGGCGCCGAAGCGTTCACCCGCTGGATGCACCCAGACAAAGGCAACATCCCGCCCAATCGGTTCATTCCTGTCGCCGAGCAGAGCCGGCTCATCCGGCGCGTCAGCCATTGGGCCATGGAGGCGGCGATGCGCCAGGCGCGAGCGTGGCGCGACGCCGGACGGATGCTGCCAATCGCCGTGAACCTGTCGATGCGCGATCTGCAGGATCCGCAGCTCGCGGCCGGCCTGGAGCAGATGCTGGCGCGCGAGGGCCTCACCGGCCGCGAGTTGATGGTGGAGATTACCGAGACCATGCTCATGACCAACCCATCGCAGACGCTGGAAACACTGCGCCAGATAAGCGAGCTGGGGGTGGGCACCTCGATCGACGACTTCGGCACGGGCTATTCATCACTGTCCTACCTAGCCAAGCTGCCAGTCACCGAGGTGAAGATCGATCAGTCGTTCATCCAGCACATGTTCGGCAAATCGGGCGATCGGGTCATTGTCCGATCGGTGATCGAGCTGGGGCATGCGCTGGGGGTTCAGGTGGTGGCCGAGGGCGTCGAAACGCGGCGGGCCTGGGACACGCTGCTGGAGCTTGGCTGCGAGACCGCGCAGGGCTTCTACATCGCGCCACCGATGCCGCCGGACGAGCTCGGCCGGTGGCTGGGCGCCCGCGCAGCTTAGACGCTCAGGGCCGCGCTGTAGAAGCGGAGGTAATCCTCCATGTGGCTGCCCCAGTAGACGCCATCGTGCTTGCCTGGCCATTGGCGCCACTCGTGCGCGATGCCGCGCTCCAGCAGCTCGCCGTGAAGCGCCTCGGCACCGTCTTTCCAGAGCGGATCCTGGGCGGCCACGTCGAGCCACAGCCTCACTGATCGCGCCGCCTCGGGCCGATCGTACATCAGCTGCACCGGGTCGTGCTGGCCGAAGTAGTCGGCATCGCCAAAGAACGCCGGCCCGTTGGCCAGGCGCGTCAACGAGGGCTGTGGGCGCCGGCGATCCCGAACTCGTCGGGCCGGAGCATGGCCAGAGCGAAGGCGCCGAAGCCGCCCATCGACAGGCCGCCGATGGCGCGCTGCTGGCGGTCCGGCATGGTGCGGAAGCGGCCATCAATCCCGTCCACCAGGTCATCGGTGACGTAGGCGCCGTACTTCGGCCCGCCATTGGCAGCATCCATCCAGTAGCTTTGGTCACCTTCAGGCAGCACGATCAGCAGCGGTTCGATCTGGCCACTCGCGATCAGGCGATCGGCGGCAGCGAGCAGGCCGTAGCCGGGCCATTCGGTTTCATTGCCAATCGTCCCGCTGAAGCCACCGCCGATGCCGTGCAGCATGTACAGCACCGGGTAGCGCCGATCCGGACTGCTGTCGTAGCCCGCCGGCTCGTACACCAGGTAGTGCATGGGCCGAGCCAGAGCCTTGCTCTGAAACAGGAAGAACTCGGTCCTGGACTGGTTGCGCGGCGTTCGGGAGGGCGGCGCCTGCTTGGAGAGGAAGTCGGTCGGCACGGGACTGGTATTGGGGACGGGTTGGAAGGCGGAGTCGGAAGGTTGCTCGGACTGAGGGCCGCGGCTGCCCTCCAGAGCCAGGAACCAGGCTACGCCCAGGATGATGGCGACGACCAGGCCGCGTCCGGCGTTGCCGCGCAGCGCTGCGATGAACTTAAGCGGCATTTTTCAGAACCGGCAGGCGCAGGATTGGGGCGATCTCGGCTGGCGGCGCGGCCGCGGCTTGGCGCCACTGCTTGGCAGCGACGATCAGCTGGACCAGCAGCCAAACGGCGAACACGCCGGTCAGCTCGAGGAGCATGTTCGGCCCCCGGCCAGGATCTTCGGCGCCGAAGGCCACCCTGCCCAGCTTGGTCAGCGACAGCACCACGCCGATGTGCAGCACGTAGGCCGTGAGCGAGTGCTGGCCCAGCGGGATGAGGAGCCAGCCCAGCCAGCTCTCGACACGGCTCCAGGCCAGCGTCGCCAGGCTGAAGGTGAGCGTGGCCACGAGCATGAACGCGAGCAGCCGGCCGACGCGAACGTCGGCCTTCGAGAACAGCAGGCCGGCCAGCGTCTGGGCGTCGGTGCCAGGGGCGAGCGCCTGGAGGAGCTGCTGCTCGTGCTGATACAACACGACTGACGCGGTCAAGCCAAGACCACTGGCGGCAACGTAGGCTCGCGCGGACGTTCGCCGCAGCCAGAGTCCGAGCTTGGCCCGATGGAAGCCCATCGCCAGGCCGGTGAAGTACAGCACCTGCCAGGCCGCCGGCTGGAACAGCTCCATACCGTCGATGGGCCAGGGCACCTGGGTCAGGCCGGGGAAGGCTTGCCAGCCGAGCCACACGCCCCAGGACAGCGCCAGGACCAGCAGGGTCTTGCCTTCGGCCATGAGCGCCATGGCCAGGCCGGCGACGCTGAACAGCAGGACGTAGAGCAGCAGCGCGTCCACGAGATAGTAGGTGCGGTGCAGGGTCAGCACGCCGACCACGAACTCGAGCAGGGGCCGATCGCGAGCCGGATCCTCCCAACCCAGCCCTAGAGCGCCGGCCAGGAAGGGCACTGCCAGCGTGAGGGCTACCGTCCAGCAGTACAGGATGCCGGCTCGGCGCAGCATCTTGACCGTCGCCGTTCCGGAGCCATCCTTGCGGGCCACACGGCCATAGACGATGCCGCTTATCAGGCCGGCCAGGAACACGAAGCCTTCGGCAGCCGACACGTAGAAGCGGTTTCCACCGGTGAGCAGGTACAGCCACGATTCGCGCCCGCCCACGTGGTCCACCACCATGGCGACGATGGCGGCGCCACGGAGCAGGTCGATCCGCACGTCGCGCTTGCCTGCTGGCTGCATGGGGCCAGTTAACGGCAGGCGGACGGTAATTGATACGCGGTTATTCCCGCGCAATTCCGGTCCTTGTCCGGGCGTGCTAAAAGCATGAGGTGAAATTCGCCATCATGGGTTCGGGCGGGCTGGGCGGCTATTTCGGCGCCCGGCTGGCTCAGGCCGGCTCCGACGTGGCCTTCCTCGCGCGGGGCGCGCACCTGACCGCCATGCGGGAACACGGCTTGAAGGTCGAGAGCGCGCTGGGCGACGTCCACCTGCGGGACGTGCGGGCGACGGACAAGCCCGCCGATCTGGGGCTGGTCGACTTCGTGTTCTTCTGCGTGAAGCTGTGGGACAGCGAGGCGGCCGCGGAGCAGATTGCGCCGCTGGTGGGGCCGAACACGACCATCATCTCGTTCCAGAACGGCGTCCAGAAGGACAATCTGCTGCGGCGCGGGTTTGGCGACGCGGCGCTGATGGGCGGCGTGGCCTACATTGCCACAGCCATCGAGCGGCCGGGCGTGATCAAGCACACCGGAACGATGCAGCGGCTGGTCTTCGGCGAATACGACGGCTCCTCGTCGCCCCGAGCCCAGGCGCTGCTAGAGGCCTGCTTGGCGGGCGGCATCAACGCCGAGCTCAGCAATGACGTACGCCGCGAGATCTGGGACAAGTTCATCTTCCTGGTCGGCCTCTCGGCCACAACCACGACGATCCGCCTGCCCATCGGGCCCATCCGCGAGCATCCGCAAACGCGCGCCTTCCTGCTGGACGTCATGCGCGAAGCCATGGCTGTGGGCCGGGCGCACGGCGTCATGCTGCCGGAGGACTACGCCGAGGCGCGCCTGGCCTTCTGCGATGGCTTGCCGGCGGACATGACGTCATCGATGCACCACGACCTGGAGCGCGGCAACCGGCTGGAGGTGGCCTGGCTCAGTGGCGGCGTGGTTGAGCTTGGCAAGAAGGCCGGGGTGCCAACGCCGGCCAACGCTGCCGTAGCCGCCATTTTGGCGCTTCACGCCGGCGGCGGCCGCTAGGGCTGTGGCTCCAGAGCTTGGTCTGTTGCTCCACACGGGGCTGCACATTCGGGAGGACTCGCAGCGGCCTGACCTCCGGCCCGCGCTGGCGGCGGCTCAGGAAGCTGAAACGCTGGGCTTCGATCACGTGTGGGTGGGCGATAGCTCACGCATGGAGCGTGGTTGGCCACGGGCCGATTGCATCGCCGTGCTGGCGGCAGTGGCGGCAACGACTCAGCGGCTGAAGATTGGCGTCATCCCGCTGAGCGCTCCGTTGCGCGATCCGGTGCTCCTGGCGCACCAGCTGGCCACCATCGACGTGCTCTCGGGTGGGCGGCTGCTGGTCAGTCCAGCCGTGGGGAAGGGTGGGCCCGAAGGGGAGCGCGAATTCGCGAACTGCGGTGTGCCCTACAACGAACGCGGGCCAAGGCTTTCCGAGATGCTGGCGATCATGAGGCGGCTCTGGACGGAGCCGTCAGTCACATTCGAGGGCCGCTTCTACGGCCTCAACGACGCCACCATCTTTCCCAAGCCGATCAACCGGCCCATTCCGCTGTACGTGGCCACCGGGCGCGATGAGCGCGGCTTCCGCCGAGCCGCGCGCTATGGCGATGGCTGGTTCACCACCAACCACGAGCCCGAGACCTTCGCCGCTACTCGCCGCAAGATCGAGGTGTACGCCCGCGAGGCCGGCCGCGATCCTAGCGAGGTCAACCGCATCGGGCTGTACGCCACCTTTCATCTGAATCTGGACGGCGACAAGGCACGGGCGGAGGCCGCCGATCACATGCGCGCCTACTTCGGCGGCCATCGCAACACCACCACCGACCTCTTCGGCTCACCTCAGGAGATTGCGCGCCAGCTCGAGCCCCTGCTGGAGGCCGGCCTGAGCATGATGGTGGTGCGCTTTGTGGACGAGGACGTGCCCAAGCAGCTGGCCCTGCTGCGGGAAGCGCTAGCAGCGCCGCGCCCGCTCAGCCGAAGCTGAACTCCTGCCCCAGCTCTTTCTCCCGACTGGCAAGCGGCCCGCGGGAGAGCTCGCTCGCTTCATGGAAGTCCGCTGAGCTCACGATCGCCGCCGCCACGATAGACGCGCGCGGTAGCGTTCGACCATGTCGAATTTGGCGATCGTTGTTCGACGTGTATATGGACAGAGGTGCAGCGCCGAGGTCCGAAACCAAACCAGAAGGAGAAATCACGATGCGATTCATGTCTTTTGTGAAGGCGGCCGAAAACCAAGGGACTCCTCCACAGGCGCTCATGGATGCCATGGGTCACCTTATTGAGGAGTCCATGAAAGCCGGCGTCCTGATCGACACCGGAGGCCTCGCCCCAACGGCGATGAGCACCCGCATCCGGCTCTCGGGCGGGAACCTCACGGTGGTCGATGGGCCCTTCAGCGAAGCCAAGGAACTGATCGGCGGCTACGCCGTGATGGAGTTCAACTCCAAGGAAGAAGCGATCGAGGCGGCGAAGCAGTTCCTGGAACTCCACACGAAGCATTGGCCTGAATGGGAAGGCGAGTGCGAGGTCCGTCAGATATTCGGCCCGAACGACTGACCGCCCGACGTTTGTTCAGCCGTCGGGGCGCTCACGGCATTGGCCGGCGCGCTGCGTGGAGGAGCCCGGTAAGGGAGCGTCGAATCGCCGGCCACAGTTGGGGCCAAAGGGGCCAAGGACGATCCGTTTTGGCCCCACTTGACAAGGTTATCGAGTCAGCGATACCGAAAATTTCGTAGCGCATACCGGATTCGAAAAGCGTTCAAGCGTGTGCATGGGCTGCAAGAGCGGAGTCAACACTCGCTGACTGAGCGTGAATGGGCCGTCCGGCTGGCTACGGATGGCCCCCACGCTCGGGAACGAATGGGCCAACCTTGGGCCAAACAGACGGCCAAGCTGGCGGGCGGAAAATTCACGGTGGACATGGGATCTCGGAGCTTTCATTGTGCCCTTGTGAGGGACTGGAACCCTATTCAAGGCCGGACGATTTCCGCGCCAAAGTTCTGCGAACCGCCTGAGGCAGGACCCCGTTACGTTGTAGGCTAGATGCAGCGATGGCTGCGAAGCGCGGCGGCTTTGAGGAAGCCAAGCCCCTCGGCGAGATGAGCGCAGTTGAACGAGAGAATGCCTGGGATGCGCTCATGGACTCACTTGAGACCGGTGACCCTGAATACGACGTCGTATTCGCCCGCGAGCGACACGTTGCGCGCAAGATTGCGCACCTCAGCGACGAGATGGATGCTTTGCGCCACGAGCTTCAGAACGAGGGCATTGCAATGCGGCAACGTGATCAGCTCGAACGTCGGATCGTCGCCCTGTCACGCCAGTCATCCAAGCTCGAACGACAAGCAGAGAAGCTCCAGGAACAACTGGCGTTCCTAGCAGCTGACGAATAAAGAAATGACTTCCGCCACGAACTCAGGGGCGATTTCTAAGATGGGCCTCTGCCTTATCAGCGCAAGAGCCGCAAATGGGGCTTTTTGAAGCCTTTACCTACTCAAATCTAATCAAATTGAGCACCGATGTGCAAGCACAAACTGCGCTCATGGTGGGCGCGGTCCGCGAAGCAAAAGGTTGCCGTTATTGCGAGAACGGCACATAACGTTGCCCAACGTTCCCGCCGATCCCGAGGACGCGGAAATCCCGTTCACCCAGGGCGCCCCAGCGGTCTGCGTGCGCCGCTGCAGAGACTTCCTGGGTTGATGCGATTGCTAACCGAGCTTCCGCCGCCGTCACCTCCAGCGTTGTTCCAGCTGCACGCCGCACG
>Ga0099828_10001704_pt1 | contig 14914 bp, 12 predicted proteins | sample CZO8metaG_2_FD_79338 | JGI IMG/M metagenome (GOLD analysis project Ga0099828, IMG submission 79338) | Vadose zone soil microbial communities from the Eel River Critical Zone Observatory, Northern California, USA - CZOApr15con2H1.8 metaG | ecosystem: Environmental > Terrestrial > Soil > Vadose...
ATTGATGCTGATCGAGGCCAGACCATGAAGCGGATTGATCTGATCGCCGCGGCACGGCCTAATTTCATGAAGATTGCGCCGATCATCGACGCGCTAAACGCAGCCGAGACGCGAGGCGGTTCGTTGCGGTTTCGTCTGGTCCATACGGGCCAACATTATGATCGCGCCATGTCGGGTAGTTTTTTCGAGGAGCTCGGCATCCCGGACCCGGACATCAATCTGGAGGTAGGTTCGGGCACCCAAGCGGAACAGACCGCTGCCATTATGGTTAATTATGAGAAGGTCCTCCTGAAGGAGAAGAGCGATCTATGCCTGGTCGTCGGGGACGTGACCTCGACCATGGCCTGTTCGATCTCCGCCCGCAAGTTGGGGATGCCGGTGGCTCACGTAGAGGGCGGTATACGCTCTGGCGACTGGGCCATGCCGGAGGAAATCAACCGGGTGGTGACCGACTCCATCACGAATTGGTTTTTCACCACCAGCGAAACCGCTAACGACAATCTTCGCCGCTCAGGTGTCACGGACGATCGCATCTTCTTTGTCGGCAACACCATGATCGATACTCTGCTCAAGCAGCTTCCGCGCCTGCGCCCACCTGCCTGTTGGGAATCGTTGAAGCTTAAGCCGGGCAACTACTTTGTGGTCACCCTGCATCGCCCGGCAAATGTAGACGGGGAGCATCAGTTACTACGGCTGCTACATGCAATAGCCACAGGCACGCATGGCTTGCCTGTGGTGTTTCCTGTTCATCCGCGCACCGCGAAGAACCTGTGCGATCTCGACAGCAAGCTGCCGCAACTGAATTATGTCGATCCACTGGGCTACTTAGAATTCAACTACTTGGTAAAGCATGCTCGTGGCGTGATTACCGATTCTGGCGGCATCACTGAAGAGACCACCGTACTTGGCATACCGTGCATGACCCTGCGTGACAACACCGAGCGCCCCGAGACCATTACGATTGGGACGAACGAACTCATTGGAACCGATCCCAGCAAGCTGCCTCCGGCGCTAGCAAGGTTGATGGCAGGGCAGTGGAAACAAAGCGCGATTCCTCCGAAATGGGACGGCAAAGCAGCAGAACGGATCATCAAAATTTTGGAACGAATGCTGGCACACGAATGAAACAGAACTGCAAGAATTTACACGCGGGTTCCACATCACTGCTCGGAGAACCTTGGGGGAAATTCGAGCGGTAGCGTCGCACGATTCCCGATCGAAATAATGCTATGCAGTAGATAAACATATTTCCCTCTTGTAGGAAGGCTGCGCTATTACGCAGAGCCATTGTGCAAAACCTAGTGGCTTATAAGTCTCATAGCTTCCACTGGCGGAAGACTAAGAAATACTCCAAGCTCTCATCTACTGGACATGGCTAGAATCGAATAACACTTTGGAGCCTGTCCGAGTAAAACCAAAACGGTCATGCTCCGGGGTGGCAAAACCGCTCCCGGATCGCCGATCGTCGATCCTGGGGCACTCTATGAGGTCATTTTGGGTCGCATCGATTGCTCGAACAGGCACCTGGCTGATTTTGAAACTTCCAGGAATGTGACAGGGACTCAGGCACTAGATGACAGACTCTAGAACTCCTTTAAGCGGTCTCGCAGCGACTGGGATGCTGTGGGTCTCTGTCGGCACTGTGGCCAGCAAGCTCGCAAGTCTTGGGGCTCAACTGGTGCTTGGATGGGTATTAAGCACTGAAGACTTTGCGCTCTACGCGATTGCAATTTCTTGGTCCACCATTGTACTGGCCTTGAGAAATGCAGGAACTCAGAGGTTTCTGATTCAGAAGGGGAGTAGCTACGACGAATTCGCCTCTATCTGTTTCAAGATCGCCCTGCTCTTTAACGGGATCGGTTTTGTGCTCCTTGCGCTTGCTGCGCCCGCGCTTTCCCAGCTATACGAGAGCAATTCTCTGAACGTCATTATCTGGATCATTGCCCTCTCGCTTCCTTTGAATACTGCAAGCTTGATTTTTCAAGCCAAGCTCTCGTCCGAACTGAATTTTGGAAAACTCACGCGAATAAATATATGGTCGGCACTGCTACGCCACGGATCGATGGCTGCGTTTGCTCTCATGGGTTTTGGGCCGATCAGTTTCGTCTTACCGCTTATCGTCATCGCTGGGTTTGAGACAGTGGCAGGATGGTATATGGTTGGGGCGTGGCCGCCAAACCGGCGGCTAACGTGGCAAGCAATGCGTGGTGTGCTGCAAGCCAGCCGCTGGGTCATGCTTACATCATTGGCCGGCATACTGGTGATGAACGGAGACTACTTGGCGATCAGTCTCCTCCAGACAAAAGAAACGCTTGGCATCTATTATTTTGGGTTTCAATTAAGCTTTTCGTTGGCTGCGCTTTTCACAAATGGTGTCGAAGCAGTCATGATGCCTGCATTCTCTCGCCTCCACAATGATCAAGAACGGCAGAAAGTGGCCTTTTTCAAAGCAGCACGAGTGCTCATGCTGGGGGCCACCTTGGCGTGCTTTGCACTAGTTCTAGCTGCAAATCCACTCATCCATGGACTGTGGGGGGGGAAGTGGGACAGCGCCATTCAGGTGGTTCAGTTGCTGGCTTTGAGTCTGCCGATCAAACTGGTGATGCCGCTCTGTCGGACTCTCATGGAAGGGCGCGGAGAATGGAGACTCGTATCGACGCTACTCCTGGCAGATGGCATCGGCACAGTCCTTGCTGGAGGTATAGGTGCATGGTTAGGCGGGGTGATGACCATAGCCGTGGTAGTCAGTGGGTACAATCTGGTGTTTGGTTTAATGTTCTGTGGGTTTGTTACGAAACGGATCGGTGGACAATTGGGAGACATGTTTGTACCGGTCTTGTCCACTTTTGCCTTCGGATCGTTGGCGCTCATCCTCACAGCAGTCCTAACCCACGTCGCCTCTATCGATGATACTGAACTTTGGCAGGCATTAGGACTCGTGGCCGTGTATTCCATGATCTACGTATGTCTGATACGGCGCTTTCTGAAGGACAGCGTGGCGGAGATTGTCAGTCTAGTTCGCCAGCAGTTTCCTAGCCTCGGACTCGCAAAGAGGGCAACCTGATGATGGGGTTGAGCGCCTATGCGGCCATAGCAGGAGGATTGTTCATTACACTCTGGAAACATCCAGGAGTGGCATTGGCCGCTGTGCTCTGCATGTTTGGGTTGGAACAGTTGGGACAGGCGACGACGACATTTTTTGCGCAGCACCACACGGCCACCAACTATCTTATAGGGGGAATTCTTGTACTAGCGTTATTGGTGCAGGGCGCGAAGAAAGGGTTTTCCCTCCTAGCAGGCTACCCGCCCGTTGGATGGCTCACCCTCGCGTTGTTCCTCTATGCCTTTGCTTCAACGCAATGGGCTCCGCGCGCAGACATCAGCCTGGATCTATGGGCTAGTCGGTGGCCATATCTCATCGCCATTGTTGTCTTCAGTCCATTGCTCATTACTCAATCTCGTGACCTACGGGCCGCCAACATAGGGATGTTGGTAATCGGAGGAGTTTTAACCATACTTCTTCTCTTCTTCGTGAAATGGGAGTATCGAAGAATAGTGTTAGGTCATGATCTGGGTAACCCTCTCGCCGTGTCCTCCATGGCGAGCATGGTTGTACTCATTGCCGTACTTGCTGATCCTTGGCCTGAATCGAAATTATGGCTTCCAATCAAATGGGCGCTCGTTGCCCTATGCCTTGCCCTAGTCGTGAGATCAGGGTCTCGTGGACAGCTATTGGGCGTTATCGCCATTTCAGCAGCATGTTGGCCAATCAGTCGCCAAATAGAGAATGTAAAGCAGTTTTTTGCCTGGACATGCCTCTTGCTCTTTCTGGGCGGAATAACAACCTGGTCACTCCAAGAATTCTGGGCAGAGCAAGAGATGTACTATGCAGGGGGAAACCGCTGGAGCGACCAGGCAATGGAAGGTGCCATGTCGGGGCGTTTCGACAATGCCATTTTGCTAGTGCAACTCTGCTACCGATCAGTCAAGACGATCATTTTCGGCCTAGGCAATTCAGCCTCGTTCGACCCACGCATCTTGGGAATCTATCCGCACTTCGTCCCCTTGGAAATTCTAGCTGAGGAAGGTCTCATAGGATTCGCTCTCTTTGGGCTTGTCCTATTTTCAGCCGCGAGGAACGCATTCAAGTGTCATAGCCAGGTCAACATGACACCTATAGACCGTAAGGTCTTCTCGGCTCTATTGGCGCTATTTCTTTTCGCCTCGCTCCTATCTTTGAAGCAGGGCAGCCTCTTGGGAAACCTTGAGCCTTTCATGTTCGCAATTATTTTGGGGAAGCACAGTAAGATTTTTCCCGATGGACAGACCATGGCTGCTCGCCCGCAATCTCCCATTACCGCACTAGGTGAGATAGGCTTGGCCACACCAGCCTCACCCTATTAGATCGTGAAATAACGAGCGGAGTCATGCTAGCCGCTAGGTGTTCCCAACTGGAGACCAATCGCATGTATGAAGAATTTAATGGTCGCGCCGGTATAGCCCAACGCTTGCTTCAGCCATACAGAATTTCCGTCTATGACTTGATTGCTTCGAAATGCCGGGGGGGTATGTCTGTGTTTGCAAGTCGGTTCGATCGCAATAATATGCCACTGACAAAACTTGATCTATCCATCGCGAAGTTTTCCCCTGCCAAGAACTACTATTTCTTCAATGGTAAGTTTGACTTGTGCTTGCAAGCAGGATTGCAGAAATGGCTCAAAACATGGCAGCCAGATATAGTCATTGTGGAAGCCAATCCCCGTAATCTCTCGACTCCTCTGATGATCCATTGGCTACACAAACATAGTTGTCGAGTGATAGGACACGGGTTAGGGGTGATGCCGCTTACGAGTGGGCTTGAAAAACTGCGTAACCTTGGAAGAAGGGGGTTAATCAGTCTGTTAGACGGAGTCTTTGCATACAGCTCGCTTGCCGCTGAGCAATACCATGCTTTAGGAATGCCAACTGATAGAATATTTGTCGCTCACAATGCCATCGCGGCAAAACCCACGAAACAGCCAACAGAACGTCCACCCCATTTCGCGCAACTGCCTGTTCTATTGTTTGTAGGGACATTGATTCCTAGAAAGAGTGTTGATCTTTTGCTCAAGGCCTATACACAGATTCAAGCAACTCCCAAACCCGTGCTGCAGATCGTAGGGGATGGTCCCTCAAAACGGGAGTTGCAAGAGCTTGCAGACTCTTTGAAAGTGAATTGTCTCTTCCTTGGAGATCTGCGGGGACCTGATCTTGACAAGGTCTTCGACGCCGCAGATGTATTCGTATTACCAGGAACAGGAGGACTTGCCGTGCAAGAAGCGATGGCCCATGCCTTACCTGTGATTGTCAGCAAGGCTGATGGAACTGAGGCCGATCTTGTTCGTCAAGAGAATGGCTGGCTTATTGAGCCGGGTGACATAAGGGCATTGGCGCAGCGTATCGATGACGCACTTTCCAATCCTCGTCGCCTTCGCGAAATGGGAGCCGCCTCATATCGTATTGTGTCATCAGAAATTAATATCGAGAATATGTCTGCGACCTTTGTCAGAGGCATGGGCATAATTGCCTCAAAACCTCTTCGGAAACACTCGGTAGCACCATAATGAGTGGCTACTGAATTCCCACGACTAGCATCCCGTATCTTTGGATTTGTAGACCATGAGGCAGGTGATCCAATTAGGCTATGGTGTTGAGATGCACAGTGAATTTAGAAGATACCAAAGCACTCATTCAATCAGAAATAAGCTAGGACGAATAGCTTGGGCAATAGTATGGAATTGTTTGTATCGCACAAGTCCTAGAATCTGTCATGGATGGAGGCGATTCCTATTGCGTTTCTTTGGGGCGACTATTGGATATGGCGTTCATCCCTATCCATCTTCCAGGATTTGGGCGCCATGGAATCTCGAAATGGGAGATCATAGCTGTCTTGCCGACAACATCGATTGTTACTGCGTAGATAAGATTACAGTAGGGTCCCACTCGACAGTTAGCCAATATAGCTATCTGTGCACAGCAAGCCACGACTACACGGATCCCTCCATGCCATTAACCACGGCTCCCATTGTGATAGGTGAGAATGTGTGGATTGCGGCTGACGTTTTTGTTGGACCGGGGGTTGCGATCGGAGATGGCGCAGTGATCGGTGCGCGCTCAAGTGTCTTCAGAAACATCGAGCCCTGGACGGTCGTCGCTGGCGGCCCTGCGATGTTCATTAAGAAGCGAGAGCTCGGGTGTTCGTAAAATGAGCCTATCGATCTTGATCCTTACCCTTAACGAAGAAATCAATCTGCCGGCCTGTCTGAAATCTGTGCAGTGGTGTGACGACATCGTCGTGTTCGACTCATTCAGTACTGATAGGACGGTGGAGATTGCACGGACTGCTGGGGCGCGCGTGGTGCAACGACCCTTTGACAATTATGGCAACCAGCGTGAAGCAGCGCGTGTGGAGGTCCGCTATAAGTATCCATGGGTACTTGCAATTGATGCCGACGAGATTCCCGACATAGCACTGATAAACGAGATTAGAACGATTGCTGAGATGCCTGCCACACCGTGTGCTGCTTATAGAATGCGGCGCAAAGACTTCTTCGTGGGCAAATGGATTAAACATTCGACGTTGTATCCTTCATGGTTCATTCGATTTTACAAGCCTGACTGCATCCGTTATGAGCCACGCTCTGTCCACGAATATCCGACAGTGTCCGGAAAGGTTGGAGAATTACAAGGGCATTTAATGCATCACAGCTTCAATAAAGGCATTAGTGATTGGATGAGAAAACACGTTCGGTACGCCGAGCTTGAAGCTCTTGAAAGTCTGCAGCATGCTCGTAGCGGACAGATCGATTGGAAAGGAATGTTCGCCATTCAAGACCCAGTGCGTAATCGGCGCACTCTGAAGGCAATTTCTTACCGACTACCTTTGCGCCCAACCCTACGATTTCTTTACATGTACTTGTTCAGACTCGGCATGCTCGACGGTCGTGCAGGATTCAAGTACTGTCGGCTGCTGGCGATCTACGAATACATGATCGTCCTAAGAATTATGGAACTGCAACGTGGGGATAATGGACTATCGATTTGAATGAAGATCGTATTCGTCAACCGGTTCTTTTACCCTGACCATTCTGCGACCAGCCAGATACTGACCGATCTCACTTTTCATCTCGCAAAGACCGGGATAATCGTTCGCGTCATTACAGGCAGGCAAGTCTACGACGACCCAGATTCCACTCTACCAAGCAATGACTCCATACAAGGGGTTCGCGTGATCCGTGTGTGGACCACGCGGTTTGGGCGTCAGAACTTGCTGGGACGCACGTTTGATTACCTGACGTTTTATCTCGGTGCAACCTGGAACCTGTTCGCCTTAGTCAAGCCGGGCGATGTCGTCGTTGCCAAGACTGATCCGCCCCTTATTTCGGTTGCGGCGGCGATGGTGGCGAAGATTCGTGGAGCGAAGCTGATCAATTGGATTCAGGACTTGTTCCCTGAAATTGCCGAAGCGCTTGGTGTAAGGGGAATAGGGAAGCTTGAGGGCCTGTTGCGATCGGTAAGGAATTGGTCTCTCCGGACTGCCTATAAGAATGTCACCATTGGCGATGGGATGGCGACCAAGCTGACAGAGGAGGGCATTCAGTCTGATGCCATACAGGTCATCCATAATTGGGCAGATGGCTGTGCAATTCATCCTGTGGATCGAGACAAGAACGATCTCAGGCGGGAGTGGAATCTTCAGGATGCGTTTGTTGTGGGGTATTCGGGGAACATCGGACGAGCCCACGAGTTTGATACGATTCTCGGCGCTGCGGAGAAGCTGAAAAGTGTTGCAAACATTGTTTTCCTCTTTATCGGTGGTGGCGCGCAACGGGATTGGATCGAGGAAGAGGCGCGGAGGAGAGGTCTTGAGAACATCATGTTCAAGCCGTATCAGCCGAGGGAACAACTCACGCTCAGTCTTAGTGTGCCAGATGTTCACCTTATCTCCTTGCATCCGTCCCTGGAGGGATTGATCGTCCCCAGCAAATTTTATGGCGTCGTGGCGGCTGGACGGCCAACTATCTTCATTGGCAGTAAGAGTGGAGAAATCCCGCACATTCTTAGGAAGGCTCGATGCGGGTTTTCAATAGAGAAAGGCCAGGCTGAAGAAGCCAGCCGAATTATCCGGGAGCTTGCCGATCACAAAGAAACATGCCTTCGCCTAGGCAGGCGTGCACGTGCACTGTTCGATCAGCGGTTTGATATGAGACATGCCATGCAAGCGTGGGAGGCAGTTATCGCGGCGCCGGCGAATCCGACTTCGTCAGTGTCTCAACATGCGGCATAGAGGAGTGGAAAACATGAAACCGGTAAAAATGGCCTCCATTGCAGTAGGGTTGGTGACATGGGTCGCATTTCTCGGATCAACAGGGCTAGGTCAGTCCCTTCCAAGTCCTAAACCCTTCCTGGTGTTTGATGGGACACTATATTCCGACAAGCCGGACTTGTCGGCTTATGGGATTCGGCCCATCACACTCGCCTATGCCGGAAAATTCGGCCCTGATTGGTACAAGCATGCTGATTGGTTGCCGGATCTCCACGCGGTGCAAGCTGTGGCACGCGAGGCACAACAGAAAGGTCATGTGGTTGTCCTGGATATTGAGCACTGGCCACTCAAAGGTTCACCCGATTCAGTTCGAGATAGCCAGACGAAATACATGACCGTGCTTGAATGGTTCCGAAAAGCAGCGCCGGGCCTTTCTGTAGGCTACTACGGGGCGCCGCCTTTACATGAATATTGGCGCGCGATCAAAGATACATCTAATGAAGAGCGTCGGTCTTGGATGGAAGAGAACGATCAAGTCCGCTCTCTCGCCGGTGCTGTGGATATTCTCTTTCCTTCGCTGTACACGTTCTATCCAGACCAAGCTGGATGGATGAAATATGCTATCGCCCAGATAGATGAGGCGCGGCGATACGGAACGGGGAAACCCGTCTATGTCTTTTTGTGGCCACAATATCACGAATCGAACCGCATACTTGGAGGCCATTTTTTACCGGCTGATTACTGGTTGCTCGAACTGGAAACGGCCAAAAAATACGCCGACGGCATTGTCATCTGGGATGGATGGGGTAGCGACAATCGCCCGGCCAAATGGGACGACAGTGCTTCTTGGTGGGAAAAAACTAAGGAGTTTATGGGGACTCAAGGTGTATCACGTCTTAGTCCTCCTACTTCATTGACAGTGCGGTGATTGGTCGCAGAGGAGCTAGAATAATCGCGTTGTGGTTAGAATCCTTGTCGTATCAGGCGGCGGAACGTGCTGGGGACCGTTGGAGGTAGAGGATGGAAAAGGTGTGAGGATGGGGGCCCCTGAATTTCGATCTGGCCTAAGACCTCCCACCTCCCAGATCACCCCCTCAATTGCGCCCACCGCGTCCGATTCGGCTAACTAATTTTGTCTCGCATAAATTTCCTTATTAGCGCAAGACGCATATTGTCGTTGTGAAGTGAGTCACTTTCCTTCCAGTAGGGGCTTCGGTTACTTCGTTCGGCGTATCTCAATTAAATGACTTGGCTTGTTTGTGCCGATAAGGCTGGAAGGTATTTCCAGAGGGATATCGCTCCAGGCGAAACGTAATGTTGTCAATGGATCACCAGAAATATGGAGTGATGAATAGCCTGAAGCGATTCATAGTGCGGATCGGACTTGGAACCATCTTGTGGGGCCTACTCTCCGGCAGGCTAACGGTCGCCATAGCAGCATCGATCACTCTCTCGTTCACTGGAGCGGTGAGCCATGCTGATACGGGGCTGTTTCCGACCTTCAATGCCGGCCTAACGTTGTCTGAGTCTTGCACGTTTGAATAGACGACTCATCTCACCAACTCAGGCAACTGATATTACGGCGCGACCACGGGATTTAGCGAGGCTCCTGGGTTGTACCGCATGGTGTTGGGGGCTGGGCACAATTTTATTGCGGTGAGAAACGGTTTCCCCCGCACACGATTATTCCATCTTGTCAGCACCTCTTATTCCAGTGCCTGCAGTGTGCGGGTTGAGTCTCTGCCTTCGCATGGGACTCATAAACCCCTCTAGCAGTATGTTTACCAACAGGGCGTTGCCGACATCCGTTATTTTATTCGGGGCGGGACTCTTTGTGCTAATCGGCCTTGTTGCCCGGGGTTAGCAGCAGAGGAAAAGTAGCCTCGTGTAGGCAGCAGGATATAGTCTTCATGACGCAGCCGGCGCCAAGGCGCTGGCTGTGCTGTTTATGCGATAACATGCAACATTCTGACACCTTGCGTGCCATCTTGTGCCTGATCCAGAATTGAACCGGCGTGTAGGGCTGTACAGGCAGTGCCTTCCGACAAACTTTCGTCCCTCATGATTTTACAATGAGATAGCAGGTGGGCCTGGCGGTCTGGGATTTGCTCACCACCAGGCTGTGCGCATGTACCACCTTCACGAAGGAGAGTTTGTATGCAGATCATGAAGCAGTTGTCGATCAAAGGGCTGTTCCTGCCGGCGATCGCGTTGTGTTCCCTTCTCCTTTCCGGGAACGCTGCTCATGCGGCTTTGGTGACGTATTCGTTTACGGGAGGCGTTAGTACCATCAGCGGGGCATTACTGTCCCCTACGATGAACCTGGCCTCTCCTGTGACGGGGTCGTTTCAATTTGACAATGCCACTGGAGGCGTTGGCGGTAATTATCCAGGTGCCGTGACAGCGATGACCGTGGCGATCGGCGGCTACACGTCGTCGTTTGCTCTCGGAGCGAACGCGGTGACGATTTATCAGAATACGAACCTGGGAGGGGGGTTGATCGGAGATCGTTGGAAGCTGGTTACTGCGGCCATGGGTCTTCCGACCAATGGCTATACCCCACTCAGCTTTGACCTTCAACTTGACCGAGAAGGCGGAGGCCTGTTTAGCAATACCAACTTGCAGAACCCGCCAAGCCTTTCATCTCTCACGTCAACCAGATGGCGTCTCATCTTTGAGAATAGCGATGGGAATGTGGTCAATGTTCGGGGGGCGCTGAATAGTTTGACAGCAGTGCCGTTGCCGGCAGCAGTGATCTTGTTCGGCGCCGGTCTCATCTCGCTGGTGGGTCTTGGCGCCGGAGGATTACGAAACCTCCGGTGGCCTCAGGCGTAGACGACATACCAAGGTTCCTTTGAACCAGGGCTTGGTACCTCAGTAGGAGGTATCAGGCCCGTTCTTTATGAGGAACACGTTCACGCAGCAGGGTGTTGTGGAAAACTTAAGGCTTAGGTTTGGGCTCAGGGGTAACAATACAACCACTTCCTCGTTGTGCCGTTTCCACTGCCCGATAGGAGTGAAGAAATGAAGCGGCAGTTGTCTGGAGCGATCGTGAAAAGGTTGTCTTACGACCTTCAATCTGGCATCCAGAATATTCACTGCGCGGTCATCCAGATCAAAATTCCATTTATATCTGAGCATTTCTTATGAGTAGCACGCTCTTTATAGGCTTCAGCGCAGTATTAGCCATAGTCTCACTGGGGTACTTGTATGCCGACAGCCTTGCCTTTCTGTTCGGCTACTGGATCGGCAGCCAAGATTATAGCCATGGGATGTTTGTTCCTCTGATTAGTCTGTTCTTGATCTGGAAGGCACGGCATCGCATCGCTGAAGCTGGTACTAAGAACTCGTGGTGGGGCCTTGCTGTGATTTTGGCGGGACTCTTTCTCTATTGGATCGGTGAGCTTGCCACGTTGTATGTCCTGCAGCATGTTTCTCTCTGGCTGGTCATTGTGGGGCTGGTCATTGCGTCAATCGGAGTCCGCCGGGCAAGGGTAATCGCGTTTCCTCTTTCCTATCTGTTGACCAGCATCCCGTTGCCGGTTTTCTTGTATGCAAGTTTGTCGAGTCAACTACAATTGTGGTCCTCGGCTCTCGGAGTGGGCTTCCTGCAGCTTGTTGGCGTGACGGCCTTTCGCGATGGCAATGTGATCGATCTGGGGCCGGTCCAACTTCAAGTGAGCGAAGCCTGCAGCGGTATTCGGTATTTACTTCCACTCACTTCCCTTGCGCTGCTCTGCGCCTATCTCTTCAAGGATCGGATGTGGAAGCGAGTGGCGCTCGTCCTCTCATCGATTCCAGTCTCCATTGTCGTGAACGGTTTTCGCATTGGGATGATTGGAGTCCTGGTCGAATGGTATGGGCAGGAGGCTGCCGAAGGGTTCTACCATCTATTCGAGGGCTGGGTGCTGTTTATGGCGAGTTTGGGTCTGCTGATTCTGGAAATGTGGGTGTTGGCCAGGGTCGGGACGATGATGGGAGATCGATCGTCCTTTTTCTCTCGATTCACCTGGGCCGATCAATCTCCTGATCCCATCCCTGCTGTCACCCTTCAACCTCTCCGCTCTCCCTCGCCCGCAACCTTAGCCCCAGCCTCTCGTCATGCCTCCATCCTGCACCCTCCAACCTCTCACAGGCACAGGGTGTTCCCGAGCCCCGCCTATCTTTGCAGCGTGGCTCTTCTCGTTCCCGTAACCTTCGTTTCGATACTCATGGTGGAGCGCGAAGAGGTTCCGCCGCCCCGGGCCATATTTGTCGATTTTCCCATGAAGCTCGACGGGTGGTTGGGTACCTCACTCTCATTAGAAAAGCAGTACATCGATGCACTTCGGTTCGATGACTATCTGTTGGCTGATTTTCGATCCGGCGACGGGCGGCCAGTCAATTTATATGCCGCCTATTATCAGTCACAAAGAAAGGGGCAGTCGGCGCACTCTCCTCAAAGCTGCCTTCCAGGCGGTGGTTGGGAAATTTCCTCATTCAAGCAAATGGACTTGCCGGCGAGCTCCGGGATGGTTCGATCGCTGCAAGTGAATCGAGCGTTGATCCAAAAGGACAGCCAGAAACAAATCGTCTTGTACTGGTTTAAGCAGCGTGACCGGATTCTCACCAATGAATATCTGGTGAAGGTGTATTTGTTCTGGGACGCCGTGTCGCGGGGGCGGACCGATGGGGCGCTTGTGCGAATCGCCTCGCTCGTTGGCCCAGGCGAAACCGAGGACATCGTCGATCAACGGCTGCTCCGGTTCGTCTCAACGATTGAGCCCGAATTGACTCGCTACGTGCCAGATTGAAGCAGGAAGGAAAGGCTAAGGTTCAGATTGAGAGGAGAAGTGGAGCGGAGAGATAAAGACGCGGTCCAAGCTATGCATTTAACTCTTAATCCCATTTGCCTCAACTTGAACCTAAGCTTCAGCCTTCCTCTGATGTTGATGGGAGAGCGCTGTGATGAATAGCGAGCTCTTTTTCAGTTTCATAACGTCGCTGCTCATATGCATGGCCTTGATTCCGCCCTTGCGTCTCTTGGCTGGTCGGTTCCATATCATGGACCAACCAGGGGAACGCAAAGTCCACCAGCATCCTGTCCCAAGGGTTGGTGGCATTGCGTTTGCGATTGGTGCTTTTGCCAGCATTCTGTGGTGGGGATCCAAAGACAGCACCACGTTGTCGGTACTCCTTGGCGGGTTGATTATCCTAGGATTTGGAGTGTGGGACGATCGTGTGAATCTCAGCTACCGAATCAAGTTACTGGGGCAGTTGATGGCGGCGCTTGCCGTCATCATCATTGGAGGGATCCGATTCGAAAGCATCCCGTTCCTGCTCGATGCTGAACTGCCGCTGTGGATCGGAATTCCCGTCACGGTGCTCTTCCTTGTCGGCGTCTCGAATGCGGTGAATCTCACGGACGGCCTCGACGGACTGGCCGGAGGGCTTTCCTTCTTGACCATTAGCGGGATTGCTTACCTGGCGTACCTCGCCAACGATTCGACGGTCCTTTTGCTGACAGTCCCGTTCCTAGGAGGCCTGTTGGGTTTCTTGCGCTACAACACCTATCCAGCTCGGATTTTCATGGGAGACAGTGGCAGTCAGTTGCTTGGCTTTATCATGGGTGCGCTGGCCATCCTCCTGACCGATTCGGCCAGAGGGCCATTCAGCCCAGCGTTGGCGCTCCTTCTCTTAGGGTTACCGTTCCTGGATACACTAGGAGTCATTGGACAACGGCTCGCGGAGGGCCGATCTCCTTTTATTGGCGACCGCACGCATATCCACCATAAGCTGCTTTCGGTCGGCTTTTTCCACTATGAGGCCGTGACGGTAATTTACGCCATTCAGGCAGGGATGCTGTGCCTAGCCTACCTGCTACGCTGGCAATCCGACATGCTCATTGTGCCGCTCTATCTGATGCTCGCCAGCGCCGTTCTGGCCGTATTTGTCGCCTCAACCCATGGACTGATTCCAAATCTGGCCCCACAGAGTGTGCGCGTTCGTTCGAACAGATGGCTTTCGGATCTTCTCAGTGGTCCTTGGTTGCGGGATCTGCCGATTCGATTCTTGGCCGCGGTCGTCCCTCTCTTTCTCATTGCTACGGTCTTTCTTCCCGCGCAGGTTCCCCAAGATATCGGCTACATTTCGACCGTGCTGTTCGCCATTGTCTTGGCCGGTCTCTCCTTCGTTCCCCGACTCGCTCCATATTTTGTGCGGGGGGGGCTCTACATGGGTAGTACATTCTTATTGTATGTCAGTGATGCCTCATGGATGCGGGCAGTTTCTCCGTTCCCAATGACCTACCAGATTCTGTTTGGCGCGATGGCTGTGATGGTCTTGCTCTGCATGCGATTCGATAGTCAAACTCGGTTTCAGACGACGCCTCTCGACTATCTGATGGTGTTTTTGGCCGTGATCTTCCCATTCCTTCCGGAAGTGAGCACGGACATCTCGGCGCTCGGTCTCTTTGCCGTCAAGCTGATCGTGTTGTTCTTCTCCTTCGAGTTGCTGTTGCACGCGTTCTCGGATCGTGTGAAGCAACTCGGGCTGGTATCCCTATGGATCTTGTTCGGGCTGGGGATTCGGAGGTGGCTGTAGGGAGAAAGTTGGAGGTTAGAGGTAAGA
>Ga0099828_10001709_pt1 | contig 14902 bp, 15 predicted proteins | sample CZO8metaG_2_FD_79338 | JGI IMG/M metagenome (GOLD analysis project Ga0099828, IMG submission 79338) | Vadose zone soil microbial communities from the Eel River Critical Zone Observatory, Northern California, USA - CZOApr15con2H1.8 metaG | ecosystem: Environmental > Terrestrial > Soil > Vadose...
AGGTGCTCGAGGACCGTCTCACCAACCGGTTGGCGCGGACGCTCGTGGACTCCGAGCGTCGAGCCAAACACCCTGGCAACCAGATGGCCATCTTTGATCGGGGTCAGGTCCACGAGCCAGGCCCCATCTGGATATGCATCCAGGGCCCGGTTTGCAACTTCGAGCGCCAGGCGAGTCTTGCCCGCGCCGCCAACCGCGGTAAGGGTCACGAAACGCTTCGCAGCGAGGAGGCGCTGGAGTTCAGCCAGCTCATTCCCGCGACCTACAAACGTCGTCAGCTGGAGGGGGAGGTTGTGTCGATGCCCGTTTGACGAGTCGGCAATTGAGCCGACTGCCTCGTAATGTGCGACCCACGCGGCGACCTGCGAGCGAGAGTTGAAACCAAGCTTGTTGAGTATTTGTTTGAGGTGCCACTCCGCCGTCCGGCGGGTGATGGAGAGCCTTTGTGCAATATCGCGATCGGTCAGCCCAGCCCTGACGAGGCGGGCGACCTGCCACTCGCGGGGGGTAAGCCCGAGCTCGAGCTTCCTGCTCATCCGCTGAACCCGAGGCAAGTTTAGACGCCAAACAACCAGTACCCGACCCCGTAGTCCTCGTGGTGACGCCGCCCGCATTCAGTCATACGATGCTGATTGGTCGTGGCGGCCGCCGTAGCGGTCGCCTGCTAACGGTCCGAACCGTATAAGGAGTCGCGAATGAACACGCACACCAAACGGGTCATGCGGCTGGCAGTCGTCACGTTGGGATTGGCGGGGCTGTTCGTAGCCGTTAACGCAGTCCCGGGAGCAGCCACCCCACCATCTGGATTCACAAGCCAGACCTTGGGCCAGGGGACCTACATGTCCGATGGAACCCTTCCCCTTAAACAGGGTCTGGATATTGTCGTCTCGAAGATCACCGTCCACCCCAAAGGCTCCTCAGGCTGGCACTCACATCCAGGGGGTGCGATCGTCATACTCCAACAGGGCGAGCTCACCCTCTATACGTCGGTTGGGAACCACTGCGTCGTCACCACATACACGCAAGGGCAGTCGTTCGTTGAGCGCCCCGGTGATGTGGTGGACGCCGTGAATACCGGCTCGATTGACTACATCGTCCTCGCGACGTTTCCCGGCGTGCCCGTGGCCGGCTCGCCGAGGATCAACCAGCCCGATCCGGGTACCTGTCCTGGGGTCTGAAAGCTGACCGGGCGGGCGGCGAGCTCTTGGATGGAGACGCCGCCCGCTGTCGATCCAGTTGCGTGGCTGTAGCTGTCATGTTGGCTGTCACGGCAACGCAATTTGGCGGGGATGGATGGGAATCGAACCCACCCAGGACGCCTCAACAGCGCCCCGCAAACGGTTTTGAAGACCGCGGGGGGCACCAGCCCCCATACATCCCCAGCGCCCTCCTAAAGGAGTCCCCGCGAAATCAAGGCGTAGCCTCCGATTTCGTGGCGAATTGCAAGATTAGCTCGGCCGCACGAACTCGCGGCGCAGCCGCTCGACCTCGGCCCCCTCGGCGCAGCCGCGGATGTGATCGTTGACCAGGCCCATCGCCTGCATGAAGGATTGGACCGTGGTCGGACCGACAAACCCCCATCCCCGCCGCCGCAGGTCCTTGCTCATCGCGACCGCTTCGGCTGGCACTCCGACCGCCGTCAGACCGGCCTGGTCCAGCAGGCGTTTGCGGGGCGCTGGCTCATAACCCCAGACGTAGCGGGCCATGCTGCCGAACTCCTTCTTCAGCTCGGCATACCGGCGCGCGTTGTTGATCGTCGCCTCGATCTTCGCCCGGTTGCGCACGATCCCGGCGTCGCCCATCAGGCGCGCCACGTCGCGCGATCCGAATCGGGCGATCGCCTCAGGTGAGAACTGACGGAACGCTGCGCGGAAGTTCTCGCGCTTGCGCAGGATCGTCAGCCAGCTGAGGCCCGACATGAAGCCCTCGAGCGAGAGCTTCTCGAACAGGCGCCTGTCATCTACAGACGGCCTGCCCCACTCGAGGTCGTGGTACCGCCGGTACAGGTCGTCCGAGTCACCCCACCAGCAGCGCGCAACGCCGTCGGGTCCGACGCTTATACCGGCTGGCGGAGCGATGGTCGATCTGAGGCCCTGGGCCTAAATCAGCGCTTCGAGCTTCGCCTTGAGGTCGCCCTTCATGTTCGGGCGATAGCCGACTGTCCGCTCGGCCGGCTTGCCGTCCTTGAAGATGATCACGGTCGGGATCGACATGATCCCCAACTGCATGGGCGTCGACGGGTTCTCGTCGATGTCCATCTTCATGACCTTGATCTTGTCGCCCAGCTCGCCGCGGATCTGCTCCACGATAGGGGCGATCATCCGGCACGGCCCACACCACGTCGCCCAAAAGTCGACCAGCACCGGCTTGTCGGCTTTCAGGACGGCCGCTTCAAAATCGCTGTCAGTCACTTCCTGAATGTTTGCCACGTCCTTCTACCTCTCTAATCTGCGGAGTCCGACTTTGATTCCGTTTTCGCCTCGGACCTGGCTTCGGATTTGACGTCCGATTTGACGTCCGATTTGGCGTCGGATTTCTGGTCGGCTTTGCTGTCCGACTTGGTCTCCGGGCTGGGGCTCGACCCATTGCCAGACTCCGACTTCCCGGAGCCCTTGTAGTCCGTCGAGTAGAACCCGCTGCCCTTGAAGATCACTCCGGTCGGGTAGAGGATCTTGGTCAGCTTTCCCTGGCATTTGGGACACGCCTCGAGGGGCGCGTCGGTCATGCGTTGCTGGATCTCGAACTGGTGTCCGCAATTGCTGCAGCGATAGCCGTAAGTGGGCATTTTCCTTTGGGTTCCTAACTATAAACGTCGATCTGGATCCACCCGTTCGAGGACCATCCCGGACGGTGGTTTGGGGTGGAAATAGGTCGCCTTCTGAGGAAGAGTTTTCCCTTCCTGGGCAAGCTTCAAAACCTGACTGAGGTCCGGGACGTCGAGGAAGAAGGCACCGGCGCCGAGGCCCTCGTCGACCCACCGCACCGCTTCGGCCGGGTCCCGCGTGTAGAGCAGGTAGTCCTCGGGCTCCCGCTTGCCCAGGATGTTGTCGATCACCTGCCTGTGCAGCTCCACCACCGCGACGTCGCCTTCCAGCGGCAGGACCTGGAACTGGTGGTCGCGATACGCGCCCGCCGCCACGCGGCCGTGCAGCGACTCGAGCATCTCCTCCAGCGAGCCCTTGGGCTCGCCCCCGCTGACCGCGATGCCGACCTTCATCACCCGGTGAGTCGCGAGGACGGCCAGACCGGGGTCGGCGAAGTCCGTCAGGAGCGCCAGCGTGAATCGAGAAGCGGCTTCGGCATGTGCGCCGGCCTCCTCGGCGAACGCCAGCGCTGTCTCGTACCTGTGGTGACCGTCGGCGATGAGGACGGGGAGCTTCTCCAGAACCGTATGGATGCTGTCGTGGATGCCCGGGTCCGAGATCACCCACAAGCGATGGTGGAACCCCTCAGGACCAATGAACGTCGCCGCCGGCGCGCGGCTCGCGACCAGGTCCAGCACCGCCGGGATGCCCGTGCCCTCGCCTTTATAGAGGAACCACAACGGCTCCAGGCTGACTCGTGTCGCCCGCAAGAGGGCGAGACGGTCTTCCTTCGGCCCTCGATGGGTGCGCTCGTGGGGAAGGACAACCCGGTCCTGGTAAGGCTGGAGGCGAAGGGCGGCGATCAGGTCGCGCCGCCGCCGGCCGTTGAACTCGACCTCGTGCATGTACATCGACGGCGGGTCCGGCTCCAGGAACCGCTCGTCCAGCCACCGCTCGAAGATGCCCGCGGCTCCCGCGTAGTCGGTGCCGGGCCGCGTGAGGTGGACCACGTTTTGCGGCGACAGAGCGCGATACCGCGGCAGCTCAGCCTCCGGGATCACGTCGTACGGCGGTGCGACCAGCTTGCTCAGGTCCCCCGCCCGCGCCAGGTAGTACCGGATACCGGGGAACGCGCGGACGTCAGCCGTCGGACTCTCCGGTCAGCTCGACGTAACGGAGATCCGACATGCCGGCGACCTCCCTCAGGGTGGCCAGAACCCCATCCGAAACCCGGTCGTCCACGGCCAGGATCATCATCGCGTTGCCGCGCGGCGCGTCCCGGCCGACCTGCATGCTCGCGATGTTCACGTCGTGCTCGCCCAGGATGCTGCCGACGCGGCCGACGACGCCCGGACGGTCTGAGTGGCGGCTGACCAGAAATCGCCCCACGGGCACCAGGTCGACGCGAAAAGAATCGATGCGCACTGCCCGAGGCTCGCCCATCAGCACCGTGCCAGCGATCTCGTGCTCCTGCATCCGAAGCGTGACCAGGCTCGCATAGCTTCCCTGGCCACGGCTGCGCCGCTCCACCAACCTGATGCCACGGCTCGCCGCGATCAGGCGCGCGTTCACCGTGTTGATCCTGTCTTCGGTGAACGGCTGCAGCACGCCTTTGATCGCCGATGCGACGAGCAGGTTCACGTCGTGCTCGGCGAGCTCGCCCTCGAAATCGAGCTCGATGACGTTGACGCGGCCCCCGAACAGCTGGGCATGCAGCGCGGCCAGGCGCTCGGTGAGGTCTGCGAACGGCCTGAGGAAGGCGAGCTCTTCGGGTGGCAGTGCGGGTGCGTTGACGGCAAAGCGGGGAAGGTCCCCCGCCAGGACCGCGGCCACCTCTTCGGCAACGTCAAAGGCGACCGATACCTGCGCTTCCGCGGTCGACGCGCCGATGTGCGGCGTGGCGATGAAGTTGTCGAGAGTCAGCAGCGGATTGTCGCCCGGCGGCTCGGTCACGAACACGTCCGCCGCGGCGGCCGCGATCTGGCCCGACTGCAGCGCAGTGAACAGCGCGGCTTCGTCGACGATGCCGCCCCGAGCGGTGTTGACCAGGCGCGCGGACGGCTTCATCAGAGCGAGCTCTGGTGCGCCGATCAGGTTGCGGTTCGACTCGACCAGCGGGACGTGCACGGTGACGAAATCCGCCCGCGCCAGCAGCTCGTGCAGGGTGACGAGCGCGACGTTGAAGAGCTCCGCGCGCTCGACCGAGACGACCGGGTCGTACGCGATGACCTCCATCTCCAGGCCGTGCGCGCGCTTGGCGACCTCGGAGCCGACATTGCCAAGTCCGACCACCCCAAGCGTCTTGCCGCGGATCTCGGTGCCGACGAACTTCGACCGCGTCCACTCCCCGCGCTTCACTGACGCGTCCGCCTGGGGCACCCAGCGCGCCAGCGAGAAGAGCAGCGCCACCGTGTGCTCGGCCGCCGCGATGATGTTGCCGCGCGGGGCGTTCACGACAAGGATCCCTTTCCGCGTCGCAGCCGGCACGTCGATGTTGTCCACGCCAACACCGGCGCGACCGACGACTCGCAGCTTCTTGCCGGCCTCGATTATGGGGGCGGTCACGCGGGTCTCACTTCGCACGACGAGCGCGTCGAAGTCGCCGATTCGCTTGATCAGCTCGGCCTCGGGCAGCTTGCTCACGATGGTCACCTCGCCGGCGCGGCGAAGTCTCTCGAGGCCGTCCTCGGCCAGCGGGTCGGCGACGAGGATCCTCGGCAAAGTGCGCGCCCGGGTCAGCGGGTCGCGGCCGGCACGCCCTGCAGGGAGTTCGTCACCGCCGAAACACCGCGGCCATCGGCCGGTGCGACGTCGAGCTCCTCGAGCGCCTGCTCGATCGCCCAAATGACCTGCACCACGTCGCCCTCCGCGACCGCGCCCAGGTGCCCGACCCGGACCATCTTGCCGGTCATCTTGCCCTGCCCGCCCGCGATGACGACACCGTGCTTCGTGTCGAGCAGCTTGCGGAGCGCGGCCACGTCCAGGCCAGGGGGTGGCACCGCCGAGGTGACCGTGTTCGATCGGTAGCCGTCACGCGCGTAGAGCTGGAATCCAAGTGCCTCCAGGCCGGCCTGGGTCGCTCGCGCCAGACGCGCGTGCCGTTCGTAGACGTTCGCCAGGCCCTCCTCTTCGAGCATGTGGAGACCTTCCTGCATCGCGAACGCGACCGCGACCGCGGGCGTGAACGGGGTCATCCCCTTCTCCGCCCACACCTTCGCCTCCTTCCAGTCGAAGTAGAAGCGCGGGGACCTCGCCTTTGCCTGCTGCGCCCACGCGCGCTCGCTCACGCTGACCAGCGCCAGCCCGGGCGGGGCCATCCATCCCTTTTGCGATCCGCTGACCGCGACGTCGATGCCCCAAGCGTCGGTCTCGATGTCGATCGAGCTGATCGAGCTGACGCCGTCGACCGCGACGAGCCGGTCCGCCGACCGGGCGACGCGAGCCAGCTCGCGGAGCGGGTTGGTGAGCCCGGTCGAGGTCTCGTTGTGCGTGAGCAGCACCACGCCGGCCTTCGGATGGCGCTCCAGGACGCGCGCGAGGTCGTCGGGGTCGACCGGCTGGCCCCATTCGAACTCGAGCCTCGTGACATCCGCGCCGTATGCCGCGGCGAGGGCGGCGAACCGTTCGCCGAAGTTGCCCGACAACGCGACCACCACCTCGTCCCCGGGAGAGACGAGGTTCGCCACGGCGGACTCGAGCCCGCCGGTCCCGGAGCAGGTCAGGAGGAGCAGGTCGTGCCTGGTCTTGAACACACGCTTGGCGCCCGCCGTGATCTCGGCCAGGATCGCGGCGAACTCCGCGCCGCGGTGGTCGATCATCGGCCGGTTCATGCTGCGGACGACCCGCTCGGGCAGGGGCGTCGGTCCGGGGATTCGCAGCTGCGTGTGGAAGGTCATGGGCGCGCTCCAGTCATGGGCTTTGGCGGCGGGAAGATTTTGACTTAATGCGACTCCGTTGTGTACGGAAGCAGCGCGATCGCGCGAGCACGTTCCAGCGCGGTGGTCAACGGCCGCTGGTGCCGCGCGCAAGTGCCGGTGACGCGCCGAGGCAGGATCTTGCCCCGGTCGCTGACGAACCGGCGGAGTCGCGAGATCTCCTTGTAGTCGATGTAGTCGATCTTCTCGACGCAGAACGTGCAGACCTTGCGGTGCTGGCGCTTCGGCCCCCTTGGGCCGCCGCCGGGACCGCTTGAGGTCTGTTCGCGTGAGGGTGGACGGCTGACTGCCATGTTCGGTTGCTCCTAAAAGGGAATTTCGTCCGGGTCCACGTCGCGGGGCGCGTCGTCCGGAGCCGGAATGTTGTCGTCTGACTGCTGTGGTCGGGTGCGCGGTGCGCCGTCGGCGGCGCCGGTGCCGGCGCCTGCTCGAGAGTCGAGGAACTGCACGTCGTTCGCGATGATCTCCGTGGTTCGCCGCTTCTGGCCGTCCTGGCCCTCCCAGGACCGCGTCTGGATACGCCCCTCGATGAAGACCAGCGCGCCCTTACGCGTGTACTGGGCGACGATCTCGGCCAGGTTTCGCCTGCCGGCGTTGTAGGCGACGATGTTGTGGTAGTCGGTGAACTCTTTCTTCTCGCCGTCAGGACCGGTCGACCATCGGTTGGTCGCGATGCTGAAGTTGGTGACCGCCGTGCCGCTCGGCGTATAGCGCATCTCCGGGTCCTTGGTGAGCCGTCCGATGAGCAGCGCCTTGTTCAGGTTTGACATTTATGACTCCTCTCGGTCCTCCCGATCCGCACGGCCTGTAAGCCCCGCCGCCTCTGCCTCGACTGCGATCGGCTCCAGTACGACCTCCGGCGGCGGCGGCGCCACGGCGGTGACGGGAGCGGCTTTTTCGGGCTTGCGCACGATCAGATGGCGCAAGACCTCTTCGGTGATCTTCAAGGCCGCCTCGAGCTCGGGCACCCGGTCGGGATCGAGCTGGAAGTCCTGAAGGACGTACGAGCCGTCCTTCTGGTGCTTGACCTCGTAGGCAAGCTTGCGCTTGCCCCAAAGGTTGGTCCGCTCGATCTTCCCGCCTGAGCGCTCGATCAGGGTGTTGACCCGCTTGACCGCGTCCTGGACCTTGTCGTCGTCGAGGTCGGCGCGGACGATGTACAGAACTTCGTATTCCCGCAAGGGGAGAACCTCCTTCCTATGGGTGGAGGCCCCGGACGATCGGAGAAAAGTCCCCGGCCGAGGCCAGAAAGGTCAGGCCGGTATTCTACAGGGCCGATGGCAAGCCGATCCAAAGCGAAGGCCGGGGCGCGCACCAAGGGGAAGTCCGGCCGCCGGACGCCGCTCAAGGTCAAGCGCGGCTCCGACGTCCCGATCCTGCCGATCGCCGTCGGCGGCGTCCTCGGCCTGCTCTTGATCGGGATGATCGTCTACATCCTCTACCTCAACCGGCCCGGGCCCGGTCCCGCCACAGCGGGTGGCATCCCCTGCGACAACCTGGAGCACACGCAGGTCCACTACCACGCCGCGCTCCAGATCATGTACCACGGCATCTCGACCAACCTGCCCGACAACACGGGCATCAACTTCACAGACTCGACACAGTCGAGCGTCAGCTGCTACTACTGGCTCCACGTCCACGCGTCGCAGAAGAACATCATCCACATCGAGTCGCCTGCCAATCAGACTTTCACCCTCGGGCAGTTCTTCCAGGTGTGGGACGCCTGGAGCAGGGCCAACGGCCACGGCTCGCAGCGGCTCGACTCGACGCATGTTTCGCAGTTCACGCTCGCGCCCACAGACAAGATGGTCATTTACGTCGACAAAGGCGATGGCAAAGGCGCCCAGGTCTACACAGGCGATCCCAAGGCGATAGTTCTCACGTCGCACGAGGCGATCACGATCGAGATCACGCCTCCCGACGTCAACCCACCGCCGGCCTTTACGTTTCCGTCCGGTCTTTAGCGGGGCCGAGCGCCTCCAGCAGGACTCGAGCCGCCCGGTAGTGCTCGAGCGCCACGTGCCCATTGGCCGCGCGCTGCGCGCGGTCGGCAAGCTGGAGGTGAAACTTGACCGGGTCGCCTTCGATGCGGAAATGGTCGCCGCGCTGGATGGCGCGCAGCCGCGCCTGGCGCAGCCTGTCGCCCTGCGCCTCGATCACGCGCCGCTCGCGGACGAGGATCTCGTTCGCCTTCTCCTTGCGGCCCAACGCGATCATCGCCTCGGCCTGGACCAGCCGCGCGTCGGTCCCGAGCGGCCAGTCGTAAGAGGTCAGCGCCGGCTTGAGCGCGCGGAGGGCACGCCGGTATTCGCCTCGGGCGACCAGGACGCGTCCCATCTCGAGGGCAAGCTCGCGCTCGAGGCCGGCCTGCCTGCCCTCGAGCAGGTACTCGACCTCCGTGCCGAGCCGCTCCGCGATCACCCGCAACACCCGCAGCGAGGGCCGCGCCTTGCCCAGCTCGATCTGGCTGAGGAACGCGCGGGTGAAGTCGCTTCCACCGACCTTGGCCAGGCTCATCCCTCGCTGGCCGCGGATGCGGCGGATGCGCTGGCCTAGCGACTCCTGCGGCGCCTCCGGGAGGTCGAGCACGTTCGGGTCGCCTGCCATGACCGGCGAGGTGTCGGGCCCGTCAAGTTCGTCGGCCATCTCCGATGATGGTAAATCAAGCCTTTACAGATAGTCACGTGGATCGAGGCTGCGCGTCAGGCGGGTGAAGTTCTTGAAGCCGCTCTTCGTCACCATGCCCGTGTCTTCGACGCGGACGCCGCCGAAGCCGAGCAGGTAGAGACCGGGCTCCACCGTCACCACGTCGCCTTCGCGCAGAGGCTCCTCGGCGCTCTCCCGGAGGGACGGCTCCTCGTGGATGTCCAGCCCGACCCCGTGGCCTGTGTTGTGGTTCATGCGCGCGACGCCCTCCGGACCTTCATAGCCTTTCGTCGTCGTCCCGTAACCGCGCTCGACGAGGACGTGGCACACCGCGAAATGGGCGTCCTTCGCCGGCACGCTCGAGGAGATCGACTCGATGCCGGCTTCGAGCGCCTGCACCACCGAGGCGTGCATCCGGCGAACGTCCTCGCCGATCTCGCCGACCACGACCGTGCGAGTCAGGTCCCCGTTGTAGTGCGTGCCCCGGCTGGTCGGGAAGATGTCGATGATGACCGGCGCGTTGGCCTTGATCGGCCCCTCCCCGCGGAAGTGCGGCAGGGCGCACTCGGGAGACCCGGCGATGATCATGTCGGGGCACGTGAACCCCTTCTCGCCCAGCAGCAGCTGGGCCCGCGCGTAGAGCTTCTCCGACGTCAGCGGGGCGCCGTTCGACCACAGCATCCCATCTCTGATCTCCGCCCGCGCAAGCTCGCGGACCACCTCGACGACCGCGGCTTCCGCGGCGGACTGCGCGGCCTGGATTGCGGCGGCCTCCTCAGGCGACTTGCGCCGCCGCTCGGCCTGAAAGAGCGTGCGATCGACCTCGATGTCGAGCCCCGCGGCGCGCAGGTCCTCGAGATGCGCGGCGCGCATGTTGGGCGAAACCCGCGCCTCGGAGATGCCTCTTTCGCGCAGCATCTTCGCCGCCAGGCGCGCCCACGACTTCTGGACGTACGCCTCGCGGTCCTCGAGCAAGGTCTTGATCTTCGATTGCACGCGCGCCCGGTCGATCTCCAGCGCGGGCGCAACCAGCACGTCGTCGTCAGGGCCGAAACGGACGTAGAGGCTCGTCTCGACGTCGAAGCCGGTCGCATAGATGAAATCGGCATCGCCGGCGCCAGACGGGATGAGCACCAAAGGCGAGGAACTCTTTGCCTTCCGCCGCCGCGGCGTTTGGGCAGGGGCAGGCTCGTCGGTCTCCCGCCACAGCCCCGCCACCTCGACGGCATGCGCGACGGCCTGGAGCAGCTGGTCGTCAGCCTCGGTCCGAGTCCTGCGCCGCGACCGGCCCTCGAGGTTCAGCTTCTCCTGCACCTCGTAGCCTTTTGTGTACGCGACCTCATAGCCGAGGTCGCGCAGCTGGGCCAGGTCGCGGCGAAGCGTGCGCTCGGAGACTTTCGCGCGTTCAGCAAGATCGTATGGATTGAGGCCCGGCTCAGCGATGATCGCGGCCAGGACCCGCAGCAGCCGAGCCAGCCGCTCAGCGCGGTTCACATTATTAGCTTGACGGAGTGGAGTCAAAGGCCGGATTCATTCCGGCCGTCCCCCGGCGTCTCCTTCCAGTCGCCACCGTCGTTGTCTGTGGAGGAGGGGGTCCCGCGGGGGAGGACACCGTCCTCACCCGCGCTTTAGCTGATCTCTTCCCAGGAATTCGCGTTCCCTTCGAACGGGTCGGGTTCGGCCTCTTCCTGGTTGCCCACCTTCTGGTGGAACCTGCTGGCGATCATCTGGTATGCCATCGCCTTCGGGATGCCGAGCTTGGTGAGCGACTTCACCTCGTCCGCCATCACCTTGTCGCGCGCCGCCTCGATCGCGGCGAGGACCTCATCGATGGAAGCTGTCTTCTTGGCCATGCAGGACGCCATTCTACCGGGCCTCCCGGCCGACCCTTGACCTCCATTTAGACTTGTCTTCGTTTCCGCCGCGGCCGTAACTGGTGGGGGTTGGGATTGGCTAACGACTACGGTTCGGACAAGATCAGGAACGTCGTCCTGCTGGGCCACTCGCACGACGGAAAGACGACGCTCGCCGAAGCCATGCTGTTCTCGTCCGGCTCCATCGCCCGGCTCGGCTCCCCGGATCAGTCGACGGCGACGATGGACTTCGAGCCGGAAGAACAGAAGCGGAAGATCTCGATCAACCTCGGGGTGGGTTTCGTCGAGCACAACGGCTTCAAGATCAACATCCTCGACGCGCCGGGCTTCTTCGACTTCTTCGGCCAGGTCGCGAGCGGCCTGCGCGCGGCGGAGGGTGCAGTGGTCGTCGTCGGCCCGACGTCCCAGCTCGCGGTGGGCACCGAGATCGCGTGGGAGCACTGCAATCGCACGAGCAAACCCCGCATCGTGGTGGTCAACAAGCTCGACAAGGAAAATTCGGACTTCTTCGGCGCGGTGCGCGCAATGCGCGACGTGCTGTCGCCGCGGCCTTTCCCGCTGCACCTGCCGATCGGCGCCGAGCACGATTTCCGCGGCATCGTCGACCTGCTGCACCTGAAGGCCTTCGTCACATCAGATGACGGCAAGGGCAGCGAGGTGTCCATTCCCGACGACATGCAGGCGCGCGTCGAGGAGTATCGAGGGCAGCTCATCGAGGCGGCGGCGGAAAGCGACGACTCGCTGCTCGAGAAATACCTCGACGCAGGAACCCTGAACGAAGAGGAGATTCAGCGCGGGCTGCGTGAAGGGATTCTCGAAGGCAAGGTGGCTCCCGTGGTGTGCTGCTCCGCGACGAAGCTGCTCGGGGTGCGCACGCTCCTGTCGACGATCGCCGAGCTCATGCCTCCGCCACAGGTAGAGCCGGACAAGCCGGCCAAGGCCTTTGTCTTCAACACAGGCGGAGACCAGTTCGGACGCGTGAGCTACTTCAAGGTGATGGCCGGGACCGTCAAGGCCGACGCGCACCTGCCGAACATGAGCCGCGGCGGTGAGGAGCGTCTGGCGCAGATCTTCTTCCCACGCGGCAAGGAGCACGTGGCCGCGACGGAGATCCACGCGGGGGACATCGGCGCGGTGACCAAGCTCACGCATACACTCACGGGCGACACGCTGGGCTTGAAGGACGGCGGCCCGCTGCCTCCGCTCGACCTATCCGGCCCCGCGTACACGCTGGCCCTCACGCCCAAGGCACGCGGCGACGAGGAGAAGATCTCGAGCGGGCTTGCCCGACTGAGCGAGGAAGATCCCACGCTCCACGTCGAGCGCAGCGAGGAGACGCACCAGCTCGTCATCGCGGGGCTGGGCGACGTCCATCTCGAAGTGACGCTGGAAAAGCTGAAGCGCAAGTACGGGGTCGACGCGACCACCGCGACGCCGCGGGTCCCCTATCGCGAGACTGTGCACGGTCAGGCTCGCGCGGAGGGTAGGCACGTCAAGCAGTCGGGCGGCCACGGCCAGTACGGGATCTGCGTCATCGAGGTCGAGCCGACGGCGCGCGGCGAAGGCTTTGTCTGGGAGGACAAGATCTTCGGCGGCGCCATTCCGCAGAACTTCCGGGCGTCGGTGCAGAAGGGGATCGTCGACACCATGGCCAAGGGCGTGGTGGCGGGCTACCCCATGGTCGATGTCAAGGTGAGGCTCGTCGACGGCAAGTACCACTCGGTCGACTCGAACGACATGGCCTTCCAGATCGCGGGGTCGGTGGCCATCCGCAAGGGGGCGCTCGACGCGGGGCCCGTTCTGCTCGAGCCGCTCGTCGAGGCGACCATCCGGGTCCCCGAGAAGAACCTTGGCGACATCATGTCGGACGTCAACGGACGCCGCGGCAAGATCCTCGGCACGGAGCCCGACGACGGGTACCAGAACGTGAAGGCGATGGTGCCCGAGTCGGAGATGCTGCGGTTTGCGCTGGACCTCCGCTCGATCACCCAGGGCCGCGGCAGCTTCTCCAAGAAGTTCTCCCACTACGAGGAGATGCCCGCCCACCTGGCCAAGGGCATCATCGACGAGTTCCAAAAGCAGCACGAAGCAGCGAGCTAGCTATCGCCTAACATCGGCGGCGTGACCGCCTCGAGCGCGCACGACGTCGTCGTGATCGGCGGCGGCGTGACCGGCGCCGGCGTCGCGCGCGACCTTTCCCTCCGCGGCCTTTCCGTCCTGTTGCTCGAAAAGGGCGACTGGGGTGCAGGGACCAGCGGCTCTTCGAGCTGGATGATCCACGGCGGGCCGCGCTACCTCGAGTTCGACTGGAACACGACGCGGCTGTCGACCCAAGATGCCGGGTTCATCGTCACGATCGCCCGCAACCTCGTCTCTCGCGTCGTGTTCCTCATCCCGGTCCTGCCGCACGACAGGAACAACATCGAGCGCATGGAGACCGCGATGGAGGTCTACGACCGCTTTCAGCCGCTCAAGAAAGCACACCCTCACCGCCGCCTCACGGCGGCGGAGGCCCTGCAGGCCGAGCCGGGCCTCACGCCGGAGTTGATCGGCGCGGTCACGATGGAAGAGTGGGGCGTGGATCCCCACCGGCTTGTCTTCGCCAACGTCCAGGACGCGATCGTCCACGGCGCGCGCGCGCTGAACCACACGCGTGTCACGGACCTGATCCGCGACGGAGGCAAGGTGATCGGTGTCCGCTACGTCGGCCTCGACGGCGCCGCCGCGGAGGCTCGGGCGCGAGTCGTGGTCAACGCCGCGGGGCCGTGGTCACCGGAGGTCGCAGCGATGGCGGGCGTCGAGGTTCACCTCCGGCCGGCCAAAGGCATCCACATCATCTATCCGCACCGCATCTCGAACTTCTCGATCAGCGCGGAGTCGATCGACGGCCGCGACCTGCTCATGGTCGCCCACGGCGGTTTCACGCTGCTGGGCACCACCGACGACGACTTCTACGGAGACCTCGACTCTGTCGACGTGCTCGAGGACGAGGTCGACTACCTGATCCAGGGCATCGAGCGTGTTTTTCCATCGATCCGCGACTACCGACCGGTGCGCACGACCACCGGTGTGCGGCCGACGCTCTTCAAATGGCGGCGGTACGAGGACGAGCTGTCTCGCCGCTACGAGGTCATCGACCATTCGGCGCAGGGCGCCGACGGCTTCGTCAGCATCGCGGGCGGCAAGCTGTCGATGTACCGGTTGATGGCCGAGCAAACGTCTGACGCCGTCTGCCGCAAGCTCGGCGTCGAGGCGCCGTGCGAGACCGCGACCCGGCCTCTTCCAGGCAACGAGTCGGACCCTCTGCCGGTTGCCGAGCTCGCGTCCCGCTGCGGCATCCCGGCGCTCGCGGCGATGAAGCTGGAGACACGCCATGGCTCGAACGCCGAGAAGGTGCTCGACATAGGGGGCACGTCACGGATCCTGTGTCGGTGCGAGCCAGTCACCGAGGCAGAGCTCGTCTACGCGGTCCGCAACGAGCAGGTCCATACGCTGGCGGACGCATTTCGGCGCGTCGGGATCGCGGCAGGTCCATGTGCGGGCGCCGCATGCGTGTTGCGATCGGCGGAGGTCATCGGCCGCGAGCTCGGGTGGAGCGCTTCGCAAAGGTTCGATGCCGCGCGCGAGTTCGTGCGCGGCGCAT
>Ga0099828_10001712_pt1 | contig 14886 bp, 14 predicted proteins | sample CZO8metaG_2_FD_79338 | JGI IMG/M metagenome (GOLD analysis project Ga0099828, IMG submission 79338) | Vadose zone soil microbial communities from the Eel River Critical Zone Observatory, Northern California, USA - CZOApr15con2H1.8 metaG | ecosystem: Environmental > Terrestrial > Soil > Vadose...
CCGGCCGGGAGCTTCTATCCCCACCAGCTGGTGGGGCTGCAGGTGCTGACCCAGTCGGGCCGGCCGCTGGGCCGGCTGGCGGACGTGCTCCGGCGCCCCGCCAACGACGTCTGGGTGGCCGACCAGGACGGGGTCGAGCACCTGGTGCCCGCCACCAAAGAGGCGGTCAAGGAGGTGGACCTGGCGGCGGGTCGGGTGGTGGTCGCCGACTGGCTGCTGGAGGTCGAGGATGTCTAGCCATTCGATGACACCCGCACCGCGCCTCCGCTTCGACGTGGTCAGCATCTTTCCGGAGGTCTTCGGGCCGGTCTTCGCCCGGGGCGTGGTCGGGCGTGGGATCGCAGCTGGAGTGCTGGCCCTGGAGACGCACGACCTGCGCGCCTTCACCCAGGACCGCCACCGCCAGGTGGATGACGTGGCCTTCGGGGGCGGGCCGGGAATGGTGCTCAAGCCGGAGCCCGTGTTTGCGGCGGTGGACTCGATCCGGCCCCACAACCCGGGCCCCGTGATCCTGATGGAGCCCTGGGGCGAGCCGCTGACCCAGGGGCTGGCGGCCGAGCTGGCCCGAGAGCCCGGCCTTATCATCGTCTGCGGTCGCTACGAGGGCGTCGACGACCGCGTCCGGGAAGCGCTGGCGGACCGGGAGGTCTCGATCGGGGACTACGTGCTGAGCGGGGGTGAGATCCCGGCGCTGGTGCTGATCGACGCCGTCGCCCGGCTGGTGCCGGGGGTGGTGGGCGACGAGGAGTCGCTCCGGATCGACGCCTTCGAGGGCGGCGGCGGCTACCCGCAGTTCACGCGCCCGGCGGAGTTCCGCGGGCTCAAGGTGCCGGAGGTGCTGCTCTCCGGCAACCACCCGCGGATCGAGGAGTGGCGCCGGGAGCAGGCGGCGCGGCGGCGGCGCCGGGGCGCAGCCTACAAGGAGAGATTGAGGTGAACGTGATCGACGCGCTCGAGAAGGAGCAGCAGAAGGAGAAGGTGCCGGCCCTGCGTCCGGGGGACACGGTGAAGGTCCACGCCAAGGTGGTGGAGGGAACCCGGGAGCGGATCCAGGTCTTCGAGGGGACGGTGATCCGGATCGCCGGCGGCGGCCTGCGGCGCAGCTTCACCGTCCGCCGCGTCACCCACGGCGTGGGCGTGGAGAGGACGTTCATGATCCACTCCCCGCGCATCGACAAGGTCGACGTCGTCCGCCATGGCGACGTCCGCCAAGCGCGCCTGTACTACCTGCGCGGGAAAGTCGGTAAAGAGGCTCGCATCCGGGAAAAGCGCTAGCTAGGCTGCGGCTCATGAAGAGGCGCCGCCGACCCCAGCTCTGGGCCTCGGAGAAGATCGCCCGCCAGCTCGGCTACACGGCGGTGGCTGGCGTGGACGAGGTCGGGATGGGCCCGCTCGCGGGGCCGGTGGTGGCGGGTGCGGTCGTGCTGCCGCTGGGGGCACGGCTTCCCGGTCTGGACGACTCCAAGAAGCTGACCGCGCTGCAGCGGTTGCGCCTCGACCGCCTGATCCGGCGGCGCGCGGTGGCGGTGGCCGTCTGCGCGGTGGAGGCGGGGGAGATCGACCGGGTCGGCCTCACCGCCGCCCGGCGGCGGGCGACGGCGGGCGCGATCACCCTGCTCGGCCTGCCCGTGCAGTACCTGCTGGTCGACGCCTGGGACGTGCCCGACACGCCCCTGCCCCAGCTGGCGGTGGTCAGGGGCGACAGCACCTGCGCCTCGATCATGGCCGCCAGCATCGTGGCCAAGGTCCACCGCGACCAGATCATGATCGAGCTCGACCGCGTCTACCCCGGCTACGGCTTCGCGGTCCACAAGGGATACGCCACCGCCGCCCACCGGGAGGCGATCCGACTGCTGGGGCCCAGCCCCATCCACCGGGTGTCGTGGGCGCCGTTCAGAGAGCGGGTCGCAGCCGAAGCCTAGGCGCGGCCGGGGAGAAGGTCGCCGCCGAGCTCCTGCGCGGCCGCGGCTACCGGGTGCTGGGAGCGGGGTTCCTGGCCCGCCGGGGGGAGATCGACCTGGTCTGCCGGCGGGGGTCGGAGCTGGTCGTGGTGGAGGTCAAGACCCGCCGCTCGGACGCGCTGGGGGCGCCCCTTGAGGCTGTGGGCCCGCGCAAGCGGCGGGCGCTGGAGCGGGCGGCCGCCGAGTACCGGGCGCTGGCCGAGTGGCGGGGACCGATCCACTACGTAGTGGTGTCGCTGCTGATGGACGCCGACGGCTCGGTCCGGTCGGCCGACGTGATCGAGGACCCCTTCTAGCTCACGCCCCTCCCCTTCAGGGGAGGCTAGGGAGGGGACGAGGGCTCAAAAAGGAAAGCGCGTCAGGTCGTAGGCGAGGGTTCCGGGCTTGACCCGGCCGCCGATAACGACCCGCGGGCGGTGGCGGACGCACTCGGCCGGGTGCACCTCCGGCCGGAGGCCGTTGTAGATCGGGAAGCGCAGGGTGCCGTCCGGCGACCACTCCGAATAGCGGACGGAGACCACCAACTCGGGCAGGCACCAGTGCACCGGCGCCGTGATCACCGGCTCCGGGTCCAGGGGGCAGCGGTCGGTCTCCAGCTCGGCCATCGCCGCCACCAGCGCGCGGCCGGCCTCCTGGTCGTAGCCGCCGACCACGGCGCCGCAGGGGAGCAGCCGGCCCTCTTCGTGGTAGCCGACCAGCAGCGCCCCGAAGGGGCGGCCGGGGGTCCAGCCGAGGACGACGAAGTCGTCTGACTTGACGGCTTTGACCTTCAGCCAGAAGGGGCTGCGCTGGCCGGGCACGTACGGGCTCTGGAGGTGCTTGGCGACCACGCCCTCCAGGCCCCGCTCCAGGCAAGCCTCGAAAAGCTCGACCCCCTCGGCGGCGATGTGGTCGGGGACGAAGACGTGCCCGCCGCCGACGACCGCCTTCCGGAGCCGTGCCTTCCGCCGCTGCAGGGGCAGGCGGAGGAGGGGCTTCTCCTCCAGGTAGAGGGCGTCGAAGGCGAGGTAGGCGAGCGGGATCTCGTCGGCCAGCTCGCGGCCGCCGCTGAGGCGCCGCCGGAGCAGGTGGTAGTCGGGCCGGCCCTCGCTGTCGGTGGCGACCAGCTCGCCGTCGAGGACGCTGCCGGGAGCCACCTGGGCGGCCGCGCCCACTACCTCGGGCAGCGTTTCGGTGAGGTCGTGGAGCCCCCGGTCGTGCAGCCGCAGGGCGCCGTCGGGGCTCCTGAAGAGCACGCAGCGGAGGCCATCCCACTTGACCTCGAAGAGGTAGTCGTCGGAGCTGAACGGGGCCTCCGCGGAGACCGCCTGCATCGGGCGCACCGCGGTCGGGAATCCACCCAGCTCGATCTGGAGCTGGTCGACGGTCACGGCCGAAGCTTATCCCTGCGTCGACCCTCCCCCCTTGGGGGCCGGCGCCGGTTAGCCGCCCGCCGGGGCCGGGGGTAGGGAGGGGATGAAGGTCTTAGCTGGCCTTGCGCCGCCCCGCCCGCCGGGGGGCCGCCTCCTCGTGCCGGGCCGCCCTCTGCTTCTTGGCCGCCTCCACCGACGCCCGCAGGGCCTCCATCAGGTCCATCACCTTGGGCTCGTCGCGGACCTCGGGAGCCTCGATCACCTGGCCTTCGGCCTTGGCCTTGATCACCGACATCAGCGCCTCGCGGTACTCGTCCTTGTAGCGCTCGGGGTCGAAGCTGTCGGCCAGGTTCTCGACCAGCGTCTTCGCCATCTCCAGCTCTTTGGGGCTGATCTTCACCTCACCCTGCAGGCCCTTGAGGCCTTCCGCCGAACGGATCTCGTCCGGCCAGTTGAGCGTGTTCAGCAGCAGCAGGCCGTTGACCGGCTTCAGGGCCGCCAGGTGCTCGCGCTCGCGAAGCGCGATCTTGGCCACGGCCGTCTTGCCGGTCGCCTCCAGGGCCTCGCGCAGCAGGTGGTAGGGCTTCTTGCCCAGCTCCTCCGGCTCCATGTAGTAAGCCGACTTGAAGTAGAGGCCCGGCTCGATGTCATCGGTGGGGACGAACTCTTCGATGTTGATCGAGTGGGCGGTCGCCAGCGGCATGTTGTCGAGGTCCCTGTCGTCCACGATCACGTAGCTGTCCTTGCCGATCTCGTAGCCGCGCAGGACCTCGCCGAAGGTCAGCTCGTGCTCGCCCCGGGGGCACCAGCGCTTGTACTGGATCGGGGAATGGTGCTCCGGACAGAGCTGGCGGAAGGAGATCTTGGCGCTGGACTCGGTCGCGATGTAGAGGCGGACGGGGATGGAGACCATTCCAAAGCTGACGACGCCCTTCCACATCGACCTCGGCATGGCGCTGGAGTCTAACGCTATCAAGAGCCGGGCGGCTACTTTGCGTAAGTCAGCGGCCGACCTCCCGGCGCTGCATCGCCACCAGGGTCACGGCCAGGCCGAGGGCGCTGATCGCCACCAGGGTGTAGAGACCGCCCCGGTCCACGCCGTCGGTGAGCGGGATCCCGTAGAGCTTGAAGACCGAGAGCCGGAGGAACCAGTCGGGCGGCTGGTCGGGCGCGAAGATGGGCGCCGCCGAGTAGGGGATCATGTAGCTGACCAGCAGCACGGCGGCCAGAGCGACCACCGCCACGCGGGGCCGGAACGCGGCCAGGGCCGAGCCGGCCGCGCCGAAGGCCAGCGTCACCGGAAGGATCATGAGCGAGGCCAGGACCAGCCCGCGAGTGCTCAGGTGGAGGTCGTAGGCCCGCGACCCAGCCCAGATGGTCGCGCTCATGAAGGCCAGGATCACAGCCGCCGCCAGGAGCAGGCTGAGCGGCCTCTCCAGCACCACCCGCCAGCGCGGGACGCCGGCGCTCAGCAGCATCTCCAGGCGGCCTTCCGAGTCCTCGCTCGCCCAACGCGAGACCTGCGTCACCGCGAAGGCCGCGAGCAGGACCCCGGCCGCGCCAAACCAGCTGGTGCCGACGAAGGCGGCCACGGCGTCCCGGGGTCCGAAGCCGAAGGCCACCCTGGCCTGGAGGCTCATGAACCGATCGCCGGAGCTGAACATACCGACGAATGGCCGAACCGTGCTCATGTAGAAGAAGGCGTAGGCGCCGATGGCCGCGCTCCACACGGCCAGCCCCACGCGCTGCTCCCAGACCGCTTGCAGGGCGGGCAGCGCGAGCAGCGGATTGCGGGTGGGCAGGCGCTGGGGACCCCTCTCGGACCGCCGGCGGATGATGGTGGCGCCCAGGTCCCGGTTCGCGAAGGCCCAGGCGGCCAGGGCGGCCAGGGCGGCGGTGGCGGCCAGCACAACCAGAGCCGAGAGCAGGTCGAAATGACCCCCGGGCACCAGCGGGTCGCTGCGGTCGTACGCGTAGAAGGGTGAGAGCCAGCGCAGCGGCTTCGCCCAGTCGGTCACGCGGCCCAGGCCGTTCAGGACGAAGAGCGCGCCGAAGCCGACGGCCGCCAGGCCCAACGCATTGCGGCGCGTGGCCACCAGGCTGGAGGTGAGCAGGCCCAGCGTAAAGACGAAGAGGCAGGGAGGGACCGCGGCCAGGCCTTTCAGGAAGAGGCTGCCGAGCGGGATCTCCCCGGCCCCGCTGAGCCGGGCCGCGGCTTCGGTCACCAGCTCTACCAACAGGCAGGCCAGAACCAGCGCGACCGCGAAGGCGGCGATCTGCTCGCCGAGGAGCCGCCAGCGCCGGAGCCCGGTGCTGAGCCACTGCTCGACTAGGCCCCGCTCCTCGGCGCCGCGCGCCACCCCGGTGCCGGCGATGATCGCCCAGATGCCAAGGAAGAGCGGGAAGTAGCCGAATAGGAACCACTGGAGAAACCCGCCCAGGGTGTCCAGGCGCTCCGGCAGCGGCAGCAGAAGGCCCGCCTGCCGGCCCACGTTCGCGAGGGCCTGGGCGAGCGTCGCGGCATCGCCTGAGCTGGTGGCCGCGATGCGCCCGTAGGAGGCCGCCATCAGGGTCGCGAAGAGGGACAGGAAGCCGCCCCAGCCCAGGATGGCCCAGGCCTGGGATCGAAGCGCGATCCAGAACATCAGGCGCGGACGGTCGAAGCGGGAACCGGCGCTTCCGGGAGCTCGTCTTTGTAGTAGGTGAGAAAGACCTCCTCCAGGCTGGGCTCGTGGCTGGTCAGGTTGAGGACGGTGGCCGTCCCCAACGCGTGCATCAGGTCGTCGAAGCTGCCGCGCACGGTGCAGGTCAGCCGGCGGTCGCCGACCTCCACGTTCTCCACCCCGGTCGCCGCGCGGACGGCCTCCGCCGGAACCCCGGCGGCGAACTCGACCTCCATCTTGTGGACGCGGATGTGGTGCAGCTCCTCGAGCTGGGCGACGCGCACCAGGCGTCCCCGCCGGATGATGCCCACCCGGTCGCAGACGTGGTCGACCTCGGAGAGGATGTGCGAGGAGAGGAAGACGGTCGCGCCATCGTTCTGGGCCTCCTTCACCAGCCGGTAGAACTCCTGCTGGTTGAGCGGGTCCAGGCCGCCGGTGGGCTCGTCCAGGATCAACAGGTCGGGCCGGTGCATGAATGCGAGCAGGATTCCCAGCTTCTGCTTGTTGCCGCGCGAGTACTCGCGGAAGCGGCGGCCGAGGTCGAGATCGAAGCGTTCGGCCAGGCTAGCGACCCGCTGGCGATCGACCCCGCCCCGGAGGCCGGCCAACAGGGCGACCACCTCCGCGCCCTTCAAGCCGCCGAACTGCGGCAGCTCTCCGGGGAGGTAGCCGACGCGTTTCTTGACCTTGACCGCGTCCTTCTGGCAGTTGAGGCCATGGACGAAGGCCGACCCGGCGGTGGGGCGGATCATGCCCATCAGGAGCCGGATGGTCGTGGTCTTGCCGGCGCCGTTCGGCCCCAGAAAGCCGAACACTTCGCGGTCGGCGACCTCCAGGTCGAGCCCGAAGAGTCCCCGGCCGCCGCCGTAGTCCTTGGTCAGGCCTCGCGTGACAATCTCGGCGTCGGCCACCGCGTCGGTGGGACTATATCCGACAGATGAAGCTGGGGGACTTCGAGCTTCACCTGTTCGTGGCCGGGGGCTGGAAGTCCGACGGCGGCATGACCTTCGGGGTGATCCCGAAGGTCCTCTGGGAGAAGCAGAAGCCGGCCGACGGGGACAACCTGGTCGACTGCTCCTGCGTCGGGGCGGTGATCCGTCACCGCGGCAAGGTGATCGTCTGCGAGACGGGGATCGGGACCAAGCTGCCCGAGAAGCGCGCGCGGCAGGTGCGCCTGCGCGAGCCCGAAGGGCTGCTGCACGGCCTGCGCCGGCTGGGCGTGCGTCCGGACGAGGTGGACGTCGTCCTCAGCACCCACCTGCACTGGGACCACGCGGGGGGCATGACGCGGCGCGACGCCGAGGGTCATCTCCAGCTGACGTTCCCGAAGGCCAAGCACTTCGCGCACAGGCTGGAGTGGGAGTTCGCGCTCGACCCCGACCCGCGCAGCCGCGCCGGCTACTACGCGGACGACATCACGCCGGTCGGCGACGCCGGCCTCTTCGAGCTCTTCGACGGCGACGCCGAGATCCTGCCCGGCGTCGAGCTGCGCTGGGTCGGCGGCCACACGCCGGGCAGCGTGGTGCCCATCTTTCGCGCCGGCGACCTCGCCTGCGCCATGACGGGCGACCTGATCACGCTGCGGCCGCAGCTGAAGCTGACCTGGACCAACGGTGCCGACCTGGACGTGCTCAGGGTCCTGCAGGAGAAGGCCAGGCTGCTGGAGGAGGCGGCCGCCCACCGCTGGCTGGTCATCCTCGGCCACGAGCCCGAGCAGCCGGCCGGCTATCTGGAGCCGGACGGCACCTGGAGGCCAGAACCGCGGCTCTCCTGATCGCGGCCGAGCCGCTGGAGCGCTTCTGCGCCGCCCTCTTCGGGGCCTGGGGCGCGTCCCCGGCTGCCGCCGCCGAGACGGCGCGCCATCTGGTGCGGGCCAACCTGAGCGGCCACGACTCGCACGGCGTGCTCCGGATCCCGCAGTACGCGCGCGAGCTGGCCTCCGGCCGGCTGAACCCGGCGGCGGAGCCGGTGGTGGAGGAGACCCGCGCGGCCACCGCTCTGGTCGACGCCCAGCACGGCTTCGGCCAGCACTCGACCGCGGTCGCGCTGGACTGGTGCGTGCGGACGGCGCCGCGCCACGGGCTGGCGGCGGCGGCCGTGCGCCACTCGATGCACATCGGCCGCCTGGGCGAGTACACGGAGCGCGCCGCCGAGAAGGGCCTGGTCTCCCTGGTCACGGTCGGCATCGCCGGCCACGGCTACGGCAGCGTGGCGCCCTTCGGGGGCGCGGCCCGCTTCCTGGGGACCAACCCCTGGTCGATCGGCATCGCCGCCCAGGGGCGGCCGCCATTCATCTTCGACGCCGCCAGCTCAGCCATCGCGGAGGGCAAGGTGCGGGTGGCGCTGGCGGCCGGCAAGGAGCTGCCGCCGGGGGTTCTGCTGGACCGCGAGGGGCGCGCTTCCCGCTCGCCGGCCGACCTCTACGAGGGCGGCACGCTGCTGCCGGTGGGAGGCGAGGTGGCCGGCCACAAGGGCTACGGGCTGGCGCTGGCCTCGGCCCTGCTGGGCGGCCTGGCCATGGTGGGCGACGAGGCCCCGTCCCAGGGCGGGACCGCGGCTCCCGGTGGCGAGCCGTTCCTGGCCGGGGTCTTCGTCTGCGCGATCGACCCCGCGGCCTTCGGCGACGCCGGGCAGTACGGGCGGCTGGTGGCGGCGCTGCTGGCCGGGGCGGGGGAGGTGCCCGCGGCGGCCGGGTCGGCCGGGGTGCTGGTGGCCGGCGAGCCTGAGCTGCGGATGCGCGCCCAGCGGCTGGCGGATGGGATCCCGATCCCGGAGACGACCTGGGCCGAGGTGGCAGAGGTCGCCGCGCGTTTCAGCGTCGAGCTGCCGCGGGCGGCGTCGTGACCAGGTAAACGATGACCACCGTCAGCGCGATGATGAAGATGGAACCGAGCAGGGCCGGAACCCCGATCACAAACCCCAGCCAGAGGAGCAGCTGGCGGTTGGAGTCGTCCTCGGCCCGGCGGTAGGCGGCCATCAGGTCGCTGAAGTCGACCCGGGACTGAGAGGGATCGACGTCCAGGATCAGGTCCGAGCTCAGCGTGGCCGGGCTCCAGCTGGCCTGGTAACGCGTCAGCCAGGAACCGGCCGCAACGTGGACTGAGGCCATCACCGTGGTTCTCTCGTCAGCGTCCAGCGGGGCCGAGTAGCGAAGCTCCAGGCGATCGCCCGCCGCCGGGAACTGCCCGTAGGCGTCGGGCTTGACCACGGTCTGCGCGAAGGTCGTCGACCGCGGGCGGAAAGGGGTCACGACCAGCAGCGTCATCGGAATGGCGGTCGCGTGGCCGGAGCCGGCGATGAGGAGCGGGTACACCGGTTCCGGGGTGCGGAACGAGAGGTGGACGGGTGTCAGCTGAGCCGGGCCCGCGAGCGCCCCCGGGGCTACTCGGGCCGCCTCCAGCACCCAGTGCCGGTCCAGGTAGGACTGCACCGCCGCGGCCTGGCGGTCGTGGAAGGCGAAACCGTGGTCGGTCAGCCAGTGCCCCACCGACTGCGCGTCGCCGCCCCCCAGCGTGACCAGCTCGTAGCCGCCCACCGTGGCCCGGCCCAGCTCCGTCGGTCCCGGCGGGGCCGCGGCGCCGAACCCGAAGCCGTGGTGCGGCGGCGCCGGCGGGGTGCTGATCACGAGTGCCCGGCGGAGCCCGACCGAGTTGCCGGCGGTGACGACCGGCGCCGCGGGGAGCGGCAGCAGCCAGCCGAACTCCTGGTTGGACTGGTAGGCGATCGTGACCAGCAGCTCTTCGTTGCCCGCCTCCCAGGCGAGGAGGGCGGTGAAGGAGTTGAGTTCGGCGCTGCCGTCGCGGGAGACCAGCGCCCCGCAAGCCTCGGCGCCAGCGGGCGCGCCCGCCACCCCGATCGCCACCAGCGAGGCCGCCAGCCAGGACCGTGCGTTCAAGGGTTCATCACCTTAACGCCCAGAGTTGGCGTTGAGAACGCGCTGCCCTAGCCTCGTCCGGCCATGCTGGCCGCGGTCGACTCCTGCCTGCTGCGCGGCCTGGAGGGGCGCCGGGTCGAGGTCCAGGTCGACGTCTCCCCAGGCCAGGTCGGCTTCCACGTCGTGGGCCTCGCCCAGACCTCGGTCAAGGAGGCGCGGGAGCGGGTCCGGGCGGCCATCCGCAACAGCGGCCACACCTTCCCGCTCCGGCGCCTGACCGTGAACCTGGCCCCGGCCGAGCTGCGTAAGGAGGGCAGCGGCCTCGATCTCCCGATCGCGGTCGCCATCTGCCTGGCCGAGTCGGGCGCCGCGGCCCCGCCGGGCTCCGCGTTCCTGGGCGAGCTGGCCCTGGACGGCGCCGTCCGCCACGTGGACGGGGTCCTGGTGGCGGCCCGCTGGCTCCGGGCCCAGGGCTGCCGGTCGCTGTTCGTGCCTGCCGCCGACGCCGCCGAGGCCGCGCTGGTGCCGGGCTTCGAGGTCTACGCCTGCCCGAGCCTGGCCGCGGTGATGCAGCACCTGCTAGGCGGAGAGTCGATTGACGCCCAGCTGCCGGCCGCCCTGCAGGCGCCGCCGGAGCCGCCGGAGGCGGACGATCTGGCCGAGGTCCACGGCCAGGAGGCCGCCCGCCGGGCCCTGGAGCTGGCGGCCGCGGGCGGGCATCACCTGCTCTTCAGCGGGCCGCCGGGCGCGGGGAAAACCATGCTGGCCCGCTGCCTGCCCGGCATCCTGCCGCCGCTCTCGCTGGAGGAGGCGATCGAGGTGGCCCAGGTCCGGAGCCTGCTCGGCGACCTGCCCGGCAGCGGGCCGCTGGACTGGGTGCGCCCCTTCCGAAGCCCGCACCACGGCATCTCCCAGGCCGGGTTGATCGGCGGCGGCTCCGGGCTGGCGCGACCGGGCGAGATCAGCCGGGCCCACCTGGGCGTGCTCTTCCTGGACGAGCTGGCCGAGTTCGACGCGGCCACCCTGCAGGCGGTCCGGCAGCCGATCGAGGGCGGCCGGGTCACCATCACCCGCAGCGGCGGCTCGGTCAGCTACCCGGCCCGCTTCCAGCTGGTGGCGGCCACCAACCCCTGCCCCTGCGGCTGGGCCGGTGACCGGCAGCGCGCCTGCCGCTGCACGCCAGGCGCCGCCGACGCCTACCAGCGGGCGCTCTCGGGGCCGCTGCTCGACCGCATCGACCTCCGCGTCGGCGTCAGCCGGCCGCCGCTGGAGGCGCTGGCCTCCGAGCCGCGGGGCGAGGCGTCGGCGGCGGTCAGGGAGCGGGTGGTGGCGGCCCGCGCGGCTCAGAATCGGCGCCAGGGCTGCCTGAACTCGCTGCTCAAGCCGGCCCGGCTCCGGGAGCACGCGGCATTGGAGCCGGCCGCCCGCCGGGCGCTGGAGCGCTGGGCGGCGGAGCGGGGGCTGACCGCCCGCGGCTTCCACCGGGCCTGGCGGGTGGCCCGGACGGCCGCCGACCTGGAGGGCGCGCCGGCGATCCTCGAGCGGCACGTGCTGGAGGCGCTGGGCTACCGGCTGGCAGAGGCAGTTGCAGCCTGAGAACCTGAACGTCCGCGGCCGCTGGCCGCCGCCGGCCGGACCCCGGGTGGCGGTGGTCGGCGCCCGGCGGCCCTCCCCCTACGGCGAGGCGGTGGCGGAGCGGCTGGCGGCCGACCTGGCCGCGGCCGGGGTGGTCATCGTGAGCGGGCTGGCCCTGGGCATCGACGCCGCCGCCCACCGCGGCGCGCTGGAGGCGGGCGGCTGCACGGTGGCCGTCCTGGGCACCGGCGTGGACGTCGTCTACCCGGCCGCCAACGCCGAGCTGGCGGCCCGCATCCTGGCCGGGGGCGGCGCCCTGGTCAGCCAGTTCCCCGACGGCACCCAGCCCCGCCGCCAGCACTTCCCCATGCGCAACTGGACCCTGGCGCAGCTCTCCGATGCCGTGGTGGTGGTGGAGGCGGCGGAGGGTTCCGGGGCGCTGATCACGGCGGAGGCGGCCCTGCAGCAGGCCAAGGAGGTGCTGGCGGTGCCGGGCAGCGTGTTCTCGCCGCTCTCGGTCGGCTGCCACCAGCTGCTGCGCGACGGCGCCGGCCTGGCGCAGAACGCACGCGACGTCCTGGCCGCCCTGGGCCGGCCGCTGGAGGTGCTGGACGACCCCCTCCGGCCGCCCCCCCGGCTCGGCCCGGCGCCCCCGGCGCGGGACGGGCTGCTGGCTCACCTCACGGACACGCTGCCGCTGTCGGCGGCCGACCTGGCCCGCCGGCTCGGCCTGCCTTTCGCCGAGGTCCTGGGCCGCCTGACCGGGCTGGAGCTGGAGGGCGCCGTGCGACAGCACGGCGCGGGATTCGTGCGATTGACCGGCCGGCGACGGCGCGAGTAGGATGCCGCCGCCCAGCCGGAATTAGCCGGCCCCCAGTCCCGGTATAGGAGCGTTGTGGCTGAAGGCCTGATCATCGTCGAGTCCCCCGCCAAGGCGAGGACGCTGAAGCGCTTCCTCGGCAGCCGCTTCGACGTGCGCGCCTCCATGGGCGCGGTCCGCGACCTGCCCGAGAACGACATCGCGGTGGACGTCGAGCGCGGGTTCCAGCCCAGCTACGAGGTCATCGAAAGCCGCAAGAAGACGGTGGGCGAGCTGCGCACCGCGGTCAGGGGCGAGCGCGTGGTGATCCTCGCTTCCGACCCCGACCGCGAGGGGGAGGCGATCGCCTGGCACCTGTCCGAGGTGCTGCGGCTGCGGTCGCCCAAGCGGATCGAGTTCCACGAGATCACCGAGGCGGCGGTGCGGCACGCGCTGGAGCACCCGCGCGAGATCGACATGCGCCTTGTCAACGCCCAGCAGGCGCGCCGCGTGCTCGACCGGCTGGTCGGCTACAAGCTCAGCCCCTTCCTCTGGAAGAAGGTCCAGAAGGGGATCTCGGCCGGCCGCGTCCAGTCGGTGGCGCTGCGGCTGGTCTGCGACCGCGAGGAGGAGGTCCGGACCTTCCAGCCGGTCGAGTCCTGGACGGTCGACGCCGAGCTCGCCACGCAGCGGGACGATCGCCACTTCGACGCCCGCCTGCAGACCCGGGCCGGGGAAAAGCTAGAGCTGCAGACGGAGGCCGACGCCCAGGCCACGCTGCGCGCGCTGGAGGGGGCCGCCTACCGGGTGCGCTCGGTCGAGCGCAAGCGGCGGACCCGGTGGCCGGCGCCGCCCTACATCACCTCCACCCTGCAGCAGGACGCCTCCAACCGCCTGCGCTTGAACCCCAAGCGGGCGATGCGCCTGGCCCAGGAGCTCTACGAGGGCATCGACCTCGGCCCCGCTGGACGGGTTGGCCTGATCACCTACATGCGCACCGACTCCACACGGGTGGGCGCCGAGGCGGCGGCTCGCGCCAGGTCGTTCATCCGCGGGGAGCTCGGCGACGCCCACCTGGGACGGCCGCGCACCTTCAAGGCCCGGCCGGGCGCCCAGGAGGCCCACGAGGCCATCCGGCCGACCGACCCCGCCCGCCGCCCCGAGGACGCGCGCGCCTTCCTGAGCGCCGCACAGTGGCGGCTGTACGACCTGGTCTGGCGTCGGTTCCTGGCCAGCCAGATGGCGGCAGCTCAGTACGACCAGACCACGGCCGAGATCGAGGCCGGCGAGTTCGGCCTGCGCGCCACCGGCTCGGTGCTGGCCTTCGACGGCTACCTGAAGGTCTGGCCCGTGCGCGACGACAAAGAAGAGAGCGAGCTGCCCGAGCTGCGCGAGGGCGACGGGCTCCGCTTCTTCGGGCTCAAGCCGGAGCAGCACTTCACCCAGCCGCCTCCCCGCTACAGCGAGGCCAGCCTGATCAAGGAGCTGGAGGAGCGCGGCATCGGCCGGCCGTCCACCTACGCCACCATCGTGGGCACCATCCAGGAGCGCGGCTACGTGGAGCAGAAGGAGCGCCGCCTGCACCCGACCCAGCTCGGCGAGGCGGTCAACAAGCTGATGGTCGCCCAGTTCAAGGAGATCGTCGACGACGGCTACACGGCCGAGATGGAGAAGAAGCTGGACCAGGTCGAGCAGGGCAGCCGCGAGTGGGTGCCGGTGGTCGGCGAATTCTACGGTCCGCTCCAGCGGATGCTCAGCGCCGCCGAGGAGGCGATGCCGGCCGAGACCGGCGAGACCTGCCCGGAGTGCGGCCAGGGCAAGCTGCTGCTGCGCGCCAGCCGCTTCGGACCCTTCAAGGGCTGCTCGCGGTATCCGGCCTGCCGCTACCGCCAGGCGGTGCAGGCCGACGGGGCGCCCGTGCAGCCGAAGCTGCTGGACGAGGCCTGCCCCGAGTGCGGGCGCCCGCTGCAGGAGCGAAGCGGTCGCTACGGCGAGTTCATCGGCTGCTCCGGCTATCCCGAGTGCCGCTACATCCGGCGCCAGCAGGCGCAGGCGGAGGTCAAGCCGACGGGGGAGACCTGCCCCCAGTGCGGGCAGGGCCAGCTGGTCGAGCGGAGCGGGCGCTACGGGCCGTTCGTCGCCTGCTCTCGCTACCCCGAGTGCGAATACCGCGCCAAACCCAAGCGCGGCCAGCGCGCGGAACCGAAGCTGCTGGACGAGCCCTGCCCCGTCTGCGGGAAGCCGCTGGTCGAGCGCCGGGGCCGCTACGGGACCTTCAAGTCCTGCTCCGACTACCCGCGCTGCCCGGGTCCCAAGAGCCTCAAGAAGGCGAAGGCCTGAGCGCCGCCGAAGCCTACCGGCGCTGGGAGAGGGCGGCCCTGCAGGTGCCGCCGGAGGAAGCCGAGGTGCTGCCGGTGCCGCCGTTCGTGGCCATCTGCCACCGGACCTCCGACCGCGACTGGTTCAACTTCGCGCTGGTGGCGGAGGCGCCGAAGCCGGCCCAGGTGGCGCCGGCGGTCGCTGAGCTGCGCCGCCTCTTCGCCGAGCGCGATCGCAAGCTGAAGATCGAGTTCAACGAGGCGGTCTGGCCGGAGCTGGCGCCGGAGCTGGAAGCGGCCGGCCTGCGCCTGCGCGAGCGCAACCCGCTCATGGCCTGCACCGC
>Ga0099828_10001713_pt1 | contig 14883 bp, 10 predicted proteins | sample CZO8metaG_2_FD_79338 | JGI IMG/M metagenome (GOLD analysis project Ga0099828, IMG submission 79338) | Vadose zone soil microbial communities from the Eel River Critical Zone Observatory, Northern California, USA - CZOApr15con2H1.8 metaG | ecosystem: Environmental > Terrestrial > Soil > Vadose...
CGGCCGGACCGTCAGCCGGCTACCGGGACGACTATTCGCCGGCTATCGGGACAACCATCCGCCGACTACCGAGACACTGGCCGGCGACTATCGGGACGACCGTCAGCCGGCTACCGGGACGACTATTCGCCGGCTATCGGCGACGACCGTCCGCCGACGATCGAGACACAGGCCGGCGATTATCGAGACGACCGTCCGCCGGCTATCGAGACAACTGGCCGGTGCCTATCCGGCGACGCGCCGGCCACTAAGGGGTGCCATGTACGGCCTGTCCGATGCGGACCTGCAGATCCAGGCAACTGCCCGGTCCTTCGCCGATGAGCTGATCCCGCTTGAGGTAACCGCCGAGCTGAACGGCGGCGAACTGCCCGCCGACGTGGTGGCCGGCCATGCCAAGCGGGCCAGGAAACTCGGCCTGCATGCCGCGAACATGCCGAAGGAACTCGGCGGCGGCGGCTTTACGTCGCTGCAGCAGGTGCTCGTCCAGGAGCAGGTCGGCCGGGTGACCAACGCGCTTGCCTGGGTGGTCGGCACTCCACCGTCCTGGCTGCCCGCCGTGGCGACGCCGTACCAGCTGGACAGGTTCGTGCTGCCCGCGATCCGCGGTGATGCCGAGGAGTGCTACGCGATCACCGAGGAGGGCGCAGGTTCCGACGTGGACGCTATCGAGGCAACCGCGCGGCGAGACGGCGACGACTACGTGCTGAACGGCGAGAAGTGGCACGTGACCTCGTACAACACTGCGAGTTTTGCGTTCTTCCAGGCAAAGCTGGCCGGCGGGGCGCACGACGGCGAGCACGCCATGTTCCTTGTCGACCTGCCCAGCTTCGGGGTCAGCGTGGTGCGCACGCCCGCCTACTCGCACACGATCAGCCATCACCACCCGATCGTCTTGTTCCGCGATGTGCGGGTGCCCGCCGCCCATCTGGTCGGGGCCGAGGGGGACGGGATGAGCTTCGCCTACGAGTGGTTCCGGTTCGAGCGACTTATGGTCGCGGCGCGGTGCCTCGGCGCGGCTGAACGGCTCGTCACCGAGATGACGGCGTTTGCGGCGTCGCGCCAGGTGCAGGGCCGTCCGATCGCCGAACTCGGCGCCGTCCAGGCCATGCTGGCCGACAGCCTGACCGAGCTGTTCGCCGCCAGGTCGCTGACGTATGAGACGGCGCGGGCGATTGACGCCGGCGCGGACGTCAAGGTGCAGCACGCGCAATGCTCGATGGCCAAGCTGTACGCGTCCGAGATGGCCGGCCGGGTGGCCGACCGCGCCGTCCAGGTGTTCGGCGGCCGCGGCTACATGCGCGAGAACGTCGCCGAGCGCTTCTTCCGCGAACTGCGGGTGGAGCGAATCTGGGAGGGCACCAGCGAGGTCCAGCGCGCGATCATCGCCCATCAGATGGCCAAGCGGGGCGTGGCGGCGTTCGTGTAGCCGGGCGCTGGGCTGGACCGGCGCTGATCTAGCGGGCCGGACCGGCGCTGGGGCTTGCGGGCCGGACCAGCGACGTGCTGGACCGGCGCCGGTGCTCTCGCCTTGATCAGGCCAGGCTGGCCTCGATCACCTCGATGACCTCGGGTGCCTCCGGCTCGGTCCGGGGCCGGAACCGGGCAAGTACCTTCCCATCGTGGCTGACCAGGAACTTCTCGAAGTTCCACTGGATGTCACCGGCCTCGCCGTCGGCGTCGGCCACCGCCGTAAGCTCCGTGTAGATCGGGTGCCGCCCAGGCCCGTTGACCTCGATCTTCTCGAACAGCGGGAAGGTCACCCCGTACGTCATAGAGCAGAACTCCTGGATCTCCGCTGACGTGCCGGGCTCCTGGCCACCGAACTGGTTGCAGGGGAACCCGACGACGGAGAACTGCCGGTTCGCATACCGCTCCTGCAGGCGCTCGAGCCCCTCGTACTGCGGCGTCAGGCCGCACTTGGAGGCGACGTTGACAATCAGGAGCGTCTTCCCGGCCAGGACGCCCAGCGTCGCTGGCTGGCCGGCCAGGGTGTTGACAGGCGTGTCGAGCAAGGTCACGAGCTGATTCCTTCGTTGTCGGGGGGAGACTCGGGGCGGGCAAGCTGGCGCGCCCGCGTCATGCTCAACACCACGGCAGGCCAGCGCATGCCCGGTATCCCGCCTACCGAGCCCGTGGCCAGGCCGGCACCTCGGGCCAGCGGGGGCTATCGGCGGCCTGATGGCTAGCGGGCGGCGGCCGAGTTCGCCGCAGGGTTCCAGGCCGGCTCGCCCTGGTAGCCGCGGGCGATCACGGTGACGAACTTGTGGACGGCGTCCTCCTCGGCGGACAACGGACCCGGCTGCGCGTGCTCCGAGGACAGCCCGCGCTGCACCGACTCGCAGGCACCCCAGTCCTGCCGGTTGGTGATGTCCCAGAACTCAACCGCGTAGCCCGGGTCGAAGCCCGGCCGCTCCAGCGCCTCGGGCGCGAACGCCCAGGTGCACTCGATCTTCGTCCGGTCCGCGGCCAGCGGCACCAGCCGGTGCGTCATCACGTAGTCAGGATGGAGGCTGAGCAGGACGTTGGGGAACACGTTGACGTAGATCACGCTGCGCAGAGCGCGCTCATCCAGCCCGCGCAACGGCACGCCCAGGCTGCTGCCATCCAGCGACATGGTGTCCATGCTGTCCCGAAGCTCCATCCAGCCGCCGACCCAGGCGCCGTCCGCTGCGTAGTTTTTGCCGCTCTTGGGCGGGCTTACCCGACACAGTTCCGGGTGGATCATCGGGCAGTGGTAGCACTCGTGGTAGTTCTCTGTCAGGATCTTCCAGTTGGCCGTGGAGTCGTAGTCATGCCGGCCGGAGATCACCAGGCGTTCCGGCTCGTAGGGCGCGACCAGCTCGTCCAGGGTCCGCAGGCAGTCCGCGAGCGGGGCCGCGGTTCCAGAGCCGTCGACGAAGATCAGCCCGTGCCATTCCTCGACGGGCAGCTCGATCAGGCCCCACGCCGCCGCGTCGAAGCCTGGCCGACCCTTGAACCCGGCCGCGGCCTGCAGCCCGCCGGAAAGCGAGTAGGTCCAGGAGTGATAGGGACAGATGATCGCGTTGCGCTGCTCGGTGGAGCCGCAGGCAAGCAGCTCATGACCACGATGCCGGCAGGTGTTGGCGAACGCGCGCAGGAAGCCGTCGTCGCCCCGGACGAGCAGCACGCTCCCGGCGCCGGCCTGCTCGGCGCGCTGATCGCCCGGCAGGGCGACCTGCGAGCTGTGCCCGACGCAGGTCCAGCCCGCGCCGAAGAAGTACCGCTGTTCCCAGGCGAACACCGCCGGGTCCAGGTACGCGGCCCGTGGCAGCATCCTGCTCTGGCCGAGCGGCCGCAGCGCCGCAGCAAGCCCAGCCTGGTCGATGGGCGCATGGGGATACCTGGGCTGACTGATCATACAGTCAAGATTAGGCAGGACGGGGCTGGCTGTCCAGCGCCAGCGAGCAGGCAACTGCCAGCCAACGGCCAGCGGGGAGGCCGGCGGACTGCATCCAGTGGCCGGAACGACATCACTGGTGGCCGACGAGCCTACACGACCCCGAATTTCCAGAATGGCAAGATTGCGCTACTTAGTCCGGTAATTTGCCTATGTTCTCACCCGACTAGTGCTCGCCCGACAGGGGGATCGCGACCGTGACCGACATACCTGCTGGCCCGCCGGTATCGCCCACGCCGCCGCTACCGCCGGCCCCCTCGCTGCCGCCGCAGCCTTACCAGGGCCCGGGCGGAGCCGCGCCGATTGAGGTGGGCTTCGCCGGGCCGACCGCGCAGCGCAGGCTGACCGTGCTGATCCGGCTGATCCTGGTGATCCCTCAGTTCATCGTCTTGTACGTGCTGGCGATCGCGGCAGATTTCGTCCTTCTCATCGGCTGGTTCGGGGCACTCTTCACCGGCGCGCTGCCGCAGTTCGCTGCCGATTTCCTCACCGGCGTGCTGCGCTGGCAGGCCCGGGTCAGCGCCTACCTGCTGCTGCTGACCGACCAGTACCCGCCATTCTCATTCGATGACGCCGACTATCCGGTGCGGGTGGCGGCCCAGCCGGGACCGCTGAACCGGCTTGCCGTTCTCTTCCGGATCTTCCTGGCCTTTCCTGCCGCGATCGTGGTGGGAGTGCTCACCTACGGCATGGAGACGATCGCCCTCTTCGTGATCTGGCTGATCGTGCTGATCACGGGCAGGATGTCAGACTCATTGCATGCCGCGATGAGTGCCGTGCTGCGGTACACCATCCGCTACACCGGCTATTTCTACATGCTGACCAGCGAATACCCGGGCGGGCTGTTCGGCGACCAGCCACCGCCATGGGGGCTGCCCGGGACTGCGCCCTACCCGGCCGGGTCGCCTGCGGCGGGCGCGGGATACCCGCCAGCCGCGGGATACCCGTCGGCGGCCGGATATCCGCCGGCGCCCGCGCAGCCGCCTGCCGGAGACGACCAGCAGTTCAGCGGCGCTGAGGGATACCAGCAGGCCAGCGGCACCGGTCCAGAGCCTGCCAGCGGCACAGGCCCGACGTCCGGCTGGGGCCAGCCGGAGCCGGGCTGGGGCCAGCCGACGCCGCCAGGCTCGACGATGCCCGCTGGGACGCCCACGCCGCCCCAAGGGACGCCTTCATCGCCCTACGGGACGCCGCCACCGCCCTACGGGACGCCTTCGTCGCCCTACGGGACGTCCCCGACTGCGTACGGAATGCCCGCGGCGGCGCATGGAACGCCCATGCCACCCTACGGAACGCCCGGGCCAGCCTACGGAACGCCCGCGGCCGCCTATGGCATGCAGCCCGGCCCGGGCTACGGGACCCCGACCGCGGTATCGACGGCTGACTGGTCGGTCCCCGGCGGCCCGCCGTGGCGACTTGTCCTGCCGCAGGCGGCGAGACGGCTGGTAACCCTCTTCATCGTCCTTGGCGTGGTCTTCTCCGTCGGCTACATAGTCGTGCTCGCGGTTGTAGTGGGCATCGCGGGCAGCGGCGTGGTGGGCCGCGCGGACGCACTCGCCCGGACAAACGTGGCGTTCGGCAGGCTCAACACCTCGATGAACACTTTCGGGAGCCAGAGCACGGCGTGCCGGACCAGCAGTCATCCGCTCCGCTGCATCACGAAGGCAGATCAGCAGGCGAGCCAGGCCTTCGGTACCTTCGCGCAGGCCCAGGGCGCCATTGGCATGCCAGCCGGGTCGCCGCAGGCAGCCGCCAGCCAGCTCATCGGCGGCGCAACCCGTGCCCAGCACATCTTCCAGCAGCTCGCCGCGTCAACCTCGATCACGCAGTACGAGCAGACGCTCAGCGCCGCCAATCTCCAGCAGGTGCTTAACCAGATAGAGCAGTCGTACCGGCGCCTGCAGACCACGCTGGAGAACGGCTAGCCGCGCGCTCTCGCCGCTAGCCGGGCCGCCGCTCGCCAACCCGCCGCCGGCCAACCCGCCGCTAGCCGGGCCGCCGCGACCCCTCAATGCCGGCCAGCCAGCCGCTCAGCAGGCTGAGCGTCGCGGCGGGCTGCTCCGCCTGGGACATGTGCGAGCAGCCCGGCATCACGACGAGTTCGCTGCCCTTGATGCCATCGCGCGCCTGGGCCACGGTTGCCGGGGTGACCTCGTCGAACTCCCCGCAGAACAGCAGCGTGGGCACGTCGACCGAGCCGAGGTCGGCGGTGATATCGAAATCCTTCAGCGGCCCGACGACGTGGAACTCGCTCGGCCCGTTCATGGTGAAGTACACCTCAGGGTTCGCTTCCAGGCCGTCGAACGTCCGCTGCAGCCAGTCCGGCCAGGGCCGGACGCGGCAGACGTGGCGATCGTAGAAGGCCATCATCGTGGCCTGGTACTCCTCGCTGTCAGTTGTCCCTGCGGCCTCATGCCGGCGCAGGGTCTGCTCCACGTCCGCGGGCAGCTCGGCACGCAGCCCGTCGAGCTCGGTAAGCCAGAACGGGACAGACGCCGGCGAGGACTCAACCACCAGGCTGACCAGCCCGGCGGGCCGGGTGATCGCGTACGCCATCCCCAGCATGCCGCCCCAGGAATGGCCGATAATGTGACATTCGCCCAGGCCGAGTGCCTCGCGGACCGCCGTAATCTCGCGCAGGTAGAGTTCCAGCGTCCACATCGAGGGGTCGTGCGGCTCGCTGATCGCGGAATTCCCGCAGCCAAGCTGGTCATAGCAGACGACCCGGCGCCCTTCGGCGAGATCGGCGTAGGGCTCCATGTGATGCCAGGTCGCGCCGGGGCCGCCGTGCAGGCAGAGCAGCGGCGCCTTGCCGGGAGCCTCCGCGTCACCCGCTATCCGGTACCAGGTCCGGTGGCCAGCAAAAGGAACGTAACCCTCTTTAACTGGCAAATTGTCGCGCATAAGAACTCCCCATCATTTTTTACGCAGCCCACCGGCGCCAGGGCCGCATTCTGGCGTGCCTTAGTTGGCGCAAACAAGACCTGATCTTCGGGCTTCAGTGTATTTTATCGGAGGATCTCCGGCCTGCGCCGGTTCCGGCCGGGGCCGGTTCCCGTCCCGGCGGAGCGCACGCCCAGGTCCCGTCCCGGGTAGCAAGGCCGGGGACGCCAGGCTTACCTGCACAGCGGAGGTGGCTGACATGACGGCACGTCCGGGCCGGCCCGAGCGGCCGCGGCGGCCCTTACATCCGCCGCTGACCGACTTCCCGATCGCCGCCTATGTCTTCGCCGCCGCCTTCGACGTCATCTCGGCCATCGGGGGGGACCGGCACAGCTGGGCCCGGCAGTTCTGGCACGCGGGCACCTTCGTGCTCATCACCGGGGCCTGCATCTGCGTGCTGACCGTGCTGACCGGCTTCCGTGACCTGCTCAGGTTTCCTCATCCACCTTCGCCGGCCATCCGCTCGCTCCTCATTCATATCTGCGTGATGGTGTCCGTCTTCATGATCGGCATCGGCGACATCGCCTGGCGGCTGAAGGACTACTCCGCCAGCGCCTCGACCCCGGCGGGCATTCTCGTCCTCTCGCTCGTCGCCGCCATCGGGGTCGGCGTTGGCGCTGGCTACGGCGGAGCGCTCGTGTTCCGGCATGGCGCCGGAGTCGCCACGGCAGACACCGGGCCAGAGCCGGAGCAGCCTGCCGGGCTGGTGCCGTCGCCGCCGGCCGGATCCGCCGAGCCTGCCGGTGTTGCCGGGCCGCGGCATCCGGCGGTCGGCAACGGAACCGCGCAGGCGGCCAGGCACCGGCTCAGACGCGGCAAATGAGCCCGGCTGGCCGGCTGCCTTCTCGATCGGCGCGGCGCGCGAAGACCTACCGGGCCGCGTCGCCTGGCACGTTCCGCGCCGACCTGGTGACAGCGCCCGCTCCGGCTAGGCGCGCCGCGATGATCACCGGGACAATCGTCAGGGCGATGACGATCGACACCACGGCATTCACCTCCGGCAGCTGCTGGCCCTGCCGTATCGCGCCGAAGATCCACAGCGGCAGCGTAGTCTCCGCGCCCGAGGTGAACACCGTGACGATGACCTCATCGAAAGACAGGGCGAACGCCAGGAGCGCGCCGGAGACCAGCGCGGTTGCCACCATCGGGAGCGTCACGTAGCGCAGGGTCTGCCAGCCGCGCGCGCCGAGATCCGCAGATGCCTCGGCCAGCGACCCCGGCACGCGCCGGAGTCTCGCGATCATGTTGTTGAAGACCACCACGATGCAGAACGTCGCGTGGCCAATGACGATGGTGACGGTGCCGAACGGGAAGTTGGCGAAGGTGAAGGCCGAGTTCAGCGCGATCCCGGTGATGATGCCGGGCAGGGCCAGCGGCAGCACCAGCAGGAACGAGATCGCCTCGCGGCCGAAGAACCTGAACTGGTGCAGGGCATACGCCACAGCGGTGCCGAGCAGCACCGCTATGCCGGTCGCTACCAGCGCTACCTTGACGGACAGCAGCAATGCCATACGGGGTGCCGGGTCCTGCCACGCCACGGTGAACCAGCGGAACGAGAAGCTCGAGATCGGCCAGCTCTCCACGTTCGAGCGGTTGAAGGCGTACAGCACGATGAGCACGATCGGGACGAACAGGAACAGCAGCACGAGCGCGACCCAGATCCGCAATGCGACGCGCAATCCCGTTGATTCCATCTAGATAGCCTCGAAAGCGCCTAGCGCCCTGGCGCCCAGCAGGTAGACGGCCATGATGGCGATCGGGATCAGCGCCATCGCCGCGGCAAACGGGATGTTGTTCGCTGTCCCGATATTCGAGTAGATGATGTTGCCCATGAAGTTCGAGCTCGTGCCGCCGATCAGCAGCGGTGTGATGTAGTCGCCAAGGGTCAGCGAGAACGTGAAGATCGATCCCGCCACGATCCCCGGCAGGGCCAGCGGCAGCATCACCAGGCGCGTGGTCCGCCAGGTGCGGGCGCCGAGGTCCTGGGACGCCTCGATCTGCGACGCCGGGATGCGCTCCAGCGCCGCGTACACGGGGATGATCATGAACGGCAGCCAGATGTAGCAGAACACGGTGAACACGGCCCAGTTCGTGTAGATCAGGTTGAGCGACCCGGCGCCCGCCTTGCCCAGGGTCCAGTTGAGTATGCCGTCGTGCGTGAAGATCAGCAGCCAGGCATACACCTTCGCGAGGTAACTCGCCCACAGCGGCAGCAGGATCGCCACGAACAGGATGGTCCTGGTCCGGTGCGAAGCGACCCGCGCCATGTAGTAGGCGAACGGGAAGGCGACGATCGCGTCCGCGAGCGTCACCGCCGCCGCCATCTCGACCGTGTGCAGGATGATGCCGCGGTAGGCCGAACTCCCGAAAATGGTCGTGAAGTTGCCGAGGTTCCAGACCCGCTCGATATTGGTCGTGAACTGGTTGATTCGCCAGAAGGCCGTGATCAGCAAGAGCACCAGGGCGGCGAGGTACACCAGGACGAACCAGGCCAGCGGCGGCGTGAGCAGGATGGTGGCCCGCGCCCACGGCCGGCGCCACAGCGCCGCCGAGACGCGGGACCACATCTCGCCGCGGCCGGCTTCGTCCGGCGGGGTCGCGGCGGCCTCCACGGCCATTGGCTACCGGCCTCCGCTGGCCCCGTTGGGCGCCGTCACTTGACCTGGGTGTTCCACGCAGCCACCCACTGGGCGTAGGGGACACAGCCGGGCTTGCCGTTGTCGCACGTCGCGAGCGGCGTCTTCCACAACGCGATCGTGTCGAAGTAACTCAGCGGGGCGTTCGCGTGGTACTGCTCGCACGAGCCCTTCTGCAGCTGGTTCATGATCGGGCAGGCCAGCTTGTTGTCCGGCGTCTCGCCGTAGTTGACCGCCTGCTCGGCCTGCACCTTCGGCGTGCTGACATAGCGCATCCACATGTACGCGCAGTTCGGGTGCGGCGCCTTCGCCGCAAGCATCCAGGTGTCAGCCCAGCCGGTCGCGCCCTCGCTCGGGATCACCGAGCCGACCGGGAACTTGATGCCCCTGAGCGCGCTCACCTGATAGGGCCAGCCCGCCCCGACGGTCGCGTCGCCGTTCTTGAATTCCGAGATCTCCTGCGAGGCTAGGGCCCAGTACTTCTTGATCAGCGGGCGCTGCTTCGCCAGCAGGCTAACCGACGCCTGGAACTGCTTCGGGGTCAGCTCGTACGGGTCGGTGATCTTCAGCGACGGGTTGTGGGTCTTGAGGTACAGCGCCGCATCGGCGATCTGGATCGGGTTATCGGGGACCGTCACCTGCCCCTTGTACTTCGGGTTGTAGATGACGCTCCAGGACGTCGGCGTCGTCGGGAACGACTTCTTGTTGTACATGAGCACGTTCGGGCCCCACTGCAGCGAAACCCCGTAGTGCACTCCGTTGATCGTGTTGAACGGCGGCGACTTGAAGGCCGGGAAGAAGTCCTTCCAGCTCGGGATCAGGTTGATATTCACCGGGTGCGCGTCGCCCCCGTAGAGAATCCGCAGATCGGCGTCGCCTGACGAGGAGACCATGTCGTAAACCCCGCCACCGCCGTTCTTCATGAGCGCGACCATCTCGTCCGAGCTGCCCGCGTACTTCGCGTTGATCTGGCAACCGGTCTGCTGCTCGAACGGCTTCACCCAGAGCGGGTTCAGATAACCCTCCCAGGCAATCAGGTTGAGCTGACCCTCGCCCTTCCCGATCTTATGGAGCACCGGCAGGCCGGCGGTCGGGGTGCCGGTGCCCGACGTCCCGCCGCCGCTCCCGCCGCTGCTGCCGCAACCGGCAGCGATGAGCGACGCGGCGGCCAAGACCAGCGCGCTCCTGATGGGACTCGAGAAGCTCCGTGTCCGTGATGTCATCATTGCCTACCCCTCCCCGGGGCGCGGGCTCTTCTCGTGCCCCTGCGAAATCGTGAATGCCTGGTCGGCCCGCCAGGCGATGCGGACCCGGCGTCCGCGGGTGTCGGGCGAGAGCACAGGCGCCTCCGCATTCTGCCGGGCGACCACAAGCTGACCTCCGGCATCCAGGTCAACGATGTAGCGGGTGAGCACCCCTGCGTAGACGACATCGCGGATCTGGCCGCTCTCCACCAGCGCTCCCGGCGGCCCCTGCTGATCGTCCTCGAGCAGGCTGATCTTCTCCGGCCGGACGGTGATCTGGCGGCCCGCCCGCTCGATCAGGTTGGAGACGCCGATGAATCCCGCGACGAACTCCGTCAGCGGCCGCTCGTAAACCTCCATCGGCGGCCCGACCTGCTCGATGTGACCGTGATTCAGGACCGCGATCCGGTCGCTCATCGAGAGCGCCTCTTCCTGGTCGTGCGTGACATACAGGAAAGTGATGCCAACCTCGCGCTGCACGTGCTGCAGCTCGAGCTGCATTTCCTGGCGGAGCTTCAGGTCTAGCGCGCCGAGCGGCTCATCGAGCAGCAGCACCTCGGGTTCGTTGACGATTGCCCTGGCCAGCGCGACACGCTGGCGCTGACCGCCCGATAGCTCGGCCGGCTTACGGTGGCCGAGCCCGGAAAGGCGCACCATCTCCAGGGCGCGTCCGGCCTTTTCCCTGCGCTCCGGTTTCGGCATTCGCCGGACCCGCAAGGCGTACTCGATATTCTCGGCCACCGTCATATGCGGGAACAAAGCATAATCCTGGAATACCGTATTGACGTTGCGGGCATACGGCGGCACCCGGGTGACGATGCGCCCGGCCAGCTCAATCTGGCCGGCATCCGGCTGTTCAAAACCTGCGATCAGGCGCAATAGCGTTGTCTTGCCCGACCCGGAGGGGCCGAGCAGCGTGAAGAACTCGCCGCGGGCGACTGTCAGCTCAACGCCACCGAGAGCGACCACGCCGCCGTAGTGTTTGCGCAGGCCCGCGACGCGGACGGCGGGCTCAGCGGCCGGCCGACCGCTGACCGCCGCAGGCTGCCCTGAGGCCGGATTCGCGATCATCCGGCTCGTTTTACCATGATTGGAGCCAGCGCCGCAATTGCCCGCGCGGCAGTCGCTCCGGCGGCCGGTCAAATGACGGTTCACGAACCGGCAAAATCGCCCGGCCGGATGTTCCGCATCATGGCACTCCCGGCTTGTTCATTTGGTCTCAGGATGGCAAAGTAGCGGCGGCCTGCCGACGCCAGCGCCCGCGCCCGGCCTCCGACGTCCTGGCCGGGACCCGCCCCCGGCTCAGCCGGGCACAGGGAGGACAACGTGCAGTTGCTGAACAAACCCGCTCAGTGGTCAGCGGACGCCGTGAATTCCCGCCGGGGACCGCGGCCGAGCCGAAACCCGCGAGGACGGGCTTACCGAGCGGTTCCGGTCGCTGGTCATGGCCCGCTCCGCGGTTCTTCCCGGCCGCGTCCTCGCCGATGCGCTATGCAACCTGTTCGCCGTCGTCCTCATGCTCGGCGTGGGATATCTCGTCGGCTTTCGCCTCCACACCAGCGTGCCCGCCTTGGTGGCTGCGGCCGGCGTGCTGCTGCTCTTCGGTTTCGCCATTTCGTGGGTGACCGTGCTGCTCGGCTTGGCCGCCGGGAGCACCGAGGCCTCGACTGCGTCGAGATCAGCCCCGACCGTAACGCCTACCCGTACTTCTGGGCGCCCGACAACAAGAGGCCCGGGCCAGCACTGGCCCGGGCCTCCGGGACCCCGGTTCGCATGGGGTCACATCATGTGGAGGTGGCGGGAATCGAACCCGCGTCCTTCGGTACTTCACCAGGGCTTCTCCGGGCGCAGCCTGCGCTAGCTTTTCTCAGCCCCGGCGTTCATGCAGGCGAGTCGCCGACGGGCTCAGCCACTGTTTGTTGTCCCGTCTAGTCCCGTGGCCGGGCTGAACGGTGGATCCTCCTAGCTGATGCCAGACACCGGGCCGGAGGCTCTCCCGGGCTGACAACCCCTAACTCGCGGTCAGGCCGCGAGGGCGAGGTGAGTGCGCTTTGCGTTGGCACTTAGTGTTTACGGATACGGGATTTGCGAGGTCGTAATCCGCAGCCCTCGGCCCGCTTCCCCTGGATCGACTACCAAAGTCGAAGCCTGTCACCCCCTCTTCAGTTGTACAACGCTGGCCGGCCTGGCCGGATTCCGCGTTGTGATCAACGGTACCCGATCTGCGCACGGCGGCCAACTGAGCACAGGAAGAAGCCCGATGGCTTACCCCCCCGAGCGGGCCATCGGGCATCTGCCTTGTGGAGCGAGGAGCCCCGTGGGCGCTGGCGGTGGCCGAAAGATCGCGCCCACGGGGTCGACCGGCAGGGTCGGGGCCGGTCCCAACGACCGGGCCTCCCCCGAGATGAGGCCCGTTCTCCTCACGATGACTGGGCCGCAACCCCCCAAGCGGCACCCCAGTCACTGAGGAAGACGACATAGCGAAGTCGGAAGGTTGCTCCCCGTTACCAAAATGCTGGTAACGATAGCGTCACGAATGCGCGCGCAAGGCCTGCAGGAAGTGGCCGGCCACGGGTGCAGCCGACCTTCGGGCCGACCGGGTGAGTTCAAGCACGGCGAACGCCACGTTTCCGCGGTAGCCCACGAACCAGCTTGCCCGCAGGCCGTGGCGGCCCCGGTGGCCACGGCCCAGCGAGACATTTCCGACCTGTCCGTAGACGGCCGGGCCACCCGCTGCCGCCGCGCGTCCGGCGCCCGACGTGACCGTTAGTCGCATCAGTGAGCGCAGCGTCCCGAACACCTGCGGGCCGAACGCATTGCCCGGTGCCTGTCCCGGATCGGGCGGGCTGGCCACCAGGGACGGCGGGTGCCAGGCCCCCGACTGGACGGCTGCGGCAACGAGCGCCATGTCCAGCGGGCTGGTCCGCACCGTTCCGGCGCCGATCGAGTCGGCCGCGAGCTGGCCAGCATCGCCTGGGTTCGCGAGCGAACCCGGGAACGACTGCAGCGGGAGCCGCCAGTGCACGCCCAGTCCGAAGCTTGTTGCTGCCGAGGTCAGCTCGCTGGCGTGCAGCCGCAACGACAGGCCTGCGAATGCCGTACCGCAGGCCCGGGCAAAATCCCTGCTGAACGGAGGCTGCGAGCCCAGTGCCGACACCGGTGGCTTGTTCTCGAAGGTGCGGCCGCCAACCCGGAACGGGTTCTTGCACGGTATCCGCGCCGCGACATTGAAGCCGGCCGCCACCAGCGCCGCCGTGGAGACGATCGTGAAGGCCTGGCCTGGCCGGTAGCGGCCGTTCAGCGCGTCGACCGCGGGAATGCGATGGGCCTTGTGGGTCGCGACGGCGAGGATCTTGCCGTCGGAGGCTCGGACGGCGACGATCGCGGCGGAGGCGGGGAGCGATCGGACGGCCCGGGCGGCGGCCGCCTGCGTGGCGGCGTCGATGGTGGTTCGCACTGGCTTGCCCGCGGACCCGCGCCAGCTCTTCAGCACGGACACTTGCCGGCCTTGCGCGTTCTCGGCGACCACCTCCGTGGTCGGCGTTCCGACCAGGGAACGCTGGTAGGCCTGCTGCAATCCGGACAAGCCGACCGTGGTGCCCGGCCGATAGGGCACTCCGTTGTCAAGCAGCATCTTGGCTGTCTCCGTACCGACCGAGCCCGCAACCGAGCTGGCGGTGCTGTCGAAGAGCCGCAGCCTGACCTGCTTGATGATCAGCCCGGGTACCTTGCGAAGCCGGCCGGCCAGCCGGTGATACCTGCTGGGCCGGAGCCGGACGAGCTCGAAGAAATGAGTTGACGGCGCCGCGAGGATGGTCCCGTACACCTCAGTGGCGTCGAGGTCTGTCGCGGCGGCCAGCTGTTCCGCCGTCCGCTCCGGATCGGCCAGGCTGCCCGGATGCACGCCAGCCACGTAGACCAGCGAGCGCCTGGTCAGCGGCCTGCCAGCGGCATCGAGCAGCGCGGCTCGCCGCGGCATCGTGGTGACGACGGCGAGCCGGTATCCGGGGTGCAGGCCGCGATAGATGACGCTCGGGCACCACACGACCTTCCAGGTCGATCCGATCATGCGCAGGGCGAACTGCCCCGTGTACTGCCAGGGCGCGCCGCTGCGGCCAAGATCGATCGAGGCCATGAACTGCGCCTCGCCGGTATGCCCGTGCTGGGTGATCCGGCCCATGCCGAGGGCCAGATTAGCTGCGTCCAGCTGCCGGTACGCGGTGCGAAGCTCGGCGATCACCGCGGTTGGCTTGCCGGTGGTCAGCGACGCGGCCACTCCGTACTGGCCCTGTTCCCAGGCGAGCAGGAACTGCTGCACGGTCGGCTCGGCGGACGGATCCGGCGACCTCGCGCTGACCAGCACCACGGCCAGCAAGGCGACCACGCAGACCACGGCGATGGCCCGCTTCGGCGTGATGCTCGCTCGCAGTCCGCGGGCTGTCCCGCGCGGCGCTGCACGGACTGGCCTGGCAGGCGCCCGGGCGGGCGGCGGAACCAGCGGGTCTAGCCGCTCGGCCGCAGACCGCCCGAGATCCCACGTCGGCTGGTCCGGCGGGTCCGGCGTCGGGGGCACCGGCCCGGTATGCGGGGAACTCCCTGCCAGGGAACCAGGCTCCGGCAGCACCGCAGGCCACGGCCCGCC
>Ga0099828_10001714_pt1 | contig 14882 bp, 9 predicted proteins | sample CZO8metaG_2_FD_79338 | JGI IMG/M metagenome (GOLD analysis project Ga0099828, IMG submission 79338) | Vadose zone soil microbial communities from the Eel River Critical Zone Observatory, Northern California, USA - CZOApr15con2H1.8 metaG | ecosystem: Environmental > Terrestrial > Soil > Vadose...
CGCCAGTGCGACGGCCTCACCGAAATGATGAGTTATTGGACCTTCTCCGACGTCTTCGAAGAGCAGGGCGTCGTCAAAACGCCTTTCTACGGCGGCTTCGGCCTCCTCGCCGAGCGCAGCATCCCCAAGCCCGCCTTCAACGATTTCGCTCTCCTCCATGAGCTCGGCGAAACGCGTCTGGATGTAAGCTCCGACTCCGCGCTCGTCACCCGCCGCAAAGACGGCTCGCTCGCCATTGCCGTCTGGAATCTTTTTCTCCCCGAAGAATCGGGCTCACCAAAAACCATCACTCTGCGCCTCAAAGGCTTCACGAGCGCATCCTCCGCCCGCGTCACCATCGTCGACAAAGATCACGGCTCGCCGCTCCCGGCCTGGGAGAAAATGGGCCGCCCCGCCTTTCCGACCCTCGCCCAAATCGAAGCTCTCCGCAAAGCAGCCGTCCTCCCCGCCGCGCAATCCCTAAAACTCACCAACGGCTCCGTCACTCTCACCTTGCTGCCGCACGCCCTCGCCCTCCTCGAACTCAGCAAGTAACTCGAACAAACAATTTTGTCCTTCAGTGCCTGCGGAACGGCGCCTCGAAATCGGCTCGTTTGTGAAGGGTAGCGATACGGAAAGAGTGTGTCACCCGCCGGCAGGCCGAACCCTGGCTAGCTTTTTCTAAGAAGCACGGACTGCCGCTCGCCGGTCGAGGGCGACGGAGAGATGCTGATCGAGCGCCACGGCGACGTAGCGCGAGCAGGTCTCCATCTCAGCGCAGGCCCAGGCGGAGAGTGCGGGTTGAATCGACTGCAATGCCTTCTGCAGCTTCGCCACAACATGGTAGTAGCCTGTTATCTCACGCAGCCATGGCGTGCTTTGCTTGAGGCCCGGCGACAGTTGGTCGCAAAGCCCCAGCAGCGTGTTGAAATCGCTCGCGCCGATGGATTCCGCGTCTATCCCGGTGGCTGCGCGCAACGATCCAGAAAGCGGTTGATTGGCGGTTGTCAGCCAAATCATTCGCCACTGATAGATGGCGAACCGCAAGAGCGCCATCACCGAAATCGCGAGAATAAGGACCGAAGTCATTTCTGATGTCTCCCGAAAAGTCTGCCAGCATGACGAGAAGCCTCCTATAGAACCGCCGTACTAAAGTACAGGTACTGGCCGCACGACCATCTGGAGCCCGCCTGCCATTAGCAGCGCAATGAGCCGTGCCGGCCCTCTGCGCAACTCCTTTACTTTCTGGGAATAAGCTCGTCAGTAACCACTCTGGCGCAACCCGGGGCCAACAACCTTGACCCGTAGGTTCGTCCATTCTAGGGTGGGGAGACCCCTAATTGAGCAAATTGCTGCATCCCATGAGCGACACCCAGAAGCGCCCAAACCCGCCCCCCGCAAAGGCGCCCGATCGAGACATCCTGGACAACCTTCGCAGAATTGAAAAACGAGATTGGTCGGTCTGGGCAAGCACCATCTTAGTGATGTTCCTCCTGACCGGGGCCATCATTTCACTCGCTCTACCCTCCCTCATCGAAGGAGCCACAACTTTCCTGAGGATCAAGCTCACCGAAGCGATCTTAGGCCTGGTCGCTCTCGTCGTCCTCTTCAACATCTACACCGTCTATCAGCAAGTGCTCATCAAGCGGCTCCGGCGTCAGCTTGCGGAAAAGCAGGACCATTCCCTGGTACTGCGCGATCTGGCCATGGTCGACGCGCTGACCGGTTTGTACAACCGGCGATTTGCCGAACAGCGCCTTGCGGCGGAGGTGGCCCGCTCCGCCCGCAAGGGGCATCCCCTGACCGTGGTGCTGTTGGACTTGAACGATTTCAAGCACATCAACGACACCTACGGCCACCCGGCCGGTGATCTGGTGCTGCAGGAATTTGCCTCTAGCCTCAATAACGCCATTCGTGGCGGGGACCTCGCGGTCCGCATGGGCGGCGATGAATTCCTCCTCATTCTTCCGGAATGTAATCTTGTGCAATTGCAGCTTGTCCTTGGCCGCCTTGGTCTTCTCGAAGTGGTGTGGCAGGGCCAGAAAATCCCGGTTACGTGTTCCGCAGGCTGGAGGGCCTATGTATCCGGGGACCTCCCCGAGGGCATGCTCGCCGCCGCCGATCAAGCTCTGTACGCCAACAAACGCGCTGGGAAGAAATCTCCTCTTCCCGGATCCGTAACCGCCTGATTCGTGCTCCGTCGGGGAGCATGTGTGGAAACTAGGGAGGAGCTACTGAAGAGGGAGAATCTTCCAATAGGCCGGCTCTATCCTGTGATTATTTCGTGACACACGCCTCCATCTTTCCTTTTTCGCCGAGCGGCTCAAACTCGTCACTCGCCACCCGCGCTTCTCAAAAACCATACTGCTTGACATTTACCGGAAAGCAGTATACCCTCATGCGGTGATCCGGTCTTTTCGCTGCGCCGAGACCGAGCGCCTCTTCCACCGGGAAGCCGTACGCCGCTTCAAGGCCATTGAGCGCCAGGCTCTTCGAAAACTGGACATGCTCGACGCGGCGCCCGATCTCCGAACGCTCTCGACGTTGCCGGGAAACAGATTGGAGCGCTTGAAAGGTGATCGCCAGGGCCAGTACAGCATGCGCATCAATGACCAGTGGCGTATTTGCTTTGCGTGGCGGGATGGCCACGCCTATGAAGTCGAGATTGTGGATTACCACTAGAAGGCCATCATGGCAAAGAGACTGAAGCCGGTGCATCCGGGAGAGATTCTCCGCGAGGAGTTCATGGCCCCTCTCGGACTGAGCATGAACAAGATGGCCATGGCCTTGCGCGTCCCAGTGACACGCATTGCCGACATCGTCAACGAGCGCCGCGGCATTACCGCCGACACGGCGCTTCGCTTTGCCCGTTATTTCAACAACTCCCCTGTTTTCTGGATGAATCTCCAGACCCGCTACGACCTGGAAGTCGCAGAAGACGAAATCGCCGCCAGAGTTACGAAGGACGTACAGCCGCTGGAAACCGTCACCCCGCGTCATTCCTAGAAAGTATGTCCCGTCCGCGGGTCGCGGCTTTTCCCTACCTCCTTGCTTCCTTTTCTCTTCCAACCTCCAATATCTGATGCGCCCTGTAGGCCTCATAAGGTGTGCCCGATTGCATAGTCACCCGCGCTCCCTCACTGGCTTTCCCATCGCATCATTGCAGTTTTCGTTCTAACTTCCAACTTGCAACCATCGTCATTGATATTCCTTCGGCCGTGGCCTACCACGCCGACGTAATTAACGCGGGAGTGCTGAGGTATGAAGGGAGCCAAGGGCCGAACAATGAATGGATGCCAGCGGGCGGCCAGCGGGTGTGAAAAGCTATGCTACACTGTCGTTTTTCGCGCACGTCCTACCCGCGGAGGACTGCGACCAAAGTAGGGATATGCCCGTATGCTTTCGACGTGCTTGCGCGTAGCGTGTCTCGTCCTGTTCGTCCCCGCCGTGGCGATTGCGCAAACGGCGGTCGAAGGCACGGTGCATGACACTGGCGGCCGCCCGGTAGCCAATGCGTCCATCTCTTTGCGGCATCAGGACGGAGCGATTGTTCTGACCACGGTTTCGGACGGCAGCGGGAAGTTTCGCTTTCCGGCCGTCGAAGCAGGCGCTTACTCATTGATGGTGGAGGCTGCGGGCTACTTCAATCCCAGGTACGATTTCGTGCTGCGTCCACGGCAACCGGTTTCGCTGAGCATCGAGCTGCAAAGAAAGGAAACGCTGCGGCAAAGCGTCGAGGTGCCGGCCAATTACCTGACCATAGATCCCGAGAAAACCGGGAGCTCTTACACGTTTACTCGCCAGGATCTGCAGAAGCTGCCCGAGCCGATGATCGAGAGCACGAACGACCTGGTCAATAACCTGATGCCGGGCGCGAGCGACAGCCACGACAATTTTCTGGCCGTGCGCGGAACGGAGTTTTCGCTCCACGAGTTCATCAACGGGGTTTCGTTCCTGGACAATACGCAGCCGCAGTTTTCCGCGGGCGTCAGCCCGCAGATTTTCGAGACCGTGGACTTGATGACCGGCGGATTTGCGCCGGAATATGGCAACCGCTTCGGCGGGGTGTTGGACATCACCACGCGATCCGGCGCCGAGCTGACGGGGCACGGAGACGTCAATTTTCGCGGCGCCAGCGTGGATAATTACGACCTCAACGCGGACTACGGAGGGCAGGCAGGCAAGCTCGCGTATTACTTTTTCGTGGATGGATTCACCTCCGGGCGCTACCTCGAGCCGCCCGAGCCGAAGGAACTCTTTGATTTTGGCAAAGGGTCGCGCGCGACGGCGCAGTTTGACTGGCATGCCGGGGACAAGGACGCCTTCAAGCTCCTTTTGATGGGTTCCGGGACCAATTTTCAGCAGCCCAATATCATCGTGGATCAGGAAACCGGGCGGGATGCCCAGCGGCACCTTCGCCAGTACACGGCGATTCTCGGCTGGCTGCATACTTTCTCTCCACAAACGCAGCTGCAAACTTCTGTTTACGAGCGCACGGGATCTGACAAAGTCTTGCCCACGACCGACCCGGACACGCCTCTTTCGTCGGCATCGCGCGCTTCATTCACGCTGGGCGTTAAAAGCGACCTCTCGCACTCTTGGCGCGGGCATTTCTTTAAGGCAGGAGTCGATCTCGTCCGGCTGCGCGAAGGCGAGAGTTTTTTCTTCGATAGCCGCGGAGACCCGGATGTGTTCCCCGCGTTCCGCGGGTGGGGCAAGGGCGGGCAGGCCAGCTTCTACGTCCAGGACCATTTTTCGCCGGTTCGGAATCTGACCGTCGATCTCGGCCTGCGGTACGACCACTTCGACCTGGTGGACGCTGACCAGCAAGCCAGCCCGCGTGTGGGTTTTGCCTACCACATCAACAAGACCAAGTCCGTGATTCACGGGGCCTACAATCGGTTGTTTTCGCCGCCGCCCATCGAGTATTCGCTGCTGGCCAGCTTTATCGGGAACAACGCCGCGGTTCCAGCCCAACGAGTGGGCAACGTGCGCCCGTACACGCAGCACTATTACGAGCTGGGATGGTCACAAGAAATCGCGCCCCGCGTAAGCCTGGAGTTGAACGCGTACCTGCACACCGGGAAAAACAGTTTCGAGAACCACGAGATCTCCATCTCGCGGATTTTTGTGCCCATCAATTTCGCAAGCGCGCGCTCGAAGGGCCTCGAGTTTGTCGTGAACATGCGCCAACTGGAGCGTCTCGGCATTTCCGCGCGGCTTCAATACGCGCTGGCAAAAACCTATTTCTATGGGCCGATTACCGGAGGCTTCGCGGGCGATGAGCCGCTGGTGGCCGGTGAACGGATCATTCCTGCTTTTGACCAGACGCACACAGGCACGGCGCAGGTTTTCTACCACAACAATTGGCGAAATTTCTGGGCGGGAAGCGCGCTGCGTTACGGCAGCGGCACAATCGTCGAAAACGGGCCGCGGCTACCCCAGCACTTTACCGCCGACCTGGCCACTGGACTGATGCTCTGGAAAGCCGAGCCACGGTCCCTGGATCTGGAATTCAACATTACCAACGTGAGCAACAGCATCTACCAAATCGCCAAAGAGAGCGAAGAGATCCCCATCCAGTACGCGCCCTCGCGCACAGTCGGAGGGGGCTTAAAGTTTCACTTCTAACAGACACTCAGACAGCTTAAAAATTCGGCCAACACCCGCTTTGAGATTGAGACGCTTATTATTTCGCTGGCGTTTCGGCGGGCCGAGAAAAAAACCGGCGAGCGGCTCGAGGCGCGCTTGTTCAACGAAGATGTGCGTCGAACCAGGCGAGAGTGCGCTCAATGAGGTCGCGCTGGTGCCTGGGATTCGCGAACATGTGGCCTTCGTGTTCGTAGACGATGAACTTCGTTTCGACACCGAGAGTTTTCAGCGCGTGCCAGAATTCGTAGGACTGCGGAGTGGGGCATTCGCCGTCGCTGTCGCCGACGAGAATGAGTGTGGGCGTCTTGGCTTTCTTGATGAAGGTGATGGGCGAGCTTTTGGCGTATACGTCCGGATCATCGTAGACGGACTTGCCGAAAAAGGGAATCATCCACTGGTCGATCTGGTTCTCGCCGTAGTAGCTCAAATAATTGGCGATTCCAGCGCCGGCCACGGCCGCCTTGAAACGGTTGGTTTGGGTGACGGCCCACATGGTCATGTAGCCGCCGTAGCTCCAGCCGGAGACGCCCAGGCGGTTTGGATCAATGGGCGCGACGCGCAGCGCTTCGTCAACGCCGGCCATGATGTCGCGAAAATCTCCGTAGCCAAAATCCTTAACGTTGGCGCGCGTGAACGCTTCGCCCTGGCCATAGCTTCCGCGCGGATTAGGACGCAAAAGAAAATATCCTGCGTCAGAGAGCGGCATGGGGTAATCATGCGGACCCGGCCACGCCGATTCCACGGCCGAGCTCGGACCGCCGTGAATCTGAACAACGAGCGGATATTTCTTCGAGGGATCGAAAACGCGCGGATAGACGAGCCAGCCCTGCACGTCGTAAGCGTCGCTTTTCCAGTGGATGGTCTTGGCTTCTCCCCAGGCGGGCTTCAGATTCTTGTTGCGCTGCGTAATCTGCTTCCAATTGCCGATGGGCCCGGCCCAAACTTCCGGCGGCGCGCTGAACGAACTGCGGACGATCGCGGAGGTCTTGCCGTCAAAAGCCAACGAAAGATTTGGCCCCCACAAACCCGCGGTCAATCGCTCGGAGCCTCGATAGAGCTGCTGGATTTTCCCGTTGGCGGTGTCGACGGCAGCCACGCCAGCGTCGCCGTCGATGAACTCGGCGAAGAAAATCTTGCCGCCGGGCGCCCAGTTGAGCCAGGAGGCGGAAGCCTTCATTCCAGGCGTGAGGTTTCGGGGTTTTCCTCCGGCTGCTGGCATGGAAAAAACGTCGCCACCGACGGAGTCCTCATCGCTCATTAGACCTTCAATGAACGCGACGTTCGAACCGTCGGGAGAGAAAATGGGGCGGGCGATCTGGAGAGCGGGCTTGTAGATGGATTTGAGCTGCGCGGCTGTGGAATCGAGCAGGTAGAGTTGCGCAATCCACCAATTATTGTCGCCGTTCCCGGGCGCGGCGGTGACGACAAAACTTTTCCCGTCGGGAGACCAGTCGTATTCGTAAACATAAGCGTCGGCAGGAGAAACCTGACGAAGAGTCCCGCCGGCCAGTTCGACGAGGGCGAGACGCTGTTCGAAAAATGCGTCCTTGATCTCACCGGTTTCAGGCGTCTCGGCGACGAGCGGGCCGGCCGCGCGGGTCGCGTTTTCCGTGAACAAGACAGCGATGGTTTGGCCGTCAGGCGACCAGGCGGGAGCGGAGAGGAAACCCTTTACTTGCGTCAGTTTCCGCGCCGGACCGCCGGTGGCATCGACGACATAGAGTTGAGACTGACCGGCCTTCTGTGCGTCGGAGAGAAAGGCGATTTTCTTGCCGTCGGGCGACCAGGTGACACTGCCTTCGACGTGAATGGAGTCGGCAACTCCTGCGCCGACTCGTTTTTGCTTGGATTGCCCGTCGATATCCTGAACGTAAATGACCGTGTCGCCAGTGGATGCGCCTTTTTTTGTGATGATCGATTCCACCCAGGCGACTTTTTTGCCGTCGGGAGAAATTGCAGTTTGTTGGAACTGATGTGTGGTGAAGAGGGTTTTGACGATTTCGTCGAGCGGTGCCGCGGCTTTTGGCTTCGCGGTGGCTGCGGGACGCGCTTCGGCTAGCTGCTTCGTGGCTGCTTTCTCCTGCGCGAGGCTGCTGTTCATCGCGAGAAGAAAAAGTAGTGAACGGGCTGCGGCAGCGAGCCAATGTCCGCGATTCGTCATTTTCCATCCTCGAGGGGCGTAATTGTGGGCGCGAGTACCATAATCCGCCAGAGCATTGGCCGCAAGCCTTGCTTGGGAGAAGAGTTGTTGTTCGGTCACCGGCGGGCGAGTAGAATCCGCGCGAGCTGACCTATGGGGGTAGAAATGATCGATCGACGTGGATTCCTTTCTTCGATCGCGGGCGCTGCCAGTGTTGCGGGCGCGCTGCGTTATTCGAATGCGTGGCTGGCGAGGCTCGAGGAGGCGCCGGCGCAATTGCCGGACCGGGCGCTTTACGATTCGAATGAAGAGACCTACTGGACGGAACTGCGCAAGCAGTTCCTGATTCCAGCGGACGAGGTGTACCTCAACAACGGAACGGTGGGGTCATCGCCGGCGCCGGTGCTGCGCGCAATTTTCGACGCGTACAACGAGTCGGAGCAAATGGCGCAGACCGATCCCGAAGATTATCCGATCTGGGGCTATGCGGCGTGGAATCAGTTCCGCGATCCGCTGACGGACTTTGTCGGCTGCACGCGCGATGAGATCGCGCTGGTGCGGAACGCCACGGAAGCGAACAGCTACATCGCCAATGGTGTGGACCTGAAGGCTGGCGATGAAGTGTTGATCACCGATCAGGAGCATCCGGGAGGCGAACATCCCTGGAACCTGCGCGCGAAGCGCTACGGCATCGTGGTGAAGAAAATCACACTGCCGAAGCCGGTGCCGAACGCAGCGGATGTTCTGAATCGATTCAGTGACGCAATCACGCCGCGGACGCGGGTGATTTTCTTCAGTCACATTACGACGGTCACTGGCGTGGTTTTGCCGGCGCGGGAGTTGTGCGCGCTGGCGCGTTCGAAAGGCCTTCTTTCCGCCGTCGATGGCGCGCATGTGATAGGCATGATGCGGCTGAATGTACATGAAATCGGATGCGACATGTATTCGTCGAGCCCGCACAAGTGGCTGCAAGCGACAAAGGGCACGGGGTTCCTCTATGTACGCGATGAAGTGATCGACCGCGTATGGAACACGCTTGCGACGGAAGGCTGGAATGATACCAAGATTCGCGCAGAGCGTTTCCAGCGGATCGGCAGCTCGAATGTGCCGGCGCTGCACGGGCTGCGCGCGGCGATTCAGCTTGCCAATCAAATCGGACTGGAGCGCATCGAACGACGGCACCGGCAGATGGCGGACTACATCTTGAAAGAGATGATGCAGCGGGGTGGCCAGTCGTGGACGTCGCCGGATCCGGCGCTACGCTGCGGAATCGCGACTGTGAACGCCGCGCCGGTGACGATGCCCGATCTGGAAATCTGGATGTGGAAGACGAAAAAGATTCGGATTCGCGGCGGCGCGCCTTCGAAGATCCGACTCTCGACGCCGTATTACTTGCTGCGGAAGGATGTGGACCGCTACCTGGCCGCGTTTGACGAATACAAACACGTCAAGAATCTCGCATAACGCTCCGGAGCGGAACGAAGGCCGTACGATCGGGTCTAAGCGCTAGTGGCGCAGATTCCTGTCTGTCATTCTTACGGCCAAGTGACCCAAGCAGCGACAACTTCCCAGAACGGGACTTCTGGACAGTGAAGAGAAACTAGGCTCTTCCGGTTCGTGCGTTGGTAGGTTGATCAGGGATGAGGTCCATTAGTTGGCGGGAAACCTGTCATGAACAGTTCTCGGGATACCAACGAGGGATGCGCAGTATTTATTTGCTCAGTGGAACTAACTGTTGACTGAGGCCGTCAGGCTTCCTGCACGGCTGCTTGACTCACGGTTGTCGGCTGACCATTGCAACCCAAAGCACACAGCATCACGAGGACCGAAAAAACCATACCGCACTTACGCATCTGGAAACTCCAAGCCGATGTCATACCAACTAATATGTGCGTTCAGGAGCGCATCATACGTTGGAGGAACGATGGATGTCTATAAATCAGGGTACCTCCAGGGTCGGCCACAATTGTTGATTGCGGTCCGCAAACGGCGTTCTGGGAAGTTGGCAGGACAATGGGACGCGCACGTCGCTCGACTGAATGTGGTTGTTGCAAGGTGCGCGCTACCACCGAGTGAGACTGCCCTGACGACACGAGCTGACAAATTGCTTGTGGCTAGGGGCTGAAAGAAAAGCGGCAGGGCGTTCGAAAGAACGCCCTGCCGGAAGGAACGAAGACGGTTTACAGCTGCGGATGTTCAGGAAAGTCCGGCTGCTGCGGAACCGGCCGATTCTGCGGCGGGGTTGGCGCAGAATCCGGGGTCTTTGCGGAGACGGGCGTGACGCTGGCCGGAGCCGTCGAACTGATCGTGGAGAGTTCGGAGGCCTTGTACCTGGGCGCGCTGACGTAGCCGTGGACGAGGTTCTTGTCGACCTTGTTCACCACGATTTGCACGGGCTGCGACTCGTTTTCGGTGTGAATCCAGATGGGCTCGTAGAGATTCACTCTTTTCTTGCTGAGATGATTGTCGTCCACGATCATGTCGAGGTCAAAGTTCTTGTGCTTGGTGTCCGCCTTGCGCAGCGAGAGAGTGAGCGGGCCGAAGCGCTGGAACTGCTTTGACTTGGTGAGGTCAAATTCGAAATAGCTGCGCTCGCCGCGCTTGGCGAGAGCCACCAGCTCCTCATGGGTCCTGGCGATGGAGCCGTTGAGATCGTCGCGGGTGGAACTGAGGCTGCCCTCGAGGTCCGAGCGATTCTTGGCGACGAGGTCCTGCGTGTCCTTCAATTGTTTTTGCTGCTCGGCGAGCTGCGACTGAAGCTGCTTATAGCGCTTGTCTGCCGGTGAAGCGGCGCGTTTGGCGGCAGCATTCTTGGCAGCGGGTTTGGCTGCGGCCTGCTGTGCTGCAGCTTGAGCCGCCGCTTGCGCCGTGGTCATTTCCTGCAGTTTTGCATTGAGTGTGCCGACTTGTGCCTGCAGGTCAGTCATTGCGGCGTTCGCAGAGGCCTCTTGCGCCGTCAGATGGCCGGCGAGGATTTGCTGCCGATAGCCGTAGCTGAAGGCGATGGCGGCGACGCCGAGCAGTACCACGACGGCAACCACAAGCAAGCGGTTTGTTCCAGTAACCGGGGATGTTTCTGCATGTCCACTATCATGCGGTTCTTGATACTCCTCCATAAACGACCTCCTGAATTTCTTGCCCTTGCGAGGCACGGTTCCCATGAAAGATTCGTCAATCCGGTGCGATTCCGGATTGGGGGATTGGGCGCCCTAAATTTGATGCGCCGTTGCCAAGACAAGTCTCTTCGCTTGGTAACTGAGCAAGCCGGGTGCCGGGGCGCTCCCAAGCGGGGCGTGATGTAAAGCGTGGCTTTACAGTGAGTAAGAGGCTGTATTTCGCAGTCGAAGCTGGCGAGCACAGTACTAGAACTGGAAAATTCTCCCTGAGTCCAGGGCAATGTTTCTCAGCTAGCGCCCTTCCAACTCGCTGGAGCGAATCCTCTTGGAACGACCGCCTTCACGCTTTCAAGCGAGGTCTTGATTCTCCGTTCGGCCCAAATAGTTGGGACGGCACTAGTCGTAGACACAAAAGAATTTGTGCTGGTCGGTGTCCTGGCGCTCTTGCAGCAGTGGAATGGTCTGGCGCGCATAATCACCGAGCCTGGTTTGGGGCGTCATTTGGACGACCCGTTCGTATAGGGCGATGGCTTTGACGCGGGCGTCATCAGCACCTTGGCGGTACGGCTTAGGGTCGATGTAGTCGTCTTGCCCGTCCGCGACGCGGCTCAAGGACCACCAAGCTTCATAAGCCTGGGCCACGAGAAAAGTCACCTGTGGGCGGTAAGTACTGGCGGGATGCTGAGCGAGAAAGGATTCACCCTGGCGGATGACTTCCCGGAATTGATCTGCGCCTTTCATGCACGTACCGCTGGTGTCCCATCCGTACTCGAGGAGAATAACAAATGCACGCTCTCCCCAATCTGTGGAGGGGTAGTCGCGCCAAAGGCGCCAAAGAAGATCGTGAGGGTAGATGAAAACTCCGCCGAGGCCTGCGCCTTGCAAAGTGAGGTGATATCGAGCGAGGTCAGTGCGGAGCTGATCGCAGTCCGCCTTATTCTCCATGGCGCACCATATTTCCTGGGCCACGAAGTCGGCGGCAAGAAATATCTCAGGGCGCTGCGCGGGCGACGATTTTTCTGCGTTGTCGAGAAGTTGGAAGAGGACTCGGCGATAGGCAGGATCATTGCTCTTCGATGTCTGAACTCCTAGAACTGATTGGAGCTCGGGGTAGGCGGGAGCCAAATCGTGGAGAAGTGCCGTGTCGAGATCTTGGCGGAAGTCCGCCATTGGATCCAGTGTGGTGTGAAAAAGCGGATCTTCGGGCGACGTTTGGCGTGGAGCTGGCTGGTCAGCTTGCGTGTTTGACCTGGGCAGGTTTGAAGCCTGGGGAGTGAGCTGGAGGCGAGCCTCAACCGGGGCACGTTGTAGCTTTACTTCGAGCGGTGGCGGGACGGCTCGGAGGCGAAAATAGTAGAAGCCCCCGCAAGCCAAGAGCGCGACCAATAAGAAACCCCTCACGATGAGCGGAGTTCGTGTTCTCCAAGGGCCGGTTGCTGGGGGCTGGTCCATACCGCACACATCCTGAGAAAAATCCGGCAGCTAACACCTGCTTGCATTCCATTATCCAGTTTCTCCCTGGGATAGGAGGAGATTTGGGAGCACAGAGGCGCTAAAGGGGCATCGGCCATGCCGGCACACGAGCGGGTTGCCCGGCGCGTTGAAGTGCGCCGAAGGGCTGTGCTAGCATCCGCGGGGTAGAGGGAGCGGACTAGGGGTAAATCGCTTGTCCGGTGTCCCACACCGCAGAAAATGGGCATCAGGGCCGCCCTCTCCTCATTCACCGGGGCACGAGGGCACCACAGCATCGCCAAGCGCAGGCCCGCGCCTGAATCATTCAGGACGGACCCTGCTCCACGGAGGTTCAAGCACATGAAAAGCTATCTCACCAAGGACATCAGAAACGTTGGCATTGTAGGCCACGGCGGCACCGGAAAGACGCAACTGGTGTCGTCGTTGCTGCACACCGCGGGGATGACGCCGCGGTGGGGAAAAGTTGCGGAAGGCAGCACCACTACGGACTGGGATGATGAAGAGATTGCGCGAAAAATTTCGATTCAGACGGGCCTGGCGCATGCGGAATGGCCCACGAGCAATGCCGAAAAAGTCAAAGTCAATCTGATTGATCTGCCCGGATACTCCACGTTTATCACGGAAGCGAAGGCTTCGCTGATCGCGGCGGATGCGGCGCTGATCACCGTGGACGCGCACGTCGGCGCGCAGGTGACCACGGAAAAGGTTTGGGATTACTGTACGGAGTACGACATTCCGCGCGCGTTTGTGCTGACGTGGATGGACCGCGAGCTTTCAAGCTTCGAGCGCTCGATGGAATCGCTGGAGCAAGTTTTTGGGCGCAACGTCGTGGCGTTGCAACTCCCCATCGGCACGGAAAAAGGATTCCGCGGGGTGATCGATCTGGTGGGCATGAAGGCGCATATCTACAAACCGGATGGCGACGGCAAACCTTCGATCGAGGAAATTCCTGGGGCGCTCGCGGACGAGGCCAAAGAAGCGCACGAAAAACTGGTGGAGATGGTCGCGGAAGGCGACGACGAGCTGATGGAAGAGTTTTTCCGGGAGGGGACGATTCCGATTGCCGATTTGATCCCGGGGGTCCGAAAGGCCATCGTTGCGGAGAAGATATTCCCAGTCTTGATGGTCTCGGCGCTGCGGAACGTGGGGACCGCGAGCCTGCTGACGTTTCTTGCCGACGCGTTCCCGCATCCGGACGAGCATGCGCAGGTGGGCTACAAGGAGCCGGATGCCAAGGGCGACCGCGTGGAACGGAAATACGACGACGGACAGTCGCTTTCGCTTTTCGTTTTCAAGACGCTCGCGGATCCGTTTGCGGGACGCATCAACTATTTCAAAGTGAAAAGCGGCGTTTTGAAGAACGACGCGACGCTGACGAATTTCAACCGCAATATTTCGGAGCGCTTCCAGCACACGCAAGTGGTGCAGGGCAAACAGTTGACAGAGATCGCGGAACTGCACGCGGGAGATATCGGCGCGATTGCCAAGCTGAAGGAGACGACCACCGGGGACACGCTCGGGGACAAAACCGCGCCGATATATTACAAACCGGCACAGTTGCCCGAACCTTCGATCACGTTTGCGATTGAGCCGAAAACTCGCGCCGACGAAGACAAGATCGGCGTTTCAATCCACAAGATCATGGAAGAGGACGCGGCGCTGCGGTTCCTGCGCGATCCGCAAACCAAGGAGTTTCTGCTGGCGGGGTCAGGGCAACAGCACATCGAGGTAGTGGTGGCCAAGCTGCACAAGCGCTACAACGTGAACCTTACGCTCAAGCCGCCGAAAGTACCGTACCGCGAAACCATCCGTGGCAAAGCCGACGCCGAAGGCAAGCATAAGAAACAGTCCGGCGGACACGGGCAGTTCGGCGTGTGCCGCATCAAAATGGAGCCAATCGAGCGCGGAAAAGGCGTGGAATTTGTGGATGACGTTTTTGGCGGCGCGATTCCGCGAAACTGGATTCCTTCGGTGGAGAAGGGAATTCGCGACGCCGCAGCGCGCGGCTACTTAGCGGGATTTCCCGTGGTGGATTTCCGCGCCGTGCTCTACGACGGCAAATATCATGATGTGGATTCGTCGGACATGGCGTTCAAGATTGCGGGGTCGCTGGCTTTCAAGGAAGCGATGAAAATGGCCAAGCCCGCTCTGCTGGAGCCGGTCATGCACGTCGAGGTCTACGCCCCGGACCAATACTCGGGCGATTTGATGGGAGACCTGAGTTCGCGGCGCGGACGCATCGCCGGGAGCGAAGCGCGCGGGCACAACGTCATCATCAAGGCGCAGGTGCCGCTGGCGGAAATGCTGAGCTACGCGACGGACCTGACTTCGAAGACGCAAGGACGCGCGAGCTACTCGATGGAGTTTTCGCACTACGATTACGTGCCGAACGAACTCGCGGAAAAAGTAATCGCCGCACACAAGCCGGCGCACGGTGAACAGGCTGAGGAAGAACCGTAGCGGTCAACACTTCCCGCACTCTGAAGAGGGCGGCTGCAACTTCTCTCAGGAGAACCTGGGCA
>Ga0099828_10001715_pt1 | contig 14881 bp, 11 predicted proteins | sample CZO8metaG_2_FD_79338 | JGI IMG/M metagenome (GOLD analysis project Ga0099828, IMG submission 79338) | Vadose zone soil microbial communities from the Eel River Critical Zone Observatory, Northern California, USA - CZOApr15con2H1.8 metaG | ecosystem: Environmental > Terrestrial > Soil > Vadose...
ACGGGCAACGCGGAAGTAACCGAATTACTTCCGGATTGCCGACCATCCATCCAGAATCGACGGCTTTTTTCTGACCCAGCCCGCAGCACCATATGCTCAGAACTACGCAAAAGAATGGCCAGTTTGTGCTAGATTTCGCTCTACTTGCGGGGCAGGAGCCGAAAGGGAGCAACCCGTGAAACTCTTAACGAGAATCCTCCGAAATACGACCGCCTGGATCGTGGTTGGTTCAGTGTTGGCCATCGGCGTCCCGACGTCAGCACAGCAGCCGCAAGGCAAAAAGCCCAACATCGTTTTGATGTTGATGGACAATCTTGGCTATGGAGAGCTGGGCGTCTATGGTGGCGGCATCCTGCGTGGCGCGCCCACGCCGCGCATTGACAAGCTCGCTAGTGAGGGTCTTCGTCTCCTCAACTTCAACGTTGAGGCTCAGTGTACTCCCTCCCGTTCCGCGCTGATGACCGGCCGCTTTCCAATTCGCTCGGGAACATATCAGGTGCCGAGAGGAGGAGTTCCTGAAGGGCTAACCACTTGGGAGGTCACGCTGCCACAGCTGTTGTCGGCACAAGGCTACGCCACCGGGATTTGGGGCAAGTGGCACCTCGGCAGCGCCGAAGCGCGACTCCCCACGAATCGAGGCTTCGACGAGTGGTACGGCATACCGCGCACGTATAGCGAAGTCTTTTGGCCAGAGCTGAACGACACCCATTCCCTCTGGCCGTCGGTCGGCGCAAAGCAAGGCTGGGACCCGCATCTGGTTTCTGCTGAGCCTATTTATGAAGCGCGCAAGGGGGAAAAACCTCGCAAGGTGGCGGAGCTGGATTTGGATCGTCGGCGGGCCATGGAAAAGGAAATCACGACGCGGGCCATTGAATTCATAAAAAGAACCGCGCACAGCGGCAAACCATTTTTTGCTTACGTATCATTTTCGCTCTTTCACATGCCAACACTGCCGAATCCCGAGTTCGCCGGTAAAACCGGAAACGGCGATTGGGCCGATTGCCTCGCTGAGATGGACTATCGTACGGGCCAGATCCTCGACGCGATTAAAGAAGCTGGCGTCGAAAACAATACCATCGTCATCTTCACCAGCGACAACGGCCCAGAGGCCACTCACCCGTGGGAGGGCGACGGCGGCCCTTGGAGGGGCACATACTTCACAGCAATGGAGGCCTCGCTGCGTGCACCATTCACCATCCGCTGGCCAGGCAAAGTTCCCGCGGGCCGTGTCAGCAATGAGATCGTTCACATCGTGGACCTGTTCACCACTCTAGCCCACGTAGGCGGAGCCGAAATTCCGAAAGATCGCCCCATTGACGGCGTGGACCAGACGGATTTTTTCCTTGGCAAACAGGAAAACTCGAATCGCGAGGGATTTCCCGCCTACGTGGCTGACCGGCTACAGGCAGTAAAGTGGCGGAACTGGAAAATGCATCTCATCTGGCAGGAGAACATGTACGACCCGCCACAGAGACTGCCGCTTCCAAAGATCATTAACTTGCTCACCGACTTGAAGGAAGAGCGCGACGTCCTTATCCACGATGGTTGGGTCACCTATCCGATGATGAAAATCGTCAATGATTTTGAGGAAAGCTTGAAGAAATTCCCGCCGATCAAGATGGGCACACCCGACCCGTACAATCCCCCGAAATAGCTGAGATCAGGAGCAAAGGGGTCTATGGCGCCCAGTAGTGGGAAACTATGTCGCGTTGCTCGCTGATTGCGGGCGAATGACGGGGTACCCTGAAGTTATCGTTTGGATTCCAATTTCCGGTTTGCCGACAACTCGCCCAGAGCCTCATCTTTACGCTTCCCAGAACTCCGTGCGCAGGTATCGTAGATCGACCCGCGCTCCTCTCGGAACCGGACCTCTGTCTGCACAAACAGAAAAATAGCGGCGGAAAAGAGCGAACGGATGTATGCTTCGCCCCAAAAGGGGGCGCCAAGAAAGAATCCTCATTGTCCTTTCGGCCCGACTCAATTGGTCGGACTCAAAAGAGCCCGGGGCCACGCCCTCACGCGTCTGAAAATCTGTTTTTAACGGAGCGGGGTGGTGACTATGTCCAGGAAAGCCAGAGAAGTTGAGAAAGGAATTCTTCCATCTCTTGTTACCTGGTCCAAGACTATGGATACGGACTCTTCCACCCGTGACGGCGGCTTCGGGCAGGCTACTCCCCACATCTATGACTTGAGACTCGACTACGGGCCTTCGGTGTTCGACGCCAAAATCAACTGGGTGAACAGCGCTTTGTACGAGCTCCCGTTCGGCCACAATAAGCGCTGGGGTTCAGGCTGGTCTGGACCTGTCGACAAACTTCTCGGCGGTTGGCAAGTAGGTGGCATCAGCGTGTTGCGAACGGGTCTGCCTGTCTCCTGTCTCAATGCAAGCGATGACGCCGTCAACAAAGTGAACTTCGAACAAGACAACTGCGACATCATTGGTAATCCCAACGATGGTCCGAAACAGCTACTGAACTGGTGGAATACGTCCGCCATCGCGTTTCCTACTTCTCAGGAGGTCTTCGGCAACGCGGGTCGGAGCGTGCTACGTGGGCCAAAGTACGTCAGTTTCGACTTTAGCTCCATGAAGACCACGACCATCACCGAGCGGCTCAGACTTCAGTTCCGCTTTGAGGCCTTCAACGTCCTGAACCACCCCATTTTCTCGATGCCCAACCCATTCCAGGACCAGGTAGGGTCAACTGCCCCGACCTTCGGTGAGTTCAATACCATCAGCAGCACGGCGGCCAGCAATCGCCAACTTCAATTCGCGTTAAAACTGATTTGGTGACCGGGTGTCGCCTTTCAGGCCTGCGCAGTGGTGCGCAGCCCCGCGCTACAACAATGGCATCCAAGAAATAGTTTGCAACCGGCCAGTAGGAAATACAGGGAGGAACATGGCGAGTCTATTTTCCCGCAGGAAATTTCTTGGCGCCGCATGCGCTGCCGCAGTGATTCCCCGCGCCTGGCAAGTTGTGGAAGCATTTCGATCCAACAACGTGCTACCTGACAAGGAGAAGGCTAGCTCTAACAAAGGAGCGGGCCGCATCGTGGATATGCACGTGCATTTTGATGCCAAAAAGCCCAATTTCATTGACGACTTCCTGAAGGTATCGGATCACCTGAACCTCACGGCGTGTTTGCTCACTCCCTTTGCTAACCGCAAACTTGTTGCCGAAGCGGCAAAGCAGCACCCCACCCAAATCATCCCGTTTGGTTTCGTGGATCTGGACGCACCTGATGTGGTTAAGCAAGTGGAGGAACTTCACGCAATGGGTTACCGCGGCCTTGGTGAGATGGAGTTCGTCAAGAAGCCGTACAACGATCCGTCCTATTTCCCCGTGTATGAGCTGGCGAACCGCTACGGCTGGATCGTCCTGTTTCACACCGGCATCGTGTTGCGGCAAAATTTTGACGAGCCTGAAGATGTAGCCTCGGGCCGGATGCGTCCGATTCACCTGGAGGAGATCGCGCGGCGCTTTCCAAAGATTACAGTGCTTGGCGCGCACTGTGGCAACCCAGAATACGAGTGGGCGGCGGAAGTCGCGCGTTGGAATCCTAACGTATTTTTCGACCTCAGTGGCTCGACGCTGACGAAAATGCACGGACGCCTTGCGGAGTTCCAGAAAATCTTCTGGTGGTCGGCTACAGAATGGCGCAGCGCGGAATGGACAGTAAAGACACCGAACAACGATCCGAGTGCTTTTATCAAAATTGTCTTTGGATCAGACACAGATCTGAGCGAAATCGAGGCCGTCGTGAACCAATACCGGGCGATGTTCGATGCCTGCGACGTTCCGGAGCGCACACGCAAAATGATCATGGGCGGAACTCTGAGCAGGATGCTGGGCCTGCCCGATTAAGGAAGCGAATGTGAGTTCTTTTTGTTCGAGACCTTGCGAAGAATACCATAGGCATTAAATAATCTTTGTACCCAGGAGAAACCAATGGACACCTCAGAAAGCAAGGTCAACCGGAGAGATTTTCTGCAGAAGAGCGCGGTAGTGGTTGCGGGAAGCGCAGCGTTGAGCAGCACGGCGTTGTCCTACGCACGCATTGCCGGAGCCAACGATCGAATCTCGCTGGGGCATATTGGTGTCGGCAATCGTGGCAGCGAGCTTGACGGCATCGTGGCGCGTCTCAAAGATCAGAAAAACGTAGAGATGACGGCGGTCTGCGACTTGTGGAGCCACAATCTGGAACGCGCCGTTGCCGCAAACCAGAAGTACTATGGCAAGGCGCCTCGTGCGCTCCAGCATCCGCAAGAACTGCTGGCGCTCAAAGATGTAGACGCGGTCGTGATTTCCACGCCGGAGCACTCGCATTCCCCGGTGCTGAAGATGACCGCGGATGCCGGCAAAGATGGCTACTGTGAAAAGCCCATGGGCAACGTTCTCGAGGAAGTGAAGGCGGCGCGCGATGCCGCTTTGTCGCGAAACCTCGTCGTCCAGATTGGCACGCAGCATCGCAGTGAACCGTATCAGATTGCCGTGCGCGACCAGATCCGTTCTGGCGTTCTCGGTGAAGTCACCAAGTACGAGATCGTGTGGAATTATCACGGGCCTCGCTGGCGCGGCCGCCCCGAAGTGAAGATGATTCGCGAACAGGACACCGATTGGCGCGCTTGGTTGATGAACAAGCCGCAACGGCCGTTCGATCCTCAGCTCTATTTCGAGTTCCGCCTGTACAAGGACTTTTCCAGCGGCATCTCGGACCAGTGGATGAGTCATGGCATCGACCTCTGCCACTACTTCCTGGACGAAAATTATCCAGAGTCCGTCGTGGCCAGCGGAGGTATTTTCGCCTGGCATGACGGCCGGGAAAATCCCGATACTTTCCAGGCATTGTTCACGTATTCGCAGGGTTTGCTGGTGAGCTACTCGACGAGCTTCGGTAATGACGCACCCAGTTTCACGCGCATCATGGGTAAGAAAGCCACCATGATGAATCACGGTGGCGAAGGCAGCCCGCGCTGGCAGATGGTGGAAGAAAAGGGCAATCATGAAGATGATCCCACGATCGATACCCGGCGAGGTGTCAAAGACATTCTGCTGACTGGCGATAAATCTCTTCCGCCAACGTGGATGGGCGACGAAGATCCCTCACACATGATCAATTGGCTGGATTGCCTGCGGAGCCGCAAACAACCTAATGCCACGGTGCAACACGGTTTTGCGCATTCCGTGGCTTGTATGATGGCCGCGCGCGCCTATTGGTCCGGGGAGAAGATGTACTGGGATCCGAAGGCGGAAGCGATTCTCGATCACGCGCCAGAGAAGGGCTAAGGCGATCAGGTACGACGTGCTCCGCAGTGCGAAAGCGCCATTCCACATTTTGTCGCCATACGGTCACGGAACGCTGCTCTACTTCATGGCGCAATAGATAACGCACACGAACACATATCGACTCGGTTGAACTTAGCATCTCCAATCGCACTTATCGGCTTTCATTCGTGAGGCGCGAGCCACCGATCGAGCCAGGCGTAGGCGGCCGCACGCATCGTCGGCGAGAACGCGTGCGCTCCCGGCTCGAAGAACGTGCCCAGCCGGTCTGGAGCACCAACGTCCACATAGGCACGACGCGCCGTCGCCACTGTCTCCTCGATTCCGTCCTTGGGGAATATAGGATCCTCAGTGCGTGCGGCGACGAAAAACGGGCGCGGTGCGACCAGAGCGAGCACGGCGCCGTAATCGCCCTGGTTAGCGAGTCCGGGCACGAATAGAGCGTAGTTGTGATTGATCCGGTCGCGCTTGAGCGTATGTAGACTGCCGAAGCCACAGCTCGAGACAGCTGCGCGAATCCGCGTGTCAATGGCAGTGGTAAATAGCGTCTCTTGTCCGCCGAGCGAATGGCCGATCATGCCCAAGCGTGAGGCGTCGACCTCAGGCCGAGTTTCAAGGTAATCCAGCGCGCGTCGCGCGTCCCACACATACTTGCCCTGCAGGCTTTTGCCTTCCGTGATGCGGTACATCGCCTCGTACCGCTCGTAATCGCCGCCCTTAAGCCTTCCGGTGGCGTCCTGCCGCTCGTTGAAGCAGAGCGCGTCGAAGACAAGAGTGACGTAGCCGCGGCGAGCCAGCTCGAGCGCGTAGTGCTGGCTGGAGTCGGAGCCCAGTCCTGCCGGGCCGTTCTTACCGACCGGGAACTCGCCGCCGTGCTGGTGGTGACAGAGTACCGCGGGATGGCGTGTGGACGCTGCCTTCGGGAGCAAAATAAAAGCAGGCACGCGCTCACCGGGCTCGACCGCGTACGTAACCTTCTCGCGTACGACATCACCCAGATCGACGCGTTCAATGCGCTCGGCCGCCAGGGGCGGAGCTGCTATTGGCACTGCCCCCAACAATTGCAGGAGGCTAGTTCGATCCAAAGTTTTATCGGCCGGCAAGTAATCATGATGGCCATCGCGCAAAGACACGGCCGTCGCCGCCAGGCCGCTGCCGAAAAGCCGCAGGGTCTCCCGCCGCGTGACGCTCATAGGCCCGGTCCGCATTTCGATCCACCACAAATTAACTGAAGGCGATGACTATGTCTATGCCTGTGACAGTAGAGTTCATCGCCATTCCCGAGTGACGGGCAAGCCGGAGGGCGCCGGGATAAACCGGCATGAAGGTGTGTCCAAGGAAGGCTGGCGTATTCAGTGAGGAAGAGTCTCACCAGGGCAAAAGCCAGAGCCCATCGTGAGTCTTTTCCGAGAGCCGGATGCGGTAACTCCGCACGTCCGGTTCGATGAGCGGGAACAAGAAACAGAGCCATGCCAAACCGGACTGAGGCGGCCAAGCGAAAGCCACCCCAGCTAGCCACCGGGAGACTACAGCCACTGCACCTGTTCTCGACTCCACCCCGAATCGTCGGAACCGCTCCGCACCGTTGAACGTCGATATACCGGTTGCCACATATACGAGTTGTCCCTTTCGCGGGCAGTTATGGTGCGTGCTGGTATCGCGCGGTGGACACACGGCTCGATTCGTGAGTGTTGTGGACTATGGCGGTAATTCTGATCATCGGGATCATCCGAATCGAGCTTATTTTGAAGTGCTTTGTCTCCGTGGACGCATTGGTCTCTCTGGCTTTTCTTCTCTGCCGACTTAAGCTAAGCTCTGCTAACTGTTGGCCCTCTCTTTTTTGTTGGAATGGAAGGTCAACTTTTCGAACGAACACACCCCGCCGGCGCATAAGGAAGGAGGCGTGAAATATGAGCAAGCCAAAACCGATTCCCGAAGGATATCACACGGCGACGCCGTATCTGATCATCAAAGACGCGGCAAAGGCCATCGAGTTTTACAAGAAGGCATTCGGAGCCAAGGAGATGATGCGCATGTCGCAACCCGATGGGAGGATCGGGCACGCCGAGATCAAGATCGGCGATTCGCCGATCATGCTTGCTGATGAGTTTCCGGAGATGGGCGCGCGCAGTCCACAGTCGCTCGGCGGCTCACCGGTTAGTATCCTCCTTTATGTAGCGGACGTGGACGCATTTGCCAAACAAGCTGTCACGGCAGGCGCGAAGGTGGTAAGGCCTATAAAGGATCAGTTCTACGGCGACCGGTCCGGCAGTTTTGAAGATCCTTTCGGACACCAATGGCACATTGCAACGCACGTAGAGGACGTGGCGCCGGAGGAAATGCACAAGCGCGCGGCTGCAGCGGGCCGAGGCTAGGCCGTTGGAATCTCCGTAAGAAGAACCCACTGCCTCCGAAGTTTGGTCCTGTGGCGGGAAGTCATGTTGCCGGTCTTGGGGCAGGGTTCCATATAACTAATGGGATGGTCCGCCGCCTTTACCTAGTCAGTAGCCTGTGTATGAGAGGCTTGCGGAGGAGGCGTCCTATGGAATTACACACCATCAGCATTGATCTTGGTAAGACAGTTTTTCATCTGGTAGGGCTTAACCTGCACGGCGAGGTCGTGGTGCGCAAGAAGTTCTCACGTACACAGCTGCTGCGCTTCACCGCCAACGTACACGTCGAGTTGATTGGCATGGAAGCCTGCGGGGGTGCGCATGCGCTTGTGCAGTGGGTCGAGAAAGGCTCGGCTCCGAACTACATCATTGCTACCCACTTCACCGTTAGCACCATCGACAGCACTCGCCCGCTTTGCCCATATCCGAAAATCGCCCACTGGAATGGCAGCGGGAGCAGCGACGATGCAAGAAACTTTACCTGTCTAGAGACAACGAACCGTTAAACTCCGGATTGCCGACTACTGGAAGGGGGAGCTTATGTGCCAGGTCAAACGACGTTCGTTTCTCGGCTTGTCCGCCACGATCGTGGGAAGCGGTCTGATTGCAGGCAAAACGGGCCACGGCTTTCAGACCGGCAGTCAGGACGCGCCGGGCAACGTACACCACCACGTCCACGCGGTTTCGGTGATGACGGAAACCGCCAACCGCTTTCTGGCCGCGCTCAGCCCGGAGCAACGGGCTAAGGCAACCTTCCAGTTCGGCGACGACGAGCGCATGAACTGGCACTTCATCCCCAAGGAGCGCAAGGGGCTGACGCTGCGCGAAATGAACCCTTATCAGAAGCACTTAGCGAGCGCGCTTCTGGCGGCCGGGCTGAGCCAGACCGGCTACATCAAGGCCGTCACCATCATGAGCCTGGAAGACGTGCTGAAGGCGCTGGAGAACGATAGCGGCGAGCGCCGCAATCCGGAGAAGTATCATTTCACGGTGTTCGGCACGCCTTCCGATACGGGAACATGGGGCTGGCGCGTGGAGGGACATCACCTGAGCCAGAACTACACGGTGACAAACGGCCAGGTGGTGGATGGGCCAAGCTTCTTCGGCTCCAACCCCGCGGAGGTGCGGCAGGGGCCGCGCAAGGGACTGCGGACGCTGGCCCGTGAGGACGACCTGGGGTTCGAGGTGATTCTTGCGCTGCATGAACCGGAGCAGAAGATCGCCATCGTTGATCCGAAGGCGTATAGCGATATCCTGACGGCGGCCAGCAGGAAGGCGGCGCTGCAGGGGCAGCCTTCGGGGCTCTCGGCAGCGAAGATGAACTCCAGGCAGTTCGACGCGCTGCGCGCGCTGGTGGAACTGTACGCGTACAATCTGCCGGATGACCTGGCGGAGCGGCGCATGGATCAGATCAACAATGCCGGGCGCAATATTTACTTCGCCTGGGCCGGCGGCATCAAACCGGGCGACCTGCACTATTACCGCGTACAGACGCCTTCGTTCTTGATCGAATTCGACGACACGCAGGATAACGCCAACCACATCCACTCAGTGTGGCGCGACTTCAACGGCGACTTCGGGGGAGACCCGCTGAAGGCGCATTACGAAACCAGTCATCGGAACCAGAAGGGGTAGCTTCAACCAGCCCCGAGAAATTATGCGATCCCGACTTCGCGTCCGGGATCATACAACCCTTCAATTCCATTTCTGGATCTGCGGCCGAGCGGAGCCTCCCGGCTCGTTACCCGTAGGTCTGGCACATGCTGTTCCGAAGGAGCGCCCCCACAATTCGCAAACCTATTTATGCTGGAAGGCGAGGATGACCGTTGCCACGCACACGCGTTGCTCGTTTACCGGGCCGGACTGCGGCGATTTTGGTTGCCACTGGATTGACGACAGCGAGGCCGCTGCGTGATCATGCGCCCCGGAGGCTCGTCAGCTCGCTTGTCGCACTGAGTAGAGTATTTGCCCACTCTGTGCACAAGACTCTGGAGTGTGAACCCTTCATTCCTCTTCGTCTTCACCGTCCAGCACGCGCACCGACCCGTTGGCGATCCACAGGCCACGGGCGCTCCGGATCAGGAAGGCAACATTGGGTGAATTGAGGCACGCATCTGGCAAGGGGCCGACGTTGCCGCTGAACCGGGCATTGCCCTGCAGACTCAGGGGCACAAAGTCCGTATCGACGAGTGTGGAATTCCCGTTCGCACTGCCCGTGGTGTCACACACAAGGGTCCCTCTGACCTGAGCCACATCGGCCCGGGTCCCGATAAAATTCCCGCCGGCCAGCACTAACCCCCGCACCGCGAAGTGCAAGTCCCCGGTCGTCAGGTTGACTGCCGCTCTCCCTCCTGTGGTGTGCCACGGTAGGACCCCTCCCGTGACTTTCCCCGTGCCCGACCCCACGATATTGCCGGTTTGAATGATCCCAATGATCTCCTTCCATCGCACGCTCCCGCTGTCGCCAAAGGCGGCCGATGGGCGCCACAACAACACAATCCCGCCTACAACAGCAACCATCAGAAGTAAGGCCTTGCGCATGTCTCCTCCTTTTTCATTCTTGCCGATGCGGCCATCCGCTCGGGCAGACAACCCGGAGCCCGTTAACCTGAATCCGGCGTGAATGAGCCCCGAGAAAGTAGGGCAGTAGGATTCAGGTTAAGTGAGCTATGGTTCCTGCTTGGCGAACGCGAGAATGTGCCAGTGAACCTGCTGCGTCAATGCAAGGGCGATTAAATCTGGGAGATACGCAAGGGCGTTCTACGGAAACGAGTTACCGTTGGAGATGACACCCATTGATTCTGGCAGAATGAATTCAAGGCGGATATACTCCACAAGAATGGTGTGTTTCGCGTGGCGTCCCTCCCAGTCAATTCGCGTGTCCACCGCTTCGGAATGTATGAGTTCGAGCCGCGCACAGGGGAACTCCGCAAACAAGGAATTCGCATCAGGCTGGAAGGCCAACCGCTCGCCATTCTGAGGATGCTCCTGGAGCGTCCGGGCGAGTTGGTCACGCGTGAGGAACTTCAGAAAGAGCTCTGGCCCGCAGATACGTTTGTTGACTTCGAGCACAGTCTGAACGCTGCCATCAAGCGGCTACGTGGAGCCCTGAACGACTCGGCAAACGCGCCGCGCTATGTCGAAACGCTGACGAGCCGCGGATACCGTTTCATGGCCCCGCTCAATGGCGCTCCCGCCTCGTCGGATGCGACTGTGGCGGAGGGGACTGGACTTGAACCTGGTTCCAAGACTCCCTCCAAACTCCGTCAATGGTGGCTGTGGTCTGGTATTGCCGGTACAGCGTTTGTGGCTGTAGTGGCGGGATGGGCCTGGCGCAAGCCGGTAGTGCGCATTTTGAGTGCGAGCCCAGCCCCGGTGATTCACTCACTCGCCGTGCTCCCCTTGGAAAACCTGACCGGCGATGCATCGCAGGAATACTTCGCGGATGGGATGACTGACGCATTGATTACGGATCTGGCGCAGATCGGGACGTTGCGCGTGATCTCGCGCACTTCGATCCAGCGTTATAAAGGCGTGCGAAAGCCCTTGCCTGAGATCGCCCGGGAATTGGGTGTAGATGGGATTGTCGAGGGAACGGTGGTGCGCTCGGGGAGCCGCATACGCATTACCAGCCAATTAATCTACGCTCCATCGGACCAGCATCTGTGGGCGCATAGTTATGAGCGCGATCTTAGGGATGTCGTGGACTTGCAGGCCGATGTTGCTCAGGCGATTGCCGGGGAGGTGCGAGCCGTCCTCACGAAAGAACAGCGCACTCGCCTCGCGGCCAGAGGTACCACGAATCCCGGCGCCTACGAAGACTACCTGAAAGGTCGCTCATACTGGAACCAGAGAACGCCTGCCGCAGTGGAGAAAAGCATCGAATTCTTCCAGCGTGCTGTCGAAAAAGATCCGAACTTCGCGTTAGCCTACGCCGGACTTGCCGATGCATATAATTTTAGCAATGTCCTCGGGGTCATGGCGCCAAAGGAAAGCTCGCCGGAAGCCAAAGCGGCGGCCACGAAAGCTCTGGTACTGGACCCCCAGCTGGCGGAAGCTCACGCGGCTCTTGGCCTCGTGAAGTCGCATTACGATTTCGATTTCCCGGGAGCTCAGAGAGAGTTCTTGAAGGCCATCGAACTCAATCCCAACTATTCCAATGCGCACCTGTTCTATGCGGGCGCCTATCTCACTCCAATGGGCCGGCATGAGGAAGCGATCGCGGAGATGAAGAAGACCTTGGAACTCGACCCGCTTTCCTTGCCCCTGAACAATATGATGGGAAGCACGTATCTGTGGGCGGGAGATTTCGAGAAGTCTCTTCAACAATTCCAGCACACCATCGAACTTGATCCCACATTCCCGCTGGTGCATTTCTTTTTGGCTGGTCTGTTCGCCGAACTCGGAAGATATGAGGAAGCAATCAAGGAGAACGAAAGAGGCGAGTTGCTGTTGGGCGTAAGTCCGGAAGAGGCTGCCGCAGAGGCGGCGGAGTTTCGGAAAGCCTTTCGGTCGCGTGGACCGCAAGGCTACTGGCAGAAAAATCTTGACGACATACTGAAGGCGCACAAGCGGGCTGGGACCAGGTACTTTGAAGCGGTAGCCGTAGCCGGTGCCTACGCAAGAGCAGGCGATAAGAAGAATGCTCTCAGGTGGCTTGAGAAGTCGTACGAGGACAGGGAAGGGCAGCACATCACTCTTGTGAGGTGGGATCCCGATTTCAAGAGTCTGCGTGGAGATCCCAGATTCGCGGACCTCTTGAGGCGAATGGGATTACCACAATAGCCGCCACCGTCGCCCTTATCAAAGCTCGTTCCCGTAGATGTAGTTCGCCTTGTCATTTTGGAAATTACGTCCGAGTGACGTTAGAGCTTTATCGGAGGCGCGCTTCCACTGAGGAGTAGGACGGGAGCAAGGTCCTCTGGCGCGCGTTCGATAAAGCCGTGAGAACGAAGCCGCCCGTGATTGCGGTGGACGCGGGCCTTATGCAAATTCAATTGGGGGAAGGTGTGGTGTGGAGGTGCGCCGAAGCTGTGCGGTAGAGCACGGCAGACGACACCAGGGGATGAAAGGGCCAGGAAAGCGCAAAACTCTCACAAAGACCAGGCTCGAGAAGGCAGAAAGGCGCGGTTTGGAGAACGACGAGGCACAGAGAGAGGGAGCGTACTGACGCACGCAGAGATTTCGTGTTGTAGAGAGTGGTTTCATGCGGCAGCAGTGGCGAGGGCCGGGGGAGAACGAAGTTGGATCTCGGCAGCAGTAAGCTTTTCGATGACTCTCATCGGTCCACCACACCTGGGGCAGAGCCAAAGAGGAGTTGTGTCCTTGGCGGAGGAAGCCTCTTGCTCGGTTTGCGGTGCCGAGCCCAGCAGCTGAAAACAAAGTGGCAAGGTGGTGGCACGCCTGCGGTTGGCCAGGAAACCGAAGTTTCGAATGCGCACGAAACCTTCGGGGAGCAGGTGCAATAGAAATCGGCGCAGGAATTCATCCACAGAGAGGGTCATCAGCCGGTGTTGGTTTTGATGAGCGGAGTCACGCCAGCGAAAGGTGACTTTGTCTTCAGCAAAGGCGACCAGGCGATGGTTGGAGATGGCCACGCGATGGGTGTAGCGGCCCAGATACTGGAGCACATACTGGGGGCCACCAAAGGGTGGTTTGGAGTAGACCACCCAGTCCTTTCGGAACAGTGGTCGCAGCCAGGCGGCGAAGATCTTCGGCTGAGCGAGTAGTGTCAAGTCTCCATGAAAGACGAGCTGGCCTTCACGGAACGCCTGCTGGAGACCGGCAACAAACTTGCCGCGAAAGACGCGACGGAGCACGTTAATGGAAAGAAAGAACCGATGACGTGATTTAATCCAATGGGTGTGATCGAGCGACAAGCCGCCGGCAGGAATGACGCAATGGACATGGGGATGAAGCCTGAGCTTCTGACTCCAAGTGTGCAGCACGGTGAAGAAGCCAATTTCCGCGCCAAGGTGTCTTGGATCGCGAGCGACTTCGAGAAGGGTTTCCGCACTGGAGCGGAATAGCAGATCGTAGAGGACCTTCTTGTTCTGCAAGGCCAACGGCGCCAACCGGTGGGGTAATGTGAAGACCACATGGACGTAGTGCGTCGGAAGAAGTTCTCTTTGGCGCGCGGCGATCCACTGCTCCCGAGCAGCGGTCTGACACTTCGGGCAGTGGCGGTTTCGGCAGCTGTTGTAGGAGATGGTGGCGCGATGCCCGCAGCGGGTGCACTCATCGAAATGGCCGCCGAGTGCGGCAGTACGACAGCGCGCAATGGCCAGCAGCACTTTGACATGCTTCCAGCTGATCCACTTGCGGTTTCGTTCGATGAAAGTAGCTCCCGCGGTGCGGATGAGATCGGCCACCTCGAGAGGCGGCCGGCTCATCTACTCCTCCTGCGTTGACCTGTCTTTCAGCTTCAGCGAGTCCAGAGGACTCGCGGTCGCGTGAAGGTGACGTTCGGAAAGATGCAGGTAGATGGTGGTCTCTTTGAGATCGCGATGGCCTAACAGGATCTGAATGGTGCGCAGATCCGTGCCTGCTTCGAGTAGATGCGTGGCAAAGCAATGCCTCAAGATGTGTGGATATACCTTTTTCTTGATGCCCGCTCGCTGGGCAGCTTGCTTACAGGCGTTCCGAGGTGTTTTCGTATCGATCGGCTGACCACTATTGTGCCAGCGATTGCCTGGAAACAGCCATTCGCTGGATTTTCTCGGTAAGCGGCGCCAGTGCTCGCGCAGTTCTTCCAGCAGTTTTGGGCTGAGCATCACATCTCGGTCGACGCGTCCCTTGCCGCCTTGAATGTGAATGACCATCCGTTTGCTGTCGATGTCGCTGACTTTTAGGTGCGTCAACTCAGCGTTCCGCGTTCCAGCGGCGTAGAGCGTCATCAACAGAATGCGATGGTAGGGAGTGAGCGCCGCATCGATGAGTCGTGCGACTTCTTCCTGGCTGAGGATCGACGGAAGGTGAAATGGTCGTTTCGGATAGGGAGTCTCGGCGACGCTCCAGCCCTTCTTGAGCGTCTTGATGTAGAAAAAACGCAGGGCTGACAAGTAGTGTGCAACGGTGCCCGGGGACAACTTCCGTTTCTGAAACAACTCGGCTTGGTATTCACGAATGTGTCGCGGGCCCAAGCGATCCGGCGGGCGGTTGAATCGTCGAGAGAAATCTTCAACTATGCGGATGTAGAAGCGTGTG
>Ga0099828_10001718_pt1 | contig 14871 bp, 20 predicted proteins | sample CZO8metaG_2_FD_79338 | JGI IMG/M metagenome (GOLD analysis project Ga0099828, IMG submission 79338) | Vadose zone soil microbial communities from the Eel River Critical Zone Observatory, Northern California, USA - CZOApr15con2H1.8 metaG | ecosystem: Environmental > Terrestrial > Soil > Vadose...
CAGTGGGCCGGTGGCGGGTGGCACGGCTGTGACCATCACGGGAACGAACTTTGTTTCCGGAGCGACGGTGACGCTGGGCGGGACGCCTGCGAGCAGTGTGGTGGTGACGAGTAGCACGCAGATCACGGCGACGACGGCGGCGCATGCGGCAGGAGCGGTGAATGTAGTGGTGACCAACCCGGACACGCAGACCGGGAGTCTGACGAACGGGTTTACGTACGTGGCGCCAGCGCCCACGGTGAGCAGTGTGAGTCCGAGCAGTGGGCCGACGGCGGGGGGCACGGCAGTGACCATCACGGGGACGAACTTCGCGACGGGAGCGACGGTCACGTTGGGAGGGGCGGCAGCGACGAATGTGGTGGTGGTGAGTGCCACGCAGATCACGGGGACGACGCCGGCGCATGCGGCGGGGGCGGTGAATGTAGTGGTGACCAACCCGGACACGCAGACCGGGAGTCTGAGCAATGCGTTTACCTATACCACCGTGTTGCCCATCAGTTTTGCGCAAGTCGCGGCGGCCACACCGTCGACGCCGACGCAGGTGGTGACCGTGACGTATCCCTTTGCACAGACCGCCGGTAACTTGAATATCGTGGTGGTCGGGTGGAACGACACGACGGCGACGGTACAATCGGTGAGGGATAGTGCGGGTAACACCTACAATCTGGCGATTGGGCCTACCTCGGGCAACAAGGTGCGGCAATCGATCTACTATGCTGCAAGTATCCTTGGTGGGAACAACACCGTGACTGTCACTTTTAATCAGAACGCGATATATCCTGACGTCCGCATCCTGGAGTACGGGGGAGTCAGCGCGGCGGATGTGAAGGCCGGTGCGAGCGGAACAGGCGCCAAAGCGAACAGCGGTTCGGCCACAACAACATCCTCGAACGAGCTGATCTTTGGAGCAGGTACGACCACCGGAACCTTCGGTGGCGCCGGATCCGGTTTTACTGCCCGGATTATCACCGCCATCGACGGAGACATCGCGGAAGACCGAATTGCGACTAGTGCCGGAAGCTACAGTGCTACCGCTCCTTGCAACGCCGCCTGGGTGATGCAAATGGTTGCGTTCAAGTGACAATCTTGGGAGCTTTAGGGCAACTGTGGTGGCGATGAGGAAAAACCGCGTTCTGCAAGGGCCGCCGGTAGTGACTGGCTCATGTAGAAGTATTGGAAGATAAGGCGGTGCGGGCCACGATCCCCTTCTATGCTCAGTGCTGCATCGAATGCTTCGGATACGGCAGCACGTCCCATGTCCGCCAGAAGGCGAGCATTTCCTCCGGACGACCCAGAGAGATACGGATGTAGCTGTCCATGGGCGGGAATCGGCGTCCGATCAAAATATTATTCTTACGGAAATGCTGGATCACCTCCTCCGCTGGGTGGAAGGTGTTCATCATTACAAAATTGGCATGTGAATCGATCGGTTTCAGGGCCCGTGCCATGGCCTGATTGAAAAATTCCTGGCGCGCGTCAGCGTTACGCCGAATGAAGTCATTCACAGCCTCGACATCGTCGAGCGCGGCCGCCCCGGCTTGTGTCACGAACGCATTGATGTTGTCTTCGGTAACAAATTTCCGCATCTGCCGAATGATCTTCGGCGATGCCACCGCGTACCCCAGCCGCAAGCCTGCGAGACCATAGACTTTGGAAAAAGTACGAGCGACGATCACTCTTTCATTGTCGAGCGGGCGATCGATGAACGAGGCGTACATTCCAGACTGGCCGGCGTAGTGGTGATAGGCCTCATCGATGACGACAAAGGTGGACGCCGGAAGTTTGCTGATGATGTTCTCCAGGTCTTTCCGAGGAGTCAGGGACGCGGTGGGATTGTTAGGGTTGCAGATGTACACCAGGGGCGTGGAAGCGCTGGCGCACGCCAGCATGCCGGCTAGATCGTGGGCAAAGGCCGGGGTCAGGCGTACGGAGATGACTTCAGCGCCGGCTGCATGGGCGTAGTGTTCGATGGCTTCGAATGTCGGTGAAGCCTGGATCAGCTGCTTACCACTGCCGAGGAACGCGAACGCGGATACGCGGAGGATTTCAGTGGATCCACAGCCGAGGAGCACCTGCTCCGGTTTCACCTTGTTCACAACGGCAATTCGTTCCACCAGCCCGTTATATTCCATACGCGGATACAGGTTCGCGCTCCCTATAGGCGTTTTCATTGCTGTGCAAACGGATGAGGCCATCATCCCGCCCGGGCCGGGAAGGCTCGAATGTGGTCGCTCGTGCAGCGCCGGTCAGTGGCCAGTGCAAGGCTATCCCAGCGGCCGTGCCGGCACCGAGCGAGCGGAGAAAGCCCCTGCGCGATGTCATCATGTGATCTCCGTTGGATGAGAACCCTTCGGTTTGGTCAGATCATTTCGACGCAAGCGGATCCACGGGCAAGTAACCCTCAAGGCACTGGCCGTTAGCGCTTCGCCAAACTGCCCGTTCCATTATCCGTCTCGCACCTGCCCGTAGCACTGCCGTTGAGAATGTAGCTAGCCTTCAATAGTGTGCCCGTCTTGTCAACCGTCCCCCGCACCGTGATGTTGTCTCCGTTCTCGTCACTGCCGGCGAGGACAACGTTCGAGCCCGTAACCGTGACTTCAAGATGCACGTCTTTCAGGCAGTCGGAGTTGAGGGTGGAGGTGCCGATGAGGTGTCCGCGCGAGTCTGGATTAATGACCACCGTCATCGTGAAGGGTGCAACGTTGGAGTGCTTCGAGAAGAAAGTGCCTGACCAAGTTCCCCGGATGTCGGTTGCAGGTTGCTGGGTCGATCCGGCAGCGGATGTCGCCTGGTCGGCCGGGGTGGAGGCGTAAAGACGGGCGCCTCCCATCATGGTCATCAGCAGGAGCCATGAAAGTAGCCGAACATGGAATGAGAAGGCTTTGCTGGCCATCGTGATTCTCCTTCAGAACAAACAGAACAAACAGCTGCTAACGCTAGTGAATTACTAAACTCACCTTTGCAGAATGGGTTGCGACTCCGCGGGTTGCAGTGATCGCGAGGGGACAGGTACCAGTCGCTGCGCTCGCCTTGGTTGATATCGTTAGCGTTGTATTACCATCAGAACAGAAGATACGGCCCCCACGACCTTACAGGTGTGGTCAAGAGAGTATACAACGCAAGTCTATTGCTACGACAAGTTGAAGAGGGACAGCTGCAAGAAGGCGCGGGCGCCGACATTGTCGTGTTTGACCTGCAGACGACCACAGATCGTCCCACCTACCAGTCTCCGATTCCGGGAACCGCCTCGCCGGGAACTCGTCAAACGACTTTCAGGTTCTCCAGCCTCCCGTATTGTCCCTGCCCGGTCTACTCCATATAAGGTATCCGCCCATGCCCCCGAAGCTCAATCGCACGCGTGCGCCGTTCGTGCTCACCAAGATCGACGAGATCTTGGCTTGGGAGAGGAGGAACGAAGCAGAGCGCGATACACGCTTCGTCGACCTGGGCAGATATCTGTGCGAAGTGCGGGCGGGACAGTCGCCAACCATGGCGCGTTCATGCTCGGTACGGTCGGTGAGGAAGCTGCTGTGCCGCCTTCGGCAGCTCTCGAGCTTTGTGTAACCAGGTTGCACAATCGAAGTGCTGCCCGTCCCGGCGAAGATGTCAAATCAGGGCTGAGGCAAGCTCCTTTTGCAGCCAGGTCAGGAAGTCTTTGACTCGGACCTAGTGCTGCACGGCAGGCTGTCGGACGGTGACACAGATCGTGGTGAGTCCGTTGCCGATCTGGTCAACCCACTCGTCTTCGCAGAAAGTGGCGAGAGCCGCAGCCGCAGCCTCGAAGAGAGTGCAGCCGTCACTTCGACGGTGTGCTCGACTCCTTCCAAGTCGCCGACCGACACCTTGCATTTCCGCACAGCCCACTCTACATGCTACCCCTTTCGCCGTATATTCTCCTAGACTGAAATCCGCCTCCAGCATCGAACCCTCTTGATGGCGCGAGATGTACTTTCGTGACTAGTGCACACCGCCTCACATTTGCTAAAAAGACCAGTACGATGGCAGCCTTTATCGAGGAGGGCAGAGGAAAATGAGACGCGAACCAGTCGCTTCTTCTCCCCATTATCTCGATGTTGCTTTTCTTCTCTACATTTTCCCATTCGCAAGACTGGCCTTGAATCATATCCCGTCAGAGTTGTTGACTGGACGCAGGCTGGTATACCCGGGGGGTATCCTAAACCGAACGACGCAGTGCGATGTAGCGATTGGGGCATATACTGGATCAGCTGCAACAATAAATAACGCTATCGCTGCCTGTCCTGCTGGGCAGTTCGTGAGCCTTGGGGCGGGAACTTTCAACCTATCGAGCGGCATTGGTTTCTCAGGGCAGAGCAATGTGATTTTGCGCGGGCTTTTAACCGTATAACTGGATCTCTAATTGAAAATACGATAATGTTGGGGCTGGCACGTAAACTGCAACTCGGAACCGGATCAACCTAAAACATAGTTTTGGCATTGGTGGCGTTCTGATGATGAAATCCGTAATCATTAAACGTGTTTTATGTCTGGTAATCTTTATGGGCAGTGCCCTAGCCCAGAGGACTTACAATACCAAGTTTCCCAAGGCCGAGACTCCTCTCTCGGAGAGTCACAATTGGATTAATGGCGGAACCTGTGCTGACACCAGCCTGTGTGTGGCTCTCGATTGGCACAACGTAAACACGATTTCTGGTCTGGCGTTTGGAACGCAGTCAGGAGCTGCACCTCCTCCATACCCCGATTCGACTGCGTTAGTCACTGGAAGTTGGCGGGAAAACCAATATGTGCAGGTGGTGGTGCATTGGGATGGAGCCTCTGGCACGAACAATGACTACGATGAGGTCGAAATCAGGCTACGCAGTGCGATGGCCCCACACCGCGCCAAGGGTTACTTAATCAACTGTCGGGCTGGCACGCCCTCTTCCAACTCATACATGCAGATGGGCCGGATGAATGGTGTCATGGGTGACTTCCTTGCCCCCGGCACTTGGGGGTCTGGTAGCCAGTGCTCTGGAGCAAGGTGCGGTTGCCAGGATGGAGACGTGCTCACCGGAACTGTCACTAACGACGGGAATGGACACCCAGTCATCACGGCTTATCTCAACGGCGAGCAAATTATTCAGGGCGTAGACACAGCGACCGCCTGCACCTCACTAACTGATTACAGCTCATGCGCGATTACCTCGGGGGGAGCGCCGGGGTTCGGCTTTTGGCACCAGAACACCTACGGGCAGAACTCTGACTTTGGCATATCCAGTTTTGTCGCTTCTGACATCAGTCCTCCATCCGGGCTACGCGTCGTTGTTCACTGATCTTCTTGTTCGAGGCCGACTCGGAAATTTCGAGCTCGTTGTCTATCGATGGCGCTGCAAGCGTCCAAGGCAGGGTTCAAGACGGCAGCTCGATCTTGGTGCCGCCCTCCGTCGATTACAGCGTGCTGCAGGCAGTGCGCCGCCCAAAGTCGGTTGGGGCTTGCGAAGCGGCCTAGGCTCTGCTCAGCGAAATCAGAGAATTTGTAGATCATTACCTCGAAATCGGCGAGGCGGAGAGCAAGCTTGTTGCTTATTTGCGCTCAGCACGTGGCTGAACGACCTGTACAGGGTCGCACCCTACTTTGGATCGTTGGTCGTCACTCAGGCGGCAAAACCACGCTGCTCCATACGCTGGGTGCAATTTGTCATCGCCCGGTTCTAGTCGGCGACATTACCCCGGCATCCATTTACTGGTTGTGTACCAGTCTTCGCCCGACGCTGCTTCTGGATGAGTTTGAACCTGGCTCAGATGCGTGCAGTCGAAACCCACAACGGTTTCTCCGCACTGGGGACCACGCAAGGTCAAGAAGTGTTTTGCGGCCCTAAAGCCTACGATGTTCTTTGGGGCCGAAGGCGATCGCCTCCAGGCAGGTTTCACCCGATGCGGCGCTCCTGAGTCGGGCTCTAGTCGTGACCATGAAACCAACACTAAAGGAAGTTCCCACTTTGGACCGTGCTGCACTCGATGAGACAGCAGACCGGCTCCAGCCCAAGCTGCTTGCGTTTCGTCTACAAAACTATCAACGGGCGAAGGCACCGGAACTGGCGTCGGTTGCGCTCACCCCTCGGTTGCGGGACATCGCGCGCGCACTGGCCTTGCCGTTGGGTGGGGACCACTGGTGCGAACTAGAGGTCGTCGAGCTTTTACGGCCACATGATGAAGAGGCCAAACTAGCTCGTCGCGGGGAGCCAGAATGGGCAGTGGCAACCACACTGTTTTCCGTGTGTCATCGAAGCCACGGAACCCTGACGATGGGCGAACTCGCGACTGAGGTCCGTTACACCTTGTCAACGCCGGGGAGACCTACGACTTGGTCCCTCGGAAGGTCGGCGATATCGTTCGCGCACTTGGATTTCGGACGCAGTCGCCCGGAAACCAAGGCCGGGGAATCCGATTGACCCAGGAGATGGTGAAACTCATTCACGAAGCCGCAAAGCGGCTATGGGTGACCCGCTCGGACATCCCTTGCCAGAGACGGCAGATGCGGGTTACGGGGGCCCACCTTGCGACATTTGCCATAAGCTCGGACTCATGGTCGACGCCAACGGGAATCCCCTGCGCTGCGTCAACCTAACGCAACGCCCCAAGCATTCCAAAGGGCTCTACGGTTAAGAACTTTTCGGGGGACCATCGTGAACGTCGTGGACGCGATTTCCATTGTCCGGATGATCTCTGCGTCCGACCAAGTTGTCGTCGTCCATGACCAGCGTCAAGTCCAAGAGCTGAGCGGTGGCTGCCCGAAGACCGTCGGGAACGGACGGGAACCGGCCGCAAGAGCCGCCGGCAGCCGCTGGCTCACCGGAATGCTCTGAAGACGAGAACCGGACACCGGAGACTAAAGCTCAGGGAAGGGAAACACCCGCTTGGACGATCGTCGCGTAAGCGCTGCCACTGTATCTGTCGTCCTTGGGGTTCGAAGGGTTTGGTAGATCAGACAATTGTGGCTTACTGGCGGGCGCACAATTCATCGTCCTGAACTGGTTCCACTTCGTAGGCTAACTTGCCATCAACATCCTTGGCGAATGCCAGCACGGCACTTCCAGCGTCATCACCCTCAATCCGCCAGGAGTCCCCGTCTTTCACAACCGACATTTTGCTGCGCGCTCTCCACCACGCATCGATCTCGCTTGGCAGCGGGTACCAGATTGGGGTTTTATCGCGCAGGCCACGCAAGTAGTTCAGCAACTCCTCGTAGACTGGCTTTGTGTTGTGATCCTGGACGTAGTCCGGATGAACGATAAAGCTGGCCAAGCCGTTCTTCTTCAAGATCACCTCAACCTGGTCTTTCCACAAGGCGATGGACCGCTCGTTCAGCAAGTGAAACAGCGTATAGTCCTGCACCGTGGTCACAGGCAATTCGAGAATTTTTCCGATGAAGTAAGGCATCACAGTGCAACACCCACCGCGCTGGGGATCCAGGTGAGCCACGTTGGGCATCGTCATGTCGAAAGAGAATTCCAAGGCGTCATACCATTCAGGCTTCCGATAAAGCCCTCCTGCCCGAAAGCCTTTCGCGTCATATTCCCTTGCATAGCGATTGATCAGCGCGGCTCGGCGCACAAATTCTTCCCGGTTGTCATAGAGCCTTCCGTCGTGGTTCAGGTCATGCACCCCGATTTCACAACCCCGGCTACGAATCAGGTCGAGGAGTTTTGGCGGAACTGCGTAACGGTTCTCGGGAACGATTTGGAATGACGCTTTGAATCCGAAGGCACCATCGATATCGAGCAAGTCCGAGCAAAAATCCCTTCCGGCCTCCGTTTCGACATCGTGCGTCATGAGGACGCACCCACGAGCCCCGTTTGGCCAGAACCACACGAATGGAATGCGCTCAAGGCCCTGAGCCCGCAGCGATAGCAGCAGCAAGGTTTCGCAAATGCTTTCGACGGTCGTGTCGACGGGCCAGTGCGGAAATGGCTGGACCTGCCAATTGCCGGCCCGGAACTTCTGAATATGCCTCCGCAAGGACCGATTCGTAAGCGGACGGAGGTGATAGTAGATTCTCTTCAGGATGTTCGAGTACCGATCCAACCGGCCCAGCCGGTACCGTTCCAGACGAAGGTTATCAATAATCTCGTCGGGATCAAATGGCAGCCTGACGCTCCCACCGTCGATTTTCGTATCCTGGAGCACGTCGTAGAGAGAAGACGCAGCCCGCGGCTGGCGAACTCCATCACAAGATCGGCCATAACATATGACATTGGGACCGAACTGAAAGTACCCACGGTCGGAGGACAACTCCCTGTTGAGGGCGAAATCCAAGCAGTCTTCCGTGCAGCGATAGCGCTCCCGCACGGCTTGACTTAACATTTCTCTACCCCGAGCTCCATAAGAGATTGTTAAGCTGCTACGGATAGGGTATCACCGCCTGAGCCTCACTCGAACAACTGCTTTCGGCTCCCGTGGAATCACTGCAGTTACGATGTAGAGATGCATGGCCGTGGATGTGACTGACCTCACGATTACATGGCTACAATCCTCTGCCGTGGCAGTACGGCAAGGCGCAGCCGACTGGGATGGTGCGAACTGCTGATCATTTCCCGCGTGGCGGCGGAATTGTACTCGTCCAGGAGATAGGTGACACTTTCATTCCTTCCGTTGAGATGAGATTTGGCGCAGAAACTGCTGCGGGGTGAGGTAGCCGAGGGCCTGATGAGGGCGGACGGTGTTGTAGATTTTCTCCCAATGGCGGAGTTCGCGATTGAGTTTCTTCATTTCCAGCGAACAGGCCGTCACCTGGTAGAACTCCTCGGTGTGGGTTCGATTGGCGCGTTCGACCGCGCCGTTGAGTTTGGGAGAGCGTGGGGGGAGGACGAACAGAAGGAGGCCGCGCTGTTGGCAGGCCTGTTCGAACTCGGCGGCAAACTCGGGACCGCCATCGATCTGCACCGCCCGGATGGGGAAGGGCATGCGGTGCTGCAAGGTGTCGAGGAACTGAGTCGCGGTTTGGGCGGTGGCGCGGGTGTGAGCTTGCAGCACGTCCCAGCGGGAAACCAGATCGCGGGCGGTGAACTGTTTAAAAACCACGCCGGGGATGGGACGCACGTCCAAGGTATCGACTTCGACCAGGTCGCCGGGCTCCGACACCGCGTATTGCTTGGGTTTGCGCACCGCGTAGGGACGGGGGCGCAATGCACGACGCGATCCCGGAACTCCCGTGCGCGGCGGTTCCACCAGTCGGCCCTGCTGCTTCAGTCGAGTGAGAATGCGGCCCACCATGGACGTTGAAACCGCTAACTTCTGGCGGCGCAGGAGAACCGCCAGCTTGTCCTTGCCCCAACGTGGAAACTGCAACCGCAACCTCAAAACCTTTTCTTCGAGAGGAAAAGACCAGGTCGGCAGGCGGCGCTGGCGAGGACAATGGCTGCGCTCCTCCAGCGTGGTCAAATCGTACGGATCATAACGGCGCTGCCAACGATAAAACGTCTGGCGACTGATGCCAAAGTGACGGCAGGTATGGGCCACGTTGCGGCAGCGACCATAGAAATCCATCCAAGCCAACCGAACCCGCGCCTCCCGGCTCAACTCCACTCCCGTCCGAGCCAGCCAGCCAGAACCGGGCGGTTTCCCCTTGCGAATTTGCATGTCGACACTCTATGCGAGTGTCACTAATCATTCTGGACGAGAGCAGAATGCGTTCCCTTGGCTACTCAACATATGCAACCAGCGAGTGCCTAAACGGTGTGGGAGGCCAGAAATGACTGAAATGAGTTCGCACACCCTACTACCGGCAGCCACCAGAACAACAACTCGCTTAAGGATTATGATTGCACAAAGGAGACCATCGCCGTATTAAGCCTTCCCACGACTATCGCCGGGAAAGCACCCAGGCGAGAACTGAGAGACGAGCGATGACCGGACCATCTGCAGGAATGAGTGCTGCGAAGCGATGGAGTCATTGCTTGTTCGCCGTCTTGTTAGCGACATCCTTGCTGGTGTGGTGGCATTCCCTGGCCTCCACTCTGATACTAGCGCTTGAGCGCGACGCGTACACCCACATCTTGTTGATTGCCCCGCTGAGCGTTGCGCTGATCTGCTTGGAAAGGAACACCGTTCAGTTGCCTTTTGAGGGGAGTGCGGGAGCGGGTACTTTTTTGCTAACGATTGGGTTGTTTATGAGGGTTGTCGCGGAATGGGGCGCAGCGATACCCAGCGATGTCCGGCTGTCGTTAAACATGCTTGCGCTCGTGGTCTGGTGGATTGGTAGCGTCATCTTCTGCTTCGGAACGAAGGCGTTTCGATGGTTTCTGTTTCCCCTCTGTTTTCTGCTGTTGATTGTGCCAATTCCAGACGCTGTATTGAACTGGACCATCGAGTGGTTGCAGCAGCAATCTGCCACTACTGCACGACTCATGTTCTGGGTGGCTCGAGTTCCCGTGACGCAGGATGGTATTATGCTGTTCATTCCGGGACTGGACATCGAAGTCGCACGCGAGTGCAGCAGCATCCGCTCGAGTCTGATACTGGTGATCACCACGATAGTGCTGGCCCATCTCTTGCTGCGTTCCTGGTGGCGGAAAAGCTTGCTGGTTGCGGCGGCGATTCCCTTATCTTTTGTCAAGAACGGCTTCCGCATCTTTGTGATCTCTGAACTGGGGACACGGGTGGATCCTAGCTTCTTTGATGGACAGCTCCATCGCCACGGCGGGATTGTGTTTCTCACTATTGCGCTCGGCGCGGTGGTGGCATTGCTGTGGGTCCTGCGACGCACTGAGGGACCACATCCGCGGAAGCTCGTGCTTTCCACAGCACGGGAGTAGGAGTGGCAGCCTGAGCCGGTCTTTGTCAACCAAGACTGAGGAGGGATTCGATTAGGAGCGTAGAGACCCCGCCCTTACAGGCGCCCAACGGGTAGAATGGAAGCTTAACAACAGCAAAAACCCACGCCGCGAGATTCGCGTCCGTGGGCTGATCAATTCAATTTAATGCGCAAGTATTATGCTTGCTTGGGCCTGGCTTCGCGATACCGGATGAGCATTGCCCCTAAGCATGTGATCCCAACCCCAAGCAGGTAGATCGCGGCAGAGCCACCTTCCGGCACCTGCAGGCAATTCACGCCCGGCCGACACTTATCTTTGTCTTTGTTGGGCTTATTGGCAAAAGATGCGGGCGCCATACAGAGCAAAGCCACAACTGCCAGCAAGCACTTCCGACTCAAGCTTTTCATCGGTATAGCTCCCTCGAACGACGTTCAGTTAGCAACTTTCTGGGAGGGAAGTGTTTCCTTCGGGCCCCGCCTTCCGGCCAATGCCCTAAAGACCTAAAGCTATTAAAGCGCTCTGCGTAAGGTGTGTCAAGAATGATACTTTTTGCAACAGTTGCAAGGAAATGCGACCTTTCCAGGCGTAGAGCCTAGGCTTTAGCAAACCCACAGGCGAAACGGCCCCTCTTGTGGAAAGATTGAAAGGTGGTCCAATCAAACAGGGCTCTCGGGACCAAACCATGCGTGACCACAAGTCCCGCGAAACTGCTGTTGGTAATGGTGGCTCTTTTAATCTCCGGATTGGTGAGCTGTCGTAAAGGGAATCCCAGGGGCACAGCGTCACTCTCACGTGGCAGGCGTCCCCACCCCCGAAGCTACCGTCGTCGGCTATAACGTGTACCGCCGGGCCACGCCTGGGACTCCATACGTAAGAATTGCTACCCATATTCCCGGTCCAGCGTATGAAGACCGTCTGGTTAATGGCCGAACTACCTACTTCTACGCGGTGACGGCCGTCGATCAACATGGCCGCGAAAGCAGATTCTCAACGGTGGTAAGGGTGGAGGTTCGCTAGATCCTTCCAGCGAGAGACCTGAGAGTATGGGTTTGTTTCCATCGCATCGGTGGTGGCAACGAGAATCCCGAGTGCCTATGGAATGCAGAGTGACCGATCCTTGTACGAGCCTCCCTCCCAGGTCGGTGTACAATAGCGCCCGCTCGCCGACTGCCCTGATTTGAGGGCCTTCACCTGCTCTGTGCAGCTAGGAGGGTTTCAGCATGGGCCATTTCGTTCGTCTGCAGTTGGTTGGAAGGATCACCTATTACGTAGGTTGGATCGCGCTGGTAGTAGGGGGATTGGTGCATCTCAACATTGCAACGAAGCTGTTCTTGGCGATCAACCTAACGAAGCGAAATTTGTTTGAGGTCAGTATGGTCTGCTTCGTGATTTGCATTGCCTCCGAGCTCCGAGCCCTGGTTTTGGCCGGAAGCGAGACTTCCGGCGCGGCAAAAAGGGCTGCGTAGGAAACCATCAGCAGACCAGGTCGTGGGGAGCTGCGATACGGCTCCGTTTTGGCCTCTCCCGCAGGAACGTAATTGTGCCTCCCTGAAGTTCGGGCGCGCGGAACTGTGTCGAGCGGATTCACGGGCCTCCATCTCTTGTGACCTGCCTCGATTCTCTCATCCACGAGAACTGAGGATCTCAGTGTCTCGGCGCACTCGTTGGGCGTGCGATTGCCCAGACCGCTGTGTGGTCGCTCGCCCTCGTAATCCTCCGCCGGGGCGAGATCTTCTCCCTGGCGTCGGCGAGGTTCCGAAACCAATTGATGTTCAAACACTTGATGACGGATGTGCTGGTCGAACAACCCTCCGAAATCGTACTTTGAATTTCTACGTCAAGTCGTGGACCTGCCGGTGGCAGTCCACGCACAGCGTAATCAGGTTGTGTAGGCTGTCATCACCTGATCGACTGCGGAATTCCAAGTGATGGACTTGAAGGTTTTTCCTAGCGCCACAGACCTGACACCGCCTGCTATCGCGCTCAAGCACTTGGCGATGTAGTCGGCGGTACGCCTCAGTGTCCAGCATGCAGCGCGGTCGTTTGGGACGAAGCTTCCTCATGAGGTGGTCCGTTTGACTTCGGTCAGGAATGCTTGTTTCTGGTCGCTAGGCAGGAACCTGTAGTACCGCGAGATCGAGGTGAGCAGGATCTCGGGGTTGGCATTGTCGATGTGCGCGCAAGCGAGAAAGTCGGCGCAGATCATCTCGAGGCAGTACACCACGGGATTTGTCGGAGCCGAGCATCAGCGCGGCGGTCTCGATCGCCTGCTCAATCACAGGGATCTGACTCCTGTAGACTCTGAAGTAGATCAGCTCCGACGGCTGCGTTTCCTTACCCGTCAGCTCCTTTTCTACCTCCCGCCTGAAGTCCTCCTTCGGCATCTCACGGGCTTTGTGCAACCAGGTTGCACAATCGAAGTGCTGACCATCCCTGCGCGCCACCTTGGCCAACTCCAGCCCCTTCGTCCATCCCACTTCCTTCAGCTCACGTCTCGCCTGCGGCGGCAGGTGTTCGTGAATGGACATCAGGTAGTACGCCTTCCTTCTCGACTCCGGGAACCGTCTCGCGAGGAACTCGTCAAACGACTTCAAATTCTCTAGCCTCCAGTACTGTCCCGCCCGCACTTCGCACAGATACCTGCCGAGCTCAACGAAGCGAGTGTCCCGCTCCACCTCTTTCTGCTTTTCCCAGGCCAGGATCTCGTCAATCTTCGTGAGGACAAACAGTGCCCGCTTGCGGTTGAGCTTCGGCAGCATGGGCGGATATCTAGTAAACAAGTTCGTCAAACAGACCAAGGTCAACTCCGGGTTTGCGCACGAGGGCGGCCTGCACCAAGTCGTGCTTGTCGAGGCAGAGCCCGATGAAGGGACAGCTGGTACAAGGATTCTGGGGGAAGCGGATGCCGCTATGGGGCAGGAACAATCCGGACTCGATTCTCCGGACCGTGTCTTCGACCAAGGCCGCAAACTCCTGCCGCTGTTCGTCGGTGATGGTAGCGCGAAGATATTGCACTTCGACCAGCCGCTTGCGGACGAAGACCACTTGGGCGACCTCGTCGATCCCGGTCATCCAGGAGTAGCAAACCAGTTGAGGGTCGAGTGCCGTGAGGCCTTCCGGCTCTTCCGGATAACGAGCCGAGGTGGTCTTCCACTCCAGGACGCACTTGGTTCCATCAATTTCCCCGATCGCGTCGATGTAGGCCACGAAGTCGTTTTTGCCAGCGACGGGTTTCCGAAATTGGATTTGTTGGTGACGCTTCGGCTGGCGGATGCGCACCCGCCCGTCTTGGGCGAAGCGCTCGAGCAACTGAATCCCTTGCTGCAGCATGCGGTCCCAAGCGTCATTTCCCGAATACGTCAGGCCCATGTTCTTGCAAAGGCCCCATTGCTCGAACAGCACAGCCGCCGGGTCTTCACGTCGAAAGAGGGCGGCGATGGCCTGTTCGAACGCTCGGCCGAAGAGCATTGACGCTCGAGTGTCTTTTTCCTGCCAGCCGTCCAGGTAGCGGTGACGGTATCGGCGTGGACAGGCCAGGTACTGGCTGATCTGGGTGTAAGAGTAGGTCATGGAGTAGCCTCCGTGGTTGCGGAGTGGGAAACATTCGAACGGAGAGCCGCCGACAATTCTTCCCATTTGCTGGCCGGAGCGAAGCCGTCGAGATTTACGAGGGAGATACCATGCAGCATGGTGTGGCTGATCTTGACCACCCCGCGGAGTCCCGGGAGAGCTTTCTCGTCGACTTGTTCGTGCGCGAAGAGTTCTGGGTCATAGAGAAAGTCGCGCAGGAACCAGCCCAGTTTCCACATCGCTTTCTGGGTGCAGTACAGCCGGCCGATGATGGATTGGCCCGCTAGCGTGTTGGGTTCGAGGATGGAGAGGCGAAGGACATAGAACGGCTTTTGCGCGTGCCAGCGGAATTGGGCACCGTCGACCCGGACGAGGAAGATGCCGTCAGGAATCTCGGGCCGCGAATCACGTGCGGTTTCGGCGAGACCGGGGACTTGGCGCCTCATGCGACCACCTCCTGCTTGGGTCGTGCGTAGCTGTTGAGTTGGCAGAGCAGGGCATTGCGGTCCTTCTCGGCCCAGTCGGCCAA
>Ga0099828_10001723_pt1 | contig 14857 bp, 20 predicted proteins | sample CZO8metaG_2_FD_79338 | JGI IMG/M metagenome (GOLD analysis project Ga0099828, IMG submission 79338) | Vadose zone soil microbial communities from the Eel River Critical Zone Observatory, Northern California, USA - CZOApr15con2H1.8 metaG | ecosystem: Environmental > Terrestrial > Soil > Vadose...
ATCTTTAACAGTGACCAAGGGGTGCAGTTTACCAGCAGCGAGTTCACCAGTCGGCTCAAGGAAGCAGACATCCGTATCAGTTGGGATGGGCGGGGACGGGCGTTAGACAACATTTTTGTGGAGAGGTTGTGGCGCAGTGTGAAATACGAGGAGGTGTATATCAAAGATTACCAGGGCGTTTCAGATGCGGTGAGCAACTTACGTGAATACTTCACGTTTTACAATCATGAGCGCTTGCATCAAGCGCTTGACTATCAAACACCAGCACAGGTGTATCTGAAAAGAGAGCTGTGAGTTTCTCGAACGGTTGAGTTTTGTCTTATTTTTGCCCAAAAACTGTCTTGACAAACGGTACCACCATATCCTATCCTAGCTGAGCATCTCAGCAATTTGAAATGGCAAGGTCTAATTACCGAGTGGTATGATTTTGATATTAGTCCAGGGCAGGAGTGGGAAGACGAAATTGCTGCTCATCTCGATACTGCTGATATTATTTTACTGCTTATAACCCGCAATTTTATGGCTTCCTATTATTGCCATGAAGTTGAAATGAAGCGAGCGATTGAAAGACATAAAGCAAGAGAAGCTCGTGTGATCCCTATCCATATCCGCCATGTTGATTGGGAGAATGCTCCTTTTAGCAGACTTCAAGCTCTACCGTCTAATGGTAAACCAGTTAGCGACTGGCGACCCGATAGGGATAAAGCCTATACAGATATTTGCCAAGGCATCAAAAAAGTTGTGAATGAGTTTCTTGGCAACCCGAAAAGCTCGTTTGCCGCTGAAGGGTATCCCACGGCAACGACAAGACAATCAAAACGGGGTACCAACGTTCCAAGACGGCTGCCACCTCTAAAATATGCACCTTCTTTAGGGGTGCGGATACAACATGTCCTTCGGAAATTCTCTTTTGATGAATTTAATCGTCGCAGTCGAAACTACCTCCTCGCATTGCTCTTTACATTTGGAGTGGCTGACCTTATCGTGCTGCCTTACTTCATCTATGCTTGGTCTGTGTCAACAGTAGTAGGCATCATGAGCTTTGTTTTCGTATCATTTCTATTTATCATAGGTACCTTTAGCAAACGTAGTGCGGTTGGAGGAATAGTTACCTTTGTATTTTTCATTATCTGGACAGTAGTTGGTCTCTTTTATCTTCCAGGTCACTACCGTCTTTCTTGGTCACCAGCGACAATATTTCTCATCTGTTTTATAGTTTCACTGTTCCGCTTAGAACTTTTAAGAAAACATCAGAAAGAAGCTCACTATACCTATCTACTTCTGACATATAACCTGTTCCCTCGTCGTAGAATTGAGTGTGTCCGGCGTGAGAGGTGTTATTCTGCCTGCTCCTGGTGCTGTAAAAATGGTACAAGAGCATCTTTCGTGAGGGTTTGTGTTTCTTTGCAGGCTGCAACCAGTGCTTTACTCACCTGATGGGAAAACGCAACATAGATGACCGTTTTGCCTTTTTCTTGCGCTTTGTGTATGGCAGGTATGAGGTCAGTATCTGAGGATACCAGAAAGAGACGATCACACAGGTTTTCATAACTAGCAACGAGCAGATCAACGGCAATATTGACATCTACGCCTTTTTCGTGAAAGACTCCTTTACTGTCTTTGAGTAGATAGCCAAGGGAGTAGGTAACGTTGTGCTTTCTCAAATGCGCGAAGAGTTGTTGTTGGTGAGCTTGCATCTGCTCGGCTTTTGGTGTGCCATCCGTGCGTACCTTCCCCACATAGTAGGTGGCTTTTACCAGTGTCCTCCTCCCTACAAGTGATGTAGCAAACTGCGAAAAATTGAAGGTAAGTAGCTGGTGGAGGTTCAAGTCTCGGAGCTTAAAATAAAAGTTGCTGCCATCAATGAGGATACTTGCTCGTTCTTCTGGCATAGATAAAAAAACCTGCAAACACCTTTCGGTCTTGCAGGCGGTTTTAGTAGCTGAAGTATAGCAAGCGGTCTATGCAAAGTCAAGCGAGGTGTTGGCGTTCTTCCTGCTCCTGCATCCTCTGTCGAAACCTCCGATAGATGATCTTTCGCCTTTCTCTGACTGCCTCAATCTGTTTCCGGCATTGCTCGCGGGCTTCCTGGGCTGCAAGAGATGGTAGGGTTGGAAGTGGTTTCAAATGGTAGTTGGTCATAGCTTGCCTGGATGGTAGCAAACAAACACACAAATAGCAAACTTTAGCGTCTCATCGGTGGGTTTCTGCGTTTCCTCAGTGCATTGTGAATGGTCATATCAAGGTAGGTTGTCGAGCCGGTTTTGCGCTCGGTCTTGTCCTCGCGGTATAAGCCGGACGCAAGAAAAAGTCGTCTGGTGAGCGCGACATTATCACCCGTCCAGTGGAGCAGCTTTAACACTAACACAAAGTCCGCGCTTGATTGGCTTTTGTATCCGGTGATGTCGCCTCGCAAAAGTCGTTGTAACTTCTGGTCGTATGCTGCTTCCGGTGGCAGTTCAGTAAGATCGCTTCCCCTGCCAACACCCCACCTCGTGTTCTGAAACGGTCTTTCCACTACGGGCGGTGCAACTTGTCGGTACATAGTGTCAAGTGCTTGCTGTCGGCTCTCAATCGTGGTTGGCGTTCCTGGTAGATGGTTGGTGGTGATGGTGAGATAGTGCTTTTCCCCGTATATCTCGATATTGCCAACTTTTTTACTTGCTGGTGGTTTCCCCTCAGCTAACAGATGGACTCCTCCTGTGCCTGCTCTCATGTTCCATGACGGCGAATACTCGGTGTAGGTATTGAATGCCTTGATGATCTCTTGCGCCCACGGTTGCACTGTTCCTCCTTCTATACAATGGTCAAGGTCAAGCCCGCTAAAAGGACTGTGAGAGAGCATAAATCCGATGCCTTGATATTTGCCGGTTGCGAGTGTTGTCAAGGCAGTTTCAAGCGTTCCCCATGTTTGCGGTTCAACAGGGCTTGCCGGAAGGTTTGTGGTCGGGTTGTATGGCGGTTTCTTTCGCTGTCCGTCAACTAAGCTGTAACGCCACAGAACAAAATTAGGGTATCCGGCAAGTTGTTTGAGGATACCCTTTGTTTCAAACCGTTCCCGTAGGATCGCGGCGTATCGGGCTGCTTGCTCTTGTCTTCGGTGTTCAATGCTCATCCTTCCCTTGCCTCATGACCACTCCTACGTCTGGATTGCTTGCTATTCTCATACCTGAGTGCTGCTTCTAAACCTCGTTCCAATGCTCCAAGAAAGGTCTTTTGCAGTCCGGTAGCAATACCTACCGGATGCTCTTTGGTTGGTGTTCCCACTTGGTAGGAGTAGTAGATGAGTTCTTTGTATGGATCAACTTTACGGATGATGGTTAGCGGGGTATGTATCCGGTGATAGAGCGTTGCAAGGTTTTGCACTCGTACAGCATCAAAGATGTACACTCCTTGTGGCTGTGGTGCTCGTTCCTGTGGCATACTATTATTGTTCCTTTGGGATGCTAGTTGTTTACTGGTTGGTTGTCAAGCGAAAAAAGAAAAACAGGGAAGCATTACTACTCCCCTGTTTCTCAAACTGTTACTCTGTTCCTGGTCGTTGTTCCTGTTCTACATAGCTATCAAGAACAGGTTTGACAATGGTAGTGTATTTCGCGCTTCCCCAACGAAGGTATGAGCAAATTTCACGGCGTGGGATACCTTGCTTATGCGCTGTAATAACCTTGTTCCTCTCCTCATCGGAAACACTGAGCAACAAGCTCCCATCAGGAATTGTATGCTCCTCTGTTACCTGCTCATCTGCATCCGTTACTGAGGATGTTTCAGCGATTTGCGGTGTTTCCGGCTGTTCCTCGGAAACGGTTGTTTGTGTCAGTAACACCCGTAACTCGTGCAGGAGTTCAGGAGTAATGATAAGGGTCTGCTGTGGTGCTCTCTCTTTTCCTGCTCTGTGACTCACCTGCACATGCCGCATAGCATGAGCAACGATGAGTAAAACAATCGCAACCGAGCGTATCCAGATAAGAACCTCAACAGGAATAAACACATGGACGTAGGCTGCATCTAAGGTAAGATTGAGTGTTTGTTGGACGCTTTCGATGTTTAAGACAATGGCGGCTGTAAACAAAAGGAGCGCGGATAATAAGCCATACAGCCAGGTTTTTACCCGTTCCCCTTCAGCGTGATAGCGGAATGTTCTAATGATTGTCCCTGCAACGCTGGCATCAATGGCGATACATTGCGTCCATGCCCAAACACGCTGCATGAACAGGTTATCCGTTAAGACTGAACCTTTAGTGAGGACATTTGCCATTGAAGCTATGAGCCCAAAGGCAAGTAAGAGAACTGACAGGCTTGATGCAAGCTCTAAAACGTACAAAATGCCGGTGTCAAGTTTCTCGATGGTGCGGAATTGCTTCATGGGGTGTTCCTTTCCTTGGATGGCATCTTCTCCTGGGTGCTTGTCAATGAAAAAAAGATGGCACTTGGCAACGCTCTATAATTCGGATTGAGTAAGGGAGAGGCAATAGCGATGAAGAATACGTTCAAGTATCTCTATCATTCGCTCGTAGTTGAAGTAGGTGTAACTTTTGTCAGCCAATCTGCAGAGACTACAATTTGACCTGGAGACGACCGCGCTTGACCCACATCGCGGGCGCATTTTCATGGTTGCCGTTCGCGATAGTCGTGGCCTTGCCACCACGCTTGATGCCCCTGCACCTGAAGATGAGGCACGCCTGATCGGCGATCTCTGTGCGCTGATCCGCGAGCGCGACCCGGATGTGATCGAGAACCACAACCTGTTTGGCTTTGATTTGTCCTTTCTGGAGCAGCGGGCCGCCGTGCTGTGCAGAGACAATAATGTTCTGAACCAGACAATAAAGTGCTGAACCATGCAATAATGTCATGAACTTTCTGAAGAAGAGGGATAAATGCCAGAGGTGATAGGAACAATAATGTCATGAACTATGTGAAGAATGAGTACAGATGCAAGTGTCAAATATCCGAAAAACTGTTTCATCCGCAGCTTTCGTGCTAAGTGAAAACTGCAATTGGAAGAGGAGTCCATAGATTGGCTCCTCTGCTCATCTCTCATATTTTGAAAACCCATCCTTTGCGTTCATTGCACGGAAGTTGCGGATGAACCCAGCTAGGCCAAGCCAGGCCAGAGAGGCTGACATCCTTGGTCGCTGCGCTACATGATTCTGAGGCAGAAATATGCACCAAGGTGACGGAGAGTTTAGAGGAGGTGTGTCGCAAAGTCAATGATGGCGCCGTCATCTTGCCAGATGGCAGACGAGTGGTGGTGGCAGTAGGGAAACGGCTCCATACTTGTCTCCACGCGGCGCCGCTGGCCAATATAGGCTGAGTCTCATTCTAGATATGCACTTCTGCAAAAGGCACACTCCCTGAACAGCGTTACGAATGGAGTGTTGACCATCTGTCACAACGCCGCGAATAGGCACCGGAAGGGAAACTTGTACCTCGCGCAACAGCACCGCAAGATCGGCTTCACTGGCGCTGAGTAAGCTACGAGCCAACAGTACTTCACCAGAGGGACAATCGCGGAGAACCCACAGCACTTCGTGCCCCACATCTGGTTGTAATCCATCTAGAGCCAAAATCACGAAGCCTTGGGTCAAAAGAAGTTGACGCAAGCGCGCCTGATCTGTCAGGTGGAGCGTCACTAACTCTTCATAGCGGGCGAGCAAATTCGTCACCGTACGTTCAGAGATCAGCACACTTCGCGCGAGCAACGCTCGGTGGATCTCTGGAACGCTGCGGTGATGCACATAGCGAAGCGTGCCAATCAGCGCGATCACATCGAGGCCGAACTCCCCATGAGGCAAGGCCCAGTGCCCTTCCTCCTCTGGACGGTAGGATCGATGATACCGTCCACAGGACGGATTTTGACATCGGCGAATGGTGAGCGTAAGTTGGCACAAACCGTCGAGGGTGGTCACTGTGCGAGCCGCAGAGGATGCTACCCACAACCGCTTTCCACACTCCCAGCACTGCTGGTGGAGGGGAATGAGGAGAGACTGCTGATTTGCAGCAGGACGAGGATGTTTTCTTGCCATTATCTCTTTGCCAAATTGCAGCGTACAAGCCTCATTCCTCATATGGCACGAACTGCCATATGAGGAATGAGGCTTGTACGTGCTCTTTGTCCGAAAAAGGTTTGCCGCTCAGCATGAGAGACACAAACGGCGAAGCCATACTTCACTATGGATGTGAGAAGTGTTGCTTTAACGACTCTAACGCTTTTGCCCAGACCTCATTCGCGAAGTACGTTGTCCAATGGTCGTACTCAGCGGCTTCGCAGTCGAACGTTGCCAACCATTCGACAAACGCCCTGTTCCCATCGATGACCGGCGTCACGCGCAGCGTCACCACGCAGTTGCGTATCGGGTAGGGAAACGGCTCGCAGAACTCATAGGTGTAGGACCGCTCAAGGTCCGAGTGGGCGAGCAGCCGTTGGCGGTGGAAGATACTGGTGTCGCCAAGACGGGCGTTGCGGATGGCACCGACTTCCATGCCCGATTTCCCTCCCTCGATAGAACTCTCGCTGACGCTCCCTGTCCAGGTAGGGGTATGACAACGATTCCTGCGAAAAAGGGCCATTTCCACCCGTAGAACCTTTTTCACTTCTTAAGTCCTTTATGAGGTTTATTACCCTCTCGAAGAGGGGATCACAATACTTATTCCCTCCAACATTCCCATGGCAAAAGCAGGGCCTCCTTCACGACTCTGGGCCTGTCTGAGAAGAAGTGGCACTGCTCTCATCTGTACCGGGAGTTGGTGTACTTCCTTGACTAGATGGAGTCGATGGGGCTTGCGTGTCACTGCTTTGCTGAGAGGGAGTAACTGCTTCCACTACCTCACTTTGTCACAGAAGAATGCTCTCCGGTAGCCTATGACGTTGGCCTTATAAGCCAAATCACTCTTCTCCTGTAAATTTTGACATTCCATGAGCGCGCATCTTGCGAATTCCGTGGGCGGTAAAACGGGCAGGAGGACAGAGACATGGTTTGAGCCTATCCGTCGAAGCTTCCGAAACCATGCAGAGGAGAATACTGCGGCTTGACTTCTTGACCCCGCAAACGATTTTCAAGACACGTCCTCTTCTCCCGTTCTGACAGAACCCGCCTTCTCCTGGAACCTTTTTGTGTACTCGGTTCTAACAAACCCTTGACATCTGCCAAATGTGGGTATATACTTACATCATGAAAAGGACATTTCCCTGTCATTGCACTACTCTGCGCTACGCTGCGCAAACGCTCACCGAGGTCTATGATCGAGTCCTTGCGCCCAGCGGTCTCAAGGTGACGCAATATGTGCTTCTGGAAAGCATTCTTCGGGATGAAGCTGAGAAAAGCATTACCGACCTGGCCCAAACGCTGGGAAGTGATCGTTCGACCATTGGAAGAAATTTGCGTATTCTCGCGCGCGACGGGTTGATCTCTCTGAGCAGAGGAAGCGACCGACGAGAGCATACCGCACATGTCACCCAGAAGGGGCGTGAAGCGGTTTCTCTCGCCCATCCTTTGTGGCAAAAGGCCCAGACAGCCGTTGCAGATACCCTCGGACAGGGTCAACTGAACCTGCTGAAGATGCTGCTTTCTCAATTGGAAGAGATGAGCATCTAACATTTTTTTATCCAGTGCGGGTATATACCTACATCAGACAAAAAGGAGTTCAACCATTCTTTATGTAGAAGCAAATAGAATCAGCAGAAAGTGACATGATGAGTTCAAAACGGTTTTTAATTACAGGAGCGACAGGAGCAGTAGGAGCAACCGGCAGAAAAACTGTCGAATTGCTTCTTGAACGAGGCTATCACGTGAGGGCCTTCGTTCATCAGCACGACGAACGCAGTGCACAATTAGAAAAACAGGGCGTCGAGATCGTCGTGGGAGATTTGCTCGATTTCACCACGATTCGGCCCGCTCTCGAAGGCGTTTGGGGAGCCTACTTCGTCTATCCCATTGCTCCCGGCCTCATCGAGGCAACCGCTTACTTCGCTCAAGCCGCCAAAGAGGCCAACGTGCCAGCCATTGTGAATATGTCGCAAATCTCAGCAAGACGCGAAGCGAAGAGCCATGCGGCATTCAATCACTGGACAGCAGAACACGTGTTTGATTGGTCTGGCCTTGCTGTCACCCATCTGCGCCCGACGTTTTTTGCCGAAAGTTTAGTGGCTCTTTACCGTATGCAAAATGTCAAAGACGGTCTGGTACAATTGCCGTTTGGCGAAAGCAAGCATGCCCCCATCGCGGCAGAGGATCAAGCACGTCTCATCGCAAACATTTTAGAAAATCCATCAGCGCATACTGGAAAAACATACTGACTGTTTGGTCCCAAAGAGTACACCTATGCTGAGGCATTCGAGAAGATTTCGCAGATCTTGGGACATAAAATCAAGTACAAAAGAATATCACTTGAAGCGTTCCACGAGCAATGGGTAAAGATGGGCCAGTCCTTTGTTGGGCAGCATCTCGTAGAAGTTGCCAAAGACCATGCAGCAGGCATTTTTTCTGGCACAGATGAAGTGATCGAGCACATTACAGGTCAGCCACCAATGGACCTTGAGACCTATATCAAAAAGTATCGAGAGGCCTTTGAATGAGTCGGCTGCATGACCATGGAAAGGAGTACAAACTACATGAAAATTGCATTGTTCGGTGCCAGCGGTATGATTGGGCAGTGTGTCGCACAGGAAGCGCTCAGGAGAGGGCACGAGGTCACGGCCATCGTGCGTGATCCAGCTCGCATCCAGTTCCGTCATCCGCAGTTGACTCTCACAGAGGGAAACGCCCTCAATCCAGAGAGCGTGACACAGGTGGTTGCAGGACATGACGTGGTGGTCAGCGCCATCAAACCTTCTGAGAATCAGCCTTGGTCCGCTGTGGCAGAAGCCGCGCAGTCTCTGTTAGAAGGGGTGAAGCGTGCTGGTGTGAAGCGCCTGCTTGTTGTCGGTGGCGCAGGGACCATGAATGTTGCCCCCGGCGTGCGGGCGTTGGACGTCATCCCTATTCCCGAAGAATGGAAACCTGAGGTGATGGCCAAAATTGAAGAGTGGGAGGTCTATCGCAAGAACCGCGATGTGGACTGGACCTATTTCAGTCCTCCCGTCTTCGTTGAGCCAGGTGAGCGCACCGGCACCTATCGTCTTGGCATCGATCAGCTTGTCATGAACGCACAGGGGGAGAGCCGCATCTCAGCCGAAGATTATGCCGTGGCCCTGCTCGACGAGATTGAGCAACCTCGCTTTGTTCGCCAGCGCTTCAGTGCCGCTTACTAGCAGCAATTCTTCAAAGGCTGGAGGGAATCCGAAAGAAGGTGCACCTTGCAACCGGGCGATCCTGACGCGCGTTGCGAAAGCTGAAGAGTTCCCAAAAAATCAACCGTTTCATTCTACATGTACAAGATCGCAGATGATTGCTGCATAGACAGGCGGAGATTCTCTGCCGGAGTAGAAAGAGGTAAGTAAATATGTCTCTCAAGTATAGTGTCTATCTTTCCACGGGCTTTGTGGGAGAACTGGCGAGCTTCAAGGACCCCATAGAAGCCTATGAAACACTGACCCATGTGGCCCAAACGGCTGATGAACTTGGATTTGAGACGGTCTGGTTGCTGGATCATTTTCATACCTTTCCTCCCTCTCAGGCCATGTTTTTTGAGAGCTGGACCACAGCGGCGGCTTTCGCGCGCGATACCAGGCGGGTGCGCATCGGACACCTGGTGACCGGAAATAACTACCGCAACCCTGCCTTACAGGCGAAAATGGCTTCGACCCTGGATGTGCTCTCGCATGGGCGCTACACCTTTGGCATCGGAGCAGGCTGGCACGAGCATGAGTATCACGCCTATGGCTACCAGTATCCCGATGCGAAGACGCGCCTGCGGCAGCTCGGCGAAGCCGTCCAGGTCATTCGGGCTCTGTGGAACGAGGAGGAGGCCACCTTTGAGGGAAACTATTACCAGGTTCGCGGCGCGATCAACCAGCCCAAAGGGGTGCAGCAACCCCATATTCCCATGATGATCGCCGGAAGCGGTGAGCGGGTGACGCTCAAACTGGTGGCCCAATATGCAGATGCCTGTAATGTGCAAGGCAATATTGCAACCATTCAGCACAAGTTTGACGTGATTAGAGCACACTGTGAGGCGGTTGGACGCGAGTATGAGAGCATTCATCGGACAGCCCTCACGCTCTGTATTCTTGGTGATACCGATGAGCAGGCCCACGCTCTGGTCCCAGGATGGGCTCCCCTCGCTGGCCCAGACATCCAGTCGTATGGTCTCGTTGGAACCCTTGAGACGATTCGGCAGCGTCTCGCTGCCTATGAGGCAGCTGGTGTCCAGGAACTCGTGATCACCTTCTTTGACACACCTCAACTGGATACCATGCGTCGTTTTGCCAGCGAGTTTATCCAGTAACCAATGAGAGAGGAGTTGAGTTTATCGACGATCCGCAAAGATATCGACCGCCTCGTGAGCTTCTTCTGGACCGACGATGAGGAGAGCGGGCAGCAGTATATAGCACACCTGCTAGAACACCCGCCTATCTCGTACCGTTTCAACTGCGAAAAAGTGATCGAATTTTGGGGATAGATCAGTCTCCAAGGAGAGACGTTTAATGTCGGAGCTGGCAAGGATGGCTTGCCGGGACCGCCATATGCAACTCCCACGAGAACCCAGTCTAGAACATCTCACCATGGAGCCCTTTCAAAATCAGATGGGACGCGCGTCCCCACCTGGTTTTGAAAGGGCTCCATGGTGAGAGCAAAGGGAACTGAGACTAAAGGAGGGCAATGATGGGCACTCGCCACTATCGCTACCCAGTACAATTAAGGCCAGAGCAGCGAAATTTTCTAGCGACAATGATCCACACAAGCACAACTCCCACCAAGCACTATCTCGTAGCACGTGTTCTACTCATGAGTGATCAAAGCCATGGCAAACCCAGCCACTCCGACGGGCAGATTGCCCAGGCGCTCTCCATCAGTCGCCGTACCGTGATTCGGATCAAACAGAGGTTTGTACAAGAGAATCTGGAAGTCGCCCTGACAGGAAGCTTCCCCCGCGAACGTCCCGAGCGTCGATGCTTGGACGGGAAAGGAGAGGCGCAGTTGATCCACCTCGCTTGCAGTCAGGCTCCCGACGGGCGACAACGCTGGACGCTGGAACTGTTGGCCGATCAGATGGTGTATCTGGGCTATGTCGAGCATATTAGCCCGGAAACCGTCAGAAAAACACTCAAAAAAACGAACTTAAGCCGTGGCTCAAAAAGTCATGGTGTTTCCCCAAGGAAGCAGACGGAGACTTTGTCGCGTCAATGGAGGATGTGCTCGATGTGTACTGCCAGCCCTATGACCCGGCAGTCCCCCGGATTTGTATGGACGAGATGGGCAAGAATCTCGTCAAAGACAAATATCCCCCCGAACCAGCGAAACCGGGACAAGTGGCACGGGAAGACTACAGCTATGAGAAGGAAGGCCGCGCCAACCTCTTCATTGTCTATGAACCATTGGCAGGGAAACGCTGCCTGAAAGTGACCGAGCACCGGACCAAGAAGGATTGGGCACTCTTCATGCGAGGCGGGTCCTAGAAGAACAGTATCCTGACGCTGCGAAGGTGGTGGTCGTGATGGACAATCTCAATACGCATACGCCTGCCTCGTTCTACGAAGTGTTTCCTCCCGCCCAGGCACATGCTCTGGCTCAACGATTAGAGATCCATTACACCCCCAAGCATGCTTCGTGGCTCAATATTGCCGAGATTGAACTGAGCGTGCTGGCACGGCAAGGCCTGGCGCACAACATCGCCACGATTGAGGAGCTTTGTCAACAAGTTCAGCTCTGGCAGGAGCATCGCAACCAGCGAGTTGGCACGGTGAACTGGCAATTTCGCACGGCAGATGCGCGTATCAAGCTCAAGCGACTCTATCCCGTACAACAACCAGACTCTCAGCCTGTTGTGTGACAAAGTGAGGTAGTGGAAGCAGTAACGCTGTTCCCCCCTGTCACAGGAGTTGGTATACTCCCCTGAGCAGGTGCAGCTGATTGAGTTGGCGTGTCGTTGCTTTGGGATGCTAGGGGAGTTGAAACGGTTGGCTGGGATGAACTGATCGTGGGGTCTTCATCAATGATGGCTCCTTTTGCTTTACAGGTCGCTACCTGTTCTTCCGTCAGTCCCTTGACTCCACGTAGGTCGGTTCCGCTCAGGTTGGCTCCCCTGAGCTTGGCACCACTGAGGTTGGCACTCCAGAGGCGGGCATCGCTCAGGTCTGCTGAAGTCAGGTTGGCCCCACTCAGATTGTTCCCACTCAGGTTGGCCCTACTCAGGTCAGTTCCGCGCAAGTTGGCTCTTCTCAAGTCAGCCTCGCTCAAAGTAGTTCCGCTCAGATTGAGCCAACTCAGGTCGGCTCCCCGCAGATCGACATCAAGCAGAAAGGCCCCCTTCAACCTCGCCTTGCGTAGGCCAGTCCCATCTAGTTCGGCCTGATGCAGCATGGCCTCCTCCAGGATGGTTCTGTGTAAGTTGGCTCCTCTCAGCTTAGCTTTGCGCATGTAGGCTTTGTGTAGATCAGCCCCGATGTTCCTAAGCCACCAGCTCCAGGACAGGAACCGACCACCGCTCAGGTCAGCACCACTCAGGTCAGCATTGTAAAGGTTTGTGACGGTACCGTCGTGACCCTCCCCCAAGTAGGCCCAGCGCATATCAGCTCCTCTCAGCTTAGCATTGCTCAAGTTGGCGCCATTCAACCTAGCGTAGCTCAAAGCAGCCTTGTTCAGAATAGCCCCGTCCAGAATAGCTCTGTTCAGATAAGCTCCGCGCAACTTGGCTCTGTATAGTATAACCTCACTGAGATTGGCTCTGCTCAAATCTGCCCCGCTTAGGTTGGCTCTGCTCAGATTGGTCCCGTGCAAGTCGATATTACTCAGATTTGTCCAGCGCAGGTCGGCCTCCCCCAGATCGGCTCCTTGCAAATTGATGATAGCATTGCCAGCGTCATTTTTGATGAGACCTGACCCATACAAGAACTTGATCACGCTCAATCTACGAGTCGAATCATATCTTAATCTTTGTAACACACCCAAAGTTCGCGCCTGTGCCACGCCCCGTACCTCAGCACCCGCATTTGGCTCTCGCAAGTGCTCCTTCAGGAAGAGTTCCATTTTCTCAAAATATGCTTGCAATTCATCTTCTCGTCGTCTATCATCTTCACGTTCACGGCTACTTCGACCAAGTCTATGGGAAATAAAAATCACACTAGCAGCTTGTCGGAGAGAACGCACTAACAGTCATGCGAGCCACTCCGGAAGCGCGTGTGTCGCTCACGGCGCGGACAAGAGCGCCAGAACGGAATGCGGTCGCAGGCAGAACCGGTCGGAGATAGCGACCGAATGGGCTGGAAGGAGGCCACCGTCCCTGCGCTACGCCGCGGATAAGGTATGGAAGCGCTTGAGATTAAAGGCTAAACAGACCAGACACCACTCACCGGCAGCCGCTGCTGTCCCACGTAAAGAGAACTGGCGGAAGCCTAACACCTCCTTGATGATGCCGATCACCGGTTCGACGGTACATTTGCGCGCCGCATAGATCGCTTTACCCAGCGCGGTCCTGAGCTTGTAAGCCATCTTCACCTGCGCGTTGGCGTCCTCCGGCGGCGGATCAGGCAACGGGGCGAACCGCTGCTGCCAGCTGAGATGATGAGGATCCCGCCCCGTGGCGATGTAGGGCTCGATGCCGCGTTTGGCACACGCCTGCAAGGTCGCGGGGCCAAAGTAGCCAGCATCCAGCGCCGCCGCCTCGGGCGTGCCAATCGCGGACGGGATGGCCGCGAGCGTGGGTTCGGCTTCCTGGCTATCGTTGGGATGATTGGACAGGGCCCATCCCACGATGAGCAGGCTCGCCTGATCCACGGCCACCTGCGCATTGTAATCCTGCTCGAAGCCCGCATGCGTCGAGCTTTTCATGATGCGCGACTCCGGATCGGTGAAGTTGTACTGGTCGCCGTCGCGCGGTCCTGGCACCGGTGGCGTCGGTGGGCGGCCACGAGGTCTGCGTCCCGTCGTGCGCTCCCGCTCCTCGCGCTGCGCCAGCTTGGCCTCATACTCCGCTTGCTCGGCTGCCGCACGCTCGGCGGCGCGAGCTTCCAGTACGGCTTTGGCCTCCGCCAGTCGCGCCAGGCGATCCTCGCGTCGTGCGATCTCATCGCGCACCACCAGCCCATCGGGCGCCTCTGGCTGATCGCTATGTTCGCTCAAGGCAAACAGTTCCTCGACTTCGGTTCGCAGTTGGGCCTCCACCTCCAGCAGCCGTTGGTAGCTGACCGCTTTGCGAGTGGCGGGCATCGGCATGCACTTTGGTCCCATCCAGGCTGATTGTCCCCAGTTTGAGCACGCCCGCCTCCTGGGCCAGCAAGAGCACCTGGACGAACAGGTCCTTCAGCTCGGGCAGGAAGGTGCGCCGAAACGTGGCCAGCGTATCGTGATCAGGATGCAGATTGCCTGCGATAAAGCGAAAAGGCACCGTCTCATAGGTGGCTCGCTCAATCTTGCGCGAGCTGAATACCCCGGTCGCATACCCATAGAGCAGCAAGCCCAACAACACTTCGGGAGCGTAGGGTTCCCCACCGCGTGTCCCATACTGGGCATACAGCGCTGTGAGGTCAAGTTGAGCCACACTGTCTACCACAAAGCGGGCCAGATGGTCAGGGGGCAGACAGTCGCCCAGCCGCACGGTCAGTTCCAGCGCCTGCTCATAGTTCACTGTTTTGAACGTTCTAGTAGCAATAGGTAGGGCTTGCGCCTTTCCCCTGCTCCACACCGTGCGTGCCACTTTCGTGGCACACGGCTTTCCGTACTCGCCCCTCTGATGGCTGTTCAACTCCATAGCGATCTCGCTC
>Ga0099828_10001727_pt1 | contig 14847 bp, 8 predicted proteins | sample CZO8metaG_2_FD_79338 | JGI IMG/M metagenome (GOLD analysis project Ga0099828, IMG submission 79338) | Vadose zone soil microbial communities from the Eel River Critical Zone Observatory, Northern California, USA - CZOApr15con2H1.8 metaG | ecosystem: Environmental > Terrestrial > Soil > Vadose...
AAGATAGGCTTGCGTGTCCCATCCTCAATGGACTGCTGCGTAATGTCCATTTCCTTGATGAGTTTCTCCAAATCATGCACCTGTAAGTGAACCTGGCGTGCATCCACTGTGTTCCCTTCCGCCTCTAATTCTGAGGCAAGCCGCGCGTAGACGTTGCGCCAATAGACGGCTTGTTGACGCTTCCTGGGATCGACCACCAGATGCGGGCACCCAATACAGAGCGTGCGATTGTAGTTGCGTGGGCACAGATCGACATTGCCACAAAACCCGAAGGCCGTCTCAAGCAGGGTGTGCCAGCGTTCAAAACTCTCTCGCAGATCGTCCTGCATGCCCGCGACTTCTTGCGCGTTGGGCACATCTACCAGCAGAGAGGCGGCCCAGACTTCCAGATCGGTTTGAAACTCAGCAAAGACGGCCAACGACTGATCTTCTGTTTCCTGGCCGTAGTACAAGGTTGCCGCTAGGATGCCATCTCCCCGCTGTTCGTGGTGAAGCACACGAGCCACTGCCTTCATCGGCACCGCATGCTCGTTGCTCGCAGCAGTCGCCATCACATGACGTAACAGATGCACAGACACGCTAAAGGGCTCCCCTTCCCTGGTACGGAAGTCCAGCCCATACAAGATGAAGCGCAGGAGACTTGCCACATCCTCTGGGTGAAATGCTCCTGATTTGCCATCAGGACTGGCATCCCACTGGAAAAGATAGCGCTCAGGAGACAAATCTTCGGCCTTCGTGTTGTGTGGATGCGGACCTACGACAGGAATACGTCCCTGATGGGCAAGCTTGAGCGCCTCGGCGATTTCACGAAGCAGGTAAGAGGACCACTCGCTGATGGAAAAGAGCTTACGCTCGACTTCGGTGCGTTTCCCTTTGGGCAAGAGCCATTGCAGGTACATCACCCGCTCTTCCCTGGCTGAGTTTCCATCCTTTTGTACTACATAGGGGCGTACCTTGAAGCGATCCGCACTCACCTGGAGCAATTCCGACATGCGGCTGCCATTCGTCAGCGCGATGGTTGTCAGCGCTGATGCAAACAGCACTCCCCGACAAAGTGCTTCGACATCAAAGACAAGGGCACCTGTCCGCGCGATGGCCCGGCAAAGAACCTGGGTGAGGTCTTGTGCAGGTGTCAATATTCCATTGCGAGTGCATGCGAGACCACGAACTATCCCAAGTTTTGCAAGGAGCTGCTGTCTTTGTCGTGCGTCTTCTGGGGGAAGGTTTTCAGGTATATCTCTTTGAAGTAGTCGATATTTGATGAGATCACCGAACCAGAGCAACTCTTTCGCTGGATTGAGGCACTCTACGAAGTACTGTGGTTTCGCGAATTCCCCCACCCCACGATCTGCATTACGCCTGACAGCAGACTGGTAATCGTTCGGATGGTGCTTTACCCAGGAGCGACGATCCCACAGGAGGAAATGCAAAGTCACTGGCTGCTTCTCTAACTGAATCTCGGCAACCGTTCTCGCATCGCGATTGACCGAGACCAGTTCTTCCTCGTAGGAAAAGGGGAGTGGCAACTCGACTGCTCCCATCTTCGCATGGGAGAGGGCTTCGCGATAGGCAGTGAGAAGCCGCCCGGCGCTCTGTTTACGGAACCGGACGAGCGCTACTAACAATGAATGAAGCGGAGCCAGGACATCACTCTTCCCTTTTCGTCGTTGCTTCTCTCCTTCATCTGTGGCCAGGCGCGGGAAATGCTGTTTACAGAACCCTCGCGGCAGACGCGGAAGGAGGTAAGGTTCAAATGTGGCGCGCTCTTGTGCATTGAGTTGCCCTAGATAGTCAGGCAAGTGAGATTCCGTGAAGGCTGCGTAAATCCTGAAGCAGCGATCATCCCCTGGGGTCAACTCTTTTTGGGACACATAGGACTCCCAGATACTCTTTGTGAGTTCAGAAACCTGTTGAATGCAGCAAAACTTTTGCACATTCCTCAGAAGCCGATTGAGACACGAGATGCTCTTGAGCAAAGCCAACTCTTTCATGGCTCCTCTTCCAACTAAAGCCGCCAGTACAAGAGAGGGGGCCCAGGGACTCTCACCAACCGTGTTCACCAGATAGCCGATGACTGCGCTCGGCAGGTATGTCCAGTCGATACATGGAACATCACGCAGACCATCCGGCAGCCAGGTCAACAATGCCTGCAGATGAAGCGCACGGTTGCCATCGCTAAAATTGATCCGTCGTGTGGGAGTTGGCCTGGCAACTGATTCCTGAACCCGTGTCTGACTCATGGTTCATCCTTCCAGACTTCGAGATCCGCAAGCGCCTGGAGCATAGCAGCACTCGGCTGAGGCTCAGACGGCTGCCCCTGTGGTTGTACTTTCACCATCACTGGTGCTAGCACACTTGAGACTTCTGCCTGTCTCTCTGTCTGTTGTTGAAAGACCGCAAAGGCTTCTTCTTCTTCTCGCTCGGTAAAGGAATGGTCGTAACAGAGGATCGTGAGTGGGCTTCGCCAGGACATGCGCCGTTGAACACAGCGTCGTAACATCTCTGCTTCAGATGCTGACTCAACCTTCCTGATGTTGGTAAGCCAGACGGTGACGCGCAAATGGCGCATGTCATGAGGGCTGTATTCGAGGGCCCGAAGCTCCAGCCCTCCCGCTTTTTGGGGCGGTCGCGCGGCATAGAGACGACGCCAGTGATGATAAAAGGCGTCGCGAGTGTAGGGGGTTCGCCTCCTGGTGAGAAAAATGGGCTCAGTATCATCGAGTTGAGAGAGGCGTTTGCGCGCCTGTGGGTCGAGCCTGGCCCGCTCAGTGCGGACATACCGAACCAGAGCGGCTTCAATGGGTGGCGAGAGCCTGATCAGTTTTTCTTCTCGTCCGTAACTGCCTTTGTTGGTGATATATGCCTGGTAGGGATCTTTTGCTTTGCGGTACCCGCCTGCCGTCATGGAGAGGACCTCGCTCAGCCTGGCTCCGCTCTCGCGCAGGATCATGAAGACCAGGCGATCTCGTTGGGTCGAGGTATGGCGCGTCATCCAGTCGAGATCGGTGTTCATGCGCTCCTGGATCTGCTCAGAGGTCAAGATGACATCGGGCTTCCACGGCTCCCCTCTGCGCTGACGAAAGAAGGCAGTGGGGTGACGGTTCGTTTCGTGCCAGCTCTCCGAGCGCGTGCCTGCATGATCGGGTGCGCCACTATTCGCAAGAGATTTCATGCGTTCACGTTTCCAGCGTTGGAGCAGTTGCGAGCACATGGGATTGACGTAGGCGTACAGTCCAGCCTCAGCCATCACAGCATAGAAGTCACGGATGGCGGCCAGCAAAACTCGCAGACTACTCTGAGATAGCGGGGAACTTCCGGTGAGGGTGAGACGATAGCCATCGAGGGCCGTATCAGGGCTCACCTCACAGGCGATATCTTCCAGCAGAAAGGCTTTCACGTAGCTGCGGATCTGCTCAGGGGCAGCATTCCAAGCATAGCCACGGGCAGTCAAGTAGGCGAAAAACGGTTGCAGGAAGTTGAGGTAGGTTCGCCTGGTGCCGTTGGGCCCAGGTCGTTTGCGCAGGCGATACCACTCACAGAGAGGCGAAACGGGCTTGCCCTTCCCATCGACAATGAGCACCTCATAGCGCCCACCTGGTGGTCCGGCTATTTTTCGGAAACCGGAGAGTGCCACAAATCGTCCTTGCTCTCGTCCTTTTACCCGCACGAACTTCATCCTCATTCATTAAGATTCTCTCTTACCAGTATACTGGTAAGTCCAAACGCGTTTAGACCACTGCCACTAACAGATGCTCAGACTTCCCTTTCTTTGCAGATGAGAAGGGTTGCTGTGGGGAACAAAAACATTACTAGTGGTAACTAGTGGGATAAGCCTCATGTTTGCTCATCGCGGGAACCGCTCCGCAAATTCCACGGCGAAGCGGTTGAGTGCTGGTTTCCAGTTGTGGATCGGCATCGTCCACTTCTTGGCGATATTGCATATGGCCAGGTAGACCACCTTGTAGACCGCTTCATCGGAGGGAAAGATGCGATGATTGCGTGTCACCTTGCGTAACGTCATATTGACGGACTCAATGGCATTGGTGGTGTAGATCACCTTGCGAATGTCTTCTGGGAAGGCAAACAGCGGGATCACGCGGGTCCAGTGTGCCCGCCACGACTTACTGATGCTGGGATAGAGCGCATCCCATTTCTCGGCAAACAGTTCCAGATTGAACTCAGCTTCCGCCTCGGTTGCAGCGGAGTAGATGGCTTTGAGGTCGGTCGCCACCGCTTTCATGTGCTTGTAAGAGACATAGCGCAACGAATTCCTCATCAGATGCACCATGCACAATTGCACCCGTGTCTGCGGGAAGACGGCCTCAATGGCTTCAGGCAAGCCGGTGAGTCCATCCACACACGCAATGAACACATCTTTGACGCCGCGATTCTGCAATTCGGTGAGGACCGAGAGCCAGAACTTGGCTCCTTCACTTTGGGCGATCCACATGCCCAGGAGTTCCTTCTGTCCGTTCAAATTGACCGCCAGCACCAGGTAGAGCGCTTTATTGAGCACGCGCTGGTTCTCGCGTACGTTGACGACTAGGCAATCCACATAGACAATTGGGTAGACCGGCTCTAAAGGACGTGCCTGCCACTGACGCACCTCGTCCATCACGCCCTCGGTCACGTTGGAAATCAGCGTTGGCGAGACTTCCACGCCATACAGCTCTTGCAATTGCGCCTGGATGTCGCGTGTGGTCATGCCGCGAGCATAGAGGGCCAGGATTTTCTCATCGAAGCCTTCCAGCCGCGTTTGCCCCTTTTTGACGAGCTGAGGCTCGAACCTGCCCTGCCTGTCACGAGGCACCTCAATCGGTTGTGTTGCAAAAATGCTGGAGATATGGTAAGCTCTGCTTCTATTCAAGAACACCAGAGGAGTTTTTTCATGAACCCCCAGAACCCGTTCAAGTGGCGTCACTTTGAAGCCGAGATCATTTTGCTCTGCGTGCGCTGGTACCTTCGGTACTCGCTCAGCTACCGTGATCTGGAGGAAATGATGCGAGAACGGGGACTGCAGGTGGACCACACCACCATCTACCGCTGGGTGCAGCGATACGCCCCAGAACTGGACAAACGCTCTCGGCCTCACCTCAAAGCCTGCAATGATTCCTGGAAAGTGGATGAGACGTACATCAAAGTGCGCAAAGTCTGGATGTACCTCTACTGGGCGGTCGATTCTCAGGGGAACACGCTCGAGTTTCTCTTGAGTCCGACCCGGGATGCCGAGGCCGCCAAACGCTTCTTTGAGAAAGCCCTACACTGTGCAGCGGGTTCCGCCTCTCGAGCTTATCCAACCGATGAGAAGGAGGCAGAGGCTCCTCGTTCCACTGAGCCTGCAGTTGGTTCTGCGGCTTCTCAGGCGGGTTCTGTGGGAATCACACCAACCCCTCTCCCCCTGAGAGCTGCTCCCCAATCGGCTCCTCGCGTCATCAATGTCGATAAAAATGCCGCCTATCCCAAAGCCATTGCCGAGCTCAAAGCCGCTGGAATCCTTCCCGAATCGGTCGAACTGAGGCAGGTCAAATACTTGAATAACCTGATCGAGCAGGACAACCGCTTTATCAAACGGTTGGTCAAGCCTGGGATGGGCTTCTTTTCCATGGAAACGGCTGGGCGAACGCTCCAAGGGTACGAGGTCATGAACATGATTCGCAAGGGACAGGTCAGCGGGGTGGGCAAAGGAGATATCACTGGGCGGGTCACCTTCATCACCCACCTGTTTGGAGTAGCGGCCTAAGCCCAACAAGCAAGGGAGCCTCCTCGCCCATCGTGTTCCTCTGCGAGTTTTTGCAACACAACCATTCGACGTGCCTGGTATCGGCTATAGGACGAACCCCTACGCAAGGTGGCAAGAGATTATAATATATCGTATGAGGCGGTTAGGCCGGTTGCCAGCATTGACTTATCGAGCTACTTTTCCGCGCCGTGGGGAAGGCTCTCGCTGGTTGAGGTACCACGCCGCGGCAGCATCGACGAATATGTTGAGACGATGCACAGCGAAGCCTTTCTCAATCATCATTTCCCTGTTACGTGGGGAACCTGAGTAGTTACCCTACAGCATACTGAAAGTCAGGAGGTACTCTCGATGCTAAGCCCAGTTCCCGAAGCCCCGCTCGAAGCCCGACGCTCTCTTGAATCTCTCGGGCATCAAACTCCTCAGAAAGGGGCACTCGTCCCCCCATCTCTTTCTCCCGCTGCCTGGCTGGAACAAAATGCGGTCGATTCCCTGGGGCAGTTGATTCGGTCGTTGCCTGATTTTGAGCGGATGGTGGCTAACCTTGTGCAAACCGTTACTGCCTTGTTTGATGCAGAAAAAGCTGGTGTAATGCTGTGGGATTCGGAATCGCAAGAACTTGTACTTCAGAAGCCAGCCTTTGGGGTGAGCAACCCGGAGATCATTGACCAGTATCGTGTACGACCCAGTCACGGAGGTAATGCAATACGAGTGTTTACCACTGGACAACCTTACCTCTCCAACGACTGTCCTAGAGATACAAAGATTATTCAGAAGTACGTAGACTTATTTGGTTCCCGAAAGGTGATGACGGTACCACTGAGAGTGGATGGTCAGATTATCGGGGTGCTCCATGTTACCAACAAGCGCCAGGGGGATTTCACGGAGCAAGAGTTACATTTGCTGGAAAAGGTGGCCGACCACCTGGCTACATTAATTGACAACGCCAGGTTGTTCCGCGTGATTCGCCGCAGCGAACAAGAAGCTGATACTCTTTACCACTTGTTCTTAAAGCTTGTTTCTCTCTTGAATCCTGAAGACATACTGTCTTTGGCACTACCAACAGCAGTTACCTTACTAGACGCTGACGTTGCCAGTGCCCATCTGAATTCAGCCATCAGCCGCGTTTATGACCGTGAGATGGGTCAGTACGTTCCCGACAGCATGCCGCCAGTGAGTTTCTGGGAAGAGATGCTTCCTGGGCAGCAAGCGGCACGCCTGAGCCTGGGTGAAGGCCATTTTCAGGAATCGCAAGGGTCCTGGCAGGAAATCCTATCTGCCCATGGGCTGTTGGAGATATTGATGGTTCCGCTGGTCGGTGACGAAATCGTGGGTTCCCTCTTTGTAGCTCGGCGGCACAGACTACCTTTCACCAAAGCTGACGAGAAACTCCTGGCCCGGTTAGCACTCGTGATTGGCTCTGCCATTCGGAACGCTGAGCTACAACGCAGGACCGAACGCGCTCTCGCGGAACTGCGTCGCTCTCTTGAAACTATAGCACGCCTGAGGGACATTCAGGAAAAGTTGACGGAGCTGGTATTGAGGGGCGAGAGACTTCCATCGCTGACCGCCGCCATTGCAGTCCTCGTTGATAATCCAGTCCTCCTGGAAGATCGGTATGGTACCGTGCTGAGCTGTGCAACACCTGTCGACTGGGCCGGCCCTGAACTAGTGACCCTTGCTCAACTGGCCCAGCGAAATCGCGATGCTGCCCGACTGATCGGGGAACTATTCCAGCTTGACCACCACACCCGCTTACTCACAGTGCCAGGTGAGGATAGATTACGCCTGGTGGCACCGGTGATTGTGGGAAATGAAACCCTGGCAGTACTCTCAGTGCCGCAAGTGCTTCGCGTCCTTAGTGACCTGGATGTGCTTGCAGTGCAAGGTGCGGCTACTGTCGTAGCTTTGGTATTGATGCGGGAACGCGCCATTCTGGAAACGGAGCGGAGACTTCAGGGCGACCTACTGAGAGATATTTTGGCAGGGAAATTCGAGAGCGAGGAGGACCTGGCTCGCAGGGCTAGGTTCTTGGGCTACGACTTACTCCATCCTCATATGCTTCTCATGGTGAGCATTGATGACTTCGAGCATCTGGTCAAGCTTGGTGAGAGAGAAGAGGTGCTCCAACGTATCAAGCAGAACATATATGACCTCGTGCGTGCCTCTTTAGCACCTCGAACTCCGCGATGGCTCACCTGGGCTAGTGGGACCCAGGTGGTGGCATTAGTGGCAGTGAATCCGGACGGACTGAATCCCATTTTCGAAGCTGCTCGTCGCCTGCATAGTAGGGCTGAGCGCGAGTTACCTGGTGCCTCGATCCTCGTAGGTGTAAGCCAGATCTGCCGCGGTATGCGCGAGGTTCCAGCCGCTTACGCAGAGGTCAAACGCTTCCTCAAGTTCGGTCGAGCCATGCAATGGCAAGGTGGCCTTATCTTTGTGGAGCGCCTCGGTCTTTATCGTATCCTCTTGCAGTACGAAGAACTTGGGCCAGAACTGATTCGGTTCGCGTCTGACCGATTGAGTCGTTTACAAACCTACGATCAGGAGCATGGCGGAGACCTGATAGCATGTTTACGGGCCTACTTAGCAGGTGGGGGGGAAATCAAAACGACCGCCGAGGCTCTCCGCTTGCATCGCAATAGTGTACGCTACAAACTGCAACGCATCGAGGAGATTGCCCAGGTCGACCTCAACGACGCCGAGACGCGCTTTCAAATTCAACTAGCGCTGAAAATTGTCGATCTACAGTCTGCGATAAAACTATCCGCACTCAACTAAGTCACTCGATCTGCAAGTTTTTATAAACAAGCCCAGAAGCCTTCCGAGGCATGCTGCGACCGGCCATCACAAGTTAGCACGGTCCCATTAGCCCCCAATGCAAGGTTTTTTCGGACCTACCGGCGCTCAGTTGGTGTGCATCATGCACAGCTACGAAACATTATCTGTGTATCGCATCTATTGAATTCATGCCTGCTTATTGGGCAGAATTACATGTAAAGACAGAGCCGTAGATAGTCAGACGACAAAGTAGACCGACTAACGAGGAGGTACAGATATGGCTAGTGCTGTTCGTAGGCCATTAGTCCTCGGCATTGATGCTGGTGGGACGATGACCGACACGTTCATTGTCGATGAAGAAGGCAACTTTGAGGTTGGTAAAGCCCCGACAACTCCGCAGGATGAGTCTGTTGGCTTCCTTGAGTCGACGCAAGATGCGATCAGCTATTGGGAGCATATGAAGCTCGAAGAGCTATTTCCGACGTTATCAGTGGTCCTGTACTCTGGCACGACTATGCTTAACACCCTGCTCTCGCGACGTGGCCAGAGAGTAGGCTTACTGGTCACCAATGGCTTCGAGGACATGTTGCTGATGAATCGCGGCCTCATTTGGGCTGGCTACGGATACGCAGATACCCTGCACGCAGTAACCCATATACATCCTGAACCTCTCACTCCTAAGCGCTGGATTCACGGCATTACCGAGCGGATTGACATGTTTGGTGACGCGGTTATTCCTCTCTACGAAGCACAAGTGCAACAGGCGGCGCGTGACTTGCTCGCGGCAGGTATTGATGCAGTGGCTATTTGCTTCCTTTTTTCTTACCTGAATCCGGCCCATGAACGGCGGGCCAAAGAAATCGTCGAGAGCGTTGGCAAGGAGGTTGGTCGGGAGGTACCGGTCTTTCTTTCTTCTGAGATTCGTCCCGTGATGCGGGAGCAATCCCGACTCAACAGTTTGCTAATCGAGGCTTACGCCGCAGCACCGGTACGACAACAACTGCTAAAGGTACAGCAGCGAATTCACAATTACGGTTTCCCGAATCCGCTACAGACGGTACTTTCCTATGGAGGCTTGTCAAATATCCGTTACCCTCGCCTCCATGAAACGCTTGTGTCGGGGCCAATTGGCGGCATTCTGGGAGCACAGTACATCGCCCGATTGATCGGTGCTAACAACGTGATGGTGACTGATATGGGCGGTACCAGCTTTGATATTGGTGCCATCACCGCTGGAAGTGTACCCGTCGATTCTGAGCCAATTCTAGCCCGTTTTAAGTTGAACCTTCCCACCATCGCACTGGAGAGCATCGGGGCGGGGAGCGGTACAATCATCAAAGTAGATCCTGCCTCTCGCAAGGTGGAACTGGGTCCAGAGAGTGCAGGAGCTGACCCAGGCCCAGTGTGCTTTGATCGAGGAGGTAAGCTCGCTACCGTCTGCGATTGCGCCGTCGTTCTCGGATACCTGAATCCAGATTATTTCCTTGGCGGCAGGATCAAACTCAATGTTGAAGGCGCTCTACGCGCCTTGAAGGAGCAGGTGACTGATCCAATTGGAGTCGATGTCTATCAGGGAGCCGAGGGTATTGTGCGGTTGCTTGAGCTTCGTGCTCGTGATGCCCTTAAGACGGTCGCTTCGGCACGTGGCCTCAATACCTCCGACTACGTGCTGATGGCATATGGCGGCTCCGGTCCGCTCCATGTCGCTGGCTACACAGAAGGCCTGACTTTCAAGGGCATCTTGACCTTCCCCTTTGCAGCAGCATTCTCGGCCTTTGGTTGTACGATAGCAGATTACCTCCATCGTTATACGAAGTCGATGCATCTGTTTCTGAGTCCGGCGGCGTCAGCAGAAGCCAAACTGGAAGTTGGTCGCGCCATCAACGCAGCCTGGGAGGAGATGGAGCGAACAGCGCTGGAGGAGATGAGAGTCGAAGGTCGGGAGCTAGGAAAGGTAGATTTCCAGCATCTAGCTATGATCCGCTATGCGGCCCAGTTGACAGACCTTGAAGTACAGTCACCCGTGAGCCGCATCAACTCGCCTGAAGATATGGATCGGCTCATCGAGTCCTGGGAAGCACTTTATGAGAAGATCAACTCACGCGTTTCCAAATACAGCGAGGCTGGCTATCAGATCTTCGAACTCGGTTTGCTCGCTCGCATTGAAAAGGTGAAACTGCGTTTTCAGGAGCGGGAGCTGGGTCCGACAACCCCAGATTCATCAGCATCCAAAGGCACAAGATCAGTGTTCCGAGATGGTCAGTGGCAGGAGGCTCGCCTCTGGGAGATGGACCTGCTGAAGCCAGGAAACGTCATTGAAGGCTTTGCCATTATCGAGCATCCCGCAACCACTTTTGTGATACCGCCAAGCCGACGAGCCGAGGTAGACGAACGAAACTTTCTCTGGCTACGGTAAGCGCAAGGTGCCTCTGAAAGGCGAAATACGAATATCGACATGGTACGAGACACGAGGAGGTACAAACATGACGCAACTACAGTCAAGTTCTGCTGCCACGACTGGGGCACCGATCAAGCTTCGGGAAATGCTCGAGCAGAGTGATGTCCGCTTTGCCGAAACGGGATGCTATGATGGCGTCACCGAACTAACGCTTAAGGCTGACAGCCCGCTAAAGTACGAGAGTTTACATACGAGACTGCGATCATCTGTTGTCTCCGCTCGCGAGACCTCCAAGCGAATCTCGGCTTCGCCAGGAGTCCGCGAGGTCGGGGAGAGTGTGGTCGGCCTGTACACTCCCGAGGGTGATAGCGTTGTCTTCTCTTTCGGGATTATGGTGCATGTCCACACGATGAGTCGCTTCATCAAGTGGATGATCCGCAACGATTACCAAGACGATCCTGGAATCCGCCCTGGTGATATCTTTGCCAACAATGATGCCTTCATTGGAAACGTTCAGGTACCCGATGTGATGGACGTGATCCCTATCTTTTACAACGGAGAATTAATTGCCTGGGCGGGAGCAGTCTGTCACGAACTCGAGGTCGGGGGCGTTACGCCTGGTGGAGACGTCTACCTGGCACAGGAGCGTTTCACCGAAGGTCTCTTTGTTTGCGCTGAGAAGATCGGTGAGAACGATAAGATCCGCCGTGACTATCTCATCAGGGTTGAGCGCAACCTACGAAGTCCAATCTACTGGATCCTTGATGAGAAGGCGAAAGTCAGTGCCTGCCTGGAAGTGCGAGAAAAGGTGATCGAGCTGGTGGAGGAGGTAGGCGCCGAGTACTTCAAGAGTGCAATCAAGGAATATATCGAGGAGGGTCGCCGCGCGCATTTGGAGCGCATGAAGGTGCAGACTGTACCTGGCCGATATCGTGGCGCCACCTTCTTCGGACACCTCTATAAGAATAAGCCAGGTGTGCTTCCGATGGCTAACAAGGATCAGTTAGTACCCATCCCGGTTGAGCTTACCGTCGATCGGAATGGGCTTATGACTCTGGACTTCGAGGGTACAGGGCCCTGGGGGTGGAATTCCAACAACTGCTGTGAGGCGGCGATGGAGGGTGGTTTCTTCGTCAGCCTCACGCAGTTCATGGACTTTGATGGCAAGGTGAACGATGGTGCCTGGCTAGCCACAAGGCTCAGGTTGCCTCCCGGGACATGGACCAACCCAGATAGTATCATGGTTGCGACTGCCTGCTCTTGGGCGCTGCTCCTTCCAGCATTCGGGACGTTCCATCGCCTGATGTCTCGGGCTTTCCTGGCTCGCGGCTTCAAGGAAGAGATCTTTGTCGGGCAGGTCAACACTCCCTTCTTCGAGGGTGGAGGGATCAGCCAGTATGGAACTCGTTTTGGTGGAAGTAACTTCGAGTTGGCAGCGGGTGGGAGCGGAGCGCGTGGGATCATGGATGGCTTAGATACTGGCTACGCAGGGTGGAACCCGGAGTCTGACATGGGAAACGTTGAGATCTGGGAACTTTCCCTTCCTATCCTGTACCTGGGTCGAAAGATCTGGCCAGACTCGGCAGGAGCAGGCAGGTTCCGCGGGGGGGTTGGTTTCACCTCCCTCTATAAGATTCATCACACTCCGTTGTTCATGCTAACAACAGCGATTCATTCTGGCAAAGTTTTCGACAACGCTGGAATGTGTGGAGGATATCCGGCACCAACCGCTCTCTACCACTACGCCATCCGCGACACAAACCTGGCCGAACTGATCGCTGCGCAGAAGCCGTTACCACATTTCGAGGGTGATCCTCTTGATCCCGATCCGAAGCGGCTTGTCCAGGGCGATTTCGAGTTCAGTGAGGGCGGCTACATTGGCCGTCCGTTCAAAGACGGAGACTTGTTCGAGCACTTCTACAATGCCGGTGGTGGCTACGGCGATCCGATCGAGCGCGACCCAGAACTGGTCAGAAAGGACCTGGAAAACGGAATCGTGACCCCAAGGGCCGCGAGGCAAATTTATCACGTGGATGCACACAGTGACGATGGCCGAATATACACAGTTGACATGACGAAGACAGAGCAACTCCGTTCGGAGGAGCGCAGCGTCCGTCTTGCCGAGGGGGTGCCAGTCGGCGAGTGGTGGAAGCAGGAGCGTGAACGCATCCTTAACCGTGAGTTCGTTCCAGAGGTTCTGGAAATGTACCGCGACAGCATGCGGCTCTCTCCCAAATGGAAGGAAGGGTTCGCAACATTCTGGCAACTCCCAGCTGACTTCTCAATCTGACTTGCACGGCAACCTCCGATGGGCTTCTCAGGAAAGGAGATAGAAGATGGCACGACCGAGTTATCCGAGCAACGTTATCGCAGATTTGATTACTGGTCGGCTTCCTTGGGAGCAGACAAAGCGAATCATGAGCGACTACAAGGATGCTGACCGATTCAACAAATACATCGTGGTGCTGCAAGCTTCAGTCCCGTGGAAGGAACAGATATTGCTTCCCATTGGTGAGCACCTCTACATCGTTCAGAAGGGCGCTGATCGGATAGTTAAATGTGACTGTGGTCAGGAGTTTGGTGATTACCATCAAAACTGGAAACTCTCGGCCCTCATCAGGGTCCGTAGCACTCCGGCAAGCCTCGAGCCGATCTACCCTGGGCCGCGCAAGCCAGATCCGAACTGGATGGAGATCAGGGAGTACATCTGTCCAAACTGTACAACGCTGCTCGAGGTCGATGCTGTACCACCAGGCTGGCCAGTGATCTTTGACTTCCTGCCCGACCTTGAAGGCTTCTACGAGGAGTGGCTGGGCCGCCCGCTACCCAATAGCTGATGCTTGCTTGGCCCGGCCACCAGCTTTCTGACATCCACGGTCAGCAGCTGAAAAGTGCCAATCATGATTGAGGGTCAAATTAGATATGGTTGAACATCCACTACCCCGGTGGTTCGAACCTGACCGTTGGGTCCCGCCTCCAGGTACTGTTGAAGTGTGTCGGGTAGCGCGTTTCATGCGTATACATGGTTTGACCGATTACCAAAGCTTCCTGGATCGGACAATAACCGATCCAGAGTGGTTTTACCGGGCCGCTTTCGAAGATCTGGGACTCGAATGGCCCGGTCCTTATCATACACTCTACGATGACCGAGATAGCGTACCATCAACGCGTTGGTTTGTCGGTGGCCGCACAAACCTCGCTTATCTGGCAGTCGAGCGATGGCGAACAGTCGGGTATAAGGAACGAGTAGCACTGGTGTGGGAGGGCGATGATGGTGCCACCCTACACCTGACCTTTGAGCAATTTGGCCAACTGGTAGAGCGAGCTGCTGCCGGTCTGCGAGCGCTAGGCGTAGTGAAAGGCGATGTGGTGGCCTTATACGTGCCTATGATCCCTGAAGCCGCCATCGCACTGCTGGCAATCGCCCGCATTGGAGCGATTGCTGCTCCAGCTTTCTCTGGCTATGCTGCGGAGGCCCTGGCAGAGAGGCTCAACATCGCAAGGGCAAAGGTACTGATCACTGCCGACGGAGCAATTCGCCGCGGTGCGAAGGTTGACCTGAAAGCTCATGCCGACGAGGCAGTGAAGGCGTGCCCAAGTATCGAACGTGTTATCGTGATCTCACGGCTGAGACAGGCCGTCCCAATGGATCTGAGCCGGGAGCTCTCCTGGAATGCGTTGCTTCATCACGGGAAAGACCAGCCTCTCGAGATGTTCGACACCGATACTCCGTGGTTGCTCGCCTTCACCTCGGGATCTTCTGGTCGACCTAAAGGAGCAGTCCATACTCACGGTGGACTGCCCTATCCACTACAACCGCACTTGTTTGGAGGAAGCCTGCCCGAAGACTCTTTTGAGGAAGAATTGATCAGTTTATCAGAGCGAGGTCATCTCCGATTGCAGTGAGGCAGCGACGTGTTCCAAGCGAGCA
>Ga0099828_10001731_pt1 | contig 14835 bp, 14 predicted proteins | sample CZO8metaG_2_FD_79338 | JGI IMG/M metagenome (GOLD analysis project Ga0099828, IMG submission 79338) | Vadose zone soil microbial communities from the Eel River Critical Zone Observatory, Northern California, USA - CZOApr15con2H1.8 metaG | ecosystem: Environmental > Terrestrial > Soil > Vadose...
CGGGTGTCCAATCCCCCAGTCAGGGACATTCCGATCCGCTGCTGGCCATTGAAGTACCGAGGGAGGTTCCGCGAGAAGATCTCCCGTAGTGCCTGGTAGTAGGATTCCGGCTCCAAAGGGACCTGTTCCTCCCACTCCTGAGGCTGGAAGTAGTTTTCTTTCCGCTCGATCGAGCCATCCCGAAAGGCCCAGGCCGCAGCCGGCGGCAGCACGTGTATGCCTTCGAAAAGTGTCCGGTTCTCCAAAACGCAGCCGCAGGCGACGAACTCCCCGAGCCCCCGGGGGTCTGCCGTGCGGAGTTTGGGCCGGACCGCGAGGATGGCCTTGGCTTCGGCAGCAAAATAGAAGCCCTCCTTCGATTCGTGATAGTAGATCCGGTGCATCCCAAATCGGTCGTTGAAGAGCGTCGCCGTTCCGCGGCTCCGGTCTGTCAGCAGTCCATGAAATCGCCCGTTCAAGCCAGTCAAAAAGGCGGGGTCCTCCTCGTAGAGATGGACGAGATAAGAGGGTCCCTCCACCTTGACGCCGTGTCCTCGCTCCTTGAGGCGGCGAGCGGTCCCCGGCTCGGGGTATTCCTCCCCAGAAAAGACGAGAACGACATCTCCTCGTTCGTTACAGATTGGCATTCCGTCGGAGAAGGAATTCTTCCGCACGGTCCACCCCACGTACACCCCCAACGCCTCATCAACCCAGGTTCCCGCCCCGTAGGAAGGGTCGTGGCGAAGAGCCTCAACCATGCGTAGCAGCTCCGGCTCCGCCAGTTCGCGCGGCATCCTGGTGACAAGACCGACGATTCCCGGCATAGCTCTTTCTCTCAGGGAGCTTCCGTCACGGACTGGAGCTCGCGGTTGTACCAGGCCTTCCGGAGTGCGCGGAGTCTGGCGAGTACGGGTTCGGGAACATGGTCAACAAACTTCTTGTTCAGGCCCAGGTGGAAGGCGGCGCGACCGATGCGAGTCAAAGGAATGTAGTAGCGAGGCAGATCGATCCGCTGGAACCCGTTGCGTTCCTTAAAGTCGCTGAGGCTGTCGCGTTGCTTTTTCCCGTAGGCGAAGTTCGAGTACACGAGATAAGGGATGCCCCTTTCGGCGCAGGATCGGACCGCGTGGGCGATCAGCGCATTCGTTGGAGCCTTGTCCCTGTGCTGAATCATAGAGACTATGTTCATCAGGCCGGCCTGCGTTCGAGTCTGGTCGCTTACCAGCTTGACGAATCCGATCAGTTTCCCGCCGAGAAACGCCCCGATGAAGATGCTGCTGTTGAGGAAAGTCGCCTCTTCCTTACGCACCGTCTCGATGTCCTTCCCGTAGTGGACGAACGGCTTTCCCTGGCGGACGGGGCACTCGTTGTAGATCTCCCAAATTCCCTGAACGAGGGCGTCATCGAAGGGCACCTCGCGGAGCGTCACCCCCTTCTTCTCGGCTTGTTTGGCCTTATTTCGGGCCTTGAAGCCGATCTGTTCCGTCCACCAGTGGTCGAAGGTGGAAACCGGCAAGGCGGCCAAGTTGTCCCACTCCATCGGGTAACGATATTTCGGCGACGTATCAGTTATTTTCTGCATAAACGTGAAGAGGTCGATCCGGATTCCGGACTTCCGCAGGCCGTCGAGCACGGGCTCTGGATCATCCAGGAACTGGTATTTGTCGGCGTCGAGGCGGGCGATCCGGATCAGCCGTCCCTGCACATTGATCTCGTTGCCGCAAATCTTCATGATCGTGTCCTCTGAAAGGGGCTCGGTCCGTGGCACGGCTGGTCCTCTGGGCAGTCAGGATGCGTTTTCACTTCTCTGTCCAGCAACGCCTACACCCAAACTACCTGCGGCCGCCGTTCGCCCTGTACAACTGGACGGCCCCGATCAATCAGTCGGGAAGTCCCCGGGGGGACGAAACTTGGTGGGGCAAAGCATTCTGCATGGGCCTCTGGTTCTGGACTTTCAGTTCGCGGTGAACCTGCGGCCGGCTCGCACCGAGTTGAACAAAGATGGCCTCCATGATTCTGGCAGTTAGAAGAATTTCCCGGTATGGGATGGGCACCGGGGTGCCTTGAATGATCGAACGGTAGAAAGACTCGATTAAATACTTCATGCCGGACTTCATATGGAAGTCTCTCGCCAGGAAAGTCCCCGCATTCGTGATCACGTTTTCGAGATGCTGCTCAGCGATAACCACAGGGGGAACGAACTTCTCGAGGTAGCTCTTGAACCTCCCTCCGGGAAGCTTGATGAGTGTCTCCTGATCCTGATCAAGAACAAGACCGTTTTTCGTGCCATAGACACGAAACTGATGGATCAAAGGACGCATCTGTGAAGAGAAAGTGAAATAGGCTGTGGTGCGCTCCTCTTCACAAATGATGACTCTCAGTTCATCGACGATCTCGCTTTCGCCCATTCTCCTGAGAACCGGACTTACAAACCCACACGCCATCACCTGGGGCGACTCGCTGGTCAGGAACTCCGCGATTCTTGCGATGCCGTGACTAATAACATTGTGCAGCAATTTTCCCGGCAGTCTGCGAACCCAATGCTGCTTGTCGCCAAGAAGCGCTCGCGCATAACCGGATCCCCCCAGCTCATAGCAGTAATAACTCTCCATATGTACCGGCCCCTCGCCCAGGAAGCCGCCCTGCACAAGAGTTCGCATACGTCGCGCTACGTGGCTGAATTGATCATCATGCCCTACGGTCAACTTGAGCCCTCTTTCATTCGCGAGTGCAATGAGTCCTTGGGCCCCCTCCTCATCCAGTGTTACTGGCTTCTCCACATAGACGTGGCATCCCCGTTCCAGACAGAACCTGGCAATATCGAAATGGCTTTGCGGCGGCGTCGTGATGTGAACAACGTCGGGCCTGACTTCACGCAGGAGTTCTGACAAGTCGCTAAAATAGCGTTTGACTGGGAACCTCTCGTATAACTGCCGCGCCATCAGCGGTTCCCTGTCGCAAACCCCAACGATCTCGCATCCCTTGATCCTCTGGATCTGTGACGCGTGAGCATCCGCGATCTTGCCGCAACCCACGATGGCGACTCTAAGCATCCGGTCCTCTGCTCCGACAGTTTTGAAAATAACGCCTGAACGCCTCCGGGGTCGGCACCTTTGGCGTCCAGCCCAGGCGGACCTTGACCTTTTCGTTGCTGTAACGCGTCTTCTTCCAGTAGGCGTTCCATGTCCTGCGATTGAAGACAGGCGGCAGTTGTCCCTCGGACCAGTTGGAGTATCGCTCCCACAAGTAACAGAGCGCGTAGTTTGCAAAGTGAGGAACATAGAATGATTTGAAACGCGCTACATTCTGTTTATACAGACGCAAGAACTCACGGCTGGAAGGAAGATCGTCGTCCACGACATTAAATACCTCGCTGTCGACCCCCTGCCTCAATCCGGCTAGTGCAATCGCATCCGCACAGTTATCGACGTACGTGAACGGTATCGCGTTTAAACCGCCAAGATGGAGAAAGGCCCCAAACATACGGATACCTACCCGGCCAGTGATGCCCTCATTGCCGGGGCCATATACATACCCGGGCCTGACGATGACGTACGGAATCCCGAACCGCTTACAATACTCGGTGACGATTTCGTCTTGTTTGACTTTCGCGAAGCAATAGGCGTCCCCCCGGAACTCGGGATGCTTTTCAACCGGGCACGATTCATCCAGCAGCCTCCACCGAGGTTTCTGCGTGTTGGTATAAACGACAAACGAACTGATGTTGACGAATCGCCGCAGACAAGGGCGCCCGAGGCATGCTTCTAGAAGATTACGCGTCGTGACGACCGAGTTCAGGAACGCGTCGGGGAAGGACTTCTCGCCCCGGGCCGCGGCCAAGTGAAAGATGACCGCCACATCCTTAGTCGCAGCAGCGCAATCCGCGCGCGACAGAAGATTGCCTTTGACCATTTCAACTCGTTCCCCGTCGCGGCAGCGACCAAGGAGGGCTTCGACCCTGGCTACTTCACTGGAGGGCCTGGTGAAGCAGCGCAAGTTGCGAAATCCACGATCCAGCAAGCTCGCTACGAGTCTTGACCCAATGAAACCGGTGGCCCCGGTTATGAGGATCAGATCGTCCCGCCCGACTATAAAAGCTTCGCGTTCCATGTGGTCCATGTCTCGCCGCTAATCAGTGACGTATGGATTTCTTATCGGGTTGACGCCCAACACGGCAAGGAGCCTTCCAAGATGATCAAAGAGCTTCACCACGAAAGTCATGAACCTCCACTGGCCCAAGACCAGCGCGAAGGGCAGAGCAGCCGTGTAGGCTGGGACAGCGATGACAGATTTTGCTATAGCGAGAGCGCGGGCGGTCGGGTGGACCAGGGAATTTGTCCCCCGGAGCAACGCTCGTCGCAATATGAACCTGCGTTCCCAACGTATCGGGGGAACAACCTCATACACCACCGCCTCATTGCACCAGATGAAAAAATACCCCTTTTCGATAATTCTTCTGAAAAAATCCTGGTCCTCGCCCGTCCGAAACTCCGGTCTGAAAGGCTGTTCACCAGCCGGGAAAAGTCGCTTCTTCAGCAGCACGTTGCCGGTCCTTCCCTTCCTCCAGTCGATAACGTACCCCGTCGGGTAAGTCGGCCGTTGGTAGAACTTGCCCTTGACGACCCACTTTGGCGGCTCTGTGTCGAAGTGCGGCTTCACTGGTCCAAGTACACCGTCCGCATCATATTCCTTGCAGGCCTTGAACAAAGTCAGCAGCCAGCTTTTGGTCGGAAACTCGTCGTCGTCGATGAACGCGACAAAGTCCCCGTTGGCTTTCTCGATGGTTTTGTTCCGCGCCAAGGCGATATTCTGCCGAGGCTCCACGCAGTACGTGATCGAAATGGTCGAGGCAGCCGCGAACTCCGAGACCACGGCCTCGGCAGATCGTAAATGATCGTTGTCGGCAACGATGATCGAATACGTAAACAGTCCGCTGGTATCCTGATCGCCGAGTTCCTCCAACAAGCGCTTGAGAAAGTGAGGTCGCTTGTAAGTGCAAACGCACACGCTAATATGCTGACTTTCGTGGGTCATCGCGCTGAACCGGTGCTGGTACGCCCGCGGCGGGGCGCGGCGAAGTGGGGAGCAATCGGGAGGTCCCCGGCCCAACGCAAAATGCCACCCCCCGCCAGGAACCGATATTCTTCCGAATTGACAGGGTGCGTCTCCAGTTCGACCACAAACTGGCGAGCGAGGGAAAAGATCCGTTGCAGGCGGCCCGGAGGTTCGAGCGGCGGGAGCGCGTAGAAGAAGTCGACGAGGCCGTGGCGGCGGGCAAGTATGCGGTCCGCAATTAGCCGATAGAGCCAGTTTCGCAGCCGCTTCTTCTGACCGGCCTCGAAGGAAAAGTGTCGCCGTACCAGCGATCCGGGCGGCAGCAGGCCACGGAGCAGCACGTTTGCGCAGAGGTGCATGTGGTGATGTCCGTCGAGGCGGTCGGGGTCTTGCTGGTAGAGACGGCGGTATTCGTCGAGCTGAGCCGCTACGACGTACTCGAAAGACCGAACGAGCCCGGGGCGAAAGATTGCTCGGGCAATGGGGTGCCGCAGTAAGTGGTTGGCGAGTTCGCGCTGACGTTCCACAAGCCCTGCGGGACAGTTAGGTGCGGAAAACGGCGTTGTAAAGTTCAAGTGGAGGCCAGCGTCGATGCCCCGCTGGCGGACGATGGCGGCGGCACGTTCGGAATCTTCCATGAAGACCATGGCACTCACTGACGAGAGTGCTCCCCGTAGAATACAATCGAAAATCATTCCGGTCGTGCGGCGATCTCGTCCCCAATCGTCGGCGTTTATGATGAGACACCCGCTGTGACGCGCCTCGCTACACCGGCGTGTCGCGCTGGCCGGCGGGTCGGGAGCGTCCGAAAGTTTCGTCCCCGACCACGCAGAGACGCTGCCGAATAGTGCTGGTATGCGGTTTGCTTCGCGGTTCATCGGGTTAGTGCGATTCAGCAGACTCTCTACGAGTCTGACTCGCGATATTGCAAAGTCGAGGGTTCACGATGCTCTCAGCAAAACGTAAGGCCAAACGGAGAAGCACTAGACCCCTTGCCCTCGCAGGAGACGCTTGCCGAGCATGCACGCGAGCAGCGGCAACTGGAGAAGTGCTGGCAGGGGATCGTCCCAGGCGAAGATCGCAAGTTCCATAGGGCGTCGAAACGACCGCAAGTAGCTCCTGAGAGAGAGTCGGCCTTCCATGATTTCCTGGATCGCCATCGGCAGGTCGGCACCCATGCGCATCCAACGCTCCCCAGCGCGCCCGTGTTGCTCAGGTAGTGGCTCGCCCGCCAAAAGCTGCCAAGCCAGGTAGGGGAAATCGACGCCGGCGCGTTTGCAGAGCGTGTGCCATCCCCATACGCGCGGATTGATATCGAGTACTTTATAATTGCCATCCCGCGGATCCCGCTTGAACTCTACCTCCACAAGGCCAGTGAAACGCATCGCTTTCAGCAGCCGAACGGCAGGTTCAATCACTTGCGGCTCGTCAACCGTTTCAACGAAGGTACTGAACCGGCCGAAATCCCTGGGGAACTGCCGCGTCCGCCTTGCCACAATGGAAGCCACCGGGCAACCATCGCGGCAAAGAGCTGCAAACGAAAACTGAGTCTCCCCCCTTCCCGGCACAACTTCCTGGACCATAAGCATCTCTGGGGCAAGCAGGGTACGCGCCTCGTCATAGCGCGCCAACAAAGAAGTCCGGTCGTCAACGCGCCATGCTTTATCGCGATTGAGAGCATTGAAGCCCAGCCTCATGGCAGGCTTAAGGATGACCGGAAACGGCCAGTCGAGCGTGGCAACCTCATGGCGATTGCGTGGGCAGAATGTCCAGGGGTGGCCCACTGCGAGATCCTCGGCGAGACGGTGGAGGAGCCGCTTGTCACAAGCCCAGCGCAGCACATCCCAGGGCGGCGTGGTAAGGCGGTATTCTTCGGCAAGTAACTGGTGGTGGCGCGCGATCAACACGACGCTTTCATCGGTGGTGGGGAACAAGGCCCATCCGCTGAGTCCGTCCTTCACCGCTAAATTCAAGAGGAAGTCGAGTTGCCGGCGATCGTCACCCTCCCCCGCGAAAGGCAGGGCGCGACTGACATATCTGGATTGGCTCCCCACCGTCTGGCCCTCTTGCTTCAAGACCCAGGTCGGTATGCCGTGACGGCCCAGACTGCGCACGATACCCAGCCCTCGGTAGTCCGCACCTGTAACCAGCGCGCCCCCACAAGGGTAAGGCTGGACGGTTCGGATCGGACTCGCCGCCGCATTCAAGACCGCTGTTACCATTGAGCTCGATATCTCCGCAAATCGGCCTAGCCGATGATCCAGCGAGTAAGGGAGCGCGAAGCGAACTCGGTCCCGGCCACAAACCGCATGAGCGGACCGAAGCTCCAGGCGGCGGGTGCGCCGACAAAGTGGAGGCCGGGCACTGAGGATTCAAACCCTGCATCGAGGCGTGGATAGCCGTCAACTCTACGGATAGATGTCAGAAGCTCGCCTGTAAGGAACCTATAGCGAGAAATGTCGATCTGGTAACCCGTTCCCAGCAGGACGTGATCCACGCGCCGTTCGCTGCCGTCATCCAGCTTGACGGCCAGCCGCCCGCTGGCGGGTACTGCCGAGACGACCACGCGTCCGATTGTGATCGGCACCTCTTTGAGGCGGGACTTCAACCAAGCCGCCCCAGCGGGCCGGATGCAGCGTACGCCCAGACAGTTCTGCACCTCCCGCGGAAAGCGCCGGTAGAGGCCAGGCCTTGCGACGAGGTGGCTCACTCCCGCCGGGCCTACGTCAGGCGGGGCGTACAGGAGGCGTGCCACCGGCTTGCAGGTATGCAGCCAAGGGTGGCGCCACAACCAACGCACCATCGGCGCCCTGACGACGACCTCAACTTCGGCTCCAGATTCGTGCGCCAGAGCGGCCGACTCCAGCGCGCTCTGTCCCCCGCCAATGACCAGCACACTTTGTCCGGCCAACCGGCCGAGGTCCCGGTGCTCGGAGGTATGTGACGCCAGGGAAGCCGGCAGGCGCGTGAACTCACGGGGACGCCAGGCAAACGGAAGGATGCCGGCCGCGATGATCACCCGGGGCGCGCTCCACACCTCGCCGTCCTCGACGGTGATTCGGAAACCTGCCGAACCTCTTTCGAGGCGGGTCACCTCCCGAGCGTCAACATCAGGCACTGCCCGGCGCTGAAACCAGCGCCCGTACTGGATGAATCGCCCAAGCGGAACGGGAGCGAAGAGATGGTTGTCAGTGGTCAACCGATACGTGTCCAGGGAAAACGACCGGTTGGGATCCGAAATGTGTGACCCTTCCCACGGAGAGCGCAGGAGCATGCCCTTTGGCATCCTTTCCCAAAAGTTCATCGTTTGACCGAAGACCCGGACATCCAGTCCGTTGGCCGCTCGTAAATGCGCCGCAGCCGATAATCCATAAGGTCCGGCACCAACAACTGCTATGTCGCACCTAGGCATAGGCTCTCCCGCTGCTAAGATTCTCTGTCAGGTTTGCGGTTCAAGAGTTCGTACTTCCCTGAAGGGCAAATCAAAGACTCTGAACTCACCGAGCCAGGACCAAGAGGCTGAACCCACCCAGCAGGCGAGCGGCCAGCTCCTTATGAACGGCAAAACACAGTTTCCGTGGCAGCTTCAGGATCATCTCACCGGGTGTGGAGGCAAACTCGATTGATCGCTGTGTGTAAAAATAATCCAGCACCTCATAGCCGGTATCCACCAAGATCCGCAATGCCGTTTCCTTTGTGAAATAGTGGAGGTGAGCGTACATGTCCCGGCGCTTGAGCAGTGCATTTTCCCGGAAAACAGTTTGTAACGAGAGGTCCAGCGGAATATGAAAGATTTTGTAACGCCCTGCCGTCCTCAGTCTTCTTAAAAAGCTAAAATAATCCTCCAAATGCTCGATCACATCGAGGACGAGAAGCAAATCAAAAAACCTATCCTTCTCCTCACCAAAATCGGCAAGTTTGAATTGCAATCTGTCATTGGCCCGGCACTTGGCGAGTTCGAGAGCCTGAGGAGAGACGTCGTATCCCCAGAAAAGGCAGTCGCTACCCAAATATTTCTGAAGCTGCTTGAGTACTTCTCCCGTGCCACATCCCACGTCTCCGACGCTCTTCGGCGCAAGCTGATTCTGCCGAAGCATGCGAATGATCTGCCTCGCTTTCCAGGGGGACTCTTCAGCATGCCACGCCGGATTCTTTGCGAGATATTCGCCAGTTACGTAAATGGTTTGACCGGCCATGATTCAGGCGAGCCGCGGCGTGGAAAGCAACGGCTCTGGGCGCCAGCTCAGTTTGCGACCATCTGAGAATCTTCTAGGGTGTACACAACCCGGCCTTTTTCCAGCGTCGCATAGGCGATCCGCGCCAGCTCTCTGCCCGGACCTTCAATCTCCCACCGACCATTCCGGGAAGTGAGGCTCATCTGACTTCTCGCGCGCCACCATTGATTAACGTCTCGAGGCAAAGCGATCCAGATCTTTCCTTCTGAGCGCAATTGCGCCATATGGGCCAGAAGAGATTTGTAAGTGTCTTGCGCCCGTTGGCTGAGCAGGTAGTCGGGATGAACGATGAAGCTGGCCAGGCCGTGGGCTCCCGTGATGAGAGCGAGTTGATGTTTCCAGAGATCAAGCGAGTAACGGTTGAGGATGTAAAAAAGCGAGTAGTCTTGAGTTGTGGTAACGGGTAGCTCCAAAATCTTCCCGATGAAAAAGGGCATGACGGAGCAGCAACCTCCGCGTTGCGCCTCCAGGTGCCCCGCATTGGGGACGGACATGTCGTAGGAAAAATCGAGGGACTCGTACCAGTCCAGGTTTCGATAGAGGACCGCAGAACGAAAACCCATGGCTCCGAACATTTTCCGGTATCGATTGATCCGCTCGACGCGGCGCAAGAATCGCCCACAATCGCTGAATAGATGGCCGTCGTGGTCCAAGTCATGGACGTTGATTTCGAATCCGCGGCAGCGAATCTCTTCGAGAAAGCCTTGCGATATTTCGTATGACCCCTCGGGTACAATTTGGAAAGAGGACTTAATTCCGTAGGAATCGTCCAAATCCATCAAATTGGAACAGAAGTTCCTGCCAGGTAATGCTTCCACATCATGCGTGACGATGGCGCAACTTGGTGAACCATTCGGCCAAAACCAGATGAATGGTATGGGATCCACGGAGTGGGCCCTGAGAAGTAGAACCAGCAACTCTTCAAAGATGCGCTCAACCGTCCCGTCGACAGGCCAGCGAGGAAAAGAGATTTTTTGCCAGTCCCTGAGCCGTATTCTTTGGAGATGCTTCCGTACAGATACGGGGAGGAGCGGCCGGACCAGGTAATAAGCATTCCGCAGGGCCGATTCGGCCTGGAGCAACTTCCCCTGGCCATTCGACAGGGAAACGTACCGCTCATGCTGTAAGTTGCTGACGACTTCCGAAGGGCTAAACGGAAGCCGCAGTGTTGTTCCGTCCGTCACGCCATCTTCTAACGCATCGTAAAGCGCATCCGTCGCACGCCCTGCTCGAAAGCCAGAAGCCGACCGCCCATAGCAAATGGCATCCGGACCGAAGCGGAAATATCCGCGATTGTCAGATAAGTCTCCCGTGAGGGAGAACTGCGCCAAGCTTTCCGGACACCGATAGTAATCGAGAAAGGCCCCGTTCATGCCGGTTCTCGTTCCGCTCACGATTTGCTGGCCGAGCATATGAATTGTGGCTCTTGAGAAAAATGGGAAAGTCGCGCGCTCTAACCCATGTGTTTGTAGAGGAATTTACCCGTTGCCGTCAGTAGGCGGTCGGGGAGACCGGCAAAGAGCCGATTTGCAAGTCCAGAGGGAGAGTGTGAGTCCAAAGGCCGGTGCCGGAGAGTGGATATTCTTACGTAGTTGAGCACCGACTTGGTCGAGCCCCAACGGTTCTTGAAGGTAATCAGCCCCGTGTTGTCGCAATCGGAGCGGCCCAAATCAAATTGCTGGTTTCCGTGCTCTTTCGCATCCTCTATCGCCTTCCATAACAGGAACGGCATGGCTCCCAGGTTGTGAGTACTCGCGTCGGAGCAACCATATTTGTAAACCATGGTATCGCTGTGGCACAGCGTCACGATGCTGGCGATGGGCTGCCCATCCTTCGAGGCCACACGAATCTTGAGTCGATCGCCCAGGCACCCAACCAAGTTCCGGAACCAATTAAAAGGCTGGGGCGGCAAGTTGTGGCGCCTGCGTGTCAGGAGGAATAGGCGGTAGAACTCATGCAGAAGCGCTTCCGATCTTCCTTCGCTGTAGAACAGGGCCTCCTGTTCCGCACGTCGAATCTTTCTTTGAATCGAATCCTTCTGGAGCGCCCGAAAAAGATCCGCGAGAGCGGGGCGGAGATCCAGCACATGAAAGCAAAACGAATTGCTCTTCTGCATGCCGGGTTCAGTCAGCAGATCTGCATTCAGCGGCCGGATCTCGATGTATTTGAGATTTTCTCCGTGAAGTGCGCATTGCAGAGAATCGACAATTTCTTTACGTTCCTCGGGGCTCTCTACGAGAGGCTCGCAATGGTCGGCAAAGGGCAAAGAGACCATCCTTCGTCCGGTCAGCCAACTGCTGATCCGACAGAAAACAATTCCGTTCGTCAAGCTGGCTCCCGGAGCGGAAGTCGTGTAGACGATGGGTTCGTATCCATAGGTGCGGTGTAGCGCCTCCAGCCAAGCAGGTGTATGAAAGATCGAGGCCTGTGGGTGTCGCTGGACAAACCCTGCCCATCTGGGATCCTCCAGCGGATTGAACGTGTAAACCGTCGAGGCTCGCACATACGTCTTAGCCGGGAGAGGACCGCCTTCTGGCTGATTCTGTTGAAACTCGACCGGTCCCGGACCAATCATTTCTTTCATTCTATTGACGAAAGCCCTTCTGGAGCCAACAGGGACAAAGGCTGCCCCGTTCCTGCTATCGGGAGGGAACGCGGCTCACAGGCGACCTCCACAACCGACTCGAGCACCATCAGGAGGACGCTGCAAGGTGTGATTGCGGGGAGATCCTCTTCCCCGTAAGAAACTTCCTCAATCGCCGCATCTGCTCGCGTCTGCGGAACGCCACCAATTCACGCGACACCGGCCTTTCCACGCGTCGGACGAGCGCCCAGACATAGCCGGCCACCAGCATCAGCCCTCCGATGCCAAATGGCCTCCGAGTCATCTGGTACACCGTTCTGAATAATTCCCAAACCGGGTGGCCTCCAAGAGCGTAGTCCTGGGCACCAGCTCTGAACCTCGCCATCAATGCGCCGTGCTGGGCCGACCCGATTTCTCGATGATGCAGACAGACTTTGTCCGTAAACGTTCTTGTCTTCCAACCCTTCATCCTCGCGGTGATGACCGCAATATGATCCACGCCGCCGCCTTTCACTGGCACATATCCGCCGATCTCTTCGAAGCACTCGCGCCGAAACAATTGGCACGCGCCGGACACGTGCTCGATACTGACGAAACGATAGTCGTAGCTTGGGGATGAGCTACCCTGGAAGGGGGTTCCGACCAGCCCCAGTGTGCGATCCGCAACCAGCTTCCGAAGCAAGAAAGAAAAGTAGTCTTTGTCAAATGAGATGTCGCCGTCCAGACTGCCGATCATCTGGTACTCCAGGCCTTTGGTCCTGGCGTAGCCGGCGTTGAAGGCCTGAACCTTCCCGGCGAAATGCCGTTCGCGACGCTCGGGCATCCGGACCAATTCAATCCAATCGTGGTCGGCCGCATATTTGCTCACAATGTCGTCCGTGCCGTCGGTCGAACCGTCGCTGACGATGACCCATTTGGCCGGTCGAACTGTCTGCGCCACCACGGATTTAATGGCAAGTTCAATGAAATTTGCCTCGTTCCGTGCCGGCGTAATAAGAACGTAGGTAGGGAAGGTCAGCATGCCTCAGCGAAAGCTGTTGAATGGTGAGGTTGTGGATATTTCACCGCCATGTCCGAATCGCACAGGAGCGTGGACATGGCCAGAAGCATCCACGCCTGAGACCATCTCATGTACGAGGTCCGGATGGTGCAAAAGCGAAGGACCCGATAATAAAAGAAGCCCCGATCGTCCCACATGTGATCCATGGCCCATTTGAATACCGAGCGCGCCAATGGGACGTTGGCCGGGTCGAGATCTCTAAGCGCAAGGAGCGTGATGATGCTTTGCGCCACACAGTGAATGTCCACAGGACATGTTTGGTCATGGAAGTATCTAACTGCACCGTCGTCACAGAAAAAGTGTGCTCGGTAGAAGTCGAAGCCGCGTCGTATGCAGGATTCGAACTCCGTTGTCTCGGCATACCGGGAAATTGACCGCAACGCGCAGAGGTTATATCCGGTGTGGAAGTTGTCGATCCATCGTTGTGACGGCGCCTCCCCGTAGGCCCACGAGCCATCTGCGTGCTGCTTGGCGGCCGAGCAGCGGGCAACCTTGAGGGCGGGACCCAGGAATTTCTCCTCGCCGGTGTGCCTGTACACGCGGCACAACAAAGCGGCAGCAAGGAAGTTCGCGTTATGGACTTGAACTCGAACTGAGGGCAGAGGATAGCTGAAACCGGCAACGGAGCTACCGTCGGCCCAGTAGAGCTCGTTCAGGATGTACTCCGCCGCACTCACCGCCAGGCCCAGGCACCGCGACTCCCGGCGCTGTTCATAGGCATCCAGAAGTGCGTTGGCGGCGAAAGACGTACAGACCACGTTAGGGGTCGCTGCCGGTACCAGAATTGTGCGCGTCTGCCAGGGGAAATTGTACCCCCAGCACCAGTAAGGAACGCCGCGTGACCGAAGGGCGATCAACCGTTCGATCATCACCCCGATGAGGCCTTCCTGATTGCCCAGGCCGATTTTCGAGAGCTTGAGTAACCCCGAGAGAAAGAGTGCCATGGCTTTTGGATTCTGTGTCTTTCGAATAAGCACCAGGTGGCGGAGGTTAATTGGACTCCGCTTCAATGCCTGGGTGAGAACCAGCCGAGGAACTCTGGAGTTCAGGAATGGCAGAGCCTGAAGAACTCTGCTGTTCAAAGCGTCGTAAGGGTCGTAACCCGCCCAATCGTTCGCCCGACAGTAGGCCAGAAGCTTCAGGGTCGCCGCTGGATCCCCGTTGTCCATCACGATTGAGTGGGCCGGGGCCGTGGGTATCGACAGCGCAAGCACAAGGTTACCGGGTAAGAGACTGTTGGGACAAAGCCCTTTCATGTTGCGCGCGAATCAAAGCGGCTACGATGCGTGTGGCGGATTGCCCATCCCATTTCTTTGGCACGCCATCGTTGCTTTTCCTTCCTCTCTGACGTCGGATAGCATCCCTGATGGTCTCTGGTTTTGTCCCCGCGATCGTATTTGTCCCGTTCACCACGGTAACGGGCCTTTCGGTATTTTCTCTGACCGTGACACAGGGAATCCCCAGGCATGTTGTTTCTTCCTGGATGCCGCCTGAGTCGGTCACGACGAGCGTCGCGTGCTTCATCAAACAAAGAAAGTCCAAATAACCCAGAGGAGCGGTCAGGATGATTCCGTGGTGGAGGTTTCCGGAGTGTCGCCCATTGTCCTTGGTTCTCATTCCATGCGTCCCGAGGTGGAGTTCCAAACCGAATTCGTTAATTCGTCGCTGCGTTCGGGGATGTACGGGAAAGATGACCGGACAATCAGTTACCAGGTCTTCCAGCCCCTCCAATACATTCAGAAAGGCATCCCGATTGTCAACATTGGATGGCCGATGCAGAGTCAGGAGCGCATAACGGGTGATCGAGTTGCCCGCGCCATTCTTCCCCGTCTGCGCCCGAAGCCCTAACTCCTCCAATATGGTCGAAGTCTCAGCTTTCTCCTTGAAAGCGAGGAGAGAGTCGATCATGGTGTTGCCGACGA
>Ga0099828_10001732_pt1 | contig 14828 bp, 10 predicted proteins | sample CZO8metaG_2_FD_79338 | JGI IMG/M metagenome (GOLD analysis project Ga0099828, IMG submission 79338) | Vadose zone soil microbial communities from the Eel River Critical Zone Observatory, Northern California, USA - CZOApr15con2H1.8 metaG | ecosystem: Environmental > Terrestrial > Soil > Vadose...
AGCTCTATCGGATCATGGATCAAAGCATGCATTTGGCTCCGGTGCTTGGCACACAGAGCATAGGGATAGGATCGTGCCTCACGTCGTTCTTGTCTTCTCAGCTTTACAGCAAAACGATGTTCGTTGCCGAAGCGTTGCGTCTCGGAGCTTTTTGTATAGCCCGAGCCAAGGAACACGGGGATGGCTGCGGGGGGCCAACCTCTTTTCTTTCATACGAGGCCGGGGCAAATCACTTTTGGCATCCCGTATTCGGAACCCCCGCCAGCGACTTGGAAAATGAATTTCCTGCCAGTGAACTGGGAGTAAAGTTGCGGGATTACTGGAAAGAGAAGTATCCGCAATCAAAATGGGAAGAATTAACTGGTGTTCCGGGGATGGAGCCAGTCTCAGTTCCCGGTCCGCGAATGGTTATGGTTGCAAAGCTTTGAAACAGAGAAAAGCCCCGGCTAGCACCGGGGCCAAAAAAGAGTTAAACAGCACACGCTAGGCAAATCATGCCATGGGAGTGTGCCTAATGCAAACTGATGCGAAGAAGAAAATTAGCGTAACTATGGGCCAACTGCGCCGCGCTCTGGCGGGGCTAGATGCCGATCAAGCATCTACCGTACTGAACGCCCTATGCGGTCAACATCGTTCTGTAAGGAGCGGAGATCACTCGACAAGCGGGAAACGTCGGAGTCCAAATGGTTCGCGGCTTGGGCGAGCTTGACTAGCCCACTTAACATATTCCACATTGTCGGATCGTGGCTAGGATTGGAATTCTCTAATGCCTTTTCAAATAACTGTTGGGCTTCGTAGAACGACATTGGCTTCTCCTTACGCAGTCAATCTTTCGAACGTGAGCACCGGGGCCGTGACCATATGACGCAGGGTATCCAAGAACAGAGTGTGACTCTTGCGACGATTGAAGCGGAAGGTCATTTCGTTCAGATAGGACGCGAGGTGCTTAGGGCTAATGCGATGCCATGTCCCGATAATCCCTCGCTTCAGGAGCGAGAACGCAGACTCGACCGTATTGGTGGTGACCATGAAGTCATCTTCCCAGCGGACATATTCTTCGGCGCTGTGATTCACGGCCTTGCGCTTCGATACCTGGGACTTGGGAAGCCCCGAGGGATACAGGACGGATTCGTCGGTCACGATCACATCTACGTCTTGGCTGACATGCTCTTCCATGACTTCGCGGATAGCCTTCGAGGTTCCCTCTTTTACGTGGATGAACTTCAATGCGCCATCGCGCTTGATGATGCCGATAACCACGGACTTGTTTTCCCGTCCGGCTTTGTTGCCGCGTCCCAGTCTGCGACCGCCAACATAGGTTTCGTCAATCTCGATTGTGCCATCCAACATCTTGTGGACTTCGGTCATAGCGTAGCGGATGCGATGGCAGAGATACCATGCCGTCTTGTAGCTGACTCCGAGTTCCCGCTTCATCTGGTTTGCGGAATGGCCCTTGCGCGATTCACAGAGCAGCAGCGTGGCAAGGAACCACTTCTGCAAGGGGAGGTGGGAGTCGTTGAAGATCGTTCCCGAGGTGACGCTAAACTGATAATCGCAGCCCTTGCAGTAGAACAATTGCTTGGCCGTGGCGAGTTCAACGGCGGGCATCTTGCAACGTGGGCACTCAGCACCGTTGGGCCAGCGAAGCCGGACCAGCATTTCGCGGCATCGTTCGTCCGTATCAAACAGATTGATTACGTCAACTAGAGTCATAGGGGCCTCATGGACGCGAAAGAGAAACGGGAAGACTTAAAAAGGATACCGACTAGGAAACTGCTGGCTAGCATCAAAAGGGATTTGCGGCGGTCGTTAATGGCATCCGCTTCTGCCGCTAAACCCAAGAAACGATAGCTAGTTGCTTCCATGGGAAGCATTATGACCCGACTAGCCAACTTTTGTCAAGTAAATAATCGTGGGAATCTTCCTGTGGAAAACTCGGGCGCGGGGCTTTTTACGCGTGTTTGGGGAGTCTTTTGCGGCGTCCAGGTGGGGTTACCAAGTTCGTTCTACTTGCTGCCCGACCGGAAGTTGTCGGACATGGCTTCCCCGCCGGCTCCAAGAACCACATCACGCGTGAGCCGGAACGTTAAGCGATGTCCTTTTGCGATCCGAACGGCAGCGGGGGCGTGCATGAGTGCGGTGTGGCCAGCAGGAGTTTCTTGGAGCGCGTCGACCGTGCCCTTGGCGAACAGCTTTGAAGTCTGCAGCGGGATGGTCCGTCCGCCGATCGTGATCGACCCCAGGGTAAGACAAACATAGCCAGTCCCAGGCTTCAGCGCAGCTTGGGAGCATTCCAGACGTCCTCTCGCGGTGGCTCCATGTGGCAGCACCGTGGTGCCGTCGACCGTGACCGGGTCGTCGAGGATGGCAGTAAAGGTCTTAGAGGCGCCCGGCTTGGCGGTTGCAATCGGGGCCTCAAGACGGACCGTTAGCAATGTACCCGCAGTTAATGTCTGAGAAGCAGGCAGCTTGAACGGTAGATCGCCTTCACTCTTGGGGCGGCGCTGCGAAGTATGGTCATCCCCAAGGCCGCCATCCGCCGGGCTAGTGCCGGCTTGTGGATGGAAAGGAACCTCTTGTTGCTGGCGCGACGGCGTATTCCTGCCGTCGGCCTCGAAGCCGGAGCGACGCGAGCAGGCCGCGGCTAAACCAAAAATCAGCAGCGCTGTTGCCAGGCCAAAACCATGCAGCCGTCGGGATGTGCGCATCAGGGGCATGCTCGCGCGGTCCTCTCGGATCTGTAAGTGGCAAGCCAGATACCAGAAACATTCCCATAGAATCAATCACTTGTGGATGGCATTGAAGTGTCCGCCGTGTAGAATCTGCGTGTTGCTGAAAAACTCGGACAGTCCTTTCGCACGAACCGACTAGCGGGGCCAGACGGCCCTGCGAGCAAAAAACATCGCGGAGAGCGAGTGCCCGCTCTCCGCGACAGTTCCTCTTGATCTGGAGCGACTACGGCTTCTTCTGCGCCGGCTTCCTCTGCACTGGTTTCCTCTTGGCCGGCTTCTTGGCCGGCTTCTTGGCCTCGGCTTCCCTGCCGCCGATCAAGGTCAGGGAATCCGCTGCATTGAACGGATACTGCTTCACCGAGGTTTCAGTCTGGCCGCCGGACTTCAGGGTAATGTCAACCCTGCGGTTGCTGGCCCACTTGAGGATCGTGATTCTCTTGAGCGATCTTTGCCGCTCTTCTGGGGTGAGCTCGGGATTCTTCTCGATTGCCGCCTTGACTTCGTCAAGCGTGAGGTTGCGCTGCTTGCCGTATGCCATTGTTTCAAGATTCGCTTCAGGAACCCCATTCTCGACCAGGAAGCTCTTCACGCGTGCCACGCGGCGCTCAGAGAGTGCCTGGTTGTAGGCATCGGAGCCGCGCACATCGGCATGGCCTTCCAAAACAAGGTGAGCGTCTGGTTTGGACTCCAGATACTTCTTGAAGTCCGTAGCCAAGGTAAGCAGAGTTTTCTGCTGACTCGGGACCAGGCCCGCGTTCGGTTTGTTCGCCGGAGGCTGAGCCGTCGGGAAGTAGACGCTATGCAGCGCGAGCCGTGCTTCCAAGGCCTGAAGCTCAGGATTCGGTGGCGGGGGTGGTGGATTCTCCACCGACAGTTGCGTGGAGGCCTGGCTGGTCAGCCCACGCGAGTCCGTCGCCGTGGCGCCTACCGTGATGGAGCCAGGCGAGACTCCCTTGGTGTCAAGAGTCGCGGTGTTGCCGCTTCCGCTGATGGCGCCGCCAGTCGAAGTCCAATTGGAAACCGTCACGGGGACACCGTCCGGACTGGTAGCGTCACAGGTAATCGTGGCCGGAGCTCCCGCGATCAAACTCGTCGGGTTCACCGAGCAGCTGATCGTCGGAGGGTTCTTAGGTGGCAGCGGCTTCACTGTGAAATTGGCGGAGCAACTGGCCTCATTGTTCTTCTTGGCTTTGGGGTCCGTGACGTGAGCGGTCACGGTATAGGTGCCGGGCGTGACGTCGGTGGTGTCGATGCTGGCGGTAGTGTCCTTGCCCATCACTTTGCCGCCAGTCGCGCTCCAGCTATAGGTCACGCTGTGTTTGGGATTGAAATTACTGGCGCTGACGGTTGCGGTGATGGGCTCGCCGACCATGACTTCAGTCGGCTGCACCGAGCAACTGGCCGCCAGTGCGACTGGGGGTGCGCCTCCCCAACTGAAGACGGCACCGGTACGCAAGCGGACGCCTTCCAAGACAGGACGCCGCAGCGAGGAAAATTGTGCGGCAGCGAAATCGGGATAGTGGTGGTTCGCCCAGACGTAGTCAACCTCGAACAAGCGCCAGGAAAACCACTTTACGACCGGCAGGTCGATGCCACCGCCGAGCACCGCGCCGATGCCATTACTCGGATTCAGTCCGCTTACCGACAGACGGTTATAGCTGACCAGGGCGTGGATAAAGGGATTCGCAGCCTCACTGCGCCAGATGAAGCGCGGTCCGGCTGAACCGGTAGTCTCGTAGTTCGAGCTTCCCCAGTTGTGCCCAAGATCGAACTCGAGCCCCCAGTGCGGGTCGAAATTGTAGGTCAGGCTCGAGCCGAACCCTTTGGTCATGGCAGGAATCTTGAAGCCGATGGGATTGTTCGGGTCTCCGAATGGAGCAGGGACCGTACCACCGGGATTCAAGTATTGATATCCCACAAAGAGGTCCCACTTGGGATTCGAGTCACTCTGCGCGAACGCGGAACTCGCGATCAACATCAGTGCCAAGACCGAAAACAGGATCGAGAAAGAGCCCGCGCTGCCCATGTGTAACTTGCATCGAGGTGACATGGAGTCCTCCAAACACAATGTTCTTTTTGAAAGAACGTTTCGACAGCCGTTGGAAAATGGCAGCTGCGATGAACGGATTGGACCTTTGCTATAGAAACTCGGCATTTTATAGTACACACCAGCCTAAAGCGAAATAGAGTCTCAAAATATTGTTAAGGTGAGTAACCCCGACGCGCGAAGTGCGTCTCAATTTGACCCAGGAGTGCGCACCAACGAATCGACGATTGTCCCTCTCACATCGATTTCGCCCTTTCCGGGCCTTGCTCGCCGGGAAGTAGGCCGCGTATTGTGGTGCTTCTGTGGAGTTCCCTTCCGAAGGCCGATGCGGCGGATGAATCATACTTAGGACAAGAGGATAATGAGCCAAGAAAAGGTATTAATCGTCGAGGACGAAGAGAACGAACGCTCCGGTCTCGCCGAATTGGTTTCATCCTGGGGATACCGGGTTGAGACTGCAGGGGATGGTGTTGAGGGCCTCGAGAAGGCAACACAGTGGACACCCTCCATTGTGGTAACTGACCTGAAGATGCCTCGCATGGGCGGCATCGATCTTCTGGGACGGCTTGCCGAACAAGCGCAGACCATGGCCGTCGTACTGGTCACCGCGCAGGGGACGATTGACAGCGCGGTGCAGGCCATGCGCATGGGCGCATACGATTACATCACCAAGCCCATCGACACGAACCGTCTGCGCACGATCCTGTCGAACGCTTCGGCACTGCTGGGAACGCGCGTGGAACTCGAAGTCACGCGCCGGAAGCTGCGCGATGCGGGATCGCTGGGCCGCCTGAATGGCTCGTCCCGGAAGATGCAGGAGATCTTCCGGTTGATCGAGATGGTGGCGCCGAGCACTGCGTCGGTCTTGATCACCGGCGCCAGCGGAACGGGTAAGGAATTGGTCGCGCGCACGATTCACGATCTGAGTCCACGTCGGGATCGTCCCTTTGTGGCCATTAATTGCGCTGCGATTCCCGAAACCCTGATTGAAAGTGAAATTTTCGGCCATGAGAAGGGCGCCTTCACCGGAGCCATGGAAAGGCGTACGGGCTGCTTTGAACTGGCCGAGGGCGGCACCCTGCTTCTGGACGAAATCGGAGAGATGCCGATCGCCACGCAGGCCAAGCTGCTGCGCGTGCTCGAAGACCGCAAGCTGCGGCGGCTGGGCAGCAAAGTTGAGACCTCGGTCGACGTGCGCGTGCTGGCCGCGACGAACAAGGTGCCCGATGAAGCTGTCGCCCGCGGCGAGTTGCGCAGCGATCTCTACTACCGGCTGAATGTTTTCAACATCCATATGCCGCCGCTCCGCGAGCATAAGGAAGACATCGCGGATCTGGTTCAGTTGCTGCTCGCCGAGATGAGTTCCAAGCACTCCCGGAAGGTAGCGACCGTCAGCGAAGCCGTACTGAATTTGTTCAACAACTATTCCTGGCCGGGCAATGTGCGAGAACTTCGCAACACTCTGGAACGTGCGGTGATCGTCTGCGATGGTGGCATGGTCGAGACCAAGCACTTGCCCCCCGGCTTTGGGCAGGCGCCGCTACGGGCCGCTGCCAATGATCCGGATGCGGTTCGGCTGGGCGTCGGTACCACGGTCGAAGAAGCGGAGAAGATGTTGATTCTCAAGACCCTGGAAGCAACCAGCAACAACAAGACCCGTGCCGCTGAAATTCTCGGCATAAGCCTGAAAACCCTTCATAATAAGCTGAAGGAGTACGGTAGTGCCGCCGCCGCGGATGCGGCCGCGGGCAAGGAAGAAGTGCCGGGCTAGTGGCCAGTGGCCAGTAAGGAAAGAGTCTAGCCCACAGATTTCTCGTCACCAGCACTAGAACTGGCCACTGATCACTGGCCACTGATCACTGTTCTCACCATGCGGCGAAAAACCATCATCGTTTTTGCGATCACTCTTATGGTCACGGTAATGGTGGCTGCCTTCTCCTATTTGTATATCTCCCAGCTCCTCCGGCAGCGCATCACCAATGCGTACGAAAATGCCACCCTGCTTACGCAGCAGTTGGCCTATGTGGCGGAAAACGACGTTCCTGATTTCAGCAGTACGCGGTTGGACACGAATGATCCCGCCGCCGTGCGTCGCGCCTTGATGGAGTACTTGCCCACGGACGTAAATCTGAACAACATGCTGCAGTCCGACGTCGGCAACTGGCCTTTCATCTACGACGTAGCCATTGTTGGCACCGATGGGCGGGCAATGCTCCACACCAACGCGAGCATGGTTGGGAAACCAGTCGCGCAACGGCCGAACTTCCAGCAGGTAGTTAAAGCCCGCTTTCGCGAACAGCTTCGCCTGGTTTACAGCCCTGCGGTTTACAACGTGAGTTTCCCTCTCATGTTAAACGGTCAGCTTTTTAACGGAGAACCCTTCGGGACAATCCGCATAGGAGTTTCGACTTCTTTTCTGAAAAGTGAAATCACTCCGCGGCTGATGCACGCGCTTTATCTCTCCATCGTGTCGATCTTTGCATCTCTCGTTCTGGCGGCAGCGATCTCCAATCTCGCTCTGGGCCCACTCAAGGAACTCAGCAGAAATCTCGACAGCGCGAGCGCCGGCGATGAAGATTCACTTTCTGCCGACGAGTCCCGGCACGACGAGTATGGACTGGTCACTCTCAAGATCGCCAACCTTGGCCGCCAGATCAGAGATACGAAGGAGATTTTCTCCGCGCTTAAAGACAACGTCGATCAGCTCATGGCCAAACTGCAGGACGGCCTGGTGCTCTTTGCCCGCGATTCGCGAATTGTGCTGGTGAGCGCTCCCGTCGAGCGATTCCTGGGCCGTCCAAGAAAGGAACTGCTGGGCCATACGGTGAAGGAAGCTTTTTCGCGCGACTCTCTGCTTGGAGCAGTTGTGCTGGACGCCTTCGAGCGCAGGCGTCCACTGGTGCAGAGCGAACTGGAAGCGGCTGGCGGTCGGCGAGTGCAGGTTTCGCTGGACTTCGTTCAGGAGAAAAATACCCAGATCGGTGCGTTGCTTATCATGCGCGACAGTGAGTCGGTCCGCCGCATAGGCGATGAAATTGAGCTGTCCCGCCGCATGTCGGCTAGTGGCCGCCTCACTCGCGGTGTAGCCCACGAGGTCAAGAATCCGATCAATGCGATTGTGCTCCATCTGCAGTTGCTGCAGAACAAGCTTGCCCAGACCGAGCCCGATACCCTCCGGCACATGGACATTATTGACAGCGAAATCCGTCGCCTTGACCGGGTGGTGCAGACCCTGGTGGACTTCACGCGTCCGAGAGAGCTGCATCTGGAGGAAGTTGATCTTCGCCGCTTGCTCGAGGACGTGGCAGGGCTGGCGTCGCCGGACGCCGAGCAACATGGCGTGACCATCGAGCGTCCCCTGCCCGAAGAGCCGCTGCCCATCAAGGCGGATGTCGATCTGATGAAGCAGGCGTTGCTCAACGTGGTCCTGAATGGTGTGCAAGCCATGCCGCAAGGCGGCTTGTTGACGATTTCCGCCCGACGTGAGGACGATGTCGTAATCGCGGAAGTGTGGGATCGTGGTCCAGGAATTCCGAGAGAAGTGCACGACAAGATTTTTGAGCTCTACTTCACGACCAAGAAGGACGGAAGCGGCATCGGCCTGGCTCAGACCTATCAGATTCTGCAGTGGCACTATGGCTCGGTCGAGTTTGAATCGAATGAAGGAGAAGGTACAACGTTCCGTTTCCGCCTTCCGCTCGCGCCCTCCGCTGTGGACAGCCGCGAGTTCGCCGTCAAGTCGGGCTCTACGCTGTCGAAGCAGGCGGGTTAAATCCTCGCAAACCCAGGAAAACACGGGAAATTTCAGCTGTGCTTTCCACGCTCTTTCTGCATCTCAAAGGCGTAAAATTAACAACACCTGCCACATTAGGGCGCTTGGTAACTGGTATGACTCTGGCCTTGATTCTTTGCATTTGCGTCTTCCCCGCTGCATCAGTTTCTTCGGGCGGAGGTCGCCTCTGGAAGCAGGCTGCCGCGCAAGAGACCCCTCCTGCTCAATCGTCTGATTCACGCGCTGAACCGTCCCCGAACAATGCCGGCAGCGCTCAGAGCCCTCCTGCTTCGGGACCACAAACACCTCCGAACTCCGCTGCTGCAGCACCTTCTGCTGCACAGACTCCTGCTACGACTAAGGTGCCTTCCGACCAGAACGCCAAGGGTAAGCACCGTCGGCGCAAGAAAACAGCGAAAGCGGACAATGGATCCGAGTGCGCGAAATCCAACTCGGCAGCGGCCAATGCGCCGGCGGCAGAACCCGCGGCCGGGCAGGATGCTACTGCTGCGAGCAAGGAGCCGCCGACAAAATGTCCGCCTGCGAAAACAGTGGTTCACGATGGGGGCACCACCGAGCCCGCCATTCAACTCGTAGGTGGTGCAGGCGGACCACAAGCCGCCGGCCAGCGCTCGACTACCGATCAGTTGGTGGGATCTACGGAAGAGAATCTGAAGAAGATTGCTGGACGTCAGCTTGACTCCAATCAGCAGGAGATGCTGAAACAGGTCCAGCAGTTTCTGGATCAATCAAAGGCAGCGGTTGCGGCAGGGGATGTTGAACGTGGACACAACTTGGCAATGAAAGCTCACTTGCTCTCGGATGAACTTGCCAAACCCTGAGCAGGAAATTATTTGGGCAGAAAAAACAAACTCCCCAGCGGCTGGTTGCCGCCGGGGAATGACGCAAGTTAAATCCGGGTGAGCACCCGGTCGTGTACAACCTCGGGTTCTTTCACCGCTGTTGGCCTAAAGTCAGGGCTGGAATCCTTCGGTGGCGTCGAGAGGATTTTCGCCGCTGGCCCTTCCGCCACCGCCGGCAGTGATACGTGAAGAGCTTCCTCGATGGTTTTCACGTAGTGGATCTTGAGGTTCTCCTGTTGCTCCGGCGTGAGGTCCTCCTCAACATTCATCTTGTTCTCGGCCGGCAGAATCACATCGCGAACTCCGGCACGCTTCGCCGCCAGCACCTTCTCCTTGATTCCGCCCACTGGCAGCACGTTACCGCTCAGCGTGATTTCTCCAGTCATGGCCGTAAGGGACCGGATGCGGCGTCCCGTCAGCAGAGAAACCAGAGCGGTTGCCATAGTCACGCCGGCGGATGGACCGTCTTTCGGAATTGCGCCCGCGGGAACGTGAATGTGAATGTCGTGGGTGGCGAAGAAGTCCTCTGCGATGCCCAGTTGAGCTGCATTGGATCGCACCCAGGTCAACGCAGCCTGCATCGACTCCTGCATGACTTGGCCGATCTGGCCAGTCATAGTGAATCCGCCTTTGCCCTTCATGGCGTTGGCTTCGACGAAGAGCACGTCGCCGCCTGCCGGAGTCCATGCCAAACCGACCGCAACTCCCGGCCGCTCTGTGCGCTCCTCAATCTCGCCTTCGACGCGGATCTTGATTCCGCCCAGAAATTCCTGAATGATTTCCTTGCTGACGACTAGTTTCTCGGTCTTGCCCTCCGCCAGCCGCCGCGCCTGCTTGCGGCAGATGGTACCGATCGTGCGCTCCAGGCTCCGTACACCGGCTTCGCGGGTGTAGTGGCGAATGATGTAGCGCACGGCTTCTTCGGGAAATTCGATCTGCTCCGCCGTGATTCCATTTTCGTCGACCTGCCGCGGAATCAGGTACTGAAACGCGATGTGGACTTTCTCCTCTTCGGTATAGCCCTGGAGTTCAATGATCTCCATGCGATCGCGCAGTGGCTCGGCAATCGGGTCGAGCATGTTCGCCGTCGTGATGAAGAGGACTTTCGACAAATCGAAAGTCACGTCCAGGTAGTTGTCGCGGAAGCTGGAATTCTGCTCGGGATCGAGAGCCTCCAGCAGGGCCGAAGCCGGATCGCCGCGGAAGTCCCGTCCCACCTTGTCAATTTCGTCGAGCATGAAGACAGGATCTTTCGTTTCCGCGCGCCGTATGCCTTGGATAATCTGCCCCGGCAGCGCTCCGATGTACGTACGGCGATGGCCGCGGATTTCAGCCTCATCATGCACTCCGCCAAGAGACAGACGCACGAATTTGCGTCCCAGCGCGCGAGCGATCGACTTGCCAAGCGAAGTCTTGCCCACGCCCGGAGGTCCGACGAAGCACAGGATGGGTCCCTTCATATTCGGCTTGAGGCGGCGGACGGAAAGATAGTCGAGAATGCGGTCTTTGACTTTCTCCAGATCGTAGTGATCGGTGTCCAGAATTTCCTTCGCCTTGGGGATCTCAATCTCCTGCCCGGAAGTCTTGGCCCATGGCAACACGGCCAGCCACTCGATGTAGTTGCGAGTGAGCGAGTAGTCTGCCGCCATCGGCGACATGCGCGAGAGGCGTCCCAGTTCCTTGAGCGCTTCTTTCTTGACCTCATCGGGCATTCCGGCGCTCTCGATCTTCTGCCGGAGATCTTCTACGTCGCGCTGGCCTTCGTCCTGCTCGCCCAGTTCTTTCTGGATGGCTTTCATCTGCTCGCGGAGGTAGTACTCGCGCTGTGTCTGCTGCACCCGGTCCTGCACCTCGCTCTGAATCTTGTTGCGTAGTTGCTGAACTTCGAGTTCTTTCGCGAGATGCTGATTGATTTTTTCCAGGCGCGCGCGGACATCAGTTGTCTCGAGTGTGTCCTGTTTGTCGGGCGTAGACAGTGACGGCAAGGACGATGCGATGAAATCCACCAGGCGGCCGGGCTCGTCGATGTTCATCGCCACCGTAGAAAGTTCGTCCGAAAGGGTCGGCGATCCGGCAACGATTTGCTGGAAGAGCGTGAGCACGTTACGCTGCAAAGCTTCAATCTCAGAACTCGCAGCCAGCGGAGGAGGCTCGGGAATCGGCGTCACTTTCGCGCGCATGAACGGCGTAAGCTGCGCGAACTCGCCCACCCGCACCCGTTCCAGACCCTCGGCAAAAACAAAGAGGCTCTGATTGGGCATTTTGACGACTTTGTGCACGATGGCGGAGGTCCCAACCGTGTAGAGATCGCCCGGCTGCGGAGCGTCTACGCGCGCCTCGCGCTGCGCCACCACCACAATCGTCTTATCTTCCCCGAGCGAGTTGATGAGCTGGACCGAACTCTCCCGGCCCACGGTCAGAGGCAAAACGGCATGCGGAAACAGAACCGTGTCCCGTACGGGAAGCACCGGCAGAGCCCGTTGATCTTGTGTTTCCTTAGGTTTAGGCGTGCGCTCGGAAGGCGTCTGCTGGCTCATAGCTCTCCTTGAGTGTAACTCGCTCAAGTTTTAGATGATACTCTTCCGGAAAGGTTTCAGCATGCCGCCCCGAAAGTTTTCCGTGAGTTTGTTGGATTCTACTCCCCAACGCAGTGTTGGCAGCGTATCCAAGGTCCAGAGGCTAACGGGGCGGGGCTCATTTGCCAAGCCCCATGCTGGGAAATCAGGCACACCGGTTCCTCATTTGGGGGTGAACTGAGAAAGTTCAAAGATTCCGAGCTTCTTCTCCAGCTGAGCGACCTGGTCGACAACCTTGAAGAAACCGTCTTCCCCGAACAACTCGTCCTCTTTCCTCTCGAAATCCTCTCCCAGAGCATCGTACTCGTGCCTGGAAACAATTGACCGGAAGGCGGGAAAAAGGACCGTATCCTCGCGCGCCTCATGTGGGCGGTACATACGAAGGAAAGAGCGCAGAGCATCGGCCAACTTGTCGCTGTCAGAGACGTACTTGAAGGTACCGAGGCCTCCCAGTTCGCGAATCTGCGCCGTGAGACGCCTGCCGGCCGCGTGCTGCTCCTGAAGGGTATCGACCAACTTGACTAACTTGCCGGCCTTCCGGAACCGGCTGAAGAGAAATTCTTCTTCGAGCTTCTCGTGATAGTCCTCGACAAAGCGGCGAATGATGTCGGCGGCGCTCGTCAGCACCGAGCCATCGAACGGCTGCTTCGCCGAGAGCAGACGTAGATGATCGTCATAAATGAGCAGGATCCGGTTGAGCACGCCGTGCTCCCGCATGAGATCTTCCGCGGGAGAAATTTCCTCTTTTGCTTTGTCTTCATCCTTCGGAACCGCTTTCTGTTGAAGGGCGAGGGCCGGCAGCACAAGTCCGCCGCACGCGACAGCCGTATGGCGAATGAAGTGGCGGCGGGTCGAAGCGGAAGATTCCATAATTGTTCTCCGGTTAGATAGACTGGCTCGTGACGGTCGCGGGTTGTACGACTTCAAGCTGCGGCATAAATGCCGAGTACTTTGACGAACTCCGCGACCTCACCTAGATGACGCAGCGCATTGCGCGCGGATTCATCGTCGCCACGGAGGAAGTCCACGTAGAAGACATATTCCCAGGGCCGTCCCCGCATGGGGCGTGACTCGATCTTGCTCAAGCTGATATCACGCAGCGCAAACACACTAAGGGATTTGAAAAGCGCTCCCGGCAAGTTCTTGACTTTGAACGCGATGGAAGTCTTATTGGCGCCGCGGGGAATAAGCCTCTGGGCGTGAGCAGTGCGGCGAACCTTCCGGATCAGGAAAAATCGCGTGAAGTTGCGTTTATCATCCTCGACACTGGCCTGCAGAATCTTCCCGGAATATTGGCGGGCAGCCTGTCGTCCCGCGATCCCGGCCGCATCTGTGAGTTTGTTGGCGATCACGTGTTTCACGCCGCCCGCGGTATCGTAGAACGGAACCGCCTCGATCCGCGGATGACGCCGGAAGAACTCCCGGCACTGATCGAGCGCCACGGGATGCGACAGCACGCGCCGCAACGAATTCAGCTTCACTCCCGGCGCCGCAATCACATTGTGCACGATGCGGAGGTGAAACTCAGCCTGGACAAAGACTTCGCGCTCGACCAGAAGATCAGCATGCTCGGCCACCGTTCCCGCCAGCGAGTTCTCGATAGGAATAACCGCAGCAGCGACCGACCCATGCTCGACCCTGTCAAACACTTCCACAGAGCGGGCGCACGGAACGACGGTGCAGCGCGGCAGCATTCGTTCCGCTGCCTCATGACTGAAAGACCCGAGTTCTCCCTGGATGGCAATCTTCATCAGAATGGAAGGTAGCTGTAGTGAGAGGAAAAATACAATTCTTTTCTTGCATATGCCTCAGCACTTAGAATTCCGGCCAACGGGTAATTTGGCTATTCATGAAGCGCCAACTGCGATTGTCGCGGGATGCGTGGCAGCGTCTGGCCACCAAGCTCGATCATGACCGTGCGATCCTGGGGCTTCCAACTCGACTGCTGTACTCCGCCGCCAGCGTGAGCAATTCGCTCCTGGCAAAACTCCAAAACCTCAGTCATGCAGAAATCCTGGAAACGGTCGGAGTTCCGCCACCCATCTTTTTGCTGGGTTTTTGGCGGTCGGGCACAACCTTCCTGCATGAGTTGCTCTGCAGTGACACCCGCTTCGGATTCCCCAGTACTTACGCCTGCATGAACCCTGCCCACTTCTTGCTGACTGAGAAGGCGTTCCCGAAGGGAGTCGCAAAACAGCAGACGCGCCGCCCGATGGATAACATGCAGTACTCGTGGACTTCGCCTCAAGAAGACGAGTTTGCCCTACTCTGCATGGGCGCACCATCCCCTTATGAAGCACTACTTGTGCCCTCATTAATGTCCAATCCTCGAGTATTGCTCGATCTGCGCTGTCGCTCCGGCGACGAGCAAGGTCGTTGGGCGCAGATGCTTCAACTCTTTCTTCGCCTCTTAACCGTGCAGCAAGATAAAACGATGATGCTGAAATCACCTACGCACGGCTTCAGGCTGCCTCTGTTGACATCTCTGTTTCCTAAGGCGCGCTTTGTCATCATCGAACGCAATCCGTACGAGGTATTTGCGTCCAACCTCAAGCTTTGGCAGACGCTCCTCGACAGGTACAGCTTGGAGTCCACTTCGTCAGAACAAATCGAAAGCTTTGTTTTGGCCGCCTATTTGATCCATGAGGAGGCGATTACGGAAGGGATTCCCAGCCTGGGCCCGGGAAAGGTCTCTCGTGTGCGTTATGAGGATGTTTTCGCCGATCCGTTCGGACACGTAAAGCGCAGCTATTCTGACTTTGGATTATCTGAGCTCCAGGCTGCGCGTCCGCCGCTTGAGAAGCACATTGCATCCGTGTCGGCTTACCACCGCAACCG
>Ga0099828_10001736_pt1 | contig 14819 bp, 16 predicted proteins | sample CZO8metaG_2_FD_79338 | JGI IMG/M metagenome (GOLD analysis project Ga0099828, IMG submission 79338) | Vadose zone soil microbial communities from the Eel River Critical Zone Observatory, Northern California, USA - CZOApr15con2H1.8 metaG | ecosystem: Environmental > Terrestrial > Soil > Vadose...
AGCGCCCACCCCACCTCGAACCATGATCGTTCTTAGTTCAGAGAAGGTAACGCAGGGCTTTCGGTTCCGCTTTGGCGAGGTCGCCGTCGAGGGCGAGGTGGCGCAGCCAGGCCAGCAGGGTGGCGGCGATCAGGGATGCGGCCAGCCACGCGGCGTTGATCTTGAAGTCGTGGGAGGGGAACCGGCCGATGCCGGTGTCCTTCCCGGTGCGGATGCGGCCCTCGACCCTAGCGTGGACCCGGTGGGCGGCGTCGATGTAGGCGGGATTGGCGCGCCAGCCGCGCAGGCCGGCGGGCAGATTGGTGGCCCACAGGGTGTACCGCCAGCCGTCTTCGGCCTCGAACAGGGTCAGCTGGGCGCCCGGATGCGGGCGCTCGCGGCGGGCGAACACCCGCATGCTGGCCGGCCAGCCTGCCAGCTGGTCCCCGGCCGCGCCCTGGCGCAGCAGGCCGGTCAGCTCGGTGACGTGGGCCTCTTCGCGCCAGCACCGCGCATGCGCGCAGCTGGCGTCCTGGCAGGCGTCATCGGCGCGGCGCTCGCGCACCTCGCCGCGGTGATCGACGGCGATCTGCCAGGCTCCGGCCGGGACCTGGGCGATCGCTGCCTTCTCCCGCTTGGCCAGATCCCACCCGACCGAGTAGGTCAGCTGGTGACCGGGCCGGGCGGCGAGCTTGTCCAGCCGGGCGATCAGCCCGTGGCTGGCCCCGGCCCCGTCGCAGGTGACCATCAGCCGCCGCCGGTGCCGGGGCGGCAGGGCCGCGATCGCGTCATCCAGCACCCGCAGGTGATCGGTGACGGTATTCGACCCGGCGCTGCCCGGGCGCAGCATCCCGGCCAGGGGCTCATCGGTGTTGTCACACCAGGCCCCCAGAGGATGCAGGCCAAACCCTTTGAAATTCGGCTCAGCTCCGTTCTTCTCGGAATGACAGGGCACGACCGTCGCGTCCAGCCGGATGCAGGTCACGCCCTCCAGCACCTTGTCCGCCATACGGATGCCGGGGATAGCGCCGTGCCGGGCCTCGATGCCCGCCCACGCCCGCCGCCGCGCCGCGTTCACCGCCGCAGTGACCCGGCCCAGCGCCCGCGGACCGCCGGAAGCGATCTCATCCAGCGTCCGCCAGGCGGTAGGCACCGACGCGACCAGGCCAAACATCTCCCTCTGGTCGGCCAGCACCCGGAAGTCGCTGATCGCCTCGCTGCCGTCAGCGATCGCACACGCCAGGTCCGCCACGACCCGGCCCCGGTCATGAATCAGCAGCCGCGGCGAGGCCAGCGCCTTCGACAACCCCGCCGTCAGCCCCGTCTGGTCGGACAATGCCCGCAGCAGCACCAGCCCGGCGTGCGACACGATCCCCTGCCCGCCACTGGTGACTTCCAGCCCCTTCGACCAACCGGTAACCTTCACCTTGAAAGTGCTCCTCGACCTGGCACCGATAAGGACTTCGAACACCCCTATCGTCCCAGTTCAGGAGCACTTTTCTTAGCCGGCGCGCCCGTCAGGCGCCGCATCCCCATGAAAAGCCGAGGCTAGGGCTCGTCCTCCGAAACTGGCTCGCCTGGAGGTTTTAGCTTGCGGGACGCGTTCGAGCCCCGATCACCGAACCCCGCGCCGCCGCGCAAGTACTGCTGAGCGGCACGTCCGCACCGCATCCACAACCTCGCGATCTTTAGCGTGATGCATGGGGCCGCCGAGACGTGACCCGGTACCCGCCGACCGACGGATCGAACCTGATTCGCCGCATTGTGGAGGGGCGGCCCGGGAGTCAGGAGTCGCGCGCACAACGGGAGTCCGGCACGTATGGGCTTACCTCAGGCGGCGGTGACATCCTGTTCCGGGCCGGAACGTTGCGGTGGCTCGTGGACGCGCGTGCGCGCGGACGCTGCCATCCGGATATGCCGTCCTCGCCCCCTGCGCGGGACGATCAAGCTCGCCCACGCCCTGACCACCTTCGGGGTCCGCGCGGCTAGCGTTGTCGCACTCGACCTGGGCGCGGCGGCCGGCGGTTTCACCCAGGCCCTGCTGGATGCCGGGGCGGCCCGTGTCTACGCCGTCGACGCCGGCGCCGGCCAGCTCCGCGGGTGGCTGCGAGCCGATCCCCGGGTGATCAATCTGGAGCGCACCAACCTGGCCCGGCTCGGCCGGCGCCTCATCGGCGAGCCGGTGGACCTGATCACGATGAACCTGTCCTACCTCGCCGTCGCCGACGCCATCGGCCAGATCGACCGGCAGCTCCTGGCACCAGCCGCACAGCTCATCGCGCTGATCAAGCCAACCTTCGAGCTGCACGCCGCCGCACTCGCCGGTCAGCCACAGCAGGTCGCAGCGGCCGTGAATGCCGCGGCACGCGCGCTGGAAGACCACGGATGGCGGCTCCTGGGCCAGCAGCAATCGCCCATCCTGGGATCGAAGGGAGCGGTCGAAGTGCTTGTGCACGCTACGTCCGGGTAGCAGCTGGATGCCACCAGCAACTGGGAGCTGGACCAGCACGCCAGCTAAAACTGGGAGATCACGCCAGCTAAAACTGGAAAGCCCGCGAAGCGCCACAACGAAGCAAGATCACAAGCCATCTAACGCTGGGAGTCACAGAGCACCTGTGACCACCAGCGATAGTTGACGGATCCCAGAGCAAGTTGGCGGTCCGGGGCATCGGGGGTCGTGCGGGAGATTGAGCCGTGACACGTTAGTTGGAACTTGGCCACGCATATGGAACCGGAGGACGTCGGTTCGACTGCGACTTTGCTAGGCAGGTGGCGCCTGGTCGCGGTGGCTGACACCGGGGGTTGCCGGTAGCCGTGTATCGGGAGCTGGGCTGTCGTCCGGGCCCGCCAGTTCCGCGAGCATGGGTCGCAGGCGGGTAGCGAGTGCGGGATCGGATCGTTCGAGCTCGTCCGTCACGACGTTGATGACGGCGCCCAGGGCACGGTAGAGCTCCGGTTCGGCGAGTGAACGCACGAGCGTCGTCTCCAGCGGTGCCGTCAGGTCGTCGGACAGCAGATGGGAGCCCTTCGCGTAGGCGGCGGGATAGCCCAGCCGTAGGCAGGCCAGCGTGATCGCGTGATCGCGCATGGCACTGATCCAGTGCTCGGCTTGCCACCAGTGGCTGCGCTTGATGCAGACTCGGGCATGGAGAGCGTGGTGCCAGACGAGTCCGGCCAGGGTGTCGCGGTCCGGAGCTGCGAAGGGCTCAAGTGGCTGCGTCTGGCCGAAGATCGTCCGCCATTGCGGGCCCCGCGGGCCGAACTCTGCCTCTGGCGCGAACGTCAGGTCGATCTCGAGCCAGCCAGGCAGGAGGAACACGCGGATGAGTCTCGGTCCGGCGGGCAGATCCCAGTGATGCTGCGCACCGAGATCGTCGTAGAGCCACCTTGTCCATCGGTTCAGCGTTGTGGTGAGCTCGCCGCGGACGGCCAGGACCAGGTCGGTGTCCGACCAGCGGTCGCTTTCTCCGACGGCGTGTGAGCCGGTGAAAGCGGCGCCGGCGATGGTGCCGTCGGCTTCGGCGCGCGCGAGTAGCTGCTCCCGGACGCGGTCCCGTTCTTCGACGGTGAACATCACGCAACTCCCTTATCTGGCATCCGTGCAGGCACTGCTGATCTTCGAAGTCGGTGTCAACTGGACCGGAAACCCGGCGAAGGTGTCAACAAATCGGCTGGCGGTCGTCCGTAGCCACGAGACCACCTCGCATACCGGACCATGCCGGCGCACGGACGCACGGCGCACGGCGACACACCGCAGCTGGCTGGCTGTGGTCTCCGGCAGGAGTTCCCGCAGATAGCTGACCTGCGGCTCCGGCTTGGAGAACGCGACGGCGAACTCGCCGCTCGCCCCGCCAGCCAGGCCATGGCGCAGCAGGGACGTGGCTATCGCAGGCTTGCCTGGCCCGGCTCGTCCACCGCGTGCGGCAGGCCGCGCTTGACAGCGGCGTCCACCGCTGTATTTTTGTCTTATGGATATAGATAAAGGCATCGGGAAGGGCCGGGTCGGCGTCTCCCCGGCGGGCGCGGGCGGCGGGGATCGGAGCACGGCCCCATCCGGGCGGGCCACGGCCGCGTCGCCGATCGAGTTCCGGCTGGATGCGGCCTCGGGCGTGCCGACCTACCTGCAGCTTGTGCACCAGGTGGAGCACGCGCTGCGGCTGGGCTACCTCAAGCTCGGCGACCAGCTGCCCAAGGTCAGGGACGTGGTCGCCTCGCTGGCCATCAACCCGAACACGGTGCTGAAGGCCTACAAGGAGCTGGAGACCAAGGGCCTGACGGCCGGCCGGCCCGGCCAGGGCACGTTCATTCAGGCCACCTTGAGCCAGGTCGCGCTCCCGGAGCTGACCGCGCTGCGCCGCTCCCTGCTGGGCTGGCTGGGCACCGCGGACGGGGCCGGGCTGGACGAGGACGGGATGGTCGCGCTGTTCACCAGCGCGCTGCGGGATTTCTATGAGCGCCGCAGCGGGTCACGCACCCGCGGCGGCGCGGCGAGCGGCGAAACGGAGGGCGTCGCATGAGCATGAACGTCATCGAGGCCACCGGCCTGGGCAAGCGGTACGGCAGCACCTGGGCGCTGCGCGAGTGCACGCTGGCGATCCCCGCCGGGCACGTGGCCGCGCTGGTCGGCCCGAACGGCGCCGGCAAGACCACGCTGCTGAACCTGGCGGTCGGCCTGGCGGAACCAAGCGCGGGCGGCGTCACCGTGCTCGGCGGCCTGCCTCCCGGGTCCCCGGCGGCGCTGGACGGCATCGCGTTCGTCGCCCAGGACACGCCGGTGTACAAGAACCTGTCCGCCGCGGACATGCTGCACCTGACCCGCAACCTGAACCGGCGTTTTGACCAGCGCTACGCGGAGGCCCGGCTGGCCGAGCTCGGCATCCCGCTGAACCGGAAGGCCGGGAAGCTGTCTGGTGGTCAGCAGGCGCAGCTCGCGCTGACCCTGGCGCTGGCCCGCCGGCCGCGGCTGCTGGTGCTAGATGAGCCGGTGGCGATGCTCGACCCGGTCGCCCGGCATGACTTCATGGCCACGGTGCTGGCGGCGGCGGCGGCCGAGAAGGGGGAAGGGGAGCTGGGCGGGGTGTCGGTCGTGCTGTCCTCGCACGTGCTCACCGAACTCGAGCGGGTGGCCGACTACCTCATCCTGCTGTCGCAGGGCCGGGTCCAGGTGGCCGGCGAGGTCGACGACCTGCTCGCCAGCCACCGCATGCTGACCGGCCCCGCCGCCGAGGCCGACAAGTATGCCGAACGGCCGGTGGTGCACGTGCGCCGCGGTGAGGCGCAGGCCCACCTGCTGGTCCGGGCCACCGCGGACGACCCGGTGCCGCCAGGCTGGGAGGCGCACCCGGTCGGCCTGGAAGAACTCACCCTGGCCTACCTGCGCGAGCCCGGCGCCGCGGCGCTGCCCGGCCCAGGCCGCGGCCGGCACACCCAGCCATCGGAGGTGACGCAATGACCGCGCTGACCATGCCCGCCCGCCCGAAGCACGACGCCGGCCTGCGGCCGGTGCCGTGGCGGCGGATGGCCTGGGTCACCTGGCGGCAGCACCGTGCCGCGCTGGGCGGCGTGGCCGCGCTGCTGGGCGCGCTCGCGGTGTACCTGTGGCTCACCGGCCTTCAGATACACCACTCCTACGCGACCGCCTGCCACCCGGCAAGCTCAATCGCCTGCACGATAAACTTCACCGGCAGATACGCAACGAGTGTGAATGTCGTCAGAGTCTTTCTGCAGGCGGTGCCGGCGCTGATCGGGGCGTTCGCCGGGGCGCCGTTGCTGGCCCGGGAGCTGGAGACCGGGACCTTCCGGTTCGCCTGGACGCAGGGCATCGGCCGGTGGCGCTGGACGCTCGCCAAGCTGGTGCTGCTCGCGGTGGTGGTGGCAGCCGCAGCCGGGGCGTTCAGCGTGCTGTTCTCCTGGTATCTCCGCCCGTTCTTCGCCGCGGGCTACGCGATCCCGTTCGCTACCGACGTGTTCGACCTGCGCGAGGTCGCGTTCGCCGCCTGGACGCTGGCCGCCTTCGCGATCGGCGCCCTGGCCGGGATGCTCATCCGCCGGGTCGTCCCCGCGATCGCCGCCACCCTGACCGCCTACGCCGGGCTCGCCCTCGCGACCGCGCTGTACCTGCGCCAGCACTACATGACACCGCTGCTCACCAGCAAACTGAACCTGCCCGGTTCCGCGTGGATCGTGAGCCAGTGGTACACCAAGGGCGGCAAGTTCGCGCTCCCCGCCCGGGGCTCCCAGATAGTCAACGCCCTCCAGCACTTCTGCTCTTCCTCCAGGCTCTCGCCCGCGCAGTGCCTCTCCCAGCACGGGTACACGTGGTGGGCGAGGTACCAGCCCGGCAGCCGGTTCTGGCCCTTCCAGTGGATCGAGGGCGGCTGGCTGCTCGCGCTGTCAGTGCTGCTCATCGCCGCCACCGTCTGGCTGGTCCGCCGCCGGGCGGCCTGAACCCCCCCGGCCGACCAGGGCACCGGATGCCAGCAACCCGGGCGGCCCGCTGCTCCCCGACGGCACCAGAACCACATCCAACGAGGCCACGCGCTGCGCCTCCGGGCAAGGTGAGCACGAACGCCCTGCAGCCGGCAGGCCATCTGGCGTCCAGAGCTGGCTGTTCCGCACGGCTGCCTGCTGCCACCGGGCTGCCCATGAGGACGCAGCTCCAGCGGCAGGTCCCAGCTCCAAGTGGCCCAGCTTTTCAGCATGTAACTGGCCCTTACCCTTGGTCTACCTGCCGCCTGGCGTTGGTGGCATGACGACAACAGACAACGCCCCGCGGATGGATCTCAAGTCACTAGCGCCTCGCGTGTACAAGGCCATGCTGGCCCTGGACGCCGCCGCCGGGGAGGGCCTCGAGCCGCCGCTGAAGGAGCTCATCCGGATCCGGTCCTCGCAGCTGAACGGCTGCGTGTACTGCATCGATATGCACACCACAGACGCGCGCAAGGGCGGTGAGAGCGAGCAGCGGATCTACGCCCTGCCCGCGTGGCACGAGGCCCCGTACTACACCGACCGCGAGCGCGCCGCGCTCGCGCTCACCGACGCGGTCACCCTGATCAGCGAGACGCACGTGCCCGGTGAGGTTTACGCCGAGGCAGCCGGGCAGTTCGCTGAGCCGGAGCTGGCGCAGCTGATCGGCCTGATTCTGACGATCAACGCATGGAACCGGATCGCGGTGACCACCCGCATGGAGCCGGGAACCTGAAGAGAAGAAGGACGCTCATCATGACGGACGATGCCGCAGCCCTGGCCGTCACCTACTTCCGCGCATGGAAAGCGCATGACTTCGGGGAATCCCGCTCCACCTCCGGTTCTTCCGGCTGAGCCTGCGCGGCGGCCGCCCGCCGCGCGGCCAGCCGGGCTCCGGCTCCCCGGCTCCCGGCTTCCGGCCGCTCACCTCCGGCTCTTCCTGCTGTCCGCGCGGCGGCTGCCCGCCGCGCGGCCGACCGGGGCTCTCGCTCCCGGGCTCCCGCGCTCCGGCGCTTCCGCGCTCCCGGGCTCCCGGCCTCCCGGGCTCCCGCGCTTCCGGGCTTCCGGGCTTCCGGGCTTCCGGGCTTGAGCGTGCCGTAAGCTGCGCGCGGAGGTCGCCGGTGCCCGCTGACTACGACAAGATCCGTGCGGAGAACATCACCAGGTACGGCACGGACACAGCCGTGCTCGATCTCCTCGGGCAGCTGTACAGCGACCGGACGCATTTCATTTTCGAGCTGATCCAGAATGCCGAGGACGTCGGCGCGAGGGAGCTGGCTTTTGAGCTCTTCCAGGATCGGCTGGAGGTACGGCACGATGGCCGGCCCTTCACCGACGCCGACGTCCGGGGCATCTGCGGGGTCGGACATTCAGCGAAATCCGGGGACCTGACGGCAATCGGCACGTTCGGCATCGGGTTCAAGTCGGTCTACGCGTACACGCAGGCGCCCAGCGTGCACAGCCCGGGCGAGCATTTCCGCATCGAGAACTACGTGCGCCCGGTTGCTATCGCCCCGGACGGCGCCCAGGACGGCACCCCCGACGGCACCCCGGACGAGACCCTGTTCATCTTTCCCTTCGACCGGGCCGATCTTCCCCCGGCGGCGGCCGTGCCGGAGATCTCCGCGGCCCTGGCCGGCCTCGGGCTCGGGACGCTGCTGTTCCTGCGGAACATCGAGCGGGTGGCTGTCGGCGGGTGCCAGGTTCCCGCCGCTGTCCTTGAGCGGACCGTTGCGGCCCGGGCCGCGGCGCGGCGCCGGGTCAGGCTCCGGCGGTCCGGCGATGGCGCCGCGGCAGAGTGGCTCATCTGGCACCGCGACCTGGAGACCGCCGGCCAGCCGGATCAGCGGGTCGAGATCGCCTTCCCGCTGCGCGCGGCGATGGCCGGGCCCCGGCTGGTCCCGTGCCGGGAATCGCCGCTCGTCGTGTTCTTCCCCACGCAGAAGGAGACCTTCCTCGGCTTCTTGATCCAGGGGCCGTACCGGACGACGCCGGCTCGCGACAACGTTCCCGAGCATGATCCCTGGAACCAGTTCCTGGTCCGCGAGACAGCGACGCTGCTGGCGGCCGTCCTGGCCGATCTGCGCGATGAACGGCTGCTGACGGTCGATGTCCTCGGCGGCATGCCGCTGGAGGCGGCGCGCTTCGGCCAGGGCACCATGTTCCGCGGCTTGTTCGATAGCGCCCGCGACGCCCTGGCCCGCGGTGCGCTCATTCCAGTCGCCGGGGGCGGCTACGGCCGCGCGGGCGAGCTGGCGCTGGCCCGCGGCGCCGGGCTCCGTGAGCTGCTGTCCGCTGACCAGCTTGGCGCGCTCGACGGGGCCGGCCGAAGCCGGGCCTTCGCACACGAGTCCATCACCGACGACGGGACGCCTGCCCTCTGGCGATACCTGCGCGAGGAGATCGGCGTCGCCGAGGTCACCCCGGAGTCCTTCGTGGCGAGCCTTAACGGCGAGTTCCTGGCGGCGCAGCCCGACGCGTGGATACGGCGCCTCTATGCCTTCCTCTATCAGCACCTGGCCCTGTGGAAGGCACCGGACTACCCCGGCGAGCAGTCCGGTCCGGCCAGGTCGAAGCCGATCATCCGGCTGGAGGATGGCAGCCAGGTGGCGCCCTTCGACGCCGACGGGCGCCCGGCCGTCTACCTGCCGGGGCCGGCCGGTCTTCCCGGCCCGGCCGGGACGGGCCTCCCGACGGTGCGGCGGGCTATCGCGCGGTTCGCTGATGCCCGGCATTTCCTTGCGGCGCTTCAGCTCGGCGAGCCGGACGTAGTGGCCGAGGTCCTGGAGAACGTCCTGCCCAGGTACGCGAGCATGGACGCCGCGCAGCTGGACCCGGCACGGCACGATGGCGATCTTGAGCGCGTGGCGCGCGCGCTGGCGGAAGCCCCCCCAGTTGGGCAGGAGCTGCTCAGGGAGAAGCTCAGCGCGACGGCCTTCCTGGTCGGGGAGAACGCGGCAACCGGTGAGCAGCGGCTGATGACGCCGGTCAGCCTCTACCAGCGGACACCGGACCTGGAGAGCTACTTTGGCGGGAACCCTGACGCCTGGTTCGCCCGAGATGGCTACGGGCCGTGGCTCAGGCAGCTGCGCGAGATGGGCGTACGGGACACAGTCGCCGTGCACGCCCGGCGCCCGGACGCAAGCGGGCACGTCGTCATCGCCGAGGAATTCGCGCGGCACGAGCGCGGCCTGCACGGATTTGATCCCGACGCCACTATCGAGGGCCTTGAGTTCGCGCTCAGTCACCCGAGTCACAGCCGGTCGGAGTACATCTGGAACCTGCTGCTCGGGCCCAACCGCGACCTGCTGGCCGGGGTCGTCGAGCGCTCCGTCCGGCTGGAGTTCGCCGACGCAAGCCGGGCGGACCTGAAGTCGGCGGCCGGCGCCGCGGCGACGGCTGCGGCATGGCTTCCCGGTCCGGACGGGGCGTTCCACCGCCCGGCTGAACTGCAGCTTGATGACCTTCCGCCGAAGTTCAAGCGGGACGACATCCTGGCGGTGGCACTCGACATGATCCAGCCTGTGGTGGCGGAGGCGAGCCGCCAGCTGGGGCTCCCGCCTGGCCTGCTGCGCGGGCTGAGCGCCCATCCGGACCTCGTCGCGATGGTCGAGCGTGAGCTCAAGGCCCGGGCGACGGCGGCCGGCCAGCGTCAGGAACCGGGGCAGGCTGCCAGCAGGAACTGGCCAGTGTGACGCCGGAAATCAGAGGTGATCACTGCGTCGGGCACTGGTTCTCCGGGCGCTGGCACACCGCGCCGACCCAGCAGTACATCGCCAAGGTCAAGCAGTACCGGCGGGAACGCATCTGGGAGACCCCCGACTTCCAGCAGCCGTAGTCAGCTGCCGCACGCACGGCGTCGAGTCAGCGCGCGGCGTCGAGCAGCCCGGGCGCGCTGCTGAGCCGGAAGGCCGTGGCGGCGCCGGCCGCCGCCACGGCTGCCACGGCAAGCGGCAGGCCCGCGCCGAGGTGCAGGTACAGCGCGGCGCCCGCGATGGCGCCGATGAGCATCGCGGCGACTGCGGACGCCCGGCGCGCCGTTCCCGCGCCGGTACCGCCCGCCAGCTTCGAGTCCGCCGCCAGGCCGGTGAGCGTCATGGTCAGCACGGTCGTCGTCATGTCAGGGACGGCCATCCGGCGGACCGTCGCGTTGCGGACGCCCATGGCGAACGCGAGGACGCCGATGACGACGTAACGGTCCGGGCCGGATGCGACCGTGCTGGCCAGGAAGGCCACTGTCGCTGCCGAGCCGCTGAGAATGGCCTCCGTCGCCATGGCCAGCAGCAGCAGGCGCCCGCGCCGAGCGATGCGCCGGGCGGCCATGCCAGCGCACAGCGCGCCGATGAGAAAGGCGCCCAGCGAGGTAAGGCTCGCCGGGATCGAGAAACCCGGCGCGCCGGCCGCCGCGAAGCCGAGCACGACCACGTTGCCGGTCATGTTCGCGGTGAAGACCCGGCCGAGCCCCAGGTAGCTCACCGCATCCACCAGGCCGCTGATGAGGGTGAGGAGCATGAGCGTCCGCAGCAACGGCACACTGTCGCTGGTCACCGCAGGAACCTCTCCGCCGCTCTGCCGGACTGGGGCACACTCCCGCGCGGTGCGCCGACTGGGCGAGCCTACGCGAGGCCGCACGGCGCGAAGGCACCAAGCCCGACGAGGGTGCGCGGCGACGAGCTGCGCCGGGAGGCCGGACTGGGGCGCACTCCCGCGCGGTGCGCCGACTGGGCGAGCCTACGCAAGGCCGCACGGCGCGAAGGCACCAAGCCCGACGAGGGTGCGCGGCGACGAGCTGCGCCGGGAGCCGGCCGTCGGCTCGCTCGCCCGGGCGGAGACGAGCAGCGGGCCGCTCATCTCCCGCGTGTGCCCAGGCTTGCCGGGTGAGGACGCTGGCTCACCGGCAGGCGGCGCAGAGGCCGAGCACGTCAAGACGGTGACCATGGGCCTGGAAGCTCTCGGCGTCGGCGAGCTGGCCGATGGCCGCGGCCACCTGCTGCTCGAAGCCGGCCGGGAGGGTCACGTCGATGACCTTGCCGCAGCTGACGCACAGCAGGTGGTGGTGGTGCTCGGTGAGGTCTTCGGCCAGCTCGAAGCGGGTGAACTCGTCGTTGGCCGTAACCCGCCGGACGAGCCCGGCGGCGTGCAGGTCGACCAGGTGCCGGTAGGCGGAGCTGCGCGGCAGGCCGGGCAGGCGCTCGGCGATGTCGCCGATGCTCACGGGGTGGCCGGCGCTGACCAGCAGGTCGACGATGGCTCGCCGTCCGGCGGTGTAGCGCTGATCGATCCGGCGCAGGCGGCTCTCCACCACGGTGTGCATTTCGTCCGCCATCCCCTGAGCTGACATGACGCTCCTCTGGCTGCCAGCAGAGCATGGCCCTGCAGCGCGATGCTCCTAGTGCTCGTCGTAATGGTCGCCATGCGCGGCGTGGCGATGCCCCTCGTGCGCGTAGTCGACATGGTCGCCGTGGGCGACGGCCTCATGCCCGCAGCCGGGCTCATGAGCGTGGGCGTGGCCGGCATGGGCCAGGTGCGGCAGCGGATGCTCATCGTAGTGGCCGTCATGCTGGGTATGGGCATGACCTTCGTGAACGTAGTCGACGTGACCCGCACGCTCGACGCTGGCATGCCCGCAGCCGGGTCCGTGATCGTGCGGGTGGGTAGCATGAACCTCGTGCTCGGCGGTCACTGTTCCTCCTTGCTGTGATGAACGGCGTCAGCGACGATATGGGCGACGTGCTGGTCGACTAGGGAATACACGGCTTCCCGGCCACGGCGCTCGACCCCGACCAGGCGGGCACCCCGCAGCACCCGCAGGTGCTGGGAGACCAGCGGCTGACTCATCCCGAGCCGCTCGACCAGCTCGTGAACGAACCGGGGCTGGTCAGCCAGCTCCACCACTATCGCCAGCCGGGCCGGGGCGGCCAGCACCTTCAGCAGCTCCCCGGCGGCCTCGAACGGCTTCGTCCGCGCTGACACCACGTCATATAAACACATGCCAATCTGTTTATGCAAACGTCCGGGCCACCCGTCCTGACCGCATGGCCGGCCAGCGCTGCCGGCGATGCCCGGTGCCGTCTCGCAGCGCCGGCCAACCCGCAGCCGAACCGTCCCCGGATACTCAACCTTAGTTGCAATGAGACTCAGTCTGAGACTATGTTTCCGTTACATGGGCATCAGGACACAGCATCCACGCGCGAGCAGGCTGGCCGGAACGAGCCGGCGCACGGTCCTGGCCGGCGCGGTGGCCGCGCTGGCGGTCGCGGCCGCCGGCTGCGGCAGCTCCAGCCCCGGTGGCTCCGCGGACAGCACGACGGTGATCAGCGCCGTCGGCGCGGAGAACGAGTACGCCAACGTGCTGGGCCAGATCGGCGGCCGGTATGTGCACGTGTCCTCGATCCTGGACAACCCGAACACCGACCCGCATACGTTCGAGGCGAGCCCCAGGGTGGCCCAGGAGGTCAGCACGGCTCAGCTGATCGTGCAGAACGGCGTGGGCTACGACACCTGGATCAACAAGATGGAGTCGGCGTCACCGAACCCGAAACGCAAGGTGATCGTCGTCCAGCACGTGCTCGGCCTGCCCGACAGCACCCCTAACCCGCACCTGTGGTACAACCCGGTCACGATGCCCGCGGCGGCTAAGGCGATGACCGCCGGCCTGTCCGCCCTGCGGCCGGCCCATGCCGCCTACTTCCGGGCCAACCTGAAGGCCTTTGACCGCTCGCTGACCCCCTGGCTGAACGTCATCGCGCAGTTCAAGGCGAAGTACCCGGGCACCACGGTCGCCACGACCGAGCCGGTCGCTGACTACCTGCTGGCGGCCATGGGGATCACTAACCTGACCCCGTTCTCGTTCCAGGCCGACATCATGAACGGCGTCGATCCCTCGCCCCAGGACATCGCCCTGGAGAACAGCTTCTTCTCCGGCCACAAGGTCAAGGTGTTCGCCTACAACCAGCAGGTGGTCGACGCGCTCACCGCGTCGATACGACAGAATGCCGTGCAGGCCGGGGTGCCGGTGGTCGGTGTCTACGAGACCATGCCGACGCCCGGCTATACCTACCAGTCCTGGATGCTCGCCGAGGCGCGCGCCATCCAGAAGGCAGTTGCCAGCAAGATCTCGACCCAGAAGCTGTGATGACGGACCACACCCGCGCCGCCGCGGTCGCGCCCGAGATCCTCGACGTTAACGGGGTCAGCGTCGCACTGTCGGGGCGGCAGATCCTCGACAATGTCAGCTTCACCGTCAATGCCGGCGAGTTCACCGGGCTGATCGGCCCCAACGGCGCCGGCAAGACGACGCTGCTGCGGGTGATCCTCGGCCTGCAGCGGCCGGCCGGCGGGCGGGTAGCCATCCTGGGCCGGCCACGCTCGCCGCGGAACCAGCCGGTCGGCTACGTCCCCCAGAAGGTCCTGCTCGATCCGGACCTGCCGATGCGGGCCAGGGACCTGGTCGCGCTGGGGATGGACGGGCACCGCTACGGGATGCGGCTGCGCCCGGGACAGCACCGCCAGGCGGTCCGCGAGATGCTGCACGCGGTCGACGCTGACCGTTTCGCCGATGCCCGGGTCGGGAACCTGTCCGGCGGCGAGCAGCAGCGGGTGCTGATCGCGCACGCCCTGATTAGCCGCCCCCGGCTGCTGCTGCTGGACGAGCCGCTGGCCAACCTCGACCTGCGCAGCGGCCAGGAGATCATCAGCCTGCTCGCCCGGATCGCCCGCGAGCAGCAGATCGCCGTGTTGCTGTCTGCCCATGAGATGAACCCGCTGCTCCCGGTGATGGACCGCATCATCTACCTGGCCGGCGGGCGGGCGGCGAGCGGGCCCACCGCAGAGGTCGTCCGCCCCGAGGTCCTCAGCAGCCTCTACGGCTATCCCATCGACGTGCTGCACGTGCATGGCCGGGTCCTGGTCGTCACCGGCCCGGCCACCGGGGACGAGGCGGCCCTGGCCGCCGGCCCGGCGGCCGAGGCGGGCTGATACTCATGCACCAGATCTGGACGTCGGTGTTCGAGCCAGGTTTCTTCGCTAGCGCACAGGTCCACGTGGCGGCAGTGATCGGCGGGGCCGTGGCCATCGTCTCCGCCGTGACCGGCGTGTTCACTGTCATGCGCGGCCAGTCCTTCGGCGGGCACGCGCTCGGTGACGTCTCCGCGGCCGGGGGCTCAGGAGCGCTGCTGATAGGGCTCAGCCCGGTAGCCGGGTTCGTGGGCCTGGGCATCGTCGGGGCCGGCGTAATGGACATGATCGGCGTCCGGCGGCTGCGGGGACGGGACCTGGCGACCGGCATCGTGCTCGGCGCCGCCATCGGCCTGTCTGCCCTGTTCCTCTACCTCGGCACCACTTCCGGGGCCACGACCGGCGCCACTCAGCAGATC
>Ga0099828_10001737_pt1 | contig 14816 bp, 27 predicted proteins | sample CZO8metaG_2_FD_79338 | JGI IMG/M metagenome (GOLD analysis project Ga0099828, IMG submission 79338) | Vadose zone soil microbial communities from the Eel River Critical Zone Observatory, Northern California, USA - CZOApr15con2H1.8 metaG | ecosystem: Environmental > Terrestrial > Soil > Vadose...
CGCGCCGCCGGGTGTCGGTGAGCGCCACAATCCGCCAGGCGTCGCCGTCGCGGGCGAGTTGAAACGCGTCGATGCCGCAGTGGCTGAACCTGGGCCCGGCGTAAAACGCGTACTCCGCCCAGATCGACGCGAGCGGCCCGTCGAGCTCGACGTGGGTGGCGCGGATCCGCTCGTCCCAGACGTCCGGGTGAGGCGTGCCCACGGCGCGGACGAACACGCCCACGGTGTCCAGCTCGAACACCGGCATCCCGTTCCGGACGCGGGCCGTCCCGAGCAGCGCCTGGGGGTGGAAGCTCGAGCGGACCGCCGAACTGTCACCGGCCCGCATCCCGTCGAACAGCCGGTTGACCACGGCCATGACGGCGCTCCGGTCCTCCGCAGCGCCCTGCGCGCGGGCGGACGTGGCGATCACGGCCCAGAGAACCAGGGCGACGACAAGGCCGAGGCGGGGTGGGGGTGCATGGGAACGCTCGGTGAGGGTATGGAGGCGGTTCCGCAGCTTTGCAAAATAGCGCCGGCACCGTCGCTTGCGAGCAGGCTGATCGGGGGACGGCCAGGGGTTGCACCCTGAAGGCCGCTTTGGGGCCGGTCCAATGTAACAATGCCGCCCGCGGCCGGGAGACGCCAGGACTTGCACCCGCCGATCTCGGGCGCCAGGAGCGCTTCCAGCGGCGCGACTTGCGGTCGGCGGGCAAGGCGGAGTCGGCCCTGTAACCGTCGGATTCTTGCGCACCTCCAGCTTCGGAACACTTGAGACCCAAGGTTGTCGGCCCCGATACTGCGCGCACGACCCGCGAAGGGAGCGTGCATGGCCGACCGACAAGGACACGTCCGGACGTTCGACCCGCTCGCCGCGGCGCTGGTGATCGCGGCGTCGGCCTGCTCGTCCGGCGGGCCCGCAACCGGCCCGCAGAGCACGCAGGCCGTCCTGGCTCCCGCGCCGGTAAAGGCGGTCACCGTGGCGGCCGCCCCGAAGCCGGCGCCTCGGCCCAGACACCGCCCCCACATCCGCTGGGCGGACAGCACCGTGCTGGAGCGCGCGGTCACGACGCGGCTGGGCTACCAGCCGCTCGCTGACGTGCTCACGCGCCGTACGCGCCGCCCCGAGCTGGCCGACCGCGCCGCCATGGCGGTGGTGCGCGAGAGCCGCCGGCTCAATCTGAGTCCGAGCCTCCTCGCCGCGGTGCTGCTGATCGAGAACCGCGCGCTGGACACGGCGGCGGTAAGCAGTCAGGGAGCTGTCGGCCTTATGCAGGTGATGCCGGTGCACGCCGGCAGCTACGGGTGTGCCAGCACCGACCTCAAGGAGCTCGACGCTAACATCTGCCACGGCGCCCGGCTGCTGCGATTGTTCGTCGTCCGCAGCTCGACGCTCCGGGTTGCCCTGCGCCGGTACAACGGCTGCGTGCATGGGACGGTGACGCCACGCTGCTCACGCTATCCTACCCGCGTCTTGGCCACCGCCGCCAGCGTCCGGCGCGAAATGCTCCGGCTCGCAGCCGAGGACGGCGTAATCGTTCCCGGCACCGCCAGACGAAGCCTCGACTAAACCTCCTGCCGGGCCGACGGCTCCCGTCGGCATTGTTTGTGCGCCTGTCAGCGCCGCCCTCCCGACGACTAGGAGCTCTGATGGCTACGACGTCCAATCCGGTGCTGGCGCGCGCCGATTTCCGGCCCACGTCCCAGCCAGCGGCCGGCACGATGACGCTGGGCGGAACGATCTCGAAGACGTTGGCACTCTTGGGGATCCTGACGGCTACCGCGACATTCGCGTGGCTGCAGACCGGCGACGGACTGGCGGAGCCGGATCAACTCGGAACACTGCTCCTTGTCGGAATTCTGGGCGGGTTCGGTGTCGCACTTTACACGGTCTTTCGGCCCGAGCACGCGCCGGTCACCGCACCGATCTACGCCGCGCTCGAAGGACTCCTGCTCGGCTCCCTGTCCGCCATTCTGAACCTGAAGTATCGGGGCCTGCCGGTGCAGGCCGTGGTGCTGACGGTTGCGACGCTGGGCATCATGCTGACGGCCTACCGCTTCCGTCTGATTCAGGCGACCGAGCGGTTCAAGACGGTCGTGGTCTCGTGCACGTTCGCGGTGGCCGCGTTCTACGTGATTGCTCTGGTGATGGCGATGTTCGGGCTGTACATCCCCTTCCTGCACGAGGGCGGGCCCATCGGCATCGGGTTCAGTCTCCTCGTCACCGGGCTCGCCGCCTTCAACCTGATACTCGACTTCGACCGCATCGAGCAGGGCGTCGGCCGCGCGCCGGCCTACATGGAGTGGTACGCGGCCTTCGGCCTGGTCGTCACGCTGGTCTGGCTCTACCTCGAGTTCTTCAGGCTGCTGAGAAAGCTCCGCCGTTAGCCGTCACCCCCGCCAGCGCCTCGCGCACCTTCCGGGCGAGCTCGGAGGGGCGGAGCGGCGCGTCGGCCTGGGTGAAGATCACCCGGGCCCGGGGATGCCAGCTCGTCACCGCCTCCGCGAGCTGCGCGCCGGTCATGCCCGGGAGATGGTGCGTGGTGACGAGCAGATGCACTTCGTCCGGGTTGGCCGCGAGATGAGCTAGGGCCTCCTCACCCGAGGGGCCTTCGTGGACCCGATAGCCCAGCTCCCGGAGCATAGCGGTGGCCAGGGCGCGGGTGCCCTCGTCCGGGTCCACCACCAGAATCTTCTCGCTGCCGCCGAGCGGGAGCTGCTCCGGGCGGGCGGCGCGGGGCGCGTCCCCCGGGGTGGTCGGCACCGGCGTCGGCGCAGCCGGGAGTGCCGGCGACGTTTCGGCTTCGTCCCGCTCCGGCACCACCAGCCACTCGTCGTTGTACCTGCTCCCCGCCACGAGAACGCCCGCCGCCTCCACCCGCGCCCGAAGCTGGGTCACGTCGTTCGCGAAGAGCTGGGTGGTGTGGTACAGCGCCTTCAGAGCGTCCCGCTGGGCGGGCCGGCCGCCCAACGCGGTGGCGGTCTCGACGTGGGCGAGAGCGTATTCGAGCAGCTTGCTCCGGTTGAGGAGCTCGGCGAGCAGGCGATCGGACGACATGGGTTCCTCGGAAAGATGGAGAACGGGGTCGCGAAAAATTCAAGCTAACCGCGTGAAAGCACGGGTAGGTAACGCCGCCACGGTCCGACCGCCTCGCCATATTGCTTCGCCATCACCCGCACCATCTGGCCGATGTGCCCCAAGTCGTGGGCGACCCAGGTCGCGAGCAGCTCCCGGAGGGTGACCCGTCCGAGCTCGGGATGGATGCCCTCGAGCGCCAGCTCCCGCGGGGTGAGCCGGAAGCCCGCCAGCACGCTCACGTTCTCGGACCGCAGGGCGGCGAACCGCTCGAGCAGCGCGGCGACCGGAGTCTCCCGGTTGAGCCGCTGATGCCGGAACCGGTCGAACGGCTCGAACGCCGGGTTCGGCCCCCGGGCGAGGATGATCCGGGCGCGAGGTATCCAGTCGGTCTCCTCGCCGTCGATCAGGTGGCCCAGCACGTCGAACGGGCTCCAGGTGTCCGACCCCTCGGTGCTCCGGAGCCAGGCATCAGGCAGGTCGGACACGAGGGCGCGGAGGACAGGCGGCGTCCGGCGGAGCAGGCCGATCGCGTCAGCGAGATCGAAGTTCATCGAAAGCTCCTTGCAGGGCTCGGCAGCGGCGGCCGGCGGTAGATCAGAGCCAGCGGCGAACCCGGTTCCGATACGTCCGGTAGGCGTCGCCGAACCGAGTCTCGAGGTAGGCCTCCTCGCGCAGAACCACGAGCTGCTGGACCAGGAGCATCAGAGCGGGGAGCAGGACGATCGGCCAGAGGGCGCCGAGCCAGAGGGCGATCCCAAGGTAGAGGAGCGCCAGGCTCAGGTAGAGCGGGTTCCGGGTGAACCGGAACGGGCCCTCGGTGATGAGGGCTGTGGCCGGCCGCACGGGAATCATCGAGGTCCGGGCCAGGCGGAACCGGCTCATTCCCCAGATCGCCAGGACCGCCCAACCGGCCAGGCAAGCGAGGGCGAGGGGGTGGGCCGCGCTGCTCGGGATCAGGGGGAGCGGGGCCACGTCCTGCAGGAGCAGGGCGATGCCGAGCACGGACAGGTAGAGCAGCGGTGGCGGCACCCTGACGTCGGGGTGATCCGGTATGTGGGGGCGCGCCGGGTCTGGCATGCGATCCTCCGCGTCAGGGCGGGGCATCCCGGTCGAGCGGCTTCACGTAGCGCAGCGTCTCCGGCCCGTAGCCCAGGCGCTCGTATACCGCCCGGGCGCGAGTGTTCTCCGCGAACACGTTCAGGGTGATGACCGGATCGCCTCGGCGCCGGGCCCACTCCTCGGCGCCGTCGAGCAGCGCCCGGCCGACGCCCCGACCCTCAGCTTCAGCCCTGACCGCCAGCACCGCCACGTGCGCGTGCGCCCGCCCGGTGAAATAATCGGTCTGGGTCTGCAAATAGGCAAAGCCGAGCGGCGCGCCGTCGGCGTCCTCCGCGAGGAGCACCGGGCCATCCGGCGCAGCCGTCTCCAGCGCACCGATCAGGGTCCGCCGCTCCGCCTCGACGATGTGCGCCGCCGTCCGCCACGGCGGCAGGCCGAACTCGGCGAGACGCGGAGCAAGCGAGAGCAGGAACGGCAAGTCGGCTGGCCCCGCCAGGCGAAGCCGCATGGTCATGCGAACGAGGTTCCTTGCGGCGTCGAGTGGAAGTAGCGGCCCGACAGTCCTTCGAGCAAGGGGTTGGGGAGAGAGCGGGTCAGCGCCGTCGCGGCCGCAACCCGCTGGTGGCGAGCAGGATCTCCCGGAGAAAGAAGACGAGCGCGCCGATCAGGGCAGCCATCGCGGCCACGAAGCAAACGGCGACCGGGCGGGTAACCGCGGCGTTGAGGAACGAGCCGACGAACAGCACCCCCACCACGCAGCAGATGAGCAGCGCCGCCAGGGTCGACAGGCTCACCGCCCAGTCGATCAGGTACGCGCGTCGGTGCAGCGTGTCGAGCTCCAGGAGGAAGGCCGCGTTCTCGGTGGCCCCGTCGGGGCGACCCTCGAGCGCGCGCGTGCGGTCGACGATGCGGGCGAGCCGGTTCGTGAGCACCACCAGCATGGTGCCGACCCCGGAGAACAGGAAGACCGGAGCGACCGAGAGCTGGATGACCTGCGCCACCGTGCTGACGTGGGCGTCGACCTGGAGGACCATGGGAGATCTCAGGGCACCGACTGTCCCGTCATGGCGCCGGGGGGCAGTTGACCGGCCCCACCTCCTTGACCACCGGGACCCGGATCAGCCGATCCGCGATGGCGCGCAGGACGAACTCGTTGCCGTCGCTCGGCACCCGCACGTAAGCCGACGCCGGGTCCGTAGGGTCGGGCGCCACCAGCGTGCCATGCACCAGCTTGAGCGCCGCATCCCGGTCCGCCGGCTGGGCGCGCCGGGTGAACGTGACGAGCACCACGTCGGCCGCCACGCCGCCCGCCGGGTCGGTGCAGACGCCTTTGGGGAGCGGGTCCGCGGTCGGGACCGGGGTTGGGGCGGGCGGGGGTGCGGGAGGCGGGGGCGCCGGCGCGGCCGCCACGGGCTTGGCGGCGCTGTCGGGCCGGGCTCCCCGCCGGGCTGACGAGTCTTTGCGGGCGCGGGTCGTGTCCGCCACCGGAGGACGGTAGATCCCGGTCGAGGTGCCGGGCGGAGCGGCGGAGTCGCGGATGACCGTTTGCGCGGGGCAAGGAACCGCGACCCCGACGATCAGGAGGCCGACGAGTAGGCCGAGTGGCGTCGAGCGCTGCGATTCCACAGGCCCGCCTCAGAGATAGTCGGAGAAGAGTCGGCGGGCGGCATACATGCCCAGACCCGTGCCGACGATGCTGATCATGAACGCCGTCATGAGCCCGACGCGCTCGCCCACCCACCAGCCGATGGTCCCGCCAATGGTGGCGCCGATGAAGCCAAGCAGCTTGCCCACGGCAGCCCTTTCAGAATTCCCGCCGCTTCATCTCCTTGAAGAGACGCTTCGTCTCGGGATCCTCTTCCGACGCACGCTTGCCGAGCGTTGGATCGAACTGTGAGGCGCGGTCCTGCTTCGGCGGCGCCAGCTTGGCGGCATTCTTCTTGGCCAGGGCGGCGATACGCTGATCCTCACGCTTGGACATCGGGTCTCCGGCTCGTGGGTGTCCCGGAGTGTAGGCGGGGAGCACGGCTCGCGCTACGCCAACGCCCAGGGCAGCCATGGGTCCGACGGTCCCAGCGCCAGCTCCATGTACTTCGTCCCGGCCACCGGGTTCGGTCGGTAGGGCTGGATCTCGCGAAACCCCAGATCCTTATACAGTCGCTGCGCCTCGATCATGGTCGGCAGCGTGTCCAGCAGGATCCGGGCGTAGCCCCGGCTTTGCGCTTCGGCCAGCGCCGCCGTCGCAAGCCTGCGCGCGAGCCCCCGGCCGCGGTAGGCCGGCCGCACGTACAGTCGCTTGAGCTCACCGGTGGCGGCGTCCAATGGTCGCACCCCGACGCAGCCCGCGGGAACGCCGTCGGACCAGGCCAGGAGCAGTACGCCGCGGGGCGCGCGATAGACGCCCGGCAGCGTGGCAAGCTCTTCGGTGAAGCTCTGGAACCCGAGATCCACCGGCAGCTCGGCCGCATACTCGGCGAATAGCCGCCGGACGGCCTCGATCTCCTCGGGCCCATGGGTGGGCCGGATGCTCGGGGGAACGCGGACGGTCATGCGACACTGTCGCCGACCTCCGGCCAGACCGGGCGGAGGGCCAGGGTGTGGGCGCCGAGAAGATCCGGCAGCGGCCCGGGGCGCTCGCCCTGGAGGCAGAACTCCGGCGTCGAACCCAGTACCATCTGCCGGCCCCAGAGCGCGGCCGATCCATGCCGGACCAGCGGATCGAGGGCGTCGTACAGCGCGGGATAGCTCATGCCGGCCGGCTTGGCGAACCAAGCGGCGGAGCCCGGGGTCCCCATCGGGACCCCGCTTCGCAGGCGATATAACCCGGCCGTTCCACCCTCGGCCGCGGCTGCGGCGGCGTCGTGGGGCACGCGACGGGAGGCCGTCACCGCGGCGTCGTTGAGGGGGTCGAGGGCCGCCGAGCCGCTCAAGAGGTACCAGTCCTCGTAGGCTTCCCCTCCGCCGGCGGCCCACGGGGCGCCGACGATCGCGGAGCACCGGGAGGAGACGAAGCCCGGCGGGGGAGCCTGGGCCAGCGCGGCGTGGAAGCGCCGCTGAAGCCGCTCGTAGTCGGCCCCGTCGACGTCGGGCCGCCGCCAATGCCAGAACACGTAAGCCAGCATCAGTAGGTCGCCCAGGTGCCGGGAGTGGCCAGCTCCAGCGAACGGCCGTCGGGATCCCGGCAGTAGAGGCTCCGGCCTCCGCGGTCCCAGGTCACCCGGCTCTCGATCGCGATCCCCCACGCGTCCAGCTGAGCTTCCCACGCCGGCAGCTCATCCGCCGCCACCGCGAACGCGACGTGGCTGGGACCGGAGCCGTCGTGCGGCGGGATCACGCCGCCCGGCGTCGGCAGCGGCCGGGACGCCTGCCCCCGCTGGAACAGCAGCAGCACCGTGCCGCCGCCGGCGTCGAACGCCACCAGCCGCTCGCTCCGGAGCAGGGGAGTGCCGAAGAAGCGGAGGTAGAACGCGGCGGTGCGGTCGAGGTGATCGCAGTAAAGGGCGGTCTCGAGAACCCGATGGATGCAAGGCATTGTGAGTGCTCTCAGGGCTGGCGCCGCTGCGCCCGCGGCACCGTTTTCAGCTCTCACCGAGTGAATCGCGAGCCCGAAGCCTCCCAGGCCGACAGCGCGATCAGCAGCGTCACCGAGCCGAGCGTCGTCAGGGCCGGCCGCGCGAAGTTGAGCGTCCAGCCGGCCCACCGCGCCCGCTTGGGCACGATCACCCGCGGATCGGCGGGACAGCGGTGGATGCCGATGGGGCTCCAGCACCGGGGGTCACGCCACAGACGGTCGAGCTCCTCCCGGGACACGTTCGACGCTCCTGAGCTCAGGGAACCTCGGTGACCCCGGCCTTGGCTGGGCGCCACTTGTTCTTCGCGTCGGCCAGGTACACCACTACTTGGTAGCGCTTCTTCTTCAGGCCGGTGACGCTGGCCCGGTAAGCCTCCGGCCGGTGGCCGGAACAGTGATGGTCGGCCGGCGGTCCGATCAGACGGATTTTCACCACCGCACCGTGCGGCTGATAAGTGGCGGTCATCTTGGCCTGACACGGGTTGTCGACGCCCACTACGACGTCGATCGCACCCGGCGCCGGCGTCAGCAAGAGGCCGGCAACGTCGCTGCTGTCCGGCGGCTGGTCGAGGCGGGTCAGCGCCAGCGGTTTCCACTCATCCTGGACCCGGGCGATGCTCAGCGCACCGATCAGAAGACCGGCCACAATCTTCATGTTACTTGCCCCGCTCGTACTTGAACGAGACTTTGACCTTGGCCCGGTAGGTCTGGACCTTCCCGTCCTTGAGCGCCACGTCCAGCGCTGAGATCTCCGCCACACGCAGGTCGCGCAGCGTCTGCCCCGCCCGCTTGATCGCCGCGGCTGCCGCCTTCTCCCAGGACTCGGTGCTGGTGCCGATCAGCTCGATGACCTTGTAGACGCTTTCTGGCATGGTCCGTTCTCCTTTGCGTGCGTGGGGGACAACATCTCGGCGATGGCGCGGTCGACATGGATCCGGGTCGTGTCCAGGAGCGGAATCCCCAAGTCACCGCCGTCGCGCAGCAGGAGCGGCAGCTCGGTCCCTCCCAGGATCAGCCCTTCGATGCCCTCGGTCTGCGCGAGCCGGGCCCCGATCTGGAGCAGCCGCGCCCGGGTCTCGGGCAGGTAAATGCCCTGGACCAGTTCTCCCAGGTATTTCTCGTGAATGTACGCCTGATCCTCCGGCGCGGGGACGGACACGGTGATGCTCTGCCGCTCGAACACCTTCCGGTAGAAGCCCCCCTGCATCGTGAACCGAGTCCCGAACAGGCCGACCCGGCGGAGCCCGAGGCCCCGAGCGGCGTCGCACGCGGCCTCGACGATGCTGAGCAGCGGCACCGGGGACTGGCGCGCGAGGTCGTCGAAGACGATGTGCGGCGTGCTCGACGCGAGCAGAGCGACGTCCGCCCCGGCGCGGGCGAGCCGCTCGATCTCGGTCAGCAGATAGGATGTGACCTCCGCCAGGCGGCCGCCGGCAATGAGGTCGAGCATGGTCGTGAGATCGATGCTGTTGATGACGAGAGGCGGATAGCTCCCGTCCCCGGTGCGCTCACGGTACGTGGCGACCAGCAGCCGATAGTACTCGACCGTCGACTCGGGGGCGATCCCGCCGACGATGCCGAGCAGTCTCATGCGGATGACCGGCGCCGGATCAGGGCCACCAGCATCGATCCGAGGTTGAGCACTGCCATCGCCGCGCCTGCCAGGATCAGCCACCGCGCCGTGTGCCGGAGCACGCTCAGCCGGTCGATCCCGACGAGCACCAGCGCCACCTTGGTCGTGAGCAGCACCGAGGCCGCGGAGAACGTTACCAGCTGCAGCAGAAGCAGCGCTTGATAGCCGAGGCCCGCGTAGAGCCAGTACACGGCGACGGCCACCAGCAGCCAGGCCAGCAGGCTGGTACGGGCGGTCGGGCCCAAGGGCAGCTCCCGCAGCAGGGGCACGACCAGGAGCGCGAGCGGCAGGCAGATCAGCAGCAGCCTGAAGCTCGCCCGCCACAGCTCGGATCGGTTGGCGTCGTCAGCCGTGTGCGGCGCTGGACCACGCATGCCTGAACTCTCCTCTCCCGTCGATCCCAATTCTACGGCCGCCCGGGCGGCTGGCCAGCCCCCGGTGGCGCCCGGCTCATACCGATCGCGTCAGGCTGCCGTCTGCGCGGATGCTCTGCCCGGTGATGTAGCTCGCCGCCGGGGACACCAGGAAGGCCGCGGCCCGCGCGATCTCGACGGCCTCGGCCACCCGGCCCAGGGGGATGGCCCGGCGGAACTCGTCCTTCACCGGATGCGTATCCACGAACCCCGGGAGAAGACAGTTCATCCGGATGCCCGCCGCTGCGTACCGGTCGGCGTACAGCCTGGTGAAACCGCCCAGGGCGCCGCGGATCGTGGACGAAACCGGCGCGTCCAGGTGAGGCTCGGCCGCCCACAGGGACGAGATGTTCACAATGGCACCGTGCTTCCGGCGTTCCATGACGGGCGTCACCAGGGCAACCGACCGGTCTTTGCTCATCTGAATCCTTTGGGTGCCGGGGTCCGTCTCGTTTACTGTAGCCCCTCAACCCGGACCCCACAGGAGACGACCCCAATGCTGCGAGCGCTGCGGGCCAGCCTGCTGCTGTTGCCGGTCTCCCTCTCCGCCCAGGCGCACGCACCACCGAGAAAGATCCAGGTGGCGGACGGAATATTCCTCTTCATAACGCCGCCGTACAGCGACGTGGGGCTGGATGGCAACGCCGTAGCGGTGCTCTCGGACGACGGCGTCCTCGTGTTCGACGCCAACGGGACGCCTCCCGCGGCCGCCGCGGTTCTGGCCGAGATCCGCAAGCTCACGCCCAAGCCGGTCCGGTATCTCGTGATCTCCCACTGGCACTGGGACCACTGGTACGGCGCCGAGGTCTATCGCCGGGCGTTCCCGGGTCTCCACATCATCGCGCACGAGTCCACTCGGCGGCTCATGATGGGCCCCGCCCTCGCGTTCAATCAGCCCGGCATCGACCGGGAGCTGCCGGAGCACATCGGGGAAGTCGAGAGGGCGCTCGCCGCGGCGCGCGCCAAGAAGGCGCCACCGGCCACCCTGACGCGACTGCAGCGACACCTGGAGGAAGACCGCTCTTTCCTGGCGCAGAAGCGCGGCGTCCACCACACATTCCCCGATCTTACGTACTCCGACTCGCTGACGCTGTACCTGGGACAGCGACGGATCCAGGTGCTGCACTACGATCGGGCCATCACGCCGGGCGACACGTTTCTGTATCTCCCCGACGAGAAGATCCTGCTGACGGGCGACCTGCTGATCAATCCGATCACCTTCGCGCTCGACTGCTACCCGACCGGCTGGATAAGCACGCTGGAGCGGCTCGACCGGCTGGAGGCCACGGTGATCGTTCCCGGCCACGGCGAGCCGGTCCACGACAAGACGCTGCTCGAGACCCACCTGGCGTTGCTGCGGGAGCTGTCGCGCCTGGGAAAGGCGGCGAGGGCGCGCGGGCTGAGCGTGGAGCACGCGAAGGCGGAGGCGATGGACACCGTCAAGGATCTCAGGGTCCGGCTCACGCACAACGATGCGGCGTTGAACGAGGCGTTCGGCATCTACCTCGTGGACTGGTTTCTCCACCGGGTGTACGACGAGGCAGAAGGCCCGCTCACGGACGACATCGCGCCGATTCCCGGACAGTAATGGCCGGCGTGGAGGTCTATTTGCGCCGCAGCGTGTACGACGCGAACTCCTGCCAGACACCCCCGGGGCCGCGATCCTCCATGAGGACGTCCCAGGTCCGGTCCGTGGGGCTCCAGGTGAATGTCGTGTGGAACGGTCCGTCGGGATACTCGAAGACCAGGCGGACGGCGGCGCCGGTCTGGTGGCCGTAGCCGAGGGTTTCGGAAAAACGCCCGCCGAAGGCGTCGAGCCAGTGGCAGACGTAGCGATCGCTGGTGTTGTCGTACCCCAGGTACACCGTGGCCTGGTATGCCGGCGGGTCGGCCACGTCGCGCATCCGGAGCTCGAGAAACTGATGGTTGAGCACCCATGCCGCGTGGAAGGTGTACGAGACGGGGCGTCCACGGACCCGCCCTGCCATAGACCAATCGCCGGTAAGCTGTTCGAGTAACGAGTCCTGAAGGATCCGGCGCGGCCCGTCCAGCGGTGCGTCCGGCTGCTGGCCGCGGGCCGGCACGGATCCGAGGGCGAGCCAGAGCAGCAGGGCGCCGGCTATCCGGGCCCTACTTTGCATATCGCTCGGCGCCCAGGAAATGGAGGGAGACGTAGGGGTCGTTCCCCACGACCCAGCTGTCGTGGGGAACGGGAGGAACGTAGAACAGCTCGCCCGGCCGAAGCTCGATGACCCGGTCGTCGAACGCCACCGTAGCGACGCCGGACAGCACCAGCCCCACGTGCTCGACCGAGCACCGGGCCGCCCCCACGGCCGGACCGACGTGCTCCGACCAGCGCCAGCCCGGCTGGTAGGTCGCGCGCCCGACGGTCACGCCGCCGAGGTGGACGATCTCGAACCGGCCCTTGGGCATCTCGCGAATCTCGTCGGGCCGGTCGAAGCGCTTGAGCACGACGTCCAGCCCGCTCGCGCCCGGGTCAGGAGTCACCATGACCGTGATCCAGTGGCCCGACGATGACGGCCGTGCCGTAGCAGAGCACTTCCGTCACGCCCGCCATGACCTCCGCGGCATCGTAGCGGACGCCAACCACGGCGTTGGCGCCGATGTGCTGCGCGTGCGCCAGCATGATCTCGAACGCGTCCTCCCGGGCGCGCTCACAGAGCGTCGTGAGCAGCGTGATGTGTCCGCCCAGGATTGTCTGGAGCTTGGCACCGAGCGTCCCGACGATCGAGCGCGATCGCACGGTGACGCCCCGGACCACGCCAAGCCCATGGACGATCTGGTACCCGTCGAGGGTGAAGGTGGTGCTGGTCATCTCCGTTCCCATATCAGCCGACTCCTCCGCGGCGCTGTCCGGCCAGGATGATCACGACGCCCGCGGCGATCGCCGCGGCGCCGAACCAGGGCGAGACCGGACGCTTCTCTTCCAGCGTCGCCTCGAAGTCCCCGACCTTGAGCACGCTCCGCTCGGAGGTGAACGCGAACCCGCGCGCCATCAGGATGGCCCCGCCGACGATCAGCAGGACGCCCAGCACCAGAGAAACCCGCATCTAAGCCGCCTTCTTCGAGAAGAGGAACGAACCGTAGCCGAGGAGCAGGAGCCCGTAGATGGCTACGGTGGACCACCCGAGTCCGTTGGCCAGGGCCGCGAGCTGGCCGGCAACCGCGATCGCCAGCCCGGCGATCGAGCCGAGAAAGCCTCCGAGCACGATGCCGCGCCGCGTCGACGGCTCCGTAACGTTGCGGGACAGCAGCAGCACCAGGCCCGTCTGGAGCAGGGCCGCCCCGAAGAATCGGGACATCTGCAGGCCCGCTGGGTCGGTACCGACGCCGTACGGTGCGAGGGTGGCGCCCGGTGCCAGGAGGAAGGCGAGTCCAAAGCCGATGCCGAGACAACCGGCGGCCGCTAGAAGCGTGCTGAGTCGCATAGGGCCTCTCCCGTCGGATGGAGTGAGGTGTTGCCGATCCAACCCAACCAAACCCAAACCGTCACGCGCCGACCGGCGCCGGTGTTGATCCAGGTGTGCGGAGAAGAGAAGCTCGGGCGCCACACCTTATGGTGCGGCCTGCGGCGTGTCAACCGCGGCGCTCGGCCTCCCCGCGAGGCGCACGGCGATGAGCCCGTGACTCGCCACCAGCACGGGCACGAGAAACGTCGGCAGCAGGCTCAGGGGCAACCGCAGCAGCGCCCGCATCGAGTCGGGGTTGGCCAGCGCCAGCCGGGCCGCCGTGGTCACTACGAACAGCAGGTCGGCCAGGCCGAGCACGTTCCACGCGCCGTAAATGAATCGCCGGGCCCGGGTCCGCGGCGGACCGCTGGCGAGGACGAGGATCGCAGCAGCCGCGACCGCCATGTCGCCCCAGGCTCCGGGCACGGCAAAGGCAAAGGGCAGCTCGCCCCGCCGGTAGAACGCGAGAAACTCGGCACCCACGAACCGGGTCACATGGAGGGCCACGAGCCAGCGCAGGTCCACGCGCAGGCCCCAGGCCCGGAGCCGCGGGCTCCGGATGCCGCCGATCACCAGGGCGGCGGTGAGCCCGACGACAAGAAGCTGGGGCGCCGGGGGCCGGAGACCCTCGAGCGCCCCCGAAGCGCCCGCCGCCAGAGCGACGATGAGCCAGACGAGGCCGGCGATGACAATCGAGCGTGAGCTGAGCGGCGGCGCGTCCATGGCGAAGGCTCCTTGTGGCCCGGCTAACGTCGGAGCGCGAGAATGACCCCGGTGACCATCAGCACGCCGCCGAGGAGGCGGACCGGCGTGAGCGGCACGGTGAGCGCACGGAACAGGCCCAACTGGTCGATCAGCAGGGCCGCCGCGACCTGACCCGTGACGATGAGTGCGATGGCCGCGCCCACGCCCAGCCGCGGCACGAGAAACGTGATGGTGAGCACGTAGGTGGCGACGATGAGCCCGCCCACGTAGCTCCAGGCCGGGGCGGCGCGCAGCTCCTCGACGGACGGGAACCTGCCGCCCGACAGGAGGACGGCTGCGAGCGTGGTCGCACCCGCCACGACGAAGAGCGTCAGCGCGGCGAACGGCACATTGCCGTGGATGGACTTGCTGAGCGCGGCGTTCGCGGCGGCCTGCACCGGGATCAGCGCGCCCGCCACCAGGGCCAGGAGCCACAGGAGTAGCGTCGTCGTCATGGTTGAATCCCCTTGTGTCACAGGCGCGCCACGTCCGCCACGTTCACTTGGTGGCGTCCCTGCACGGGCGCGATCGGGCCCTAACTGCGAACCACAGAGGCACAGAGACAGGGAGGAACAACACCTAGTTGTTTTCTCTGTGCCTCCGTGCCTCTGTGGTTCGCAGTTGCAGTTGCGGTTGGCGAACGGACCGTCGCTCAAGGCCGCCAGACGCTCGAGACCGATCCCGGCAACCTGATTGTACGAGCCCGCGGCCCGCGGGTCCGTTGTCGGCAGCGCACGTGCCACGCGGGACGTGTCACCCGCCGCCCGATATCCTGCTCGGATCACCGGCGCCCGAAGGTCCAGTCGGTGTAGAGACCCACCCACACCAGGACCGCCGAGAACGCGAGGTAGACGACCGCCGTGGGGCC
>Ga0099828_10001742_pt1 | contig 14800 bp, 8 predicted proteins | sample CZO8metaG_2_FD_79338 | JGI IMG/M metagenome (GOLD analysis project Ga0099828, IMG submission 79338) | Vadose zone soil microbial communities from the Eel River Critical Zone Observatory, Northern California, USA - CZOApr15con2H1.8 metaG | ecosystem: Environmental > Terrestrial > Soil > Vadose...
CAGACCCTGACTTACCTCCGGCTGACCGGCCGCCCGGCCGAGCAGGTTGCGCTGGTCGAGGCGTACGCCAGGGAACAGGGCCTGTGGCATGACCCCGGCCAGCCCGCCAGGTACTCGGAGGAAGTGGAGCTCGACCTGTCCACGGTGGTGCCGTCGCTGGCCGGCCCGAAGCGCCCGCAAGACCGGGTGGCGCTGGCCGACGCGAAGACGGCGTTCCGCGACGCGCTGGGCACATACGTATCCGCCCCCGGCCTGGATAACGGGCTGAAGGGCACGTTCCCCGCCTCCGATCCGGTGGCTGAGGGCCCGCCCGGCCGCCCGTACGCACCGGTACAGGTGACACTGGACGACGGAACGAAAACTTCCGTCGATCACGGGTCCGTCGTCATCGCGGCCATTACCTCGTGCACGAACACCTCGAATCCGTCGGTCATGATCGGCGCCGCGCTGCTCGCCCGCAAGGCGGTCGAGGCCGGCCTGTCCAGCAAGCCGTGGGTGAAGACCACGCTGGCGCCCGGTTCCAAGGTGGTCATGGACTACTACGAGCGCGCCGGTCTGGTGCCCTACCTGGAGAAGCTCGGCTTCAACCTGGTCGGCTACGGCTGCACGACCTGCATCGGCAACTCGGGGCCGCTGCCCGAGACGATCAGCGCGGCGGTGGCCGACAGTGACCTCGCGGTCGTGTCCGTGCTGTCCGGCAACCGGAACTTCGAGGGCCGGATCAACCCGGACGTGAAGATGAACTACCTGGCCTCACCGCCGCTGGTGGTCGCGTACGCGCTGGCCGGCACGATGGACATCGACATGGTCCACGAGCCGCTGGGCGCGCGATCCGACGGCACGCCGGTGTACCTGCGCGACATCTGGCCGACCCCGGACGAGATCGACTCCGTGGTGCGCAGCGCGGTCGCCGCCGAGATGTTCACCCGCGACTACGCGGACGTCTTCGAGGGCGACGACCGGTGGCGCGCGATGCCGGTCCCCGAGGGCGACACGTTCGCCTGGGACCCGGAGTCCACCTATGTGCGGCGGCCGCCGTACTTCGAGGGGATGACCGAGAAGCCGGCCGCGGTCACCGACATCCATGGAGCCCGGGTGCTGGCCATGCTGGGCGACTCGGTGACCACCGACCACATCTCACCGGCCGGCGCGATCAAGAACGACAGCCCCGCCGGTGACTACCTGCGCGAGCACGGGGTGCAGCGGCGCGACTTCAACTCCTACGGGTCGCGGCGGGGCAACCACGAGGTGATGATCCGCGGCACGTTCGCGAATATCCGGCTCCGCAACCAGCTGGCCCCGGGCACCGAGGGCGGCGTGACGGTGAAGCTGCCGGATGGCGAGCAGATGTCGATCTACGAGGCGTCACGGCAGTACGCGCAGGAGGGCACGCCGCTGATCGTGCTCGGCGGCAAGGAGTACGGCTCGGGCTCGTCGAGGGACTGGGCCGCCAAGGGAACTCTGCTGCTCGGCGTCCGGGCCGTCCTGGTCGAGTCGTTCGAGCGGATCCACCGGTCCAACCTGATCGGGATGGGCGTGCTGCCGCTTCAGTACCGGCCGGGGCAGTCGGCGGCCTCACTCGGCCTCACCGGCCGCGAGGTGTTCGACGTGACCGGCATCGAGGAGATCAACACCGGGCCGGTGCCACCGGAGGTCACGGTCAGCGCGGACGGCCGGGAGTTCCGGGCGGTCGTCCGGATCGACACGCCCGGCGAGGCGGACTATTTCCGCCACGGCGGGATCATGCAGTACGTGCTCCGCTCGCTGGTCGCGGGAGGCTGAAGCCGCTGCCGCCCGGACAGAGCCTCCCGCCGATGCCCACGCATGGCGGGATCGGCATGTAATCATGTAAACATTGACGGTTCGTGATCCGGCCGAAGTCTCCCTGGAGCCCCTGGAGCACCTGATGGCTGAACCCAGGCTCGTGGTCGAGCACCGTGAGCACCTCTGGTATCTGCTGGCTGAGGCGTCCCAGCTGGAGCACATGATCATGTGCCAGTACCTCTATGCGGGCTTCAGCCCGAAGCAGGATGCCGGGGAGGGCCTGACCGCGGAGCAGGCGGCCGCGGTCGCGAGGTGGCGGAAGGTCCTGCGCGGGATTGCCGTGCAGGAGATGCTGCATTTCGCGCTGGTCGCGAACCTGATGTCCTCGATCGGCGCTGCTCCGGTCCTGACCAGGCCCAACTTCCCGCAGCGCTCCAACTACTTCCCGCCCGGCGTCCAGCTTGACCTGCTTCCGTTTGGCGAGGCGGCGCTCACCCATTTCCTGTACCTTGAACGGCCCGAGGGAATGGAGCGCCAGGACGCCGAGGGGTTCGTTCCGGGCGCGCCGCCGCACGAGCCGGTCGAACCGGGCGAGGCGCTGCCGCGGGTGCAGGATTTCGCCACCGTCGGGCATCTCTACCGGGGCATCTCCGAAGGGCTCAGCCATCTTGTCGGCCACCTGGGGGAAGGCGCCGTATTCGTCGGGCCGCCCCGCGCGCAGGCGACCCCGGAACTGTTCCGCTGGCCTGAGATTGTCACCGTGACGGACCTCAAGTCCGCGCACGCGGCAATCGAGGAGATCATCGAGCAGGGCGAGGGCGCCCGCGGCGACTGGCGTTCCGCCCACTACGGCCGCTTCCTCAGCATGTGGGAGGAGTACAGCGAGCTCCGCAAGCAGGACCCCACCTTCGAGCCGGCCCGGCCGGTCATCGCCGCGTTCACCCGGCAGCCTTACGACATCGAGGCGCCGCAGCCGCTGGCTACCGAGCCCGCGGCCATCACGGTCGCCGAGCTGTTCACCCTCGGCTACGAGGCGCTGCTCCAGACGCTGACCCGGTTCTTCACTCACACGGACGAGAGCGACGAGCAACTGGGCGTGCTGATCGGCGCCGCGTTCGGGCTCATGACCGGGGTGCTCGAGCCGCTCGGCACGGCCCTCACCCGGCTGCCGGCCGGGCCCGCTTACCCCGGGCGGACCGCGGGCCCGGCGTTCGAGATGTACTACCAGATGGGCAATTTCACTCCCGCGCGTGAGGCGGCGTGGGCCGTGCTATCGGAACGGGTCGCCGTTCTGGCCAACCGCGCGGCCAGCGCCAGCACCAGCGGGGCCGCTGCGGTGGCCGCCGTGAGCACCGTGGCGGAGCGTGCGGCTGGCATCGCGGCACAGCTTGCCGCCCACGTGCCGGTCGGATTGCGCGCCATAAGAACGTGACCTGGCGCCGCGGACCGTACGCGGCGAGCCCCGGCAGCACTGGCGCCCGGGCGCGTAACCTTGCGTCCAGGCGGCATATCGCGCTGCTCGTCGTCGGGATTGTCGCGCTGGCGTTCAACCTGAGGGCCGCGATCACCAGCCTGCCACCGGTCTTCCCAGAGCTGTCGGCCAGCCTGCGGCTGTCCTCGGCGGCGCTCGCCGTGCTGGCGTCGGTGCCCGTGCTCTGCTTCGGCGTGTTCTCCGCCGTGGCGGCGCCGTTGAGCCGCAGGTTCGGGGAAGAACGTGTGCTGGAAGCGGCGCTGGCCCTGCTGGCGGCGGGCCTGCTGCTGCGAGGGGCGCTGCCGGGGGTGATGCTGTTCCCCGGGACTGTGCTGGCCTGCGCCGCGATCGCGCCGATGAATGTCCTGCTGCCGAGCCTGGTGAAGCGGCGGAACCCGGACCGGGCCGGGCTGCTGATCGGGATCTACCTGCTGAGCCTGTCCGCCGGCTCGATCCTCAGCTCGCTGATCGCGGTTCCCGTGTACCGGGCCTCGGGCGGGTCGGTGCGGCTCACGCTGGGCCTGTGGGCGCTGCCCGCCATCGCCGCCGCCGTGGCCTGGCTTCCGCAGCGCAAGTACCGGACCATGCCGCCCGGCCCCGCGGACGCGCCGCTGGATGCCGCGCCGCTGGGCGGCGGATCCCAGCCGGGCCGGGCCGGGCAGCTGCGGGTGTACCGGTACGCGCTGGCCTGGCAGGTGACCGTGTTCCTGGGATTGCAGAGCCTCACGTTCTACGCCACGCTCTCCTGGCTGCCCACGATGTTCCGTGACCGCGGGGCAACGGCCGTGCACGCGGGCACCCTGCTGGCGCTGATGAACCTGGGGGGCGCCGTCACCGCCCTGGTCATCCCGGTGCTCGCACACCGGGTCCCGAGCCAGCGCGGGCTCATGGTGGCCGCCATAGCGGCGAGCGCGGCCGGTCTCGCCGGCGTGTGGTTCGCCCCGCTGGCCCAGTCCACCGCCTGGATTCTGGTCCTGGGCCTCGGCCAGGGAGCGGCGCTCAGCCTGGCCATCTACTTCACCTTGGCCCGGTCTCCCGATCCCCTGGTCGCCGCCTCGCTGTCAGCGTTCGCCCAGGGCACCGGCTACCTCGTCGCCACCGCGGGCCCGCTCGCCGTCGGGTTCCTGCACACCGCCACCGGTAGCTGGACTGTCCCGGTAGCGGCGCTGCTGGCCGTGCTCGGCGGCGAGCTCGTGGCGGGCTGGCAGGCGGCCCGGGCCGGGACGCTCCCCGGGCCTTCCCCAGGACAGCCTGGGAAGCAGCCTGTCCGCCCGTGATCGTCCATGGCCGGCCCCGGAGGGCAGGCCGCCGGTGTCTTGTCAGCGCTGTGACCGATACCTATACTCATCCGCGACCGCAACTTTCGGATAGTTTTTCGAAGTGTCGCGGGCCCGTGGCCAGAGCCGGAATACGCTGCCGGGATAGGTTCAATCCGTCGGCGTGGGAGGTTAACAGCATGCTCGTGGCCGGGGTGGACTCCTCGACGCAGTCCACGAAGATCCTGCTGTGCCGCGCCGAGGACGGCACCGTCGTCGCGCGCGGGAGCGCGCCGCATCCGGGGGGCACCGAGTGTGATCCGGCTGCGTGGTGGTCCGCGCTGCAGCAGGCCGGGGACGGGCTGCTGGAACGGGCGGACGCGGTCGCGGTCGCCGGCCAGCAGCACGGCATGATCGTGGTGGACGAGGCCGGGCGGGTGATCAGGCCGGCCTTGCTGTGGAACGATCTGCGGTCGGCGGCCGCGGCCACCGCGCTGATCGCCGAACGTGGCGGACCAGCCTGGTGGGCTGAGCACACCGGGAGCGTGCCCAACGCGTCGTTCACCGTCACCAAGCTCCGCTGGCTCGCGGATCACGAGCCGGAGCACGCGGCGAGGACGCATCTCGTGCTGCTGCCGCACGACTGGCTCAGCTGGCGGCTCGGCGCGACCGAGCCGGTGACCGATGCCGGCGACGCCTCGGGCACGGGCTACTTCTCGCCCGCGAGCGGGCGCTGGCTACCCGACCTGGCCGCGGCCGCCCTCGGTCATGAGCCAGTCCTGCCCCGGGTCGCCAAGCCTGCCGAGGTCGTCGGCCAGACCCCGGGCGGGGCCGTGCTCGCGCCGGGTACCGGCGACAACATGGGAGCGGCGCTGGGCCTCGGCCTGGAGCCGGGCGAACTGGTCATCTCCATCGGGACCTCCGGCACGGCGTACGCCGTCGCCGCGGTCCCGGCCGCTGACGCGTCGGGGGCCGTGGCGGGCTTCGCCGACGCCACCGGGCGCTTCCTGCCCCTGGTGGCAACCGTCAACGCGGGCCTCGTGCTGTCCGCCACGGCCTCGCTGATCGGCACCGACCTGGCCGGGCTGTCCGCCCAGGCGCTGGCGGCCGCGCCCGGCGCGGGCGGGATCACGCTGCTGCCCTACCTGGACGGCGAGCGGACCCCGAACCGTCCTGGCGCGACCGGTGTGCTGCGCGGCCTGACCACGCAGAACGCCACCAGCCAGAATCTCGCCCGGGCCGCTGTCGAAGCCGTGCTGGCCTCGCTCGCCGAGGCCGCCGACCTCCTCGCCGCGCAGGGCGTCGAGCGCCGCCGGGTGCTGCTGATCGGCGGCGGGGCGCGGTCGGCGGCGATCCGGGCCGTCGCGCCGGGCATCTTCGGCGTGCCCGTCGCCGTGCCGGAGCCCGAGGAGTACGTCGCGCTGGGCGCGGCCCGCCAGGCGGCCTGGGCCCTGGCTGGCACCCCGGACCCGCCGGACTGGCCACGCAGCGGCGCGGAGGAGTACACCGGGCCGCCGCAGCCAGCCATCCGAGAGAGACTGGCCGCGCTGCGTGAGGCCACCACCACCTGGGAAGGAAGGACTGACCCGTGAGCACAGACGCCTACGTTCCGGCTCCCGCTGACCACTTCTCGTTCGGTATCTGGACCGTCGGGTGGCAGGGGGTGGAGGTATTCGGCCCCGCCGTACGGCCGCCCATGCCCGCCGACCGCGCGGTGCGCAAGCTCGCCGAGCTCGGCGCCTACGGGGTGAACTTCCACGACAACGACGTGTTCGACTTCGACGCGAGCGACACGGAGCGGGACAAGAAGATCGCTGATTTCCGCCTGGCGCTGGAGGAGACCGGCCTGGTCGTGACCACCGCGACGACCAACTTGTTCTCGCATCCGATGTTCAAGGAGGGCGCGTTCACCGCCAACAACCGTGACGTGCGCCGCTTCGCCCTGGCCAAGGTCATGCGCAACCTGGACCTGGCCGCGGAACTGGGCGCGAAGGTGTACGTGTTCTGGGGCGGCCGGGAGGGCGCCGAGTCGGGCGCGTCCAAGGACATGCGCGCCGCGCTGGACCGGTACAAGGAAGCCATGGACATCCTGTCCAGCTACGTCATCGACCAGGGGTACGGCCTGCGGTTCGCGATCGAGCCGAAGCCCAACGAGCCGCGCGGCGACATCCTGCTGCCGACCGCCGGGCACGCCCTGGCCTTCATCACCGAGCTGGAGCATCCCGAGATGGTCGGGATCAACCCGGAGATCGGGCATGAGGAGATGGCCAGCCTCAACTACGCCCATGGCATCACCCAGGCGCTCTGGCACGGCAAGTTGTTCCACATCGACCTGAACGGCCAGAACGGGCCCCGCTACGACCAGGACCTGCGGTTCGGGGCCGGCAACGCGCGCGGCGCGTTCTGGGTCGTGGACGCCCTGGAGGCGGGCGGGTACGACGGGCCGGTCCACTTCGACTACAAGCCGCCGCGCACCGAGGACGACGACGGCGTCTGGGATTCGGCCGCCGCCTGCATGCGCAACTACCTGATCCTGCGGGAGAAGGTCCGCGCGTTCCGGGCCGACGACGAGGTCATCGCGGCGCTGGCCGCCTCGCACGTGGCCGACCTGGCGCTGCCGACCCTGGCCGACGGTGAGACCTGGCGCGACGTCCAGGGCTTCACGCCCGACATCGAGGCTCTCGCCGCGCGCGGCATGGCCTTCGAGCGCCTCGACCAGCTCGCCCTGGAGCACCTCTACGGCATCCGCTAGCCCCGGCGAGCGGCACCGGGGTGACTCTGGTGTCGCTCACGTCCCGGGGGTACGGCTACGGCCCTGTGGGCGGGTGAGCTGGGAAGATTTGCATTGCCGTGCGGCTGACATGCCGGTTAGCGTCGGTGGGGGCCTCCGCCCGGTCGGCGGGAGCCTCACGGACAGCACAGATCGGATGCCTCATGCCGTGGCGCGCGCCTGCCCGCCGGTTTCCGGTCCTCGCCATCCGCGACTTCCGACTGCTGCTCGCGGACCGGGTGCTCGCGCCCGCGGCATTCGCGTTCTCGCTGGTCGGCGTGTCGTTCGCAGTCCTGGGCAGCACCGGGTCCACCGCGGACCTGTCCTACGTGCTGGCCGCGCAGATCGCGCCGTCGCTGGTCTTCGCGCTGGTCGGCGGCGTTGTCGCGGACCGTGTCGCGCCGCAGCGGGTGATCGTCGCGGCCAACCTGATGATCGCGTTCGGCGAGGGGACGTTCGGCATCCTGGTGCTGACCACCCACCCGCGCGTATGGCAGATGATCCTGCTCGAGATGGTGACCGGCTCGGGCATGGCGGTCTTCTACCCGGCGTCGCAGGCGCTGCTGCCCAGGCTGGTTCCGGGCCGCCTGCTGCAGGAGGCCTTCGCGATGAGCCGTCTGGCGATGAACGCCGCGCAGATGGCCGGGGCGGCCGTGGCCGGGGTGTTCGTGGCCGCTGCGGGGCCCGGCTGGGCCTTGGCCACCTGCGGCGTGGGCATGCTGGGCTCGGTCCCGCTGCTGCTGGCCATCCGCTCGGCCGGCAACGAGCGGCCGGCGGGCTCCAGCATGCTCAGGGAGCTCAGGGACGGCTGGTCGGAGTTCCGCTCGCACACCTGGCTCTGGGTCATCGTGGCCCAGTACGGCGTGCTCCTGGCCGCCTGGTACGGGAGCTTCGAGGTGCTCGGTCCGGTGGTGGCGCGGGCCCACCTCGGCGGCCCGGCGGCGTGGGGCGCCATCACCGCGGCCGAGTCGGTGGGCCTGATCGTCGGCGGGCTCGCATCGCTGCGGTTCAGCCCGCGCCGGCCCATGATGTTCGTGGTCCTCATCGGCGCGGCGATGGCGATCTCCCCGCTGTCCCTCGGCATGCTCTGGCCGCTGCCCGTGATCTGCCTGGCCGCGCTCTGCCTCGGCATCACCCTTGAGATCACGATGGTGCAGTGGACCGTGACCATGGCCAGGAACATTCCCCGGGCCAAGCTGGCCCGGGTCTCCTCGTACGACGTGCTCGGCAGCGTGATCGCGATGCCGGTCGGCGCGCTGATCGCGGGTCCGCTGGCCACGGAGATCGGGGTCTCCGCCACCGACTACGGTGCCGCCGCGGTGATCATCGTGGCCTCGGCGCTCGCGCTGATCCCCCGCGAGGTGCGCGGCATGCGGGCGGCGGACGCCGCATCGGGGCATGATGGACCGAAGTCCCCGGACCCGCCCGGCCCGGGGGTGGCACTGCGGCGCGGTGCTGAGCCCCTCGTGCGGCCTGCGGGCCGGGCGAAATAGACTCGGCACTGGTTCCCGCGCCGCGCTGGCCAGAAATCGCTGGCCTGCGTCCGAGGCGGCCGGCCGCGCCCGGACGAAGACGATGAGCCGACGACGATGAGGAGCAGCCCAGGTGACCTTGCTGGAGTCCATCGCCGGTCCGCGGAACCTCAAGGCACTCGACGCCGAGCAGTTGCCCGTCCTGGCGGGCGAGATCCGCGACCTCTTGATCGAGACAGTGTCCAGGACCAGCGGTCACCTGGGGCCGAACCTCGGCGTGGTTGAGCTGACCATCGCGCTGCACCGCGTCTTCAACTCGCCGGTGGACCGGATCGTGTTCGACACCGGCCACCAGGCTTACGTGCACAAGCTGCTCACCGGCCGCCAGGCCGCTTTCGGCACGCTGCGGCAGCGCGGCGGTATATCCGGCTACCCGAGCCGGGCCGAGTCCGAGCACGACATGGTCGAGAACTCGCACGCGTCCACCAGCCTCTCCTACGCCGATGGCCTGGCCAAGGCGTACCGGCTGCGCGGCGAGACGGACCGCACGGTGGTGGCGGTGATCGGCGACGGCGCCCTGACCGGCGGCATGGCCTGGGAGGCGCTCAACAACATCGCGGTGGCCAAGGACAGCCGGCTGATCATCGTCGTCAACGACAACGGGCGGTCGTACCAGCCGACCATCGGCGGCCTGGCCAATCACCTGGCCACGATACGGATGAGCCAGCGCTACGAGACGGTGCTGGACTACATCAAGACCACCTTGTCGCGCACCCCGCTGGTCGGCCCCCCCCTCTACGGGACCTTGCACGGGGTGAAGAAGGGCATCAAGGACGTCGTGGCGCCGCAGGTGCTCTTCGAGGACCTGGGCCTGAAGTACCTCGGCCCGATCGACGGCCACGACGAGCAGGCGGTCGAGTACGCGCTGCGCCGCGCCCGCGACTTCGGCGGCCCGGTGCTCGTGCACACCCTCACCAGGAAAGGCTTCGGGTACCAGCTCGCCGAGCAGAACGAGGAGGACTGCCTGCACCAGGTGCCGGCCGCCCCCACTGCCAAGGCAGCCAGCGGCCCGCCGAAACGGACCTGGTCCGCGGTGTTCGGCGACGAGCTCGCGGCGATCGGGGCCCGCCGGCCGGACGTCGTCGCGATCACCGCGGCGATGCTCCACCCGACCGGCCTGGCGGCGTTCGCGCGGGCCTACCCCGAGCGGGTATTCGATGTCGGCATCGCCGAACAGCACGCCATGACCAGCGCGGCCGGCCTGGCCATGGGCGGGATGCATCCGGTGGTCGCGATCTACGCGACGTTCCTGAACCGCGCGTTCGACCAGGTGCTGATGGACGTGGCCATGCACAAGCTCCCGGTCACGATCGCGCTCGACCGCGCCGGGGTGACAGGTCCTGACGGAGCCAGCCGCCATGGCATGTGGGACGGCTCGATCCTCCAGCTGGTGCCCGGGCTCAGGATCGCCGCCCCGCGCGACGCGACCCGGATCGCCGAGCTGCTGAACGAGGCGGTGGCGGTGAGCGATGGCCCCACCGTGGTGCGCTACCCGAAGGGCACGGTCGGCGCCGAGATTGACGCCATCGCCGCGATCGGCTCCACCGACGTGCTGTACCAGACCGCGGCGGATGCGGCAGCGGACGTGCTGCTGATCGGGGCCGGCTCGATGGCAGCGGTGTGCGTGGACACCGCCGGCCGGCTGGCCGACCAGGGCATCGGCGTGACCGTGATCGACCCGCGCTGGGTGAAGCCGGTCGACGGGGCCATCGCGGACGAGGCCCGCAAGGCCAGGCTCGTGGTGACCGTCGAGGACAACATCGTGGCGGGCGGGTTCGGTGACGCGGTGTGCCGGCTGCTGCGTGACAACGACGTGGGGACCCCGGTCAAGACGTTCGGCCTGCCGCAGCAGTTCCTCGCGCACGGCACGCGTGACGAGGTCCTCGACGAGGTCGGCCTGGTCCCGCAGCACCTGGCCCGGGACATCACCGAGGCGGTGGCACGGCTCACCCCTGAGCTGGCGGAGCACTCGCAGTCATGAGCGAGCCGGAGGGGCGCGGCGCCGCCTGGACTGAGGAGCGAGGGACGAGCGACGAGGAAAGGCGGCGCAGTGAAGGGGGAATGGGGAGGCGGGCGGGGCCCCGCAGGCGAGCGGGAGACAACTCATGAACGCCCGTGCGCTGGAGGTCGCGGTCATTGGCTCCGGGCCGGCCGGGCTGTACACGGCGGAGGCGCTGATCAAGCAGTCGGCCGCGCTGGATCCGCCCGCCAGCGTCCGGGTGGACGTGATCGACCGGCTGGTGACCCCGTACGGCCTGGTCCGCTACGGCGTCGCTCCTGACCACCCGTCGATCAAGTCGATCGCCGAATACCTGCGCAAAGTCCTGGAGCACCAGGACGTGCGGTTCCTCGGCGGCGTGCACCTGGGCGAGGACGTGACCCGGGAGGACCTGCTGGCCAGCTATGACGCCGTGGTCTACGCGACCGGCGCGATGCGGGACCGGCGGATGGGCATCCCCGGCGAGGACCTGCCCGGCAGCTACGCGGCCACCGACTTCGTCAACTGGTACTGCGGCCACCCCGACGTGAGCATGGACGCGTTCGCTCTCGACGCCGAGTCGGTGGCCGTCATCGGGGTCGGCAACGTAGCGGTGGACGTGGCCCGCATCCTGGCCCGGGACCCGGCTGAGCTGCGCCCCACCGACGTCCCGCAGCCGGTGCTTGAGGCCCTGGAGGCGAGCAAGGTCCGCGATGTCCACGTGATCGGCCGGCGCGGCCCCGCCCAGGCCAAGTTCACCACCAAGGAACTGCGCGAACTCGGCGAACTGAGCGGGGTGGACATCCTGGTCGACCCGGCTGAGATCGACTCCGGCGCGTTCGACCTGGCCGGGCAGAGCGCCCAGCTCGCCGAGGCTGACCGGCGGGTCCGCGGCAACCTGGCCGTGATCGGGGGCTGGGCGGGCCGTGCCCCGGCCGGGGACGTGCGCAGGCTGACCGTCCGGTTCTGGTTGCGCCCGGTCAAGGTCGAAGGCGCCGAACGCGTGTCCGGGCTGACTGTCGAGCGCACCCGCCTGGACGAGGCGGGCCAGCTGATCGGAACCGGTGAGCTGGAGACTGTCCCCGTCCAGATGGTGCTGCGCAGTGTCGGGTACCAGAGCGTGCCGCTGCCGGGAGTCCCGTTCGACGAGCGCACCGCCACCGTGCCCAACTCAGAGGGTCGCGTCCTCGGCCCGGACGGCGCGCCGCTGCCGGGGGAGTACGTGGCGGGCTGGCTCAAGCGCGGCCCCACCGGCGTCATCGGTACCAACAAGTCCGACGCAGCCGGTTCCGTGAGGTCGCTGCTTTCTGATCTTGCGGGGGGCGGCGCGGGGGCGCGCAAGCCCACAGCGCAGCCTGGAGACAGTGGGCAGCCGTGAGACAGTGGGCGGCGGGCTCTTGAGGACCTGCTCGCGGCCCGTGGGGTGGCGCCGGTGAGCTACTCGGACTGGCTCAGGGTGGAGCGGGCCGAGGCGGCGCTGGCGGGCCAGCTCGGGCGCGGCGCCCGGGTCAAGCTGCCGAGCCGGGAGGCCCTGGAGCGCATCTGCCGCCCGCCCGCCTCCTGAGGGCGGCGCAGCGCCCGGTACAGCCCTATTAGTCGCAAAGTCTCCGCAAACCCCCCGGAGTCTTGAGAGAGCCGCCGCTGGGGACAATGGGGACATGAGCGTAGGCCAGGCGGGCTTCCAGCGGAGCGGTGACGCGGCGGGTGCGCGCCCCGCGCCGGGCGGCAAGAAGGCGCGCGAGGCCGAACGCAAACGAGAGGCTGAGCGGGCACTGACCGCTGAGGCGCCGGCCGCCGAGCCCGCCGCCGAGCCCGCGGCCGTGGCCCTGGCCGAGCCGGGCGGCGAGCCGGCGGGCACGTCGGCTGATCAGGAACTGCCGCCTGATCGCTACTTCGATCGCGAGGTGAGCTGGCTCCGGTTCAACCAGCGGGTGCTGGAACTCGCCGAGGACGAGTCGCTTCCGCTGCTTGAGCGGGTGCGCTTCCTGGCCATCTTCGCGAGCAACCTGGACGAGTTCTTCATGGTCCGGGTGGCGGGCCGGATGCGGCGGATGGCGACCGGCCTGCCGGTGGAGAACGTCAGCGGGCTGCCTACCGACCAGATACTTGAGCGCACCCTGGACACGGCCCGCGAGCTCAGCCTGCGGCACGCCGAGTACTTCACCGGCCACATCGTGCCGGCCCTGGCGGCGGAGGGAATCGAGATCCTGCGCTGGAAGGAGTTTTCCGCCGACGAGCAGGAGAGCCTGCACCAGTTGTTCCGGGACCGGATCTACCCGGTGCTGACGCCGCTGGTCGTGGACCCGGCTCACCCGTTCCCCTACATTTCGGGCCTCTCGCTCAGCCTGGCCGTCATGGTGGCCGATCCGCGGACCGGCGTGACCTTGTTCGCCAGGGTGAAGGTGCCACCGCTGCTGCCCCGGTTCCTGACCGTGGGGAAGTACCGGTTCGTGCCGCTGGAAGACGTGATCGCGGCGCACCTGAACGAGCTGTTCGTCGGCCTCGATGTGCTTGAGCAGCACGCGTTCCGGGTCACCAGGACCCGGGACCTGGAGGTGGACGAGGACGTCACCGAGAACCTGATGCAGTCGCTCGAGCGTGAACTGCTCCGGCGGCGGTTCGAGCCTGCCGTCCGGCTCGAGGTCGAGGAGTCGATCTCCGCCGAGGTGCTGGAGAGGCTCGTGACCGAGCTGGGCATCGACCGCCGGGCCGTGTACCACCTGCCGGGGCCGCTGGACCTCTCCGGGCTGAATGCGATCGCCGACCTGGACCTGCGGAGGCTGAAGTATCCGGCCTTCGTCCCGTCGGACTCGGCGGTGCCGCAGGACACCGACATCTTCAGCATGCTGCGCAAGCGGGACGTGCTGGTGCACCACCCCTACGACTCGTTCGCCAGCACCGTGGAGCGGCTGACGGTGGAGGCAGCCGCCGATCCGCGGGTTCTCGCGATCAAGCAGACCCTCTACCGGACCAGCGACACCTCGTCGATCGTGGACGCGCTGATCGACGCGGCCGAGGCGGGCAAGCAGGTCGTGGTGGTGGTGGAACTCAAGGCCCGTTTCGACGAGCGCGCCAACATCCTCTGGGCGCGCAAGCTGGAGGAAGCGGGCTGCCACGTGGTGTACGGCTTCGTCGACCTCAAGACGCACTGCAAGATCGCGCTGGTGGTCCGGGAGGAGCCCGACGGGACGCTGCGCCGCTACTGTCACATCGGCACCGGCAACTACAACCCCGCCACGGCGCGGTTGTATGAGGACTTCGGCCTGCTCACGGCGGACTCGACGGTGGGCGGGGACGCCACTGACCTGTTCAACCACCTGACCGGGTACAGCCTGAAGAGCTCCTACCGCCGGTTCCTGGTCGCCCCGGAGGGGCTGCGGGCCGGCCTGCTGGAGCGGATCGAGGCCCAGACGGCCCGGCAGCGGGAGGGCAAGCCGGCCCGGATCCAGCTCAAGTGCAACGCCATCGTCGACGAGGCGGTGATCGACGCGCTGTACCGGGCGTCCCGTGCGGGCGTGCCGGTCGACTTGTGGGTCCGCGGGATCTGCGCGGTCCGCCCCGGGGTGCCTGGCCTGTCGGAGACGATCCGGGTGCGCAGCATTCTGGGCCGGTTCCTTGAGCACTCCCGGATCTACTCGTTCGGTGCCAGGGTGGCCGGTGAGGGTGCGGGCGGTGACCGCGAGGTCTGGATCGGCAGCGCCGACCTGATGCACCGCAACCTGGACCGGCGCGTGGAGTTGCTGGTCCGGGTGACTGATCCCGATCAGCAGGCGGAGTTGCGTGCGCTGATCGACCTGGCCATGGACGAGAGCACATCGTCGTGGTGGCTGGCCAGCGATGGGACGTGGACCAGGCACCATCTGGATCCGGACGGGAAGCCCCTCCGCGACCTGCAGCAGTACCTGATAGAGACCCGCCGCGGGCGGCCCGTCGCGTCGCACCCTGAAGCCGATGGATGATGCGGCGGCCGATGGTGTGATCCACGCCGCCGGCTGCGTGCTGTGGCGCCCGAGCGACGGTGTTCGCGGC
>Ga0099828_10001746_pt1 | contig 14798 bp, 15 predicted proteins | sample CZO8metaG_2_FD_79338 | JGI IMG/M metagenome (GOLD analysis project Ga0099828, IMG submission 79338) | Vadose zone soil microbial communities from the Eel River Critical Zone Observatory, Northern California, USA - CZOApr15con2H1.8 metaG | ecosystem: Environmental > Terrestrial > Soil > Vadose...
CGACAATGGCTCACGAACTCAAAACACCCCTGGCCAATATTCGCGCCCACTTGAGTGCCTTACAGGCCGAGGACATGGAATGGTCAAGCGAGGCGCAACATGACTTCTTAACCACCGCCGACGAGCAGGTAGAACGCCTGGTAGGGATGATTAACCATTTCCTGGATGCCTCTCGCGTTGAAGCAGGAGCGTTGCGTCTCGAAATCGAACCAATTCTGCTCCCTGAGATGTTTGAAGACCTGGAAGAACGCCTGGAGGCATTGATTGCCTCTTCACGCCGCCGGTTGGAGATTCGACAACCACCTTACTTACCTGCGGTAATGGCTGACTACGAACTCGTGATGAGCGTCCTGACGAATTTACTGAGTAATGCTTTTCGCTTTGCACCAGAGGGAGATAGGGTGCTGCTCGAGGCAGAACCTGTGTATGCCGCAGAGGACTACTACCCATCGGGTGTTGAGCTGCGGGTTACCGACCGGGGACCAGGTATGTCAACAGAGCAACAGGCGGCACTGTTCACCCGCTTCAGCACCTTTGCCGCCATGAGCCGTCCCGCAGTCGACCGTCCTGGGCAGCCTACGGCAGAGAGACGCAAGGGGAGCGCACGCTGGAGCCCCGCCACCGGCCTCGGCCTGTACATCAGCCGGGGCATCGTTGAAGCCCATGGCAGCAAGCTCACACTTAAAAGCAGTCCTGGTGAAGGGGCAACGTTTGCATTTATACTCGCTGTCGCTGGCACAACAAAGAGAGAGGGATGATAGGAGAAGCAAGGATGATGGCTACCTCAGATAAAAAAGTGCGTATCCTCTGTGTTGAGGATGATCCACAGATGCGTTCATTCCTCCAGGCGCAGTTGAAGGCGCGAAACTTTCAGGTACAGACCGTCCGTGATGGTGCCCAGGCTATCGACATGGCCGCCATCTTTCAGCCTCAGCTTGTCTTGCTCGACCTTTCTCTGCCTTCATTGGATGGATTGACCTTCTTACGACGTTTGCGGGAATGGAGTGGAGCGCCGGTGATTGTGCTTTCCGCACACGACGAAGAACCGGTGAAGATCAAAGCCCTTGACCTGGGAGCCGATGACTACCTGACCAAGCCCTTTAGCCTTAATGAATTGCTGGCCCGCGTGCGTGTGGCTTTACGCCGCGCCGATGAAACGGCTCGCCTGCGCAGTACGGCCACCGGCAGCGATATCCAGCGTCCTCACTATCGCTGCGGCGGCGAAAACGGTCTGCTGGTCGATTATGCCCACCGTGTTGTGCGCTCCTGCGGCAAGGAAATTCACCTGACTCCTACGGAGTATGACTTGCTCTGTGAACTGACGCGCAACGCCGGAAAAGTCCTGACCCATCGTGAGCTGCTGCAGCGTGTCTGGGGGCCCGATTATAGCGGAGAAAATACCTATCTGCGCACCTTTGTGCGGCACCTGCGGCGCAAACTGGAACCCGATCCAGCACAACCACGCTTCTTACACAATGAACTGGGCGTCGGCTATTTTGTGCCACCCTCCGACAATGATGAACTATAGCAACCTGGCAAAATATTTTGCCGTCTTCACACGAAATTCACAAATCTCATAAGCAAATTCACGATATCCTCACCAGGCGTCGGGTATACTTCGCATAGAGAGGTTGATACCCTCCAGATCTCACCGGCGGAGTTGCCGCAGTTCGGACAATGATGCATCGCGAGAGCAGGATTGTCAGTCATGCAAGACGAGGACGCTGCTAATACAATGCCGGGAGGCGGCAACATGAGTGTGGCGAACGGCATATCTTTAGAGGAAACGCGAGTTTTTGTCAACTCACCGCTCAAGCAGCCAGAGCAGCCAAAAACTTCGCCTCGTATCCTTGTCGTTGAAGATGACATCTCCCTCGCTCATTTAGAAGCAAGCTTCTTAGCCGCCCATGCCTATACGGTAGTGATAGCAGGCAATGGTGAGCTAGCTATCACCACCCTCAACAATTTTATGCCTGATCTTGTAGTGCTTGACCTTGAACTTTCCGGCTCATTGTCCGGTTGGGACGTATTACAGGTACTGCGCCAGAATACCCTGGCACCTGTACTACTCACGACTAGTTTGACGCTAGACATGAGAAAGCACTTACGTACCTCTGGAGAAAGCCGGTCAACGTTGGATCATCTGCCCAAGCCTTATGCGATGCAGACACTTCTCAAGTGTATCAAACGCATGTTGTGATAGTACCTCAGTGACTATTTTTAGTCAGTGAAAAAGGAGGATCTTATGGACCGCAAAGAGGATCGTGAAATGTTACGTAAGGTCGGGTTCGCTGAGGTAGAAATGAATCGGCTCTCACGGCTGCGCAGAGATTACAATGAGAGGGAGAGGCTGCAGGCTGTCGCAGAACATCGCCGCCTCGAATTTGTGCGCTGGCTTGTGACTATTGGCAAGATTACCGATCAAATCGCCTAAGCTAATTTTAGCTCATAGAAAGAAGCGGCCATGCAGGTGTTTTTCTTTTCAGAAAAACACCTGCATGGCCGCTTCTTTCTATGAGCTAAGTACTGCGAAATCTGACTGGTTTCTGCTGCGTGGTTTTCCACGGTGGGCGCATAAGCAGCCAGCCTCAATCACTCTCTGCACGGTAATACGTCCACATATCCCATTTGGATCGCTATTTCTTTGCCATTTTTCTTCGATCAAAAAAATTAGATGTTAGAGTGTGACTGCGCTCCATCCACAGGGATACACGCTCCACTCACCAGCGAGGCGAGAGGGGAGGCAAGGAAAGCGACGACGTAGGCAATCTCCTCTGGAGTACCAAAGCGTCCTAACGGCAACTCGCTCTTCACAAATGCGGCAATACGTTCAGGGTCGGCCTGTTCACGTCGATCCCAGGAACTTCCCGGGAAGAGCAGTGAGCCGGGAGCAACGCTATTCACCAGGATATTATTTGGAGCAAATTGGCGAGCCAACGATTTTGTCAGGCTGATTGAAGCCGCTTTGAGGGCGTTATAGGCCGTTCTCCCCCCGGTTTCACGTCCAAAGATGGATGAGATGGCAATGATGCGCCCTCCTCCCTGGTTGCTCATAATCGGTGCCACCAGTCTGGCCAGGCGGCTCAGTGCCAGCACGTTGAGTGCTAAAGCTTCTTGCCAATCTTCGTCACTGGTATCAAAAATATTCTGACCCTTTGCTCCACCCGCATTATGCACCAGAATATCGATTTGACCATAGTGCTTCATAGTTGCCTGTACAACGGCTTCGATATCTTGCGCAACCATCAGGTCTGCTATAATGGGAAGAACCTCAGTACCATTGCTCCACAATTCAGAGGCCGTGTCTTCGAGTGCCTTCCGCCCACGGGCAATAATCGAAAGACGACACCCCTCAACTGCCAATACATTGGCGATGGCCTTACCAACCCCACGACTGGCCCCGGTGACAATGGCTACCTTTTGCGACAAGCCCAGATCCATATTCTCTGCCTCCTACGCATGGCTGACTTTACTAGCTGTAGTAGTTCATATCTATATTATTTCACAGGAGCGAAAGATTGGGCGTACTCATCATGCGGTTGAAAAACCGGCTTGCCGCGCGTCCGTCTACACGACTGCCAATGCGTGCAAGCAAGACGTTGCCAGGCTCCATACTCACGTTCGGTTCCGTGGTAGGATATTCTACAAAGCCCTGCGTCGCAAAAAGATGAGCGATCAGAGAGCGATAGCGATGGATAGTGATACCCAGCCCTTCCATATCCCAATGCCAGGATAAGCCCATGGCAAAGAGGATCATATCCTCTAGCGCATCAAGTTCAAGAGCAAAAGCTAACAATTCTTTGGCAATACCCTGTCCACGCCAATTGGAACTGACCTCGATAGCTACTTCATAGACATTCTCTATGCCTTCCCAAAATACATCGGCTGGAGCTATCGTCACTTCACCCACGATCGCTCCTGTGGTCGTATGAGCCAGGGTGAGAGCGCAGTCTGGGCTTTTCGCAATGCCAAGCAGCAGCTGGTGCTCGCGTTCTGGGAGACGCGCAAAAGCCCGCAGTCCATCATCCGCCTTTAAGCGTTCGACCATTGATGGAGGACAAAAATCGCGCAACAAGAGTTGACCTTTTTTCGTCTCTATGGTTTTGATACGCGACGGGGTATCACTGCCGCGCAGGTGTAATAGATCAAACAGACCTGTAAGCGGTGATTGCTGCTTAACGTAGGGAAAGGCCTGGCGTATAGAAGGAGATACTAGCAAATGTCGCACCAGTGCGACAGTGTGCCGGTTCTCAAAGCTAATCGTCCAGCGACGTGGCTGCGCGGGAAAATTTTCCGCCCGATCCATGAAGGTGGTCGGGAAATTGGCAGTCGAGGCCGTCTTACCCATTACCTGCTGGGTAGTTTCCTCCCGCTCTTCTACAGCTAACCATGCAGGACGCCAGCGTTCAACCCACTTCTCCGGCAAGTCTACAGGAAGTGTTTGCTCTGACATCTCTGCCCATAACATACTCCAGGCTCTTGGCACAACCCGAAACAGATCATAGCCTCCACCACCCAATGCCACCCAGCGTCCCTGACAGTAGGTACGCGCCAGCTGGTGGGTTAATGTAAATTGTGCCTGAATACCACGCAGGGTCAACTTGAGATGCGTTAAGGGGTCCCAGGCATGGGTATCACAGCCATGGTTACTGATAATGACATGCGGCGCAAAAGAGATAACGAGTGGAGGAAGTACCGCTTCAATGGCCTCGATAAACGAAACATCCTCGGTAAATGGCTCCAAAGGAATATTGACAGAGTAACCGCGCCCTGAGCCGCGACCCAATTCGAGAACATCGCCGGTGCCTGGAAAGAGGTAGCGTCCCGTCTCATGGAACGAGACGGTCATCACACGGGGATCATCATAAAACGAACGCTGTACGCCATCGCCATGATGTGCATCATAATCGATATAGAGTATCTTGGCTTCAGTCGCTTGCAGTACATGGGCGATAGCAACCGAGGCGTCGTTATAGACACAGAAGCCAGAGGCCCGATCTGCCCAGGCATGGTGCAAACCGCCGCCGGGATGGAACACATGCAATGGCCGTTGATCCTCCGATGAAAAGGTTCCGCCTTCAGGAAGACCCATCACCGCACTCAGGGCTATCAGTGAGCCTCCCGCAATTTTTGCGCTCACCTCGTGCATTCCCGGCTGAGCAGGGGTATCACCCTCGCCAAAGCCATAGTGGTCAGCGAGGCGTTCGCGCTCTTTCAGCTCATCTTTATTCGTTATGGTTGCTTCAGGGGTGCTCAGACGCTGTACCGCTGCGATATAATCGGCAGTATGGTTGAGGCTTAATTCCTCAATAGTAGCAGCACGCAAGGGCAGGCGTGTCTCATCTCTCTCACTTTGCCACAACCCAGCTATCTCTAGTAGATCCATCAGCGCGACTAAACGCTGGGGCTGCAAAGGATGGTCCGCGCCAAAGTCGTATGCGAGCTCCGCAGGGTCAAATATCAGACGCGCCCTTGGCGGATGAGGGAGATCAGCCATGGGTATTACCTTCCAATAAGGAATCAGCAAACCTGTAGGCAATGTTTGCTTCCTGCAAACGAAGCAATATTGGGGAAGGGTTTATCGTTCCCAGGCGCAGGATAGCAGCACGAGATTTACCGTTTTCCTGGGGTGCCACAAGCACGCTCAACACCTTTACATGCATTTCATGCGCCAGCAGGAGGGTTTGCGCTAGAGGAGTCAAATCGTGTACGGGAAGGGGAATAACCAGTTGCATCCCTGGCTCAAAAATACCCATAGAACGAGCGAAAGCCATCAGCAGGTCACTGCGAGTCAATAGCCCAACCAGAACCGTCCGGGTTTCCTGTCCCGATTCTGTTTGTTCATATTCTACAACCGGCAGGCAATTCATGCCGCGTTCGACAAGTAGCTGTGCTGCCGAGGCTACACTTGTTGTCGGGCCTAGACTTACATCAGGACGATGCATGACTTCTCCTATGCGCTGCTCTTGCCAGGGACGTTGTAAAAGATCACCCGAAGAACGTTGCTTCCCCAGCGCAACAGCCAGGTCTATATCTTGTGAGGTGATTAATCCTTCAAACAAAAGAAGCGTTTTTGCCTCTGCCTGTCTCGTTGCACCCGCTCCAGCAGCTTTAGAATGATGAACGACAGGCAAGTGATGAAACTGGTATTGCCGCAAAAGGTTGGCGGCGTGACCCAGTGTATCATCCGGTGCAACCGTTATCATGTTCGTTGTCATTATTTCGCGTACTATCATACGATTTTCCTCTTAAAGTAACCCCGTGTGCAAGTTTTTCCGCCGCCTTTGGCGGCAACAGCTTTTAGTATGTCTGCGAGCTTTGCTGCCTTCACCATTCCCCGAATGCGGCTGCCTGCGGCAGCAAAGCTCGCAGACATACTAAAATCCTCCTGCACCAACAAGAATAAACGAACCGCCGCAAGCAGCGAAGTGTCTTGAACAGTTACTCATTCTCAACAAAAGTGAGGTGATTTTAACGTCATAATAGCACATAATGGAGATGGCCATTGAACAAGGCCGTGGGGCGCGATCAATCGGGCCATTATGGGTTTGGAGTGAAGAGCAATCCGAGATAGAATACGGAAGCCAGTAGGAGTAAGAGGCAATAGCTGCCCGCGACAATGCGAGAAACAAGATAGGGATTGACTATTCTGCGCGGTCGATAACTCCTATACGACATACGTCCAGCGACAATAGCAATACCCAAAAGCAAAAGGAAATCTAATACTCTGATGGCAAACATGCCACTGAATAAAGCAAAGGTGATTGCGACTGCACCAAAGGCGAAAATACCACCGAATACGTCCACCGCCGCAATCGCCATAAACAGTCCTTCGTCATAGGCACGCGCAAGGAGCAGTGGGGTCACGCGGATCAAGATTACCAGTCCGGCTACATAGGCAAAGAGACAGGCGATAGTCCACAAAACATATGGCATATACTTCATCCCCATTCAAAAATTTGTGCATCATTGAGCAATAACCGGCCTTGCTCCTGGCCAGGAACAAACACGTAGACGGCTGGAACAGACGCCGCATCTTCCATTAGAACGCTCTCTAAAGCAAAGGCAGAACTGTCTGATCGCCAGGCAATTTGTCCAGGTAAAGCAGGGCTATACTGTTGTGTTGCTGCTGGATTCGCCAATGTGGCACTGTATAGGCCTTGCGCATCAGGTGCGTTAGTGGGCATCATCGTTACTACCGTCCGGTTATCAGGCCCCCATGTCAAAGTGAGATCATGAACAAACAATTGAGATGGGGCCTGTGCGAATAATGCCGTGCTAACGCCATCTTTCATATTGTACACGGTAATCGTTCCTGATCCCTGCGCGGGAGCGTTTGCTGTCACCATCTGTGCAGCCAATTGTTCGCCATCAGGCGATATATCCCAACCAGGCCGTACAAATGGCGCGCTCTGCCGACTGCCAACACACCACGGCATTGCGCCAGTATCCAACACCTTGCTACCAGGTATTTCAGGATGAGCAACCGAGTGACGATAAATGCTCAATTGACCCTGTTGCTCAAAAGGATGTACGATCACCTGATAGAAAAGTTGCTCGCTGCTATAGCGCATCGAGAGCAGTAGCGGCAAGCCCGGCTGGGCATTGAAGAGTGTCGCTACCCCAAGCTCACTCAAAGGTATCACCTGTGCCAGTGTCCCCGCCATCATATCATAACGGTACAGGCCAGCTAGATTGCTCGTTTTTCCCGTAGGGCCATTGTACCACGCTAGCAGGTGAGTTGCGTCCTCCCAAAACACATATTGCCAGTAATCATTGCGCGGGCTGCCCCCTGCATTGCTTCCTGCCTGGGAAGAAACGGTAATGGCTGTCAGTTGCTGCGTCACAGTGTTCAACACATAGAGCGCACCATTCGCTCCATAGTCAGGAGCAGGGCATCCACCGCCCCCCTGACCAACGGGCCGGGCAGTCATAATAAAGGCAAGAGAGCGATGGTCAGATGACCAGGCAGGCTGATGCCAGAAAACATCAGGAAGATTGGTATAGTCAAAATGCGTCACCTGCTCAGGTTTTGCGCCATTCACAGCCACCCAGAGCTGGTTCTTACGCACAAACGCGTAGAAAGCTCCGGTGGCAGTTGGAGGAGCCGTCAGCACCGGCTGCGGGCTCAGTTTAGCCGTGGGCACAACGGCAGGGGTGCCATTGCCACGATCAGGAGTGCCACTGGGAATAGTGCCAACACTAGAGAAGCCACATGAGGAGAGTAGCAAAAGAGCCAACAATAAAAACAATATGAAAAGCAGCTTGTTCATTCGCACATGTTTAAAAATATTTCTATTCATGTATCTACCTTCTCTCATTCATTACAAGGGGTAACGTAAAATAAGGAGTAACGTAAAACAGCACAATATGTACCAAAATATACCAACGTAGATCAACTAATAAGTGTCATGGCGTGGGTATTTGAGGCTATAGGCAAAAATTATTGACATGGCTGCGCTTCTCTCTTATTGTGTATCTGCGGGCTGCACAGCCCGCAGATACACAATAAATCCTTGTGAGCTGTGAAGCGGTGAGGATTCAAAGAAACCCGTCCATCGGGTTAGTTACCAGAAAAATTATAGGGTATTAATCATGGCTGAATTAACATGGAACGGCAAACACAACCCCAACGAGCAGCAATTAGTATCTTCCCCGGCACAACTCGAAACAATTGAGAGTTTCCCCAGTCAATTAAGCGAGAACCCATCAGATACTTCACCCTCCCCGCTGGTAGAAAACTGGCAGAATCGCCTCATCTATGGCGACAAGAGCGCGGTACTTCCCGCCTTACTGCGCGAATTTTCCAACTCAATTGACCTCATCTACATCGATCCTCCCTTTATGACTGGTCGTGATTTTATAAGCAGCACGCAGGTAGCATACAGCGATAGATGGGACAACAATCTAGATACATATCTCCAATGGCTATACGAAGCTCTAGAGTTACTACATCGCCTGCTTGCGCAGGATGGCAGTCTGTATGTTCACCTCGACTGGCGCGTGACTCATTATGCGAAGGTTATGCTGGACGAGATTTTTGGCTTCAGTCCCAATGTTGATGGCCCTGGCTTCAAAAGTGAAATTATCTGGCACTACCAGTCGGGAGGACGCTCACACAGATACTACGCACGTAAACATGACACCATCCTGCTCTACACCAAATCGGCCAATTATTGCTTTCATGGCGAGAGAGTTGGCGAACGGCGCGGCACACAGAAGCGCAACCATATGCGCAAACAGGTGGGAAGCGATGGGCACGTCTCCTGGACAATTCGCTCCGCGGACCGCATCTACACCTATGACGAGGATAGCACGATGACTCTTGCCGATGTTTGGAACGACATCAGCCATCTCCAGCAGAAAGACCCGGAGCGCATTGGCTACGCTACCCAAAAGCCTGCGGCACTGCTCGAACGCATTATGCTGGCATCATCCGAAGAGAACGATCTTGTGCTTGACTGTTTTTGTGGCAGCGGCGTTACCCCTACCGTTGCTGAACAATATGGACGCCGCTGGATTGCCTGCGACAAAAGTACGCTCGCCATTCAAATGACCCAAAAGCGCTTGCTTGCACTGGAGAAGTTTCGACCATTCGTTGTGCAGCAAATCAGTGAATAGGCTGTCACAGGTCATTCAATGGAGAGAAGTGTAATAGCACCGCTTGCAGCTCGCTAAAGTGGGAGAGCCGAATAGACGAACCAATGTCGGAGAACAATGATTACATTGGAGATTAAGTTCTTCTGACCACCACCATCCCGACTGCGCCAATGATTACTAAGATTGCTCCCACTGCCAGGGCGATATAGGGAAGGGTGTGATGAACACCCAGAACACTGGTGAAAGATATTGCGCCAACAATCAGTGCGAGTACACCAAGTACGATAGCTCCTATATAGATCTGGGAATTCTTCATCTGAAACGTCCTTTCTCTTGACTGGTCATAGTCAACATGTGTGTATTAAAACATGTTTTAAGCAATATGGCAAAATGTAGACAAATCTGGCCTTTTATTCCACGTTTTTAGCCTTTCTCTGTCAACTCAGTTCAGTCTTCATCATCAGGATTGTATCTTCTGCGGCGCTGCTCTATGAAGGCATCTAAGTCTGAACGGGAGACCTGGTAACGGCCAAAAATGTCTTTCGTTGCATATAACTCCCCATTTTTAATCCACCGTCGTACCGTCTTCTCATCCACTTCCATCATGCGCGCCACATCTTTGATAGTCATCTGGTTGTTGCTCATATACGCACTCCGCTAGTCTGATGTTTTTACCATCTTACACCTTACGGGGAAATTGGTCAACTTCTGGGTAGACAGAAGTGGATACATTATGCTAAACTTACTCATAGAAGGTTGGCTACACCCAACATTGTGCAGTTGAACAAGTAAAACGTAGGTAATTGGCCTACGTTCATGCGTAGGCCAATAGAGAGACTAGTCACATAAAACGCATCCTAGCCTCTCCACCCCGCAATCATAGCGGGAGGAGAGCCACAAGTCAAGCGAAAGGAGAGCTTGAAGCATGGCAACCCTACAGATGACGAAGCAGCAGACCATCACCGCTCAGACCCCCCTACCAAAGCCGCGCTCTAGCCTAGCCATGGCCAGCGATCTCAGTAAGGCACTCTGCCTGGCCCCGACCTTTCAGCCAGATGTTGACCTGCTGACCACAGAAGGCTTGATTGCATTTGGCGTGAAGGGTTCAGGCAAATCGAACCTGGTCGCCTTGCTGGTCGAGCAGTTAGGTCGATTCCTCCTCCCTCAGATCATTCTGGACACCGAGCGCGAACAGCATAGCCTGGTCAACCTGCTCCCTCATGGAGTGATCGCCACGGCTAACCGTTGTCCAAGCGGCTATGACATCCTCCACAAAGGCTTGCAGGTGATACTTGACGTGCAAAGCTGGGACACGGACGAAGCGGCGGCCCTGGCCATGTGTCAACTTATTCACGAACTCTTCACTGCGACCACTGCCCAGGCTCCGCAAGACCGCGTCCCATGCGTTATTCATCTGGACGAGGCAGCGTATTGGCTCCCCCAGGAAGCCGTGACCTACCTGTCTAAGGATATCCGCAAGGCGCTAGCCGATGCGTTTCACAAGCTGGCAAGCAGGGGCCGCAAGCAGGGACTCACACCGTTCCTGTATACACAGAGTATTAGCGAGGTCGCCAAGAGTGCGATCAGACAGGCAGGCGTCAAGGTGCTCATGCGTCAGACGCTTGACGTTGATCTGAGTCACTACTGTCAATACATCCAGGGAGCAACCGCCCAGACCAAGAAGGCCATCCAGGCTTATCCAAGCGGGAAGGCGATTGTGATCTTACCGGACGGCAGCCAGCACCGCGTGCAGTTCAACGAGCGCCAGAGTGAGCATGTCGGCCACACCCCCCAGGTGCAGGCCGCGCTGGTCAAGTTTGCAGCCATAACCGTTGATGTCGCCGCTATCCCCATGCGTGATATGGCAGCCCTAGTACCTGCACAACCTGACCAGCCCCAGAAGATGCCCCAACCGACTGCACCAAGACATGCGCCGAGCCAGGACGCCGAGCCTCCCAAGGCGAAGCACGCCCCCGAGATACGCGAGCGGGTGTTTACGCTGCTTGAGAAGGACTCAACCCTGACCCCCAGGCAGCTCGCAGCGATTGTGGGGTGTCCAATCAATACCGCCCAGATTTACCGCAAGGAACACGGAGCGCCCCCAGCGCCAAAGAAGACGAGCAAGATTGAGCAACGGTTACGGGCCTTGCTGGCAGAGAATCCCCAGTATACGCCGTCCCAGCTGGCGCACCGCACCAACTACTCGTTACGCGATGTCAGAACATGGCTGGCACGCATCCAGGAGAGCGCGTCATCCCAGCTTGCTGCCTCTTTGCAAGGGGTGTAAAAGAAGGTATGCAGAGACGGGGAACGAGCGAATGATTGCTCGTTTTCTTGATGAGGTGAACAGTATGCAGTTAGTAGAACAGCACGTCATTGATAGAGCCGACCCCCGCTTTGGCGTGATTGATGTGGCGGCGTTTGCCTCAAAGAATCTGTATAATGCTGCCCTCTATGAGAGCCGACAAGCGTTTATTCATCAGGGGGTCTATATTCCTTACGAAGAGATGGATAAACGCATGAAGCAGCATGAAGCCTACAAGGCCCTACCCGCCAAAGTGTCACAACAGGTCCTCAAGCAACTGGCTGAGGCGTGGAAATCGTTCAAAGAAGGGAGAGAATCCTACGAGAAAGGCCCTTCAAAGTTTCTTGGACGGCCCAAGTTACCCAAGTACAAGCACAAAACTGAGGGTCGGAACATCCTGGTCTACACCATCCAGGCCATCAGCAAGAAGGGCTTGAAGCGTGGCCTTGTTCAGCTATCCATGCTTCCGATCAGCATCAAAACCCGCGTGAAGGATATCGACCAGGTACGCATCGTCCCTCGCAAAGGGTTTTACGTGGTAGAAGTGGTCTACGAAAAAGCCGTGAAGCAAGCACCCGTCAACCCTGCATACTACGCTGGCATAGACATTGGCATGAACAATCTGGTTGCGCTAACCTCAAACAAACCCGCCTTCCAGGCGGTAGTTGTTAACGGGCGTCCAGTGAAGTCCATCAACCAATTCTACAATAAGCGCAGGGCAGAACTACAGCAGAAGCTTGGCAAGACCGGCACCACGAAGCGTATGGAGCGCATGACGAACAAGCGCAACCGTCGTATTGATCACTATATGCATACAGCAAGTTCGAGGATGATTGACCTCCTGGTAGAAGAGGGAATAGGGACGCTGGTCATCGGCAAGAATGATGGATGGAAGAACGGGATAGCGATGGGCAAGCGCACCAATCAAAACTTTGTGCAAATCCCCCACGCTCGTTTTATCCAGATGTTGATCTACAAGGCGGAACTAGTCGGCATCACTGTGAAGCTCACGGAAGAGTCCTACACGTCAAAGGCCAGTTTCCTTGACCGTGATCCGCTGCCTGTACGGAAACCGAACGATGAGACAAAACACACCTTCAGTGGCAAGCGGGTGGAGCGTGGACTGTACCAAGCAGCAAACGGACGAGAGATCAATGCCGACGTGAACGGAGCGGCCAATATCATTCGCAAAGTAGCCCCTGATGCCTTCGGGTCGGAGGGGGTAGAGGATGGTAAGAGGGTGGCAACATCCTTGGTAGTCCATCCGGTACGGATTGTCATTCCCCGTACAAAGTTGAAAAAAGTAAGCGGTCAATAGACCGCTATGTTTTTTGGAACTATTATCGCACATGTTTCACCTGCTAACCAGCGCAGGCTCAGCAAAGGCAGGGCGATTTACAAGTCGAGCCAGGCCATCTTTTTGCGGGGCGAGGACAAGCCATCGCCCCTCCTATGCCTACGATGCATCAGCCTGCCAAGGGCGTCCATAGGAGGGGCGATGGCTTGTCCTCGCCCCGCAGCAAAGTGACCATAGAGGCGCGATTGATCGCGCTCCTACGCCTACGCGAGTGGACGAGCATTACGGAGATAGGGGTTCACCGTCGCCACGAGCGCCAGGAGGGCCTGTCCGCCCACAGACAGCAGGATCGTCACCTGTGGACCGCTGTACTGTAAGAGAAAACCGGCGAGTGCCAGGCCCAGAGGCGAGAAGCCTAGAGCGACCAGGCGTGCCACGCTATTGACCCGGCTCTGGAGCGCATCAGGCGTCATTGCCAACCGTCTGCTGATGTACGTTACGTTGTAGAACGGTCCGATGAAAAAGAGCAGAGCAATCAGCAGACCGAGCACAAGTGGGGAAGGCAGAGCTGCGAGTGGCAGCCAGAATGCGACATCCAGCCACAATACGCTCACAATCACCTGTGCGAAGCTGAAGTGTCGTTGTACCCAGCCAACGATAAGTGAACCTAGGATGCCGCCAACACCTCCCAGGCCAAAGATCAGGCCAATCGTGGCAGCAGAGGCATGGTGCTGCTGCGCCACGACGATCACGATAAGCGGCTGGCCCGCGCCAAAAAAGATGTTCCCGCTTGTCAGCAAAGCCATCGTGCGCAAAAGCGGCTGGTTCCAGAGCCAGCGCAATCCCTCGCCAATTTCCGCACACAGATTGCGCACCATCACTTCGCGCTTCTCCTGAAACGGCGTTCGGATGAGAATCAAGGAGCAGGCGGAGACGCCATAGGACACGGCATCGACCAGAAAGGGCAGGATGGAGCGCAGCGCGAAGAGGATGCCACCAAGCGGTGGGCCGAGCAGGTTCGTAATCCCTATCGTCGCCTGCGTTCGTCCCATCGCAGCAGGCAATTGTTCTTTCGAGACGACCTGGGGCAGGCAGGCAAGTTCATGCAAGATGCCCAGACAACTGCTTTAGGAGTAGTCCTTGCTCGTAGATGCGGCGAATTACGTCTTCGATTTCTGGCTCCTGGAAGGTGACATCGTGTAGCTTGTAACGCGCTCCTAGCCATGCCACAAGCTCATGGGCAGGGGTAGAGTCCCGGCTGAAATTGAGCCAGATGCGCGGTTCCTCTGCTCGCAGCAGGCATACTCCATCTGGTAAATCATCTAAAATGGGTTGGCCTTCATCATCATGCGGCAATGCCGCTAGCTCGGCGAAGTCCATGACCGCCATGAGGGTGCGCTCCCCACCGAAACGCTCGCGGATGTCGGCTACAGAGCCATCGTAGAGCTTGCGACCGTGGTCGATGATGAGCATGCGGGGGCAGAGCATCTCTACGTCGTCCATGTCGTGCGTGGTTAGCAAGACTGTGACACCGCGCTCGGCGTTGATAGCCAACAGGAACTCACGAATACGGGCCTTGGCTACGACATCCAGGCC
>Ga0099828_10001747_pt1 | contig 14795 bp, 12 predicted proteins | sample CZO8metaG_2_FD_79338 | JGI IMG/M metagenome (GOLD analysis project Ga0099828, IMG submission 79338) | Vadose zone soil microbial communities from the Eel River Critical Zone Observatory, Northern California, USA - CZOApr15con2H1.8 metaG | ecosystem: Environmental > Terrestrial > Soil > Vadose...
GAAGCGCGTCCATGGTTCGAGACGCCGCACGCAAGTCGGCTGTAGCCGACTTGCGCATCAAACTTGCCGATCTCGGGTAAACCCGAGATCGGTGCGCGGCTCACCATGAGGGTTTTGTTCAATCCAGGCGGTGCGACCGATTGTGCCAGCCGTGCCGGAACAATGGGGTGTTCGGGCCACACAAAAGCCGCTAAGCTGCCCGCAAGGGAGGGGAACCCGACAACATGCGAGGACAAATGATCAAGGTCGTGCTGGTAAGTGCTGCACTGGTGTTTGCGTTCACCTCGGTCTCCACTGCCCGCTACGCCGACGACTTCTCCGGCGCGCGGCGCACGAAAGCGAGCGTCAAGCACGCGTACCACAAGTATCCCAAATATGCGCGCCGGCACGCGCGCGAGCGGGACGCCGGCGGCGGACGCCCGCAGGGCGAAGCCGCGTGCGGCGTCGATGCCCGCAGGCTGTGCCGGAGCGTGCTGGGGCAAGGCGATTCCGCGGTGCTCGGCTGCTTCAAGACCAACGCGAGCCGGCTCAGCGGCGGCTGCCGCGCGCTGCTGCGCGGCTACGGGCAAATCTGAAGCACGTCGGCCGTCGCCAGACGCGCAGCCCAAGGACTCCACGGGAGGAGCAAATGAACGCGACGATGCGATTGTCCGCGCTTGCCGCGGCCGCGCTGATGTCGTTCGGCCTGAACAGCGCCGTGGCGCAACAGCCGCCCCCGCAGTCTCCCAACATGACCTTCTTCGTCACCAGCACCGGGCCCGGCAAGGGCGCGGATCTGGGCGGACTGGAGGGAGCGGATCGCCAGTGCCAGACCCTGGCGCAGGCCGCAGGAGCGGGCGGCAAGACCTGGCGGGCCTACCTGAGCACCCAGGAGGCGGGCGGCGCGGCCGCCGTCAATGCGCGCGATCGCATCGGAAAAGGCCCGTGGCAGAACTTCAAGGGCGAGACGGTCGCGCAAAGCGTCGACGATCTGCACGGCGACGGCAACAAGCTCGGCATGCAGACCTCGCTGACCGAGCGGGGCACCGTGGTGGCCGGAGTCGGCTTCACGCCCAATTATCACGACGTCCTGACCGGCACGCAGATGGACGGGCGGGCCTTCCCGGCGAGCGAGGACAGGACCTGCAAGAACTGGACGAGCGGCACCCAGGGCGCGGCCATGGTCGGTCACGTCGATCGGCGCGGCTTGCGCGACGACGCGGCGTCGAAGTCGTGGAACTCGTCGCATCCCTCGCGCGGGCCCGACGGCGGCTGCAGCCAGGCCGACCTGCGCAGCACCGGAGGCGGCGGGCTGTTCTACTGCTTCGCGAACTAAAGCGCGTTCCGCGCCAACGGGCCGGCGCGAAGCGCCGCCCGATGACGAGCTCCGCGCCGTGCCCACGCGGTCTGATCTCTCGGTCTTGCCGCGTGGGCAGATTGCCGGCGAGGGCCGCGCACGCCGAGCGGCCGCTGTACGCGATGCGAAATTCGTCAGCGTCCGGTGGCGCTCTGGGGCCCGCCGAATTTCTTTGCATGTTGCACAATAGTCACACTCCCTGCGCGGCCCCTGGTCTATAATTTTCAAAGTATTCCGGGCTTGGGGAGGCGGACATGAAGCGCTCCGTTGCGGCCACGATCTTTGCGGCCATCATTGCGCAGTTCGGGATTGCCGGCGGCCCGGCGGCGGCCGCGTCCAACGACGATCCGGCGGCGCGGCTCGCCGCGGTCGAGAAGGAGATCGCGGCGCTGCGCAAGGAGAACAAGGCGCTGCGCGCGCAGCAGGCGCGCCGGGAGACGCAGGATGCGAATGCGTCCGTTCCGGCCGAGCCAACGCGACCGGCGTCCGCACGAACCGCGCCGGGGCCTGCCGCGGCGATTCCCGTCGCCACCCGCGCGCCGATCTACGCGGCTGTTCCACCCGCCGCCGGAAGCTGGACCGGGTTCTACATCGGCGCAAATGTCGGCCTCTCAGTTGGCCGCAGCCCGACGACGCACAGCGATGCCTTCCTGTCATCGCCGACCGAGGTCGGGTCCGACCGTTTCGCTCTTTCCCCGTTCGGCGCAATCGGCGGCGGCCAGATCGGCTTCAACTGGCAGCCGGCGGCTAATTGGGTCTTCGGCGTCGAAGCCGACTTGCAGGGCAGCGGCGAACGGGATTCGGCCTGCGTCTTCCAGTGCAGCGTTCCGGGTGCGATTCCCACCATCCCGGACTTCATCCGCCACGCGATCATGACCCAGCAGCTCGACTGGTTCGGCACGGTGCGCGGGCGCGCCGGCTGGACCAACGGCCCGGTGCTGATCTACGGCACCGCCGGTCTCGCCTACGGCCGCGTGCGCACGGACGTCGCTTTTATGGATTTCAACTTCGGCGCATCCCGCAGCGCGTCCACCAGCGCTGTCGAGACGAAATCAGGATGGGCCGCGGGCTTCGGCGCCGAGGCACAGCTTGCCGGCAATTGGACCGGCCGGATCGAATACCTCTACATCGACCTCGGCGGCGTCGGTGCATCGGGTTTTGTCATCCCGTTCACCCCCACGGTCAGCGAGGGCCACCAGTTCGGCAGCACGTTCCGCGACCACGTGGTGCGCCTGGCGCTCAATTATAAATTCGGAGATCCGGTCTACGTTGCGACCACGCCCGGCGGCGGCATGATCTACAAGGCGCCGCCCGCAATGGCCCCCGCCTTCAACTGGAGCGGATTCTATCTGGGTGCAAACGTGGGACTGTCGGTCGCCAGGAATCCGACCACAACCCCGCTGACCACGATCAACAACACGACCGGCGTGGCAACCTTTGCCGCCCAGGAAACCTTCGAGCTCTCCCCGTCGGGCGGCATCGGCGGCGGGCAGATCGGCTACAACTGGCAGGCGGCGCCGAACTGGGTGTTCGGCCTCGAGGCCGATCTCCAGGGCAGCGGTCAGAGGGATTCGGTGTGCCTGAATTGCGTCGCCAATATCCCGGCGGGACCATTTGGAACTATTCTTACCCAGCGCATCGACTGGTTCGGCACGGTCCGCGGGCGCGCCGGCTGGACCAATGGACCCGTGCTGTTCTACGCAACGGGCGGTCTTGCCTATGGGCGCATCAGCACCGATGAAATCGTGCAGACGATCCCGTTCCTGACGTCGGTGACGACAGCGGGGAGCTTCTCCCAGATCAAAACGGGATGGACCGCCGGCGGAGGCATCGAGGCGCGGCTGTTCGGCAATTGGACCGGCAAGGTCGAGTATCTCTACATGGATCTCGGCGACGTGAGCGGCAACGTGATCGCCCCGCAAACCGTGATCCCGCTCAACGTCAATCCCAACAACGTCAACATCTCGGAAAACCGCGGGTTCAACAGCAGCGTGCGCGACCACATCGTCCGTATCGGCGTGAACTACAAGTTCGGGCCCGAGGCGGTCGTTGCCAAGTACTGATGCGAAATCCGTTCGATCAACCTGGCGCAGCGCCAACCGTATCCCGCCCTGAAAGGTGCGGGCTCTCTCCACATTGCAGGATGGGTTGAGCCGCGCATCGCGCAACCGGCGCCGCCGCAGTCGCCCAACATGACCTTATTCGTCGCCAGCACCGGGCCGGGCAAGGGCGGGACCTGGGCGGACTGGAGGGAGCGGATCGCCAGTGCCAGAGCTTGGCGCAGGTCGCGGATTTCCGGTCAATTTCGATCCACGGTGGCAGGGTAGGCATTGAGCCTGCCTCGCCGCCCGCCGACGCGGGCGCAATGCCCGAATTTCCTTGGATGTCTCGCCGCGCGGCACGATTGCTTTTGGCAAAACATTAACCCCGGTAAGCAATTATCCCCGCCGGTGGGGGGACGCAGACATGGTCCGGGGCGCCAGATTCCGTATTGGGGTGAGGCTTCGCTACAAGGTCGCGGCCATCGGCCTCGTCGGGATCGCCGGCCTGATCGTCGTCGGGGGCATCTATCTCGCCAGCGCGATGAAGCAGGAGAAGATCCACGCCGCGTCGAACGAGGCGCGCGACCTCGTGTTCCTGACCAACAAGCTGGCGATCAATCTCCTCCAGAGCCGGCGCGCGGAAGACGATCTTGTTCTGCGCGGCGCCGAGGAGGCCGTCGACCAGCATAGCGATTTCGTGGAGGCGGCAGGCCAGGACCTCGCCTCGATTCAAGTACGCGCCCGGGCCTCGGGGGCGGCCGATCTGGACGGCGCGGTCGAGCAGATCCGCGCGGGGATCGAGAGCTATGCGAAGCATTTCGCGGCGCTGGCCGCCGCCAAGGGCGCGCTGGGGGCCGACGAGAACGCCGGGCTGGAAGGGACCTTGCGGGACTCCGTGCACGGCATCGAGAGCAGGCTGAAGGAATTTCACGAGCCCGCGCTGACGGTGTTGATGCTGATGATGCGGCGTCACGAGAAGGACTTCATGCTGCGGCGCGATGGCAAATACGGCGAGGAGATGAAGAAGCGCGCGGCCGAGTTCGCCCGGGCACTGGCGTCCAGTCCGATCCCGGCAGCCGCAAAGGACGACATTTCGACCAAGCTCGCCGCCTATCAGCGCGACTTCTTCGCCTGGGTCGATGCCGCGACCGCGCTCGCCGACGAGCGACAAGAGACCTCGGCAGCCTACGCCGCGATCGAGCCGCTGATCCGCACGATGCAGATGACCGCGAACAGCATGCGCGCCATCGCCGACGCCGAGAACAACATCGTGACCGCCGAAGCGACGCGCGGAATCGAGATCGCAATCGGCAGCGTGCTCCTCGCCCTGACGGCGTGCGCGTTCCTGATCGGGCGGGCGATCTCGCGGCCGTTGTCGGCCATGAGCCGGGCGATGGGCCGGCTCGCCGCCGGGGACTTCGACGTCGTGCTCCCTGGGCTCGGCCGCAGGGACGAGATCGGCGAGATGGCCGCCGCCGTCGAGACGTTCAAGACCAAAGCGGTCGAAAAGGCGCGGCGCGATTCCGAAGAGGAGGAAGCCAAGGCGGGCGCCGCGCGGGCCGAACGCAAGGCCGAGATGCAGCGCCTTGCCGATGCCTTCGAGTCGGCCATCAGCCAGGTGGTGCGGACGGTTTCGGCGGCTTCCGTCGAGCTGGAAAGCGCGGCCGGCACCTTGACCGACGCCGCCCGCAACACCCAGGATCTGTCCGGCGCGGTCGCCTCCGCCTCGGAAGAGTCCTCGACCAATGTCCGCACCGTCGCGACGGCGACCGAGCAGCTCGGCCAGGCGGTCGACGAGATCGCCAGAAAAGTCCACGATTCGAACGCCATCGCCCGTCAGGCGGTGACGGAGGCGGACAAGACGAACGAACGCATCACCGAGCTGTCGGGCGCCGCCAGCCGAATCGGCGACGTGGTCAAGCTGATCACCGCCATCGCCGAGCAGACAAATCTCCTCGCGCTCAACGCCACGATCGAGGCCGCACGGGCGGGCGAGGCGGGGCGCGGATTTGCGGTGGTGGCCGCCGAAGTGAAGGCGCTGGCGAGCCAGACCGCCAAGGCGACGGAGGATATCGGCGCCCAGATCGCCGGCATGCAGTCGGCGACGCAGGAATCGGTTGCCGCCATCAAGGCGATCGGCAGCACGATCGGCCGCATCTTCGAGATCACGTTCTCGATCGCGGCGGCGGTCGAACAGCAGGGCGCGGTCACGCGGGAGATCACCCGCAACGTGGAGGAAGCCACGAAGGGGGCGGTTCAGGTGGCGGTCAACATCGGCGACGTGAGCCAGCGCGCCGGAGAGACCGGCGCAGCCTCGGGACAGGTGCTGTCGTCGGCGAAATTGCTGTCGAGCGAAAGCAACCGGCTCAAGGACGAGGTGGAGAAATTCCTCCACGAGGTGCGGGCGGCGTAGACTAAACTCCGGCTCGTCATGCCGCGCGACGCCAGGGCATCCAGTAACCGTCACCACCGCAGTTTTATTTGATACGCCGGCGGTTAGCGGATCGTCCGCTCCCCGCCTTCGCGGGGACAAGCTGCGCGGACGATGACAGCCGATGAGTGATTACCTGGTGCCGTTGGTGTAAATTCACGGCCGGGACCCAACCGGAGGGGCCGGCATGTCGCGGGCACAGACCGTCGCCGAGCACTACGCGCGCCGCGCGCTCGCCGACACGATCCTGGCGGCGCTCGAGGCGGCGGGAAAAGACCTCGATCATCTGACGCCGGACGACCTTGCGCCGGTCGACGAATTCCATTCCGGCCAGCGCAACGCGACCGTGCGCCTCGCGCAGCTCGCCGGGGTCACCGGCTCCGAGCGCGTGCTCGACGTCGGCTGCGGCATCGGCGGGCCGTCGCGCTACCTCGCGAGCAGGTACGGCTGCCGGGTCGCCGGCCTCGATCTCACCGCCGACTTCGTCGCGGTCGCGCAAATGCTGGCGCAACGCACCGGGCTCGCCGACAAGGTCGCCTATCGCCAGGGCGACGCGCTCGACCTGCCGTTCGCCGAGGCGAGCTTCGACCTGGTGTGGTCGCAGAACGCGGCGATGAACATTGCCGACCGTGCGCGGCTCTACGGCGAGATGCGCCGCGTCCTCAAGCCGGGCGGACGCCTGGCGATCCAGGATGTCGCGGCGGGGCCGGGCGGCGAGCCGTTCTACCCGACGCCGTGGGCGGGCGACAAAAGCATCAGCTTCCTGTTCACGCCGCAGGCGACGCGCGCGACGCTCGAGGGCGTCGGCTTGCGCGTGGTCGCGTGGCACGACCCGACCCGCGAGTCGTTGGAGCAGGCCATGGCGCGGGCCAAGGCGGCGGAGGACGGAGCGCTGCCGCCGCTCGGCCTGCATATCCTGATCGGGCCGAATTTCCCCACGGTCTCGAAAAACATGCTGCGAAATTTGCAGGAGGAAAGGATCAAGCTCGTCAACGCCGTGCTCGAGCGGGTGTAGCTCGCGAGCGGCAAAGTTGTGCAGAGTCGTTTGCTTCCATCCTTCGAGACGGCGCTTCGCGCCTCCTCAGGATGACGGCGGAGAGCGCTGCAAAAACACCGCCCTCATGGGGAGCCCGCAGGGCGCGTCTCGAACCATGGCTACAGCCTCGCATCCTTCGAGACGCCCTCCCCCGGATCAAGTCCGGGGTCGGGCTCCTCAGGATGAGGGTGGAGAAATCATTGGCGCATGGCATATGATGCCGGGCAAAGCTGGCTTGTGGGGGGACTCAATGCTTCGCCACCATGACATTCGCACGATCGTCCGGCGCGCCGCCGGGTTGCTTGCCGCAGCCTGCGTGCTGGCGCCTGCGGCGGCCTCCGCCCAATCGGGCGACCCGATCAAGATCGGCTACGGCATCGCGCTGACCGGGCCGCTCGCGCCCAACGGCAAGTCGGCGCTGCTGGCGCAGAAGATCTGGGAGGAGGACATCAACGCCGGCGGCGGCCTGCTCGGCCGTCCGGTCAAGCTCATCTATTACGACGACCAGTCCAATCCGGCGACGGTGCCGGGCATCTACACCAAGCTCCTCGACGTCGACAAGGTCGACCTGATCAGCGGCCCGTACGGCACCAATTCGGTGGCGCCGGCGATGCCGGTCGCGATGCAGCGGAACAAGCTGCTCATCGGGCTGCTCGCGCTCGCGATCAACAGCGAGTTCAAATATCCCCGGTATTTCTCGATGACGCCGAACGGGCCGAACCCGAAGGTCGCCATCACCAAGGGCTTTTTCGACATCGCCGTGGCGCAGAACCCGAAGCCGCAGACGGTGGCGATCGTGGGGGCGGACGCCGAGTTTTCCCGCAACGCCGCCGACGGCGCGCGCGAGAGCGCGAATGGCGCCGGCCTCAAGATCGTCTACGACAAGAGCTATCCGCCCAACACGACCGACTTCGCGCCGATCGTGCGGGCGATCCAGGCGGCCAACCCGGACATCGTCGCGATCTGCTCGTATCCGGCCGACACTGCCGGCATGGTGCGCGCGGTCAACGAGATCGGCTTCAAGCCCAGGATGATCGGCGGCGGCATGGTCGGCCTGCAATCGACCGCGTTCAAGACCCAGCTCGGCCCGCTGCTCAACGGGTTTTTCACCTTCGACTTCTGGCTGCCGGTGCCGAAGATGAATTTCCCCGGCATCGCCGAGGTCATGAGCAAATATCAGGCGCGCGCGCCGGCCGAGGGGGTCGATCCGCTGGGATACTTCCTGGCGCCGCACGGCTACGCCCAGCTGCAGGTGCTGGGCCAGGCGGTGGCGGCGACGAAGAGCCTCAACGACGACAAGCTCGCCGACTACATCCGCGCCACCACGTTCAAGACCGTCCTCGGCGACGTGAAGTTCGGGCCGGACGGCGAATGGGCGCAGTCCCGGGTGCTGCAGGTGCAGTTCCAGGGCATCAAGGGCAACGACATCGGCCAGTTCAAGAACATATCGACCCAGGTCATCGTGACGCCGGCGGAGTTCAAATCGGGCGAGGTGATCTACCCCTACGAGAAGGCGAAGTAGGCTGCGGAGCACAGGAGCGTAGCCCGGATGAGCGAAGCGACATCCGGGGCCACCATACTGCCCCGCATGTCGCTGGTATTATGCAATCAGGCGGCCGGCGCCGGAGCGACCTTGATCACCTCGAGATCGGCGGTCAGCTTCTTTCCCCTGTTTTCGGGCCCGAGGAGCACCGAGATCACGACGATGACCAGGAAGAGAATCGTGCTGATCATCATCGGCATGGCAAAGCCCAGGTTCATCTGCACGGCCATATAGGTCAGCGCCGGCGCTACCAGGCCGCCCCAGATCGCGCCCTGATGATAGATGAATCCGGACGCCGTCCCCCGCACCTCGGTCGGAAAGCGCTCGGACAGGTAGCTCGGATTCTGGCCGTAAATCGAGCCGCCGAAGATGCCTTGCAGGATGAACCCGCCGATGATGTAGGTCGGATCCGTGGTCCACAGATAGAGCGGCGTCACGAAGATCGCGATCGTCGCCGGCACGATGATGCCCGGCCGGCGTCCCCACACGTCCGAAACGATGCCCCACAGGCTGTTGCCGGCAAACACGACGATGTTCGCCCAGAACAGCGGCGTCGCCACCATCAGCGGCGTCCAATTCAGCTCCTTCTGCAGGTAGGTCGAGAACAGGGCCCAGATCGAGTAGTAGACGCAGAAAGCGCTGGCCATCCACAAGCAGGCCGTCAGCGTGTTGAACAGAAAGCCGCGCTTGAAGATGGAGAACAACGGCGCCTTCACCACGGCCTTCATTTCCCGCTGCTGGCGCTTGTTCTCGACCCAAACCTCCGGCTCCTTCACGTAGTAGCGGATCCAGACCACGACGAAGGCCGGCAAAATGCCGATCCACAGCAGCCCGCGCCAACCGATCAGGTCGAACAGGAATCCGTACGCGAGTGCCGACAAGGCGAAGCCAAGTCCCCACGAGCCCTGCAGCACGCCGCTCATGAAGCCGCGGGAGCGCGCCGGCCACGACTCCATGGCAAGGGCCGCGCCGGCCGGCCATTCCGCGCCCATCCCGATGCCGAGCAGCGCGCGGAAGAAGAACAGGAATGCAAAGCTCGGAGAAAATCCGGCGATGAAGTTGCAGAGCGAGTACCAGAGAATGGAAATCATCAGCGGGGCCTTTCGGCCCATCAGGTCGGCCATCCAACCGGCGGCCGTCGCACCGACCAGGCGCATCCACAAGGTAATGGTGAACACGGCGGTTACCGCGGTCAGCGGCACGTCGAATTCCTTGGCAATGGGCACCATGATCAGCAGGAAGATGGTGAAGTCGAAGGCGTCGAGGGTCCAACCCAGCCAGGCTGCCACCCAGGCCTTCCATTGCTCCCTCGTCGGCTCCTTCCACCAGGGAACCTGACCGTCCGCTGTCACGGGCATTACCATGTGCGCTCTCCTCGTTGCCGGCGTTGTCCTCCCCGCCTGACGCAAAGCGCCCGCCGGCCACGGGCAGGTTGCGACAGGGAATTTTTCTTATTGACCCTGCCGGTGCACGCCCCAGCCGAGAGGCATGCCGGACAGGAATGCCTTAGCATTCGCTCCAAGCCGGCCGAATGGCAACTGGATTCGGCTGGCTTCGAAGCGAAACCGGCGGGGCCGGCCGCTCACGCGCCCGGCTCGGTCGCGTTGGGAAAGAACAGCTGCTGGCCCTCGATCTTGTAATCGGCGATCGCCTGCTGGCCCTGCGGCGAGATCAGCCAGTCGATGAAGGCCTGCCCGTATTCCCTTTTCACGTGCGGATGCTTTTGCGGATTGACCAGGATCACGCCGTACTGATTGAACAGCCGCCGGTCGCCTTCGACCGCGATGGCGAGGTCGCCGCGGTTCTTGAACGCGATCCAGGTGCCGCGATCGGACAGCACATAGGCGTTGAGCGCCGAGGCGGTGTTGAGCGCCGCGCCCATGCCCTGGCCGATGTCGCGGTACCAGGGACCTTTCTCGGCCGCGATGCCGATGCCGGCCTCTTTCCACAGGGCGAGCTCGGCCTGGTGCGTGCCGGAGCGGTCGCCGCGCGCGACGAAGGGAGCCTGCCTGGTTCGGATCTCGCGCAGCGCCGCGACGATGTCCTTGCCGCCGGCGACGCCGGCGGGATCGCCCTTCGGCCCGATCAGCACGAAATCGTTGTACATCACCGGGAAGCGCTTCGCGCCGAACCCGTCGGCCACGAATTTTTCTTCCGCCGGCCGCGCGTGCACGAACACCACGTCGGCGTCGCCGCGCCGCCCGGTGTCGAGCGCCTGGCCGGTGCCTTGCGCGACCACCTTCGCCTCGATGCCGGTCCTGGCCTTGAACAGGGGCAGGAGGTGGCCGAACAGGCCGGAATCCTCCGTCGAGGTGGTGGAGGCGACGACGATCGATCTGTCCTGGGCGGATGCGCCCGTCGCGCCGAAGGCTGCGGTCAGCGCGATCACGGCAGCCGTCAATCCGGCAATCCGTCTCATAAGGCCTCCGAGGCTCACGGGATCGTTACTTACGCCGCCAAGCTTGCACTCGAGGGAAGTGGCTTCGGCCCTGAAACTGGAATAGCTGAACGGCCGTAAAGGTCGCAAGGGCCGGTCCGGGCAACTGCTTTCGAACCGAGGTGGCCCTTGCTATCATTCGTTATGGTCGGGTTCTCATCCGGCGACGGATGTGAACCTGATAGCGTTCCAGAGGGGATCCGACATGACGTCTCAGCGAACCGCGGGCGCACGCCCGCACCTGACGTGGCGCTGGCTGCGCGGCGGCGCGGCGCTGTGCCTCCTCCTGCTCGGCGCGGAGGCCGCCCTGGCGCAAACGACCCCGGCGCAACCAGGCCCGGCGCGGCCGCAGCGCTCGCACGTGCGGTCGATGGATGACGCTGCGCGCGACATGGGCACCGACCCGCGCATGCGCAACGTCCCGCAGGAGAAGCGCGTCGCCACGGCCGAATTCGTCACCGGCAACATGCTGTTCGTCCTGCTGCACGAGATGGGGCACGCGCACGTCACCGAAATGGGCCTGCCGGTGCTGGGCCGCGAGGAAGACGCGGCCGACGGCTACGCCACGCTCACCATGCTCAAGCTCGGATCGGACTTCTCCACCCGCGTGCTGATCGAGGCGTCGAAGGGCTGGTTCCTCAGCGCCGAACGCGATCAAAAGAAGGGCAGCATGCTCGCCTTCTACGACGAGCACGGCCTCGACAAGCAACGGGCCTACCAGATCGTTTGCCTGATGGTCGGCGCCGATTCCGACAAGTTCAAGGCCGTCGCCGACTGGGTGAAGATGCCGGAGTCGCGCCAGGACAGCTGCCAGGGCGACCACAGCAACGCGACCTATTCCTGGGACCTGGTGCTCAAGCCGCACCGCCGCGCCGCCGACCAGCCGAAGACGAAGATCGACGTGGTGTACGGCGAGGGCAAGGGCAAGATGGAGTCCTACGCCAAGGCGTTCCGGGCGATCGGGCTGTTGGACATCATCGCCGGCTACGCGGCGGAGGAATTCACCTGGCGCGCGCCGTTCACCCTGGAGATGCAGACCTGCGGCCAGCCAGACGCCCACTGGGATCTGTCGACCCACAAGCTGACGCTCTGTTACGAGATGGCCGAGGAATTCGTTCAGCTCTACGGCGACAGCGTGGCGGAGCGCAAGACCGCCGGCAAGATGTCACAGAACGAGCTGCTCGCGCTCAACATCAAGCGCATTCGCATGGCGCACGGCATGTCGATGGAAAACCTCGCCTCCGACGCCGGGCTGCCGATGAACTGGATGAGCCGGATGGAACGCGGCCTCGAGAACGCGTCGGTGTCCCAGCTGGAGAAGCTCGCGCGCGCGCTCAACACGGAGACCGTCGACTTCTTCGTGCCGCCGAAGAACGAGACGGCGCGGGTGATGCCGGCGGTCAAGCGCGCACGAAAGTGAAACCGCTCGAGCGCGCGAAACGACAGGCGAAGTGAGCGCGGCAATCCTCCGCGGCGCCGACCGCAGCCGGGGCGCGCCGCCGGCGGCCAACCCATAAAACGCGGGCGCCCGCCGCGTGGGCATGCCGCGCGGCGGGCGTCCAGATTCCCAGGTCGGCGCCGTGCGCTTACTTCGAGTGCTTCTGCTTGTAGAGCGCGCTGCACGGACGCTTGCGGCCGTGGCCGTCATCGGTCATGCATTCGTCGCCGCCGCGCCAATTCGGATGCTCCTTCTTATAGAGCGCGCTGCACGGACGCTTGCGGCCGTAACCGTCATCGGTCATGCATTGGGTGGCGGCCAATTGGATCGTCACCGCCTTGGCCGGGCTGGCGCCGGTGATGCCGGACGGGGTGACGGAAGCGGCGGCGGGAGCGGTCATCAGGACAGCCGCGAGTCCTGCAAGCGCGAGAGTGGCTGACAACTTCATGATTTGCCCTCCTTGGTTATGCGAGACCGAGCGCGTGGACTTAGATTCATGCACACGAAGCTGCGTTCTCGGTTTTACTGTACCGGCCACCGCGTAAGGTGTCCAGGTAGTTTGGAAACGCCCCCAAGCCATCTGGGATACCGAGAACCGGCTGCCTTTTTCCGGGCCTTGTACGCGGAAGACGGCACCCATGAACCGATGTTCATTATGACGACGGGGCAGCCGTCGCTCGCGCGGATGGAAAGGCCGAAGCGTACGGTCATCCCGGGGCGATCCGATCAGGACACGCGCCGGCAGGCACGGTCCGATCGGCGTGCGCTGTGCGCAGGACCGGCCTCAGGTCTTTACAAAATTGTGCGCCGGAAAAATCTGCGGCGGGACATCCGGAAATCCGACGGCCTTGAGGATCGGCATCAGGATTGCGGCAAACTTCATCAGGTCCGCTTCCGATTCCCACACGTCGACGACGCGCCACCCACTTGGGGTAGGACCCGCGACATGAGACAGCACGCCCTTGACCGGCCAATCGGACAGCGAGCGCAGCGTGCCTCCGTTCGTCAGCCGCTGGAGAACTTCATCATATTGCGCCTGCGTGACGCCCGGAAACTCGAACAGAACTCCAACCGCCATGTTTGCCTCCCGGCGCCGCATTGGTAACGTGACCGCGCCCAGCGGTCCGGCCGAATGCCAGCGCATGTTCCGGCGAAAGCCTGCCCCGGACTTGATCCGGGGTGGATACCGGTTCGCCGATAAGAACATGCGCCATTCAACGATTCTAGAGCACGTACCGATTCCGAAGGAACGGGACGTGCTCTAGGTCAGCATCGGCCGTTTGGCCAGCGCGGCCGGCGGAACGAGCCGGGATCGGCGTGGGACGGGGTGTGCCCGATTCTGCGCGCATCTCCTCGGAGGGCGGCCCATGCGGGTGCTGATCTGCGGCGGCGGCGTCATCGGCGCGTCGATTGCCTATTTCCTCAGCCGCCGCGGGGTGCAGCCGGTCGTCATCGAACGGACCGGACTTGCCTGCGCGGCGTCGGGAAAATCCGGCGGCTTTCTGGCGCTCGACTGGTGCGACGGGACCGCGCTCGCGCCGTTGGCGCGGCGAAGTTTTGCGCTGCACGCCGCCCTTGCGGACGAGATCGGCGGCGACTGGGGTTTTCGCCGGCTCACCACATACGGCGGCATCGCAGCCGCGAAGAGCGGCCGCCGGGCCGGCGCCTACGATCTCGGCTGGCTGTCGGACGGCGTATCGTTAAGTCATCGCCTGGGCTCGGCGGACACCACCGCGCAGGTGCACCCCGGCCGGTTCACCGCGGCCATGATGGCAGCCGCGCAGGCGCGCGGCGCGGAGCTGCGGCTCGGGTGCGTCACCGGCGTGGTGCGCGACGCGAGCGGCGCGCGCGCGACCGGCGTGTTGGTCGATGGCGCGGCCGTCGCAGGCGACGCAATCGTCATCGCCATGGGCCCGTGGTCGATCCTGGCGGCGCAATGGCTGCCGCTGCCCGGCGTGTTCGGACTGAAGGGGCACAGCCTCGTGTTCGCGACCGGAGAGAAGGTGCCGGCCGAAGCGCTCTTCCTCGAATATCAGGAGACAAGCGGCGCCGTGCACGCGCCCGAGGTGTTTCCGCGCACCGACGGCACGACCTACGTCTGCGCCATCTCGAGCGAAAGCCCGCTGCCCGCCGACCCGGCCGAGGTCGCGCCGGACGCGGGCGCGATCGAGCGCCTCGCGGCGATGTGCGCGCGGCTGTCGCCGGCGTTCGCCGAAGGCAACATCCTGGCCCGCCAAGCCTGCTTTCGTCCGGTGACCCGGGACGGCCTGCCGCTGATCGGTCCGGTCCCGGGCTTGAAGGGCGCCTACGTCGCCACCGGCCACAGTGTCTGGGGCATCCTCAACGCACCGGCGACCGGCGAGGCGATGGCGGAGCTGATCGCCGACGGGGCCGCGCGCACGATCGACCTGGCGCCTTATCAGTGGTCAGTGGTCAGTAATCAGTAATCAGATGAGCTGCTCTGATTTCTGATTTCTGATTACTGGTCACTGATTACCGATTTCTGATCTCGCAGCAGCTGATAGAGGATGA
>Ga0099828_10001749_pt1 | contig 14787 bp, 9 predicted proteins | sample CZO8metaG_2_FD_79338 | JGI IMG/M metagenome (GOLD analysis project Ga0099828, IMG submission 79338) | Vadose zone soil microbial communities from the Eel River Critical Zone Observatory, Northern California, USA - CZOApr15con2H1.8 metaG | ecosystem: Environmental > Terrestrial > Soil > Vadose...
CGTACTGGGGCAACGGCAGACGTGCGTAATGGTTGCCATAGGCATTATTTTTGGCGGAGCTTCTATTAAACGTCGTCCGTGAGGCAAACTCCAGTCTCAACGGCTCGACAGTACCCAATTTGAAGGTTTTTGCCTTCTCCAGCAGGGTAACAAACGAGGTAAACCCGGTCCAGCCAGAACGATCGTCGCTATCGGCAATCACCTCCTCAAGTAAGAATTGCTGCTTGCCAATTTGCATAAAGGCATGTTTCTTTGCTTCCAAACTGGTCATGTTGAAGTGCATCAGAGAGTGATAAAACAAAGGGAACAGTTCCCCAAGCAGTAAGGTAATGCGCACGCTGTAGGTTTTTTCAGGGTCAACAGGTAAGTGTACATTTCCTCGTTCCGCCTCACGTATCCGCGATAAAGGAAGGGGAATTTGCAGGCTTGAGCAGGTAAAAAGCCGCCTCTTGTTGCCGTCATGCAGCATATGCGCGACATCGGGCGCGGCTGCTCGAATCCAATCAAGCCAGGCAGCATGAACCAATTCACCCGAAAAAGGCATAAGCGTTCCGCGTTCCAGCGGCCGCAGCTTCAGATGGAAGGCGTAAAGTTTGGCGGGAGATGAAGAGGTTGACGGTATATCCATATTTATGGGTTCCCTCCTTTATATTATCTTTATGGGAAAACGCTTGTGAATGGACGTCATCGCGTAGGGGCGGGGGCGGTGTGGATGAGGGGTGGGGGCCCTTGTGGCCGCCCGCGTCCCCCTCCCGTACCCAAACCACCTGGGAACACGCATCATCGCGTAGGGGTGGGGGCGGTGTGGATGAGGGGTGGGGACCCTTGTGGTCGCCCGCGTCCTGTTTTTCTGACCAAAACACCCGCCCCAACTCACCATCCATTTCTTCTCACTTGCACCCTCCACTACACATTCAGACAGGCAAACGCCGATTGCGCTCAGGCTGATAGCTCATCTCCATTGGTAAACGGATGGTGCGTTTAGAGCCGACATTATCGTAAACAAGCTCATAGTAACTGCCAGTACAGTAGACGTTGGTAATCAGGCTGGCGGGAGCCATTGCCACAATATTGCAATTCTCCGGCACCAGTGAGAGGTCAAGTGGGTTCAGGGCACCGTCCGCGCGGAAAGTTCCCTTCCTTGTCTGTGCCATTCCCTGGCTCCTGACATCGACTCGTGCCTTCGCCATCCACTTACCAAGGCGTATCCAACGTGGCAGCGCAACCTCTTTACTGCTCAGCACAAAAAATTCAAAGGTGCTCTCCGGCGCAAGCTCCTTTGATCGCCCAAACACGACCTGGTTTGAACTGATCTGCGGCGTGAAATTGTAGTAGTTCACATTCGCCATCTTGAAGGTGCTGAACGAGAAGGTGTAGCGCAAGGGATGTGCCGGCGTGATATACACCCCCTGTTTGTTCATGCCATCCAGCTCTTCTTGATAGTGTGGTACCTGTGCCAGGTTGGTATAGGGAGACTTCGCCAGCCCAAGCGCGTAGGTCAACCCATAATTATGCAGATACTTCTCTGTCTCATAGAGACGCCCCATCTCACGCGAGGCGTAGAAAAGATAGTCATGCAATGTGAGGTGGCAGATTGTAATAAACATCGTCTGCTCCTACTTCTTCGCCTTTGCCTCTTTTGCGCCAACGCCATATGCCTGGGCATAGCGATTCGCCTCGGCATTGGCCTGTGTCAACAATGAGATCAATTGGCCTTCATTGCTGGTCACTTGCCTGACTTCCTCGAGGAGGGCGTGGAGCTTTTCACCATCGAAAAGCTGCGTAACAACGCCATCTTCAGCTAGCAATGTTGGGACGATAGATGCCATTGCTTCAAGGACCTCTGCTTGCGGCAGAGGTGTTTTCGCGCGATGCTCTGGTGCCAGGGCATCGTAAATGCTCTGGGTTAGCTGCAAGTTCGAGAAGATCTCACCATCGGAAAAGATGACACCCGTGATATGGTTCTCGACTGTCCCTGTCCGAGTATTCTGTGCGCCGTACCGCTTTGTGCGCAGGATATTATTCAGCACGTAGATGAACTCAGCCTCGGTTGGATCTTTGATGGTGACGACCGAGGGGAAGTAGACCTGCGGCAGCACATAATCCTGCTCACCAAGGGCTGTCTTCATCTTGCCATCTTCACTCATCGTGCCATTCTCAGATGGCGCATTAAAGGTAAACTGCTGGTGAGACATATCGTAGCCGGTGATCGAAAAAGCCGAATCGACCAGCACCTTCGAGCGTTCCGAACCTGAATCGCCAATCGCAAAACCGTAGTAGATACAATCGGGGCAGCGTTTGCAAAAGTCGGCGGTATTGTACTTACAGTTCTCAACAAGGCCATAGCGGCGCAACAACTCGCGACCGGTTAAACGCTCTGGCGTAGACTGCTTGCGCTTGAAAAGCACAATGCGCGTGCCAGGAGTCTGTTCTTTACGCCCCAGGCTGACACGGCTGATGTTTAGCTCTCCATCGGTCTGAAACAAGGCAAATGAGTTCGTCTCGCGCAGCATGACGATATGGGCATACTTGCCCATCGGCAGCTTAGGGATGTCCTGGTGGAAAACGTTTGTGTTTGATAAACTGTTCAAAAACATGATCGGGTAACTCCTCCTTTATTTATGTGTTCTTCATCGGTGCGGTACCTGGCAGCCACAAGGACTGCCACTACATTTCATTTTTTGGGTACAGAAGCTATGTGCTGGGCTGCGCTGCTGGCTCGGATTCTTGTTCATGGATGCGTTTTGCTGTGCGCAGGTTGGTATAATATGCCTCGCAGCCATCCTTGAAGCGGTTGATACGGCTGCGCAATATACCGCGTTCTCCCTGGCAATAGTCCATGAAGACCTCGTCGTAAAAGCCTTTGACAAAGGCCTCGACAGCGGGAGCCTCTTTCGCGTCGATGTCCTTGCCCCAAAACATGGCATAGCCTGTTGCCTGGTGGCCGCGCACGCGGTCAAGCCAGTTCTTCAGTTCGCCCTGTATCTGCCAGAGCAAATCATCGCGCTCGATGTTCAAGGGGCTGTTGATAATGGCTTTGGCGACGATATCGACGGGTTTCAAAATCGAGTGTGACAGGTAGCCGCCGCGGTAAAAGACCACATAGCGGTCTACACAACGTTGAATATTGCCCAAATCTTCCTCCAAAATCTTTTCATAGATGTGCAAGTATTGTTCCACATCGTTGGCATACAGCGACTCTCCACGCTGCTGACTACGCAGATAACTAAACAAGTACAGGGGATCGGTCTCCAAATCGCGGGCGATGCCGCTCAAGTGCTTCCATTCAGGCTTGCCCTGTTTCGCATAGGTATCGATGTTGACTTGATAGACGCTTGAAAGCACCCGTAACTTCTGCATCAGCTCGTTGACGCGCACACGCTTGCCTTTCAAGAGGCGATCCAGGTAGGGATGTGGCGCATCAAAGATAACGGTCTCGCGGAAATCGTGCCCTGATGAGAACATCGGCAGTGACATCTCAGAGATCACCACTTTCGTATTTGTCACGAGCGGCAAGGCAAGAGCCAGGAAGGCAGGCATGGCCCAGGTTGAAGTATCGTTGTCATCCTTGCCCGCCCTCATGCCAAAGAAACACAGGCCAGGATAGCTATCTTTTGGGTATCCATATTTGATATAGCTGCGCTCAGGTGTACTCGCGGCCTCCTCCAATTCCGCTTCGCCACCTGACTCCTCATCTTCGTTATCATCATCGTCATCGTAAGCAGGGACTTGCGGTGTCCTGGGCTTTTGTGGGGCCGTGAAGACATCTAACTGTAAAAGATCCTGAACGGTGATATCTTTGCGGTCCAGTTGGCGACGTATGGTAAAGAAGTTGACATCCTGTAGTTGATCGAGTATCCCCTGCACCATGGCTCCTGTCTCCGCTGTGAAGAAGAAGTTGGGATAGATGGCGAGGTACTTGGTCTTGAGAGCTTCAAATTTACTGCCGGTCAGGCGCAATTGTCCCTTGAGCAGTATCTGTCGCAGCATCAATTCAAGCGCACAGATGGCGCAGATACCCCCGGCGTTTTTGCCAGCGTACAGCGACAGCTTGTTCTTGTACACCCAGGGCTGGAAGAGTACCGCATTGTCCGAATGTTCCTCGGTGGGATAAGCACTATTACACAGCGTGCAGATGAGCTTACGCCCTTTACTTTTCGCCCCCGTGTATCGTTCCAATTCGGCTCGAAAATCAGGGAGGGTTCCACCGGCACGCATTGAGAGTGGCACCTCAACAATGCCATCCAGGTAGCGTGTTAAGTGATTCAAGTAGCGTTGAGGCATCTGCTTGCGTAGTTCCTCGGCCGCCATTTTGATGACAAGTTGTAACGTGGAATGAAAGACATCAAACAGGTTGCCCTTACCATCATAGACATCGATACCGGGGTGATCGCGGAGATAGCAAGCACCCAACCAGAACCAGCGATATTCAACACCTCCTTTGTTTGGAATAGTCTGCGCCTGTGCCCAATATGGAGACAGGCCCAGGTGCTTCACAACTTCCTGCTCAACGTGTTCTCGCAAGGCATCCTGCTTCTTATCGAGCATGCCTAATACCGAAGCAAAAATCACTGAGAAGAAGCGACTTAACATACCAATACGGATATCAAAGGAAAAATCGGTGACGAGATTGGCAGCTATCTCACCATTAGCCTGCATCTGGCGCACTTTTTGTAGCGGTCCCGCTGAAATATCCCTACCGGTACCCTTTATGGTAAAGCGTGCCAGCAATTCGGCATATTCCTCCAGTGATAAAAATTCAAAGTAGTATCCTGGATGTTTGGCGATACCTTGAATGCTAAACTTAAATCCAGGCGCGTGGCTTTTAATAGCCCCGGCACATATCTCACGCAAGCGTGCCTGCACCGTTTCCACGATCTGCTCGTTGGTAAACGCTAGCTGGAGCGATTTGCGTTTGATGTATACCACACCGTCAGAGAAGAACAGATACGGCCAGATGCCATCTCGTCCAGCGGTGTAGAGCTGGATCATGCCGTTATTGACTACATTAGTGAACAGGCCGCGCACCTCGCGCAACTGGTGATAAGTAAAGACAAGTTGATCGTCGCTCAGTTCGGCTAGAATGGTGGTCAATGTTTTTGTCTCGGCATCTTCCAGGATGGCCGAGGATGAAGGCACAAGATAGGCAATATGGTCAGAGTAGGTACAGAGCCGCCGCAGCACTAAGATACGCCGCTCCGGCAGTTGGAAACGCCAGAGGTAGGTGTGTAGATTCGTGCCCCACTTCTGCTGTGTATTGACCACTAGGTACGCGATATCTTCGAGATAGCTGGCGAAATTGGGGAAGAATGCTTCTACGTTGCACAGGCGCAATTGTTCCGCGACCAGGTCTTTTGCCTGCTCGATGTCTTCGCGGGACTTCGTTTCCACACCCTGCATGTCCACTATCTTATCAACATCGTGCATGAGATACGCCAGAATGTACACCTGCCGCTCGGTCGCTGAAAACGGCACAGAAACGAGTCCTTCAGCTTCAAGCATATTCAGCAGGCGCAGTGTGGGAAAGATGCCATTCAACTGGTGGCTGAGCATACTCTGGTCGTCTTTTTCCTCAAATTTACGCTTTGTCTGCTCGTCTAAGCGAGCACTTTTTGTATGGTCGCCTCCTTTCGCCGACCGTATACCATAATGCTCCATCAATCCAGGGATCATGTGTTCAATAAATGAGCGCGTCACATGATCGGCGGGGTCAACCGCCTGTGTAAGAAAATCCAGATAAAACACGTCCACTCCTTTTTGTTTTGTTGCTGCGGGCTTTGCAGCCTTCGGCTGCAAAGCCCGCAGCAACAATGCAGCAACAAAAACCAATCAGCAAGCCGCCGTAGGCGACGAGAAGGCCTGAATAGTCACAGATACATAGCCTGGTCGCCCTTGGTCTTGCGCCAGAAGAGCAGCGAGTCAAGTAGCAAGGCTTCCTGACCAAAGACCACCGCGTATTCAGCTCCGGTTTTATCCTGCAATCGCTGTATCGGGAACATGGAGCCCAGGTTCAGCCGTTGCTTGAGTTCTTTACGCCCCATATCGCTCACAATGCAGGCGAGGCTTTGCGCTTTGAGGCTGCGATTCACCTGGTCACGCCCGCTAAAATATGGTTCACGCACAAAGAAATTGTCCAATACCTGTACTTGATGTAACGTGTTTGCAAATTCTCCAAAATCGTGTGGTAAGCCCAGGATCAATTGCTGGCGTTCCGGTACATATTTCAAAACTTTGAGGTAGAGGAGTTTGTCCTTAAAATCCCGTTCTTCTAGCTCTTGCCGCTTTACCTCCTGCATGAATAACGTACCGGTCATGACTTCAAACTCCGTATTTGCCAACAAGAAGAAAAGGTCATAGGTTTGCAGATGACCATCGGTATCCCACACTCCACACGAGAGCGGGCTGAGGCCGCGAAAGCTGTTTAACTCAGCTATTATTTCAGGCTTTTTTCCACGAATAGCCCAATACTTTTTCAGTGCCTTGACCATCACAGACTGTGCCGGGCTCCCATAGAACAGTTCATACTGATCCGTCAATGCACTGCTAAAGGCCTCGTTAGCATCCCTTTTACTCTGGCCCTGCAACTCTGCCAACACCTGGGCAGCCTGCACGACGCCCCAACGCTGCGTATAGCTCTTAAATTCTGCCTCCGCGGGAAACGCTTCATTGATAGCAGCATTGAAACTACCGCGTTCCACTTCTTTCACCGCACCAAATTTTTCTGCCAGCCGCTCAAGCACAAAGCGGGGCAGCAGCCCATAGGCGCGATAGATCGGGAAACCTTCATGGCGTCCCAGGCGACCAAAACGCTGTAAGAATGAACCGGCGTTGTACGCCTCAAAGATGAGGTAGTTGATACGAAAATCAACACCGATATCAACGGTCGAGGTACCAACCAGGATATGTTTTTCAAACGAAGCCCGGCGATCATCGCGACGTGTCAGACCTGTATTTTCACCGACCGTGATACCGTGTGGCTCAAAATAGTCCTTCAATCGCGTATATAGGCGGCGAGCGGTCGCCACCGAATAGACCAGGACAGCCGCCTTCGAGTCCTTGTGTTGTTTAAAGAAGCCGTGAATCTCTTCCAGGTGTTCCTCTATCCACGCCTCAGTTGAGGTCTCCTGGCTTATTTCGTGCAGTTCCAGCTCGCAAGGCTGTAAGATACGGCGGTACCCTGGCTGCTCTGAGGAGCGATAACTTCCCTCGATCTTTTTGTAGCGTAAACCACTCCGCTCAAGCAGATCGTTCATGAGTTTACTTGGGGTGGCGGATAGAAAGATAAATTTCTTGCGATCGGCAGGCCGATCGCGATAATTGACCATCAGGTATCCCAGCATATTCATGACGGAGATAACTTGAGGCACGCCGAAAATATGGAATTCGTCAAAAAGGAAATAATCAAAATACGCTCCTACGGTGACCGGCAGTTCCTTGCGCTGGTGATCCCAGCCGTATTGATGACTCATCATCAGGTGAATCAGGTCCGGGTTGGTCAACAGAATGCCATTTTTCTCCAGGAGCTTGCGCACTTCTTCCAGGCGCACCTTATTATCATGCTCAATCATCAATTGAGTGATCTTGTCGCTGTACATGGTACTATACCGCGGTAAACGCTTGCCCAGGCGTTCACCATACCCCGGCAGAGCATTGTACTGGTCCTGCACTAGTTCGTTGGTAGGATACATAGCGACGATATTTTTCTGCTTCTCGAATACCGGCAGATACGCGGCAAGGCTTTTGCCATCACCGGTCATAGCAGTGTTGAAAATGACATCCACTCCGGGATCATTAAAGGCTGCCAGCGTCTCGACCTGATGCTTTAGCAAGCGCATCGAGCCAATCTGCTGACCTGGGTCAGGATGTTCCTCCGAGTAGACAGGGAGAATAGATAATCGCAGTGTCATTTTATTTTTCCTCTTCATACAGCCCGTACATCGCCTGTACAGTCTCTCTCATTGCAAGCACCAGCTTCTCCGGTGCCAACGCCTTTACCTGCTCGCCGTAGCCCAACAATAGGCGTCTGGCCCACCAGACCGACTTCGCATATCCTTCGATGATGGCTCCCTGGTCGTCCGCCAGCATAGTCACCTGTTGCTCGCGTAATCGCAGGCTCAGGCTGTTGTGTCGCGCTAGCATGGGAGAGATCCAGTAGCGGATTTTCACACCTGGGCGTTGGCGTAATCCTGGGTAAAAGCGGTCGTTGTCCCTGCGCAAGCTCCCTGGACGGATGCGGTCCACACGATAGTCAATGAATGTGTTCAGATCGAATACATACGCGGTAAAGTACCAGTGCCCGTCGCGATACTCCAATTCGTAGGGTTCAGTATGCTCGTGCAACATGGGTTCCGCGTCCCAACTTTGCGTGAGAGGTGTATAGGCAAATGAGACGTATGCACCCTCCTCAAGAGCCTGGTCCAGCCGCAGAATGGTCTCGCCATGCTGGCTATAGTCGACGACCGGTGACAATGGCAGCAGAACAGGCCGGGCATGACGTTTGCGTTTTTGCCGCACCAGTTGATGGCTCTTTTCGGTAAACAGCCACTCCCAACGCTTCAACAGGTGTTGCACGGCCTCCGCGTAGGGTGTCCCTGGCGCGAATCCCTCCTGTAGAGCAACAAAGGCTCGCACCTCGTCTTCGTTGATGTCCAGCGAAAAGATGGATTGAGCCAGTCCAAATGTGAATGTGCGTCGCTCATAAGTGATGGCCAGCCGCTTGAGGCGTTGTTGCTCAACGCACCAGTCGGCAAGGTGTTCAGCATCCGGCTCAGGCAGATCATCGACCTGCGTATCGGTAAGCGTTTCAATGTCTCGATAGAAGGCACGATTGGGATTCTCTCCATACATGTGCAACTGATCGGTAATTTCGCTTCGGGTGAGGCGTTTCGGCCAGGACACTTGAAAGAGTACAGCCAGCAGCATTGTGCGCCGCGCCTTATCGGTACTGGGACTGGCCACCTTATTGCCCGGACGTCTCGCATCCGGTGGTCGCGCTGTAGAAAACTCACTCTCCATAATATCCCTTTCAACGCCAACATGTAGTATTGCAAATGAATGTACTTTTCACGTAGTAAGTTTTCAGAAAAGTACTTCAACTCACCTGCATTTGAAGCTTACCATAGTGCGTGGGACGGAATCTGTCCAAGAAATCCATTTTGCGCGTAACGTTGTATTTTCACAAAATACATATGAGATAAATTAGTGTCCTAATTATACTGTTATTTTCTCTTAATCATATTGCCTTTGATGATAAAGGTACTAATGTAAGCACAGGCATAGAAACAAAATCGGATATTGTTTGGCCTGGCTGGTCGACATTGATCTGCTATTGTGGCGCATTCCGCTTCAACACCACACCTATACCTGACCAAAATCAGCAAAATTGAGGATGAGTCCCAAATTGACAGCCAAACAAAGCGACAGACCGCTACACAAGGAGATATACCAAAACAACCATTTTTGAAGTGTTTTGAGTCTATCGAGCGCGAGATGCGTGATGACGTATTTCCAGGAGCATAGAAGAGGCACCAGGAAGGCCTTTTTTACCTCCTGTTGTAGTAATCGAGAGCACTGTATACGGCGTGTATACGCTTCTTCACAGAATGACTCTCCACTCAATTGGCCTCTTGAGAAGCTCTATATTACTACTGCACATCATCAAACTGGGCGTTACAGCAAAGTTGACAGCCAAACGAGTTTTTCCGCAGGTTTGATGTTGATGGTGAACCTTTCTTTGCATAATTGGCCTAAATCAGGCAACTCACAAATCACCTTTGGGTGCAGCCCGTAAACTGTCAAAAGAACTGTCAATCAGTCTATTTCGAAGATGTAGGTATCCAATCAAGCAAGATGGGAAGCGTTGTAAAAGTTTTCGAGCAATTGATGAACCGGAAGAGTATGCTCTAAACTCCCTGAACGGAAAACTTCACTCGAGTAGTTGAGCTTCGAGAGCGGCCAAATACGCAACGGGGTTCTTACGAAAGCACCATTGTTGGCGGCGAGCTTCCTCGCGATACCACAGTTGTGCCCAGAGCTGTCGCCATGCCTGGGAATTGGTAGGTTGCAGATCAGCCGCCTCAGGTCCCCGTGTTTGGAGACGAGTATACCCATCAATTCATGCTGATCTGGAGCAGGAGCAGCTGTTACCCGATCAGAATCTGCTCCACTCCGCCTATATCATTGCCCAGACATTAGCCAACAGATGCATCAATCTTTCTGACCACCGCTATAGCGGTAGTTTGTTGATTCGGGAAATCGCGCCTGATTCCAGGCGTACAACCTGAGCAATTTGAGCTTAGATCATTACTATTTGATGGGTTTAAAACGAGACAAAATCCTGAGTCCACCAACTACCGATAGTATCTGATCTCTCCGAGCAGAAGACCTCCAAGCAGGAGGGTCAGCACGCCATTGAGCCTCGGTAGCTGCCGCAAGATTAGGCCTGCTCTGGTACAGGTGCGGCGCTGAGCTGACCGCGGCGCAAGAGCGTCAGCGCCGTAATCGGGAAGAGGATGACGGAAAGCAGCCCTGCAGTGATGAGTGCTGCACCAGTTGCCTTGGTGAGCAAGCCCAGTTCCATCCCGATCTGGGATGCCGCGACGATGAAGGGAAGCGATATCGCCTGCAACAGCCCTGCGACGATGGTGCGCCGAGTGTCGGTAAGTGGTCGATAGAGGAGGGCTGGTATGCCGCGCACAAGCAGGAGCGCCAGCAGGAAGAGTGGCACGAGCAGGATAGTCGAGGCACTTGCGAACAGGGCGGCAAGGTCGAACCGTATTCCAGTCGTCACAAAGAAGATAGGAATGAAGACACCAAAGCCAATGGCCTCAAGTTTCTGACGAAACTGTGGGTGCGTCATCATGCGGTCACGGTCGACCAGTCTCAGAATGACGCCTGCCAGAAAGGCCCCCAGGATGACTTCGAGTCCGAAGCCCTCGGCCAACGCAACGAACGCGGCCAGCAGCATGAAGGCCCCTCGAACACGAATCTGTGCCGTGGTATCTTGCAGTCTCAACAGGACTGGCGAGAACCGCATGGACCGCTCTACACGGAGTACGGCGAAAGCGAAGGCAATAGCCAGAAGGACGAAGCTTCCAAGGAGCACCAGCTTTGTGCCTGTGCTGGTGGCTTCACGTGAGAAGAACAGCGAGAGAAGGATGATTGCGCCGAAATCGGCTATCGTCGCCCCGGCGATGACGAGCTGTCCATAGTCTGAAGTGCTTTCGCCAGCATCTTTGAGCAGCGGAATCACTACGCCAAGAGAGGTTGCAGAGAGGAGAATCGCCACGAGCAACGGTGACTTCACCTGACCAGCCGCAGAGAACCCATACCCAACCAGCAGCGCCAATCCAAACGAGAGGAGGAAACCTCCCCCAACGAACAGCAAGAGGCGGCCTTTCAAACGATCGAGTTCGACCTCCAGGCCAGCCAGAAAGAGGAGGAAGGCGAGCCCAACCAACGAGAGGATGGAAATCGGCAGATCAACCTTGACCCAACCAAGGACGGACGGGCCAATAATGATACCAGCCACGATCTCGACCACAACCGAGGGCAAACGGCGTGCCGGAGAGAGGCCAAGCAAGAGCGGTGCTGCAAAAGCAACAACGGCGACGATGAGCAATCCAGAGAATGATACATTCGGCATGACAACCTCGCGTCTATGTGGTAGCTGCGCTAATTCTCAATGTACTCCTTCAGTAAGTAGTCTTAGCTCGTGCCGATTCGTTACACCTGAGAAAAGTGGAAGTTCTTCAGCGAGGTTCCAGCGACAGTGAGATACACTTCTGCTTGGCTTCAGCGGACTATTTTCCCTCACATTCCCTCCAATGTGTAACGAATCGGCGGATGAAATGACCACGTGCTATGAGAAAGTACGTCCAGTACAAAAGATAACAGATAGGGAGATGAAAGTAGATGACTCCAACAACACACTATGATGCGATTGTAATCGGTGCGGGCCAGGCAGGAGGGCCGCTCTCCACGACACTGGCACGAGCTGGGTGGAAGACCGCTCTTATTGAGCGGGTGCATGTAGGCGGTACCTGTATTAATGAGGGCTGCACTCCCACTAAGACAATGGTTGCCAGCGCGCGGGTGGCTTACCTGGCTAAACGAGCGGCAGACTACGGTGTAAATACTGGCCCAGTGACGGTGGATATGACGGTCGTGCGACAACGCAAACGAGCCATCGTGGATATTTTCCGTAATGGCAGCCAGGGACGCATCGAAAACACTAAAGGCGTGGACTTACTGATGGGAGAGGCCAGCTTTATCGGTCCGAAGACCCTGGAAGTACGCCTCAACAACGGCGACGTCCGTCAAGTGACCGCCAGTACGATGCTCATCAACGCTGGTGCTCGACCTGCTAAGCCATCTATGGCAGGCATAGAAAATGTAGTTACGCTTGATTCAACCTCGATTATGGAATTGGATACGGTGCCCGAACACCTCCTGGTTGTGGGTGGAGGCTACATCGGGCTGGAATTCGGGCAAATGTTCCGCCGCTTCGGCAGTCAAGTCACTGTCATACAACGGGGAGCGAATCTCTTGGCTCGTGAAGATCCAGATGTGGCCGAGGAAGTGGCGAATATTATGCGCGAGGACGGCTTAGAAATCTTGTTAGAGACTAAACCCATGAGTGTCAAACAACGCTCTCAGGGTAATATTGAATTGACGGTGCAGACGAGGACGGGAGAACGTATTCTCAACGGATCGCACTTGCTGATGGCAGCCGGAAGGGTACCCAATACTGATTGGCTCAATCTGGATGCAGCAGGAATACAGACGGACAAACGTGGCTTTCTCCAGGTGAACGAGCGGCTGGAGACAAACGTACTGGGTATCTATGCACTCGGTGATATCAAGGGTGGCCCGGCCTTCACGCACATCTCCTACGATGATTTCCGCATCATTCGTACCAATCTTCTTGAGAAAGGGAGTGCCAGCATACACGAACGGTTGGTACCCTACACCGTGTTCATTGACCCACAACTAGGCCGCATCGGATTGAGCGAGACGGATGCACGGGCTCAGGGCCGAAACATCCAGGTCGCCAAGATGCCGATGAATTATGTGGCCCGCGCACTAGAAATGGATGAATCCCGCGGTTTTATGAAAGCGGTGGTAGATGCCGATACAGGCCAGATTCTCGGTGCTGCCGTCCTGGGCATTGAAGGCGGCGAGATCATGGCCATCCTGGAAGTGGCGATGATAGGCAAGGTCCCCTATACCGTCCTGCGCGATGCCGTCTTTGCTCATCCGACGCTGGCCGAGTCGCTGAATAATCTGTTCTCGACCCTCGATCAGTAAGCCAGGGGGCAGGAGGGAGAACCGAGATACACACCAATAAGGAGACACCCAGTCAGATAGGAATGGAAGGCATACTGCGGTGTAGTGCCGTGAAGCGTGAGACAAAAGAGAAGTTGTACAGTTAGCGGGTATCCTTGATGATGCCCGAGTCGAAAGAAAAACAACCATGCACAAAACCACGATCCTCTTTGGATATCCCAAAGATTCAACCGAGTTCGACCGCCATTATCACGAGATACACCTCCCTCTTACCAGCAAGCTCAAAGGGATTAGGGGGTTGACGATAGGAAAGCTCGAGGCTGGTGACAACGGCGAGAAAGCCCCGTATTATCTGATGACTGCCATCTATACAGACTCTCGCGCAGCGCTGAACGCTACGCTTACCACTCCCGAAGGGCAGGCAGTCCTCAAGGATGTGCCAAACTTCGCGACTGGAGGATTCACCCTCTTGCATGATGATGAAGAGGTACTCATTCCGCTGACCTTGTCCTGATATGCTGAAATCGCGGGAGGCCCGGGCGATTATGTAGGGTTGTTGCAAAGCCAAAAAGAGAAAAGGAATAAAACTGGAGCTTTCGGAAGAATGAGGTATTCTCAATGTCACGACCTTTACCCCCATTAGAATACCAGGAGAAACATACTTCCGCCTCCAAAGGTGTATGGAGTCCACAATTTCGGCGGCTCACGCTGGGACTCATCCTCATCACGCTTGGACCAGCGTTCGAGGGCCTTGCTGTCGCGACCATTCTCCCCAAAATTGTCGCAAACCTCGGTGGACTGAGTTTGTATGGCTGGGCTTTTAGTGCCTATATGCTAGCAACGCTTGTCGGAATCATTCTGGCGGGAGATGAAGCCGACCGACGCGGGCCGGCTCTCTCTTTCATCATGGGTATGGTGCTGTTTGTCCTTGGCCTCATCCTGGCTGGCACTGCATCCTCTATGATCACGCTCGTCCTGAGTCGAGGTGTTCAAGGCTTTGGCGCTGGTCTTCTCTCCTCAGTCGCCTTTGTCTGTGTTGGACGTGGGTACCCTGAGGAGGTGAAGCCTCGTATGTTAGCAGTGCTTTCAAGTGCCTGGGTGGTCCCAGGGCTCATCGGACCTGCACTGGCAGGCATCGTTGCCGACTTAGTCGGCTGGCGCTGGGTCTTCCTGGGTTTGGTCCCGGTGTTACCGCTTGCCACAGGTTTGGTGCTCCCTGCCCTGAGACAGCTTCTTCCTTCTATGATGTCTGGGTCATTCGACGCTCATCGCCTCTTTGCCGCAATTGGTCTGGTCATTGGGGCGGGAATGACCTTGACAGGATTACAAACAAAGTCGATTCCCTTGGCAACTGTTTTGATTCTCCCGGGTCTGGCAGTAGGGATCGCATCCCTTCGTCATCTTCTTCCACCCGGTACATTAAGAGCGAGGGCGGGCATACCCGCTGCCATTGCAACCATTGGTTTCTTGAGCATGGCCTACTTTGGGGGAGAAGCCTTC
>Ga0099828_10001754_pt1 | contig 14765 bp, 12 predicted proteins | sample CZO8metaG_2_FD_79338 | JGI IMG/M metagenome (GOLD analysis project Ga0099828, IMG submission 79338) | Vadose zone soil microbial communities from the Eel River Critical Zone Observatory, Northern California, USA - CZOApr15con2H1.8 metaG | ecosystem: Environmental > Terrestrial > Soil > Vadose...
TGACGTGACGGTTCATTCGTTCTCTCCCGTTGCGAAGAGCGGGAGTTCTACCTGCCCATCTTTTCTGGCCTTCACCGCCCGGACCTTTTTCTCATTATTCGGAGGGGGAGTGTCCTCAACAGGTGCGGGCGGCAAGTCGGCAATCTTCAGACTGTAATCGTCGCGTCCCCATTCGCAACGGTTCAACACGGCCTTGGGGATCTTCTTGAGCGTGAGGTTCGGAAAGGTGTCCGGTTTGGCGCGGAACGCTGTGCAGCAGATCAACAGCGTGCGCTTTTCGCTCACTTCATCACTTAAACTGGCGAGTTGGTCGTGGTTGAGATTTTGCGTGGTGACGTAGATGAAGTCTTGTTCGGTAGAGTAGCCATGCTGCCAATAGACCGAATCGCTCGGGGCGTAAGTGAAACCCATGTGCTTGCACATGGCCTCAGCGAGCATGGCAGGGTTGTAATTCTTGCTAATGACCCAATTGCCGTATTTATCCTGTTCCAGGAGCGATGGGGCGAGCCGGAAGTAGCGGAAGCCTCCACCGCCTTTCCAGCCGACTGACTTACTGATGCCGCCTTGATCCGTGCCGTCGATGACCTTTTGTAGACGCGGGAGGATGTGGGTGTGGCAGTGTTCGCCTAACTCCACCATGATCCACCGCCGGCCCATTTTGTGGGCGACCGCACCAGTAGTGCCGGAGCCAGCGAAAGAGTCCAAGATCCAATCGCCAGGTTGGGTGGCCATACCAATTATGCGCTTTATCAGCGCTTCAGGTTTTTTCCCATTTGTAAAGTCAACGCCACCCTCATCCCCGAGCCCGGTAGTCTTGATGTCTTGCCAGAAGTCACCGGGATGGACGGTCAGGTAATCATCAGCGAACAGTAGTCTGATGCGTGGCTGTGCACTACTTGAATTGTAATCAGCCCTCATCACGTACATTTTCCGCTGGGGCGTCTCCACGGTGAACGCGCCAGCGTTACAGTTCAGGCTTGAACGCTTCTTGTCGGCGAGCCGCTTTGCTCCTTCGCTCGTGGCACAGGTACGAACGATACGCCAGGCATTCTCATACAACCAGGCGTCATTAAGAGTCGTATTGCTTTCTCGTCGGCATACCGCCTCTACATTCTCGAAAGTAAATTTCCCGCAAATCGCGTCGGCTACCTGAACATCTGCCTCAGTGCGATCTTCATTGTCGATTATCTCCTTGAGTTGTTGCAGTTCCAAACGGTGAGCACTTCCGACTACAACACGATACTCGTCATCCCACGTGCCCTTAGGTATCCGCTCGACTTGAAGACCACGCCCGCCCGACTTTCCTGCCAGAATGATGTACTCCTTGAGCTTCGGAATACCACCGCGCTTAATGACTTGGGTCATTTTCACGCCCGTCGGCTCTGCCATCTTGACGGAGATGACCTTGAGGTTGCGCTCAAGACAGATTTCGGCCATGAGCAGGTACAGTCGCGCGAATTCGTTGTCGTCTATTTGCACAGCGAGAAGACCGTCGTCCTGGAGAAGCGCCCAAAGAAGTTCAAGCCTAGGCTTCATCAAGCTGAGCCAGAGCGAATGTTCAAGACCGTCATCATAATGTTCAAATGCGTTGCCAGTGTTATACGGCGGGTCGATGTAAATGCACTTGATCTTGCCTGTGAATTCTTGCTCCAGCGCCTTGAGGGCGAGGAGGTTGTCGCCGAAAATGAGGCGGTTGTCGAACAGGTCATGCTCGGTGACGCGGTGCATAGCGTGGTAGGAGCGCGCCGAGTCTTCAAGGAGGATCCGGGGTTCGAGGCGGGGACGATTCTCCTTCCCGATCCAGGTGAGTTCGAGTTTGGTGTTTTTGCTCATGGACGTCTTACTTGCTCCCTCAGGAGTGTAAGGAATGCTCGTGGGGTGAAGATCTGAATTCCCCGGTACTCCTTATAAATCCAAAAGATCTTGATCCCCACTGACGATGACGTCTGCCGCTCCCTCGACAGCACACTCCAGGTAGCGATTGTCGGAAGGATCGTCCTGAATGACATTAAGCGTTAACTCTCCGGGAGTCTGGAGTGCAAGGTGAGCAAGTTCATCGAGAAACTCTCGAATCCGCTCTGCAGACAGGCCGTGACGCTTGGCTATACGCGGGTACTGTAATACACGTGCGAGTTCTTCCAGGACCGCCGGAGAGACGACAAGCTCAAACTGCTTCGCACGCCAGGCGTCAAGAATCTGGGCAGCATTGCCCCTCGTCGTCAGCACTGCGCTGACAAACACGTTGGCATCAATAACCACCCGAATCATGCGTTGTTGCGCTGAGCCTGTGCCCGCACTGTCTTCACTGCTTCCGCAACCTCCCGCTCAATAGTTCGCGGTTTCACCCGCTTGTTTTTCTGGCGGATGTCATCGACCGCAGCAAAGAACCCTTCCCGCTGCTTCGCTCGCTCCTCAAGCTGCCACACCGGCACCACGGCGGCCATAGGCTTGCCAGCCCGCTCGATGACATACTGTTCATTCTGATAACACACCTCTTCTAGAAGCTGGCCGAGGTGCTGTCGTGCCTTGAGGGCATTAATTTTTTTCGCCACGTGAAACCTCACAAGAAATATGTTGAGAGAACCTCGCTCACCATAGCAGTTACGAGCAGAAACGCCAAAGAAATCACAACGCAAGCTTTTTTCTGAACAGACGCATGAGGCAAGGCAGCACTGAGGTCAGTTCACAATCCAGCGAATCGTGAACAGATGGCTTTTGGTCACCTTCTGTTTAAGGCGAGCCTCTACCTCTGCGATCAAGCCTTCCTTCCTGCTTTCAATTTCATCTTGGGCATCAAAGATGTCGCGACGCTTCCTGTGGCGCTGTTTCTCAAGTTCACCGACTTTGCGCCGAAGATCGACTTTCGTCTGAAGATCAGCCGCGAGGCGAGCCTCCTTCTTGAGCGCCTTTATTTGGGCGTCAAGCTCCTTCAGCGTAATCTCCAAACTTTCTTTCAGATCCTCGGCCCACTTATCGACTTTCTCTAATTCCTGCTCGAAGTAGTTGTTGTTCCGGGCAGCAACTTCCTCAATGATGGCATTGGTCGCGGTCTCTGTTGCCGTCGCCAGGCGCTCTCGCCATTCAGGGAGCACCTCGACCTCGGCCTCTGCCCTGCCGGCTATCGTGAAAAGTCGCTCGCAAGTTTCTTGGTCAACTGACATACCATCGTCGGTAAAGGCCGCAAAAATCAAATGATCCTCAGTATCAAGCGCTTCGATGGATATTTTGCTCAGTGACAGCCATCCAGCCTTCGTGCCTAAATTCTCAACAATACTAATTCTGGTTCCATGCTGGCTGTACAGGAAAGTGACTTCACGAGGAGTGACTTTCCGACTTTTGGATTGGCCGATCAGCACTTCGGCCAGCGGATGACCAAGCCGGTAATGAATGCTTGGCTCCCCATCTTCTACTCTGGTAAGTAGTTGATAACGTCCGCACCTGACCTCGTCCTCGGTAAGACTCTCCGGCAAGGTCTCTAGGTGGAATGCATATTGATCGGGGTGAAAGTCGGCGTAACCATGCAGTTCGTGTCTCGTCAGGCTCCACAGCCATTCCTCGAAGCGGCTGATCTGGCGGAGCGTCTGTTCTCGGTTGAGTCGTAGGCGTTCGTGAACCTCTTCGTCGAAGTGTTCCAGGAGTTTCTGTCGGGTGTCGGCAAGTCGGGCAGCGATTTGCTCGTCGAGTTCTTTCTGTAAAGTGTTGAACGCTTCCTCGATCTGCGGAGCAGTCCTGCAGTTCTGATAGATTTCTGCGATCCTTCTTTCAAAATCGACCCCAGACTCGATAGCTCCTAAAACCTCATCGCTGGCTCCGAACACGCCGTCGAAAAGGCGAAACTTCTCGGAAAGCAACTGGAAGACTCTCACATCGGCCGCGTTCTTTCGATTGAGGAAGCGAGAAGCTTACGGAACACCATGGTAATGAGCTGGCGCTGGCTTGAAGGCATCGCCAGAAGCTGGTCACGGCGCAGGTATTCAGAAATTTCATCATACAGGCGCTGCTCATGATCGGAGGGTGTGAAATCCTGAGTGATGGCTAGTCGGTTGGTATAAAGGATGTGCTCTGTCACCTGCTTTCGCAGCGTGCGCTGACAAATTGGTCGCAGGCGCGCCTTAAGGTCAGCAAAGTGGTGGTCATTCAGATCGTTACCGCGGCCGAACAGCGAGCGAAACGACACTTCATCGCCAAAAATGTGCGGATCGATGAACTGGGTCAAACCATACAGTTCCATAAGATTGTTCTGCCAAGGTGTTGCTGTGAGCAACACCTTGGGGTACTGCTGAACGGCTTCAAGGATGGCGCGAGCGATCTTCGCGCTTTTTTTATACACATTGCGCAAACGGTGAGCCTCGTCGATGACGACAAGATCCCACCTGATCCGGCGAATGTCGCCCGCCTTGCTGCGTGCGAAATGGTATGAGCAGATGGCGATCTCGTTGTTTAACTCGAACGGGTTCGACCATCCCTGCTTCTTTAAGATATTGTAGACGCGCGTTTCGAGAATCTGAGACGGGATGAAAAACTTCTCTATAAGCTCACGGTTCCACTGCTTCCGCAACGAGGTTGGCACGACGATAAGGATTCGGCGTTTCCTTTCGGCCCAGAGCTGGCTGATAATGAGAGCGGCCTCAATTGTTTTCCCAAGTCCGACTTCATCGGCAAGAAGCGCACCACGCGAGAGGGGAGAGCGAAAGGCGAACAATGCCGCTTCGATCTGGTGAGGATTCATATCAACAGTGGCATTGAAGAGGGATTGCGAGAGTTTTTCCAACTTCTCTGATGAGCACCGCTTGGTCAGCTCGTAGGCGTAATATTGTGAGTGATAAGCTGTACTCATTTCTCGGGCTCCTGAGATTGGCTAAGCACCTGGTCCACAGTCAGCCGACTCCCGCAAATAATCAGCTTGCTGCCTTCGATCTTCGGGCTTCCCGTCTCAACTTATTCCTTGAAGCGAGATGACCTTTACATCCGTCACTCGATGTATGGGCTTCCCCGGTTTTTCCGTAGTCACCAGTTCATCCGCACCGGCAGATATTGCAGCCGCCACGTGGAGCGCATCCATCGCCCCGAGCCCGTGCGTATTCGCATGCTGCCGTGCCTCCTCAACAATACGGGTCAACGCCTTTGCCCAGTGGCTCACTGCAACAAAAAAGGTCTCGTAGAATTCTACTTCAGCCTGACGTTTGCCATAGACTGCTTTGGGGAGGACCTCAAGCCGGAGAAAGGGACTCGAAACGAATTCACGGTCGGGATCATCGAGAACCTGCATCGCCCTGGCTACCACATCATCCCTTCCACGTACTGCTGCGATAAGCACTCCAGCGTCTATGTAGGTCTTCTTCTTGTTCATTCAGTCTCACCCCTGCGTTCGGCAATCTCTTGCTCAATCTCTTCCCACCCAAGCAGGGGTTCTCCTGACGCAATCATTTTCGAACGAATCTTCCAAAGCTGCCGGCCTAATGGAGTCCGAAACTTGCGTGACCAAGTTGATTTGCTTGCAACGGATTGCTTGGGTGCTGAAGACGCGGTGCTATTATGGATCGGTTCCTTGAGGTATTCCTCCAGGGCCTCCTCCCGTAGGCGCCACAAGTTGCCCACCTTCACCCCGCGCAGCTTGCCGCTCCGCAGCAAGTTCTTAACGGTCTTTACACTCACGGCTAGCTGTTCGGCAGCCGCCTCTGGTGTAAGGAGTTGTTTCATCTCCCTTTTTCTCCTTAATCATCCTTTTTAGTTCCTAATTGTACAGAATACTCGTCGCTGGAGGTGATCGTCAAGGCGGAAAAAAGCCTTCAGGTAAAGAAAAACGTCAGCGCGGCTTTCTCTGGTCAGTTTTCTTCCTAGGTGCATCACGTCTCTGCTGTTTTTTGTCTTTGTCCGCTTTTCTCGGCTTTTTTTCCTGCTCTTCCTTGCCAGAATCTTTGACTGCTTCTCCTGATGAGAAGGAATGCAGAACGATATCTTTGGTCTTGGCCGCTGCGACCGCTGACCAGTCGTGGTCAGGCAAAACAGCCAGTTCCGGTACGAGGTCCTTAAACTTTTTGAGGCGCCAGATTTTTTCCCACCAGGCAGCACGGTCAAGGAGGAGGCCGGGGAGGCGCGTGTAGAAGTACTGCTCTTTGGTCCAGGCGAGATTGCCGCAGAGCAGCACCGGCGCAGCCGGCAGGCGCACAAGCACGGCCAGGCCGCCGGCCGTGGCTCCGGCCGCATCGATGAGCAGGACACTGCCGTCGCCGAATAAATCCCGGTGCGCGCGAAAAGTGCCGAGCGGCTCAGCTCCGGCGAAGTCAATGAACCGCCACTGATGCACGTCGTCGTACTCCTTGGGCAGAGAGAGTGCACTTTCTTTCTCATCGGTCGCGGCTTCGTACTCGGCTGAGGCGACGATCGGTTGAGCAAGAGGAAAACTTTCCAACTCGCCGGTGTGGTCAAGCCGCAGGTCAGGCAAGATAATGTGCCGTACCTTTTCGCCAGGCAGCTTCGCACGCTTGAGCTGCGAGAGGATGTCCTGGCCCTTTTCCATCACTGGAGTACCCGCGGAGGTGCGGAACGTGCCCATGTAACGTTCCGCGTTGTCGGCGATTTTACGGTTGAGTCCCGTCCCAACCAAAATCAGCCCATGGCGCGGATGCTCGATGACAAACACGAGGATGTCGAGCGAGGCAGTGCCCAGCAGGCTCCCGTCGCGGTACACCAGTTTGCGCGGGACCACGAGGGTACCGGTGTTGAAGACACGCAGTTTGAGTCCCGCCACGCCTTTGTACGACTTAGGCCAATTGTGCAGCTCGGGTGCAATGTAGGGTAGACGCAAAGGCTTGTCGCAGGCGGAGAGGAAAAGAGCAAGGAAGAAAATGAGGAAATAAGCAACCATCAGCCTTCAGCGCCCAGCCTTCCAGCTTATAGCATATGGCTTATAGCTTATGGTAGGAGTTGTATGTTACATGTCCCAGGGGCGAACGGAGTGAGCAAGCTGCACGCCAATTGTTGACTGCTGATAGCTGATTGCCCTTTCCGAGTTGACCAGGGCGGGGCTCTCAACTATGTTGTGGACGCTTTTCGTACCAGGCTGAAGTACGGAAAGGAGAAACCCATGGTCGGGATACCAGGCACAGAGGAACGGCTGGCCCTGGCGGAGATAGAAGACAGGTTGCGGAGAGTACGGGCGCGGTTCAATCTCTATACCTTACAACATAACTTTTACGGGCTGGGCACGGCGCTCTCCCTGGGTGTGGCGCTGCTGATCGTCGGGGCTTTCACCCTCTCCGCGTGGTTCTTCACCCTCCTCGCCTGGCCGCTGTTGGCATTACTTGCTTTCTTGCTGTTGTTTTTCCTGCGCCACGGTGTCGCCGGTTGGACCGACCTGAATGTCGCTGCCCGCCGTATCGACGCGCGCGCCGGGCTCAAAGAACGCCTCTCGACCTTGGTGTCACAACTCACCGCGGGAATCATTGGTAAGCCTCCGCCGTCGAGCTTGTGGCCCTACTTGCTAGAGGACAATACCGTCCGCCTGCCTGACTGGGAAGTCAAGAAGATCGCTCCGAGCCGCATACCCTGGAGTTTTCTGCCGTTCCTCGCCGCTTTCTTGCTCGCTCTGTTCGTCGCCTTGATTCCCCTGCTCTCTCCTTCAACGGAATCAGACCCCTTCTCTCTCGCTAACCTCGGGACCGTGCTGTCCGAACTGCCCGAGCGCGCCGGGCAGATGGTTGAGGACAGAATGTCGCTCCTGCCTGACTCGCAGGACCGCTGGGGTGGGAGCAGTATGTTCAATGAAGGTGGCACGAAAGGCGAGCAGAAGGGGGAGAAGGAGACCCCAGGCGAAGGCCGCGAGCAAGAGACGCGCTCTTTAGCCTCTCTTCCCGAAGAATTGCAAAAAGCGATCCGCCAAGCCCTCCAGGGTCTCCAGGACAAGGGCCGCGACCAAGAGAATCAGGGCACGATCCCACCGCCGCATGACCGCCTAGCGCTCCGACCCTCGAACGAGCAGAAAAAGCCGGACTTCTCGATTGAAGGGCAAAATCTTCCTAAAGGCAAAGAACAGCAAGCCTCAGGCCGTGGCCAGGGCGGTGAAGGCAAAGGCGGTCCTCCCTCCGGCACCGGTGGCAACTCTCAGACCCCAGATCAAGGGAGTGGCATGCAACGTCTCGACCGTGCCCGCCTGGACCGCAAGAATGCACGCGGACAATTTCAGCCTGACAGCCCGCAGATACCGGGCAGTGAAGGGGAAGCCGGAGAAGGCGGGCCAGGCGCCGGCAGTGGCACTGACCCGCGCCTGTTTGGCAACCCCGCCAACCTCGGCAACGGTTCTCACACCTTCCAACTCGCGCTTGATTCCACCCATGAGCGAGGGGAAAGCAGTGAGGGTGAGGAGAAAGACGAGGGTGGCATTATCGAGAAATCGACCAAGAGCTTGAACCAACGTCAGTCTCTGGATGACGCGATTCGCAAAGCCCAGATCCCGCCCGAGTACGAAGAGATCGTCAAACGCCTGTTTTCCCGTGGAGAGTCACAGTGAGTAACACCCCTGCTGCCCGCGCGATCACCGAGTTTCAGGAAACCTTTCACCACATCCGCACCGAAGTCGCTAAAGCGGTGGTCGGCCATGAGGAGATGATTGAAAACATCCTCATTGCCTTCTTTGCCGGCGGGCACGTGCTGATTGAAGGCGTGCCGGGCACCGGCAAGACGCTAATCGTTCGCTCGCTTGCCGAGGTGCTCAACCTCAGCTTCAACCGCATCCAGTTCACCGTCGACCTGATGCCCGCGGACATCACCGGCACGCGCATGGTCATGGACCGAGACGAAGGCCGCCGCGAATTCGTCTTTGTCGAAGGACCGATCTTCGCCCACATCCTGTTGGGGGACGAGGTCAACCGCTCCACGCCAAAGACTCAGGCGGCGCTGCTGGAATCTATGGCCGAACTACAAGTGACGGTGGCTGGTACGACCTATCGCTTGCCACCGCCGTTCTTCGTGCTGGCCACGCTCAACCCCATCGAAATGGAGGGAACCTATCCCCTCCCCGAGGCGCAGCTCGACCGCTTCTTCTTTAAGGTCCGTCTCACATATCCCACGCATCAGGAGATCCAACGTATCATCAGCACGACGACTACTACCGCAATACCGGACCTGGAACCGGTGTTCGAGCGGGTCGAGGCCCCGGAAAAAATCATGGCCTTGCGTCAGTTAGTGCGCGAGGTGTTGGTTGCCCCGCACCTTGAGGAGTACGTCGCCGCGCTGATTCACGCCACCATCCCTGCCGGCGCTAAATACGTGAGCGGCACGGACCCGGCACGGGTCGCCCTGGCCAAGGACGAGTACGTCAATCGCTATGTCAGCTACGGGTCGAGTCCTCGCGGTGGACAAACCCTTATGCTTGGCGCCAAGGTGGTCGCGCTGCTCGACGGCCGTGCTAACGTCAGCTACGACGACGTGGACCGGGTGGCCATACCGGCGCTCAATCATCGCTTGGTGCTGAACTTCGCTGCCGAAGCCGAGAACATGGACCCGGCCACCATTGTCACCCGTATCGTGCAATCGGCCCGCAAGCTGCGGCGTTAATGGTGGGAGCTCGCGGCGTGAGTATCACCGATCCTGCCTTTCTCAAAAGACTTGACCGCCTGCGGGTGCCAATACGGGCGGCGCGCGGTCACCGGCCGGGAGAAACCCCCATCCCGCGTACCAATCAACTATGGGGCATCGAGTTCGAGTCCTACAAGGACTACACGCCCGGAGACGACTTCCGCTATGTTGATTGGAATGCGGTGGGGCGGCTCGACCAGTTGCTCGTCAAGACGTTCACGGCCGAGCGGGAAATTCCTTTTCATCTGTTTCTCGACACCAGCGCCTCGATGGGAGCGCCGGCGGTCGATCACAAGTTTGCCTTCACCACCGATCTGGTGGCGGCCCTCAGCTATGTGGTGCTGATCAACAACGACACCCTGCGTGTTGTCGCGCTGTCTTCCCCGGAGAAGGGTCAGCGGCCGTTCCTATCCTTGCCGTTCCTGCGCCACCGCAGCCAGTTTCTGCGTGTCCCGCCGTTCCTGGAGGGGCTCACGCCCGCAGGCAAGACGTATCTGCGCGAAACCGTGCGTGCCTATATCGAGCAGACCAAAGAGCCCGGGGTGGCGATCGTCGTATCTGATTTTCTTACCGAGCCACCGCAATATGAAGAAGCGCTCGTCTTCCTCAAAGCGCGCGGCTATGAGGTCAAAGCACTGCATGTACTGGGAGCGGCTGAACTGGATCCGACACGCCTCTTCCGTCGCGGCAAGCTGTACGACGTCGAAGACCAGAGCGAGCGGTGGATCTCGCTCACCCAGGCCAATCTGCAACGCTACCGAGAAGCGCTTCAGGTGCACCTGGACGCGGTCCGGCAATTTTGCCATCGTCATCAGATTGTCTATGCCTGGGTCTCAACCGCGAGCAGCCTGGCAACCGTGATGACCGAAGAATTGCCACGAGCGGGGTTGCTGGCGTTGCGGTAGACCACTAGAGTGCTGAGTGTATGGGGATCCTCAACCCGCCAGCCCTGCCGTTTCTCTCCCTCCTGGGCATTCTCGTCCTCATCTACCTGCGTGAGCGATGGCGCAAACGCATCGAAGTACCCGCCCTGATGCTGTGGATGCAGGTGAAAGAGGACAAGGTTCGCGTGCGCCGCTTTCTCCCGAGCGTGTTGTTCCTCGCCCAGGCCCTGCTTCTGCTGCTCCTCATCGGTGGACTCCTTCACCCCTATCGCCCTGTCACTGTAACCGAAACCCGAGGCGACCGTTGGATTTTGGTAGTGGATGTTTCGGCCAGTATGCAGGCGCGCGAAGGCCGAACCCGCCGCTTCGAGCTGGCATTGGACCAGGCTCGACAAGTTGTGAAGGCTCTGGGGCCGCTTGACGAGGCTATGCTCATCAGTGTCGCCACCCGAGCTCAGTTGGTCAGCGGCTTCACCACCGATCATCGTCAATTGTTGCATTTGCTGGAGACCCTCCGCCCCTTGGACACCGGCACGAATCTAAGCCTGGGAGTCGAATTGGCTCTTGCCCAGCGCGACCGCGAGGGGCGCCAGGCGAAAATTCATATCTTCACTGACCTGCCACGGCGCACTCTCGACTTACCGGAGGCGCAGATCAAAGATCTGGCTTATCACCGGGTTGGTAAAAGCGATGACAACCTTGCTATCGCGGCCTTGCATCTGTATCAGAACCCTTTCCAGAATTACTCTCAGGCGCAGGCGTATGTGTTAGTGCGCAACTATGCCTATCGCCCCAAGGGCGCAGTCTTGACAGTCTTCTTGAACGACAAGTCGATTTTTCGGCGTGACTTCAGCCTCCCCGCGCGAGAAGTCGTGTCATTTTCGGTCAAGGGTTTTGACGGGCCGGGGAAATTAGTAGCGCGCCTGGAGCCAGAAGATGCTCTGGCGGTCGATAATCAGGCTCTGGCCTGGCTGGCCGAACGTACGCAGCGGCGATTAGTGTTGGTCTCTCCCGTAAAAGGGTTGCGTGAGGAGCTCGAACGGGTGAGTAGCTCGATTCCCGGCCTGTCGCTGACCGCCTTGACGCCGGAGACATTCACGCCCACCGCGCTCAACGAGCAGGATATCGTCCTCTTTCACCAGTTCGTACCCAGTACAACCGTTCCGGCGAATAGTCTCTATGTTTTTCCGCCTCCCGATAATCCGCTCTTCCCGGTGGTGGCCGAAGCCGCGGACCTGCACATTCTTGACTGGCGTGAAGGACACGAGATCCTGCACAACCTCCAGTATGTCGAAGCGTTGCCGCTCAAGAAGGCGAGGGTGTTGGCGTTACCGTCGTGGGCCCAGGTGTTGATTTCCTCACGCACCCGTGGCGGCGAGGTGCCGCTGGCCCTGACTGGCGAGAAAGACGGACACCGGGTGGTCTGCCTGGCTTTTGATCTCGGCAAGGGCAACCTGACAAACTCCGACAACCTGACGCTGCTCTTGCTGTTTCTCAATACCCTGCGTTGGCTGTTGCCGCACGATCCTCTGGCTCCGCTTTTGGTCTCCTCGGGGGAGACGTTCTTTTTGCCCGCCGGGGTGACTCCGGATTCGCTCCACCTCACCGCGCCAGGCGGAGTGGAGAAAGTGGTGGATACAGGATCGGTCGATGTCGATCAGGTTGGAGAATACCGTCTGGCCGGCAGTCGTTACCACGCCACGCTCTATGCGAATCTGTTTGACGAAGCCGAATCGGACATCGGGCGACGTGAAGACGACGACACCAAGCCGGTCCCGGTGAGCGAAGCCCGTCTTCCGCAGGAACTGCGCCACACTGTGCCTGAAGAATTCGGCCGCTGGTTGTACTACGGTGCGGCGCTGCTGCTGCTGATCGAGTGGTTGTACGCTCTCTGGCGCTACCGGCGCACGAGTGAGTCATGACCTACGAGGTATTCGGCTCCACCTACACGTTCTTGACGCCTGAGCGGCTGTGGCTCCTGGCGTTCTTGCCACTGCTGTGGCTGCCGGTGTTCTGGCAGAGACAACGACTAGTGATAACCAGTGCCGCGCTCCTCCACTCGTTGGCGGCGGTACTGATTATCGCCGCCCTGGCTGGCTTGAGTACGCAGACAATTCTGGCCGAGCACAGGCTGGCGCTCGTTGCCGCCGCCGACGTGTCAGACAGCATCTCGCCTGAAGGCAAGGCGTGGACGCACGAGTACCTGACGCGTCTGATCAAAACTCTGGAACCGGAAGACGAGTTTGCCGCCCTCTCCTTTGCCGCGGATACCGACTTGCTGATTCCACCCGGGGCGCCAAATGGCGTGACTCTGCCGAACGAAGCCTTGAAAACTGCTCCAGCCGGTCAAAGCGGAGGAACCAACATCGCCAAGGCGCTGGAGCGTGCCCTTTCCCTCTATCCTGAGGAGGCGGAGAAGCGGCTGCTGCTCATCACCGACGGCAACGAGACGAACGGCGCTGCCAGACAACACATCGCCCTGGCCCGGCAGATGGGCGTCAAGATCTTTCCGGTGATTCCTCCTTCCGGCCAACACCCAGAGGTATCGCTGGAGAAGTTTATTGTCCCGCCCCTCGTGCGCGAGGGCAGCGCCTTCAGCGTGCGTCTGGTGGTGCGGAATGGTAACGAGAAACCAGCCCGTGGCAGCGCAACCGTCATGGCTAACGACCAGACACTGACTCGCCAGGAGGTCAATCTGGAACCGGGACTCTCCGTGCTGGAGGTACCGGCGCAGATTCTGCAACGCGGGAATTACCTCTTGCGCGCTGAGGTGAAGGCCGCGCCGGACACCATCGAGGGCAACAACCGTCAGAGTGCCAACCTGGCCGTGGCTGGTAAGGTGCGCTCTTTGGTGATCACCGATAACTCCAAAACCCATCTCGCTCGCGCCCTACAAATGAAAGAGGTCGATACCGAATTCCGCCGCCCCGAGGGGTTGCCAAGCCAGCTCTCCGAGTTGCTCGACTACAACTGCCTGGTGTTTGACGATATCGGTCGTAGCGGGATCTCCTCCCAACAGATGTCTGTCATTGAGAGTTACGTGCGTGATTTCGGTGGCGGGTTCCTCATCGCCGGCGGTCTGCGCACCTTTGGCGACCTGGGCTACAAGGGCACCACCATAGAACGGGTACTGCCGGTGACGTTTCAGGAACAGCGACCAAAGAAGAAAAAGCGCACGCCGATCGCGCTCTTCATTCTCATCGACCGGTCCAATAGCATGGGCTACAACAGCAAGGTGCGCGGCCTGCACGACGGGCAAAAGATGCAGTACGCGCAGAAGGCGGCGCTTGAGCTGCTCAGCCAGCTCCAGGATACCGATTTCGCCGGTGCGATCGCCTTCGATTCTGAACCCTATATGCTGGCCCCCCTCGCCCCGCTCGCGGAGAATCGCGCCACGCTGACCGGCAAAATCTCCCGGTTGCAGTATGGTGGGGGGACGGACTTTTATGGCGCGCTGGAGACCGCCGCTGACCAGTTGGCGCGCACCCGCGGCTCGATCCGCCACATCATCCTCCTCACCGATGGTGATTCCAACCGTAGCCCGATGGATCACTATCCGCTGGTAGCTACTATCGCGCAGCGTCAGATCAGCATTACCACCATCCGTATCGGCGACGACACCGTGAACCTGCAATTGCTCTCCTACATGTCAGAGAAAACCGGCGGCCGCTTTTATCACGTTGAGGATGTCGAGGTGCTGCCGCAGCTCATTGTTAAGGACACCAAGCAGGTCATGCGTGATAAAGACGATGATGAGGATAAGCCGAAAGAAATCGTCCCACGTGTGGGCGAGCGCGGGCAGATCCTCCAGGGGCTCACCGATTTCCCTTCGCTTGATGAATACATGCTGACCAAGCCCAAGGGCGGAGCCGAGGTACAACTCTACACCGATATCCACACCGACCACGACCCGCTGCTGGCGACGTGGCAGTACGGTTTGGGCAAAGTGGTGACCGTGACCTTTGACCCGAGCGGGAGCGGCTCCAGCGATTGGATTCGCTGGGACGGATACGGCAAATTCTGGTCTCAGGCTGTGCGCTGGGCGATGCGCGACGAGACTCCTTGGGATTACCGCTTGAGCGTGCAGCAACGCGGCGAGCGCATGGTGTTGCGGGCCGAGTCGTACGATAACGATGAAGAGGGCATCTTACTGGCGCGATTGCCACGCGGGAATCAAACGGACGAGCTCACCTTGATGCCGGTGGCGCCGCGCGTGTATGAAGCAGCCTTGTCGGTGAAACGTCAGGGCAGCTTCCCGGTGACCGTGGTCAAGCGTAAAGGCGGCAAGGTAGTGAACCAGAAGAA